>JAESGX010000195.1_pt1 | contig 42132 bp, 40 predicted proteins | sample 9269801 | NCBI WGS metagenome assembly JAESGX01 (sample SAMN16773122, study PRJNA677054) | algae metagenome | isolation source: Pleurocapsa minor GSE-CHR-MK-17-07R and co-occurring heterotrophs from wet... | place: USA: Lower Calf Creek Falls, Grand Staircase Escalante National Monument, UT ... | reverse complement strand
AGCGCCATGATGTCGTCGATCTCCTGGGGGTTCGCCCAGCCGAACGCCGTCACGTGCTCCTCGGAGACCATCGGGTCGCCGAGCTCGTCGTTCTTGTAATAGAACTCGATGATCGAGCGCGGCAGCGGCGTGCCTTCCTCGATGCCGAGGCGGGTCGACAGCGAACCGGCGGCGACGTTGCGCACCACCACCTCGAGCGGGATGATCTCGACTTCGCGGATCAGCTGCTCGCGCATGTTGAGCCGACGGATGAAGTGCGTCGGAATCCCCATGTTGTTCAGGTGGGTGAAGATATACTCGGAGATGCGATTGTTCAGCACACCCTTGCCGTCGATTACCTCGTGCTTCTTCGCATTGAATGCTGTGGCGTCATCCTTGAAGTGCTGGATGAGTGTACCGGGCTCAGGACCCTCGTAGAGGATCTTGGCCTTGCCTTCATAGACGCGGCGGCGACGGTTCATGGGGATGTACCGAGTGGGCTCGAGGAAATCCATGCCGGGGTCAGGTCTCCGCGGATGAGGCACAGCGTCCGGAAACGGCGGGCGTTCCAGGACGAGAGCCTTGGGCCATCGGTCGAAGCCCGCCAATGCAACGACAAATGCGCAGGAAACGGCCCCGTTGGCCCGCCCCCCGCGTTCACGTGCGAACCCTACCCGATCCGCCCGGACAGTACAAATGTGGCGCTCTGACGGTCTCGCCGAGCTGGAGTGGACGGCGGTCCGGGACGGAACCCGCACAGCCGGTGTGTCGCCGTTGATTTGGCCCTTGCCCGCCGATATGCAAGGGCCGGCTGGTGCTTCCGGAGGGACCCTATGACCACGTTCGACAACCGCGAGAAGGCTTTCGAGAGCAAATTCGCGCGGGACGAGGAGCTGCGCTTCAAGGCCGGCGCCCGCCGCAACAAGCTGCTCGGACTGTGGGCCGCCGAGAAGCTCGGCCGGTCCGGCGAGGAGGCGGCCGAATATGCCGTCGAAGTGGTGCGTGCCGACTTCGAGAAGCCGGGCGAGGAGGACGTGTTCGAGAAGGTCCGCCGCGACTTCGACGCTGCCGGCATCGCCCAGTCCGACACGCAGATCCGCACCGCCATGAACGATTTCATGACGATGGCGATCGAGCAGCTGCGCACCGAAGGCTGAGCGTGGCGCACGTCCGCTCCGCTCCGATGGATCTCGCCCGCCGCATGCGGGCGGGCGAGACGATCATCACCGCCTGGAGCGGGCTGCCCGATCCGCGCGTTCCGGCCGTGCTCGGCCGGGCTGGCTACCCGGCCGTCACCTTCGACATGCAGCACGGGCTGCACGACCTCGCCTCGGTGGCGCTCGGCATCCCCGCCGCCGCCGCCAACGGGGCAGCACCCATCGTGCGGCTGGCCGTCGACGACTTCGCCGGCGCGAGCCGCGTCGCCGACATGGGGGCGGTGGCGATCATCGCGCCGATGATCGAGGACGCCGCCGGAGCGCGGCGCTTGGTCGCACACGTCAAATATCCGCCGCTCGGCCAGCGCAGCTGGGGGCCGTTCGAGGCGATGGGCGTCGCCGGCATCACCGATCAGCACGCGTGGCTCGCCAGCGCCAATGCCGCGACGCTGGCGTTCGCGATGATCGAGACGGCCACCGCCTATGCGGCGCTCGCCGACATTCTCGCCGTCGAGGGGCTGGATGGCGTCTTCGTCGGTCCGTCCGATTTGTCGATCGCGCTCACCGGCGGGCGGCTCGCGCCATCCGATCCGGCGACGCTCGCGACGGTACAGGCGATCGGCGCGGCGGCGGTCGCCGCCGGCAAGCTCGCCGGCGTCTACTGCCAGAACGCCGAGGAGGTCGCCTCGATGCAGGCGGTCGGGTTCCGCCTGATGGCGCTCGGGGGCGATTCCGGCCTGCTGGCCGCCGCCGCGAGGGCCACGCTGGCGCCCCTGAAGCTCTGATCGCCCGCGTCGTCTGCTAAAGCGTCCAACCCTCGGAGCGGGAAGCCCTCAGAGCGGGCAGCCTTGCGCACGGGCGCGGGCGAGGCGGGGCGGCGGATCGACGAAGCCGCCCGGCTGGTTGAGCGTCCGGTCGTGGATGCGCGCCGCGATGGCGTCGGCGGCGGCCGCGCAGCCGTCCATCGAATAGATCGTCCCCTTCACCTGCACGGTCGCGGCGAGCGCCCGCACGAAGGCTTCCAGCAGCGCCGGGTCCGGCGCCTGCGGTGCCCGCCAGAAGCCGTCGAGCGGGCCGGGGTCGACGAGGCCGGGAATGTCGTAGATCGCCGGCGCCAGCGTCTTCACGGCCACGCCCCGCTGCAGCGCCTCGAGGCCGGCCGACGAGTTGACGGTGACGACGCCGCGGCTCGCCTGGACGAGCGGCGCGAGGCCGCCGCCGTCGGCGAAGTGGACACGGTTGCGCAGGCCGTGCGCGGCGGCCAGCCGGTGGACGGCGGCGCGCCAGCCCTCGAGGCCGTTGTCGAGCGGGTGGTTCTTGACGACCAGCATGGTGCCGGCCGGCGCGTGCGCGTGGAACGAGGCGAACACCTCGGCGAGCGCCGGCCGCAGGCTGCCATAGGGCGAGTGGTCGCGGATCTGGAAGTCGCCCTCGAGCTGCAGGGCGAAGACGAAGAACGGCGTGCGCGCCGTCATCAGCTCGGCGAGCAAGAGCTCCGCATCGGTCTTGCGGCGGCGCTCGGTGAGGAGCCTGAGGCCCCAGGCCGGGTAGTCGGCGAAGGGGTGGTGGATGGTGTGGCGCCGGTAGCCCGGATGCAGGAACCAGAACAGGCTGTTGGCGAGGTTGTAGACGACGTCCGGCACCGCCTGAGCGGCGAACGAGCCGCGGTAGCGCAAAGAGAGATCGGGCGGCGGCACCGCGGCGGCGATGGCGCGGATCGCCGCCGGGTCCTCGGGGAAGTGCGAGCCGGTGGCGGTGGCATCGCGCTCGATGGTCATGAAGTCCGGGCGCAGGTAGCCGAGCTCGGTCGCCGCGACGACAATGCCGCGCTCGCGCGCCGCATCAGTGGCGGCACGGTGGTAGATTCGGCGGTCGCCGTGCAGCACGAGATCGGTGACGGCGTGTTTGTCCATCAGCCTGGCGACGAAGGCCGGGAATTTCTCCACCGAGCCGCGGTAGGCGACGGCGCCGGGCCGGCGCCAGTCGAGACTGTCGCCGAGGCAGAGGTTGATGCGGTGGACGGCGTGGCCGCGCGCCTGCAGCCGGTCGCCGATCATGGCGTAGAGCGGCGACAGCGGTCCCTGCAGGAACAGCGTCGAGCGCCGCCCGGGCGTGGGAGCGGTGCTGCCGCCGGTCACGGCTTCAGTGCCCCGGGAAGATCCGCGGCGACGTCGACCTTCGCGTCCATGCCGAGGCGGCGGGCGCGGACGAGGCGGGGCGGCGGATCGACGAAGGCGCCCGGCTCGTTGACGCGGTCGGCGATGAGCCGGTCGGCGGCCTCGGTGATGGCGGCGGCGCGACCTTCGGCGGTGTAGAAGCACCCCTTCACCTGGGTGGCGGCGGCGAGCAGCCGCACGAAGGCATCGCGCAGTTCGGCGTCCGGGCGGGCGGCGTTCGTCCAGAAGTCGTCGAGCTCGCCCTGGAAGGTCAGGCCGGGGACGTCGAAGACGGCGATGCCGAGCACCGCCACCGGGCAGTCGAGCCGCAGCGCGTGCAGGCCGACGGTGGAGTTGACGACGATGCAGCCCTCGGCCTTGCCGAGCAGGCGGTAGAGGTCGCCGCCGTCGATGACATCGACGCGGTCGGCGAGGCCGAGCTCGCGGGCGACGATGCGGGCGTGCATCGGCCAGCGCTCGATGCCGGGATCGAGGGGGTGGATCTTGACGACGAGGCGCGCCGCCGGCGGGGCGTGCTCGGCAAACGAGATCATCACCTTGCGGATGACCGCGCCGAGGTCGTCGAAGGGCGAGTTGTCCTGGATCTGGTAGTCGCTCTGCAGCTGCATCGGCAGCACGAAATAGGGCGTCTCGCCGGCGACGAGGCGCTCCACCGTGGCGCGGGCGCTGCGCGCCTTGAACGGCTCCAGCGCGAGCTTCGGCACCCACGACAGGTAGTCGTAGAGCGGGTGGTAGTAGGCGCTCGAGCGGTAGCGCGGGTGCAGATAGGGCGCGAACACCTGGGCGAGGTTGTAGACGACCTCGTGGAAGGCCTCGGTGCGGAACGGGTAGCGGTAGCGCACCGTGGCGTCGGGCTCCGGCAAAGCGGCGGCCGCGGCCCGGATCGTCCCGGCGTCGTCGGGGAAGTGGGAATAGACCCCCATGCCGTCGCGCTCGAAGGTGATCCAGTCGGGCCGCAGGTACCCGAACTCGACGGCGGTGACGCGGGCGCCGCGGGCGCGCGCCACGGCGCCGGCGACGCGGTGATAGGGGTAGCGGTCGGCATAGAAGAGGACGTCGGTGACACCCTCGCGCGCCATCAGGGCGGTGACGAAGCCGTGCCAGTCGGCGAAGCTGCCGCGATAGTCGATGGCACCGGGGCGGCGCCAGTACAGGCGGTCGCCGGCGGCGAGGTTGACGCGCACGACGCGCTCGCCACGCCGAACGAGCTCGTCGGCGAGCTCGGCGAAGAAGGTCGACGGGGGTCCCTGCAGGAACAGGAAGACGCGACGGGACACGCTCGACATCGGGTCCGGGGTTTCCTCACCCTTGCCGCTGGCCGGCACCGAATGGCCTGATCGCCCTGGCGCCGCTCGGCCGTCGGGTCCGAGGTTCGAAGGCGTCGCGAAGGGCGCGGTCGAAGCGTCGGGTGGCGGTTGCGGGACCGCGGTGCATAGCGCGCGGCGGCGGGGCGATCAAGCCGCCCGGCGCCGCGGCGTGCCGTGGGGCGTCAGTGGGTGCGCGACAGCGTGAAGCCGACGACGTCGGCGAGCGCCCGGCGGAACGGCGTGGGGGCGAGGCCGTCGAGGGCGGCGACGGCGGCGGTGCCGAAGCCGCGGGCGCGCTCGAGCGTGGCCGTGATCGCACCGTGGCGGGCGAGGTGGCCGATCGCGGTGGGAAGGTCGGCGTCCTGGACGTCGCCGTCCTCGATGCAACGGCGCCAGAACGCCCGCTCGTCCGGCGAGCCGGCGGCGTAGGCGAGGATCACCGGCAGGGTGATCTTGCCCTCGCGCAGGTCGTCGCCGACGCGCTTGCCGAGCTTCTGGCTGGAGCCGCCATAGTCGAGTGCGTCGTCGACGAGCTGGAAGGCGAGGCCGAGATTGAGGCCGTAGGCGGAGAAGGCGGCGCGCTCGGCGGCGCCGGCGCCGGCGACGACCGGGCCGACCTCGGCGGCGGCGGCGAACAGCACCGCCGTCTTCGCCCGCACCACGGCGAGGTAGGTCGCCTCGTCGGTCTTCAGGTCCTTGGCGGCGTCGAGCTGCATCACCTCGCCCTCGGCGATCACCGCGGCGGCGCTCGACAGGATGTCGAGGGCGGCGAGCGAGCCGACCTCCACCATCATCTTGAAGGCCTGGCCGAGCAGGAAGTCGCCGACGAGCACGCTCGCCTGGTTGCCCCAGAGCATGTGCGCCGCCGGCTTGCCGCGCCTGAGGTCGCTCTCGTCGACGACGTCGTCGTGCAGCAGCGTCGCCGTGTGCATGAACTCGACGGAGGCGGCGAGCTTGATGTGGCCCTCGCCCGGATAGTCGAAGTGGGCGGCGGTCGCGAGCGTCAGCATCGGCCGGAGCCGCTTGCCGCCGGACGAGATCAGGTGGTTGGCCACCTCCGGGATCATCTGGACGTCGGAGCCCGTGCGCGACAGGATCATCTGGTTGACGCGCGCCATGTCGGCGGCGGTGAGCCGGACGAGATCGTCGATCCCGGTGTCGTCGGCCGCGCGTTCCGCGACCGGCTGGGCCAAAGCCACGCCTGTTCTCCCGATTTGCCTTCGTCGTGCGGGAGGATAGGGAGTAGGGCGGGGCGCGACAAGGGACGGCGGGCGGTACGCGCCGCCGCATCGCCGCACGCGGCCCGAGGGGCCTGGAGGATGGATGGAAGAGATCCTGAGGACGAATGATCCGGCGACGCTCTCCTTCGCCGAGGCGCTCTTGAAGGAGTCGTCGATCGGCTATCTCGTGCTCGACACCAACATGAGCGTGCTGGAGGGCTCGCTCGGCATCCTGCCGCGCCGGGTCGTCGTCCAGCAGGACCGGGCTGCCCAGGCGCGCGCCATCCTGTCGGACGCCGGGCTCGGCGGCGAGCTCCGCCCCGCCCAGTGACGATACCCGTCGGGAGCGGCGCGGCGCCGGAGACGACGACCGACCTGCTGCTCGGCGGCCGCTTCGCCGTCGTGCAGCCGGCGCGCGGCCATCACCGCGCCGGCACCGACGCGTTGCTGCTCGCCGCGGCGGTGGCGACGGACGCTCGCGGCCTCGTCGTCGACCTCGGTGCCGGCTGCGGCACGGCGGGGCTCGCCGTTGCGGCGCGCTGTCCGGCGGCGACCGTGGCGCTGGTGGAGCGCGAGCCGCTGCTCGCCCACCTCGCCCGGGTGGCGCTGACCGTGCCGGAGAACGCCGGCATCGCCGATCGCGTGGCCGTGGTGGAAGCCGACATCGGTGCGCCGGAGGTGGAGCGGGTGGCGGCGGGGCTGGTGCGCGGCGGCGCGACCCACGTCATCCTCAACCCGCCCTTTCACGCATCCGGCGCCGTGCGAGCCTCGCCGGCGGCCGGACGCGCCGCCGCGCACGTGCTCGCCCCCGACGGGCTGGAACGCTGGCTCAGGACGGCGGCGTGGGCGCTGGAGCCGGGCGGCGTCGTCGCTGTGATCTTTCCCGCCGACGGGCTCGACCGGCTGCTGGCGGCACTGGAAGGACGGTTCGGGGCGGTGGCGATCCGGCCGGTGCATCCGCGCGCCGGCGCGCCGGCGATCCGCGTCGTCGTGCGGGCCGGCCTCGGCAGCCGCGGGCCGATGCGGCTGTGCGACCGGCTGGTGCTGCACGCCGGCACGAGGTCGGCGTGGACAGCGGAGGCGGAGGCAGTTTTTCGCGACGCGGCGCCGCTGGCGTTCGCCTGAGGGGCGGCGGCGGCGCGCCGAGGCTGTCGCGAACCTCAGACCGTCGGCGCGTCGAGCGCGGCGGCGGCGACCCACCACGGCCGGCCGAGGCCGACGATGCGGGCGGCGACGCGGTCGGCCGACGCGGCGTCGGCGGTGAGCGCGAACACCGTCGCCCCGGAGCCCGATAGCCGCGCGAGCAGCACGTCGGGGTCGACCGAGAGCGCGGCGAGCACGTCGCCGATCCCCGGGGCGACCGTGCGGGCGGCGGCTTCCAGGTCGTTGCGGCCGAGATGCAGGAAGGCGGCGAGGTCGGCGGCGTCGGTGAAGCGGTCGGGCAGCGGCGGCAAGGGCGGGTTGTCGCGGCGGGCGAGGGCGGCGAACACCGCCGGCGTCGGCACCGCGACGCCCGGGTTGACCAGCACGATGCCGGCCGCCGGCAGCGCCACGAAGCGCTCGACGACGTCGCCGATGCCGGTGGCGCGCAGCGATCGGGCGTGCACGCACATGGCGACGTCGGCGCCGAGCGGGCGGCCGAGGTCGGCGAGGCGGTCGGGGCCGAGGCCGAGCCCCCACAGACCGTCGAGGGCGCGCAGCGTCGCGGCGGCATCGGCCGAGCCACCGCCGAGGCCGGCGGCGACCGGCAGGGTCTTGGTGAGGCGGATGTGGGCGGCGTTGAGCCGTCCTGCAGTTGACGGCGAACCGCCACCCGCGGCGCCTGCTGAGGCGTCCGGGCCCGCATCGTCGCCATCGCCGGCCGCTTCGGCGAGGCGGGCGGCGGCGCGCAGCACGAGGTTGTCGGGGCCGGTCGGGACGGCGGCGGCGAACGGGCCGTCGACGGTGAGGGTCGAGCCCTCTCCATCACCGGCCGCCGTCACCGTGACGGTGTCGGCGATCGGCGGGAAGGCGACCAGGGTGTCGAGGGTGTGGAAGCCGTCGGCGCGCCGGCCTGTGACGTGCAGAGCGAGGTTGACCTTGGCGCGCGCCGGCTCGGCGCGTGACCGAGGAAGCGGGCCGCGCAGTGGCCCGGCCGGCCGCCCGGCTTCCGGCGCACCCATTCCCGCCGTGCCAACCACGTCAGTTCGGCGTCTGCGATGGCTCCGGCTGGCCGCCCGCGTCGGCGGCGGTGGCCGGCGTCGGCGGCGGCAGGCCCTTGTCGAGCTTGGCGAGGATCTTCTCGAGCTCCGCCGGATCGGGCTTGCTGTCGCGGGCGTGCGACCACTGGAAGCGCGCCTCGAGGCGGCGGCCGACCATCCAGTAGGCGTCGCCGAGGTGATCGTTGATGACCGGATCGTCCGGCATCATCTCCACCGCGCGCTCGAGCTCCACCACCGCCTCCTCGTAGCGGCCGAGGCGATAGTAGGCCCAGCCGAGGCTGTCGATGATATAGCCGTCGGTCGGCCGCAGATCGACGGCCTTCTGCACCATCTCGAGCGCCTGATCGAGATTGCGGCCCATGTCGATCCAGCTGTAGCCGAGATAGTTCAGCACCAGCGGCTGATCGGGATAGAGCGTCAGGGCGCGCTGGAAATCGACCTCGGCCTTGTCCCACTGCTTCGAGCGCTCGTAGGAGATGCCGCGCTGATAATAGAGCGTCCAGTGGCGGCGGTCGGGCTTCTGCACGCTGTCGATGCCGAGGGTGTAGGCGGCCGCCGCTTCGGCGAAGAGATCGCGCGAGCGCAGCACGCTGCCGAGCGCGATGACCGCCTCGAGGTCGCTCGGGTCCTCCTTCACCAGCGCGTCGAGCACCGTGCGGGCCTCGTCGGCGCGCTCCAGCGCGTTGAGGTTGAGGCCGAGCTGCGTGCGCGCATCGCGAGACAAGGGCGAGGTGGGCGGGATCTTCTCGAGGATCGCCACCGCTTCGGCCGACTGTTCGAGCCGCTCGTGCAGGCCGGCGAGCGCCATCGCGGCGAGGCCCGAGTTCGGCTCGAGGTCGAGCGCGAGCTGCAGATAGGCGGCGGCGAGCTCCTCGCTGCCCTCCCGCGAGATCGCCGAGCCGAGGGCGAACAAGGCCTCGGCGACGCCGGCCTGCGGGCTCTCCACCAAAGGCTGCGGCGTCTTGCCAGCGGCGATGTCGGCCTTCAGGCTGGTGATGATCGGGTGGGTGCCGACGGTGGCGGTGTAGCGGTCGAGAACGCCCAAGGCCTCCTTGGCGGCGCCGTCGCGGGCGAGGGCGCGGGCATAGGCGTCGACGATGCGCAGCATCGACGGCTCGTTGTCGTAGGCGACGGCGAGACGCCGCCGCGCCTCGGCCTTGTCGTCCAGATAGTCGGCGATGATGCCGCCGTGGAAGGTGGTGAAGGCGGTGTAGAGGTCCGGGCCACGCAGGGTGTCGAGCCGGTTCAGGGCCGCAGGGCGATCGCCCTCGGCGGCATAGGTCCAGGCGCCGACGAGGGCGGCGGTGAGGTCGGCCAGCGGTCCGCGGGCGTTTTCGCCGACGACCTTGCGGGCGGCGGCGCTGTCGCCACGCTGCAGGTCGAGCACCGCCCGGGCGAGGCCGGCGAGGCGGTTGGTGTCGGCACGGGGCGGCAGCCGTCCGGCGAGGGCCGCGGCCGCGTCGATGTCGCCGCTGGCGAGCGCCAACGTGAAGGCGCGCTCGATCAGCAGCGGATTGTCCGGGTCATCCGCGAGCGCCTGCTTGTAGAACGCCGCGCCGGCGGCCATGTCGCGGGCGGAGCCGGCGAGGCGGGCGGCGAGATAGTTGCCCGACAGCGACGTCGACCCCGACAGCACGATGTGGGCGGCCGCGGGATCGGCCTCGGCGGTGGCCGCCGCCGGGCCGAGGGCGGCGAGCATCATCGCCAGCGCCATCCCCGGCGCGCAGGATCGGAGGACGATACGGCGGCGGGGAGCCGGGGCGGAGCGCGGGCTGACGGCCCGATCGGTGCGAATGGGCTTCATGACGGCAGGATGGCGCGCCCTGCGGCCGGTTTCAAGGCCGCCGGTGCTGCGGCACGGCGGCCGCGCCCCGCGCGGCCGGCCGGATCGCGTCCGGCCTCAGTCCTTGGCGCGCTCGACATAGGAGCCGTCGGCGGTCAACACGACGATGCGGGTGCCGGTCGACACGTGCGGCGGCACGGCGGTGCGCACGCCGTTCGACAGCATCGCCGGCTTGTAGGACGACGACGCCGTCTGCCCCTTCATCGTCGGTTCGGTGTCGACGATCTCCAGCGTGACGCGCTGCGGCAACTCGATCGCCACCGGCACGCCTTCGTGCAGGCTGAGCTTCACCGTCATGTTCTCCTGGAGGTAGACGTCGAGCTCGCCAATCACGTCGGCCGGCACCACCACCTGGTCGAAGGTCTCACCGTTCATGAAGGTGTGGCCATCGCCGTCCTTGTAGAGATACTGGAAATCGGCCGCCTCGATGAAGGCGCGCTCGACCTGTTCGGTCGTGCGGTAGCGCTCCGAGACCTTCACGCCGTCGCTGATGCGGCGCATGTCGAGCTGCGTCACCGGCGTGCCCTTGCCGGGGTGGATGTTTTCGGCCCGCAGCACGGCATAGAGCCGGCCGTCGACCTCGATGACGTTGCCCTGCCGGAGCGAGCTCGCCTGCACCTTCACGAGAGTTTCCCTTCAGTCTAAGAAGCGCGCGGTTTCTATAGTTTTTTCCGCCGTCCGCCGCAATGCGGGCGGGGGCGATGAGGACTTGTGCCGGTGGGTGATGTGGAAACGCCGTGGTGGCGGCCGGACGTTCTGGCCGATCGCCGCCCGTTTCTGACGGCGCGCGGCCGCATCGTCGCAGCGATCCGCGGCTTCTTCGCTGCGCGCGATTTCGTCGAGGTCGAGACGCCGATCCTGCAACGCTCGCCGGGCAACGAGGTGCATCTGGCGGCCTTCGCCACCGAGCGGATCGCGCCCGACGGCGGCCGCGACCGCCTCTACCTGCACACCTCGCCGGAGTTCGCCTGCAAGAAGCTCGTCGCCGGCGGCGTGCCGCGGCTGTTCACCCTGGCAAAGGTGTTCCGCAACGGCGAGCGCAGCCGCCTGCACCATCCCGAGTTCACGATGCTCGAGTGGTACCGGGCGGGCGAGCCTTACGAGACGCTGATCGAGGACTGCGCGGCGCTGCTGCGGGTGGCGGCCACGGCGGCGGGGACCGCCGTGTTGCGCTTCGATGGATCGTCGGTCGACCCGGCCGCGCCGGTCGAGCGCGTCACCGTGGCGGACGCCTGCCGACGGCAGGGCATCGACGTCCTGGCGACGCTCGCTGACCCGGACCGGCCCGATCGCGACGGGCTCGCGGCGATGGCTCGGGCGGCCGGCGTGCGGGTCGCCGAAGACGACGCCTGGTCGGACGTGTTCACCCGCATCCTCGTCGAGAAGGTCGAACCGGGCCTCGGCCGCGGCCGCGCCACGGCGCTGATGGAGTATCCCGCCCCGGAGGCGGCACTCGCCCGCCGCAAGCCGGGTGACCCGCGCGTCGCCGAGCGCTTCGAGCTGTTCGCCTGCGGCGTCGAACTCGCCAACGGCTTCGGCGAGTTGACCGATGCCGGGGAGCAGCGCCGCCGCTTCGAAGCGGACATGGACGAGAAGGAGCGCCGCTACGGCGAGCGCTACCCCGTCGACGAGGACCTCCTGGCGGCGGTAGCCCGGATGCCGGCGACGAGCGGCATCGCGCTCGGTCTCGACCGGCTGGTGATGCTGGCGACCGATGCGCGCCGCATCGAGGACGTCTTGTGGGCGCCCGTCGCCTGAGAGCCTTCCGGCCGCGGTGAACTCGGCGCCCGGCGCCTGCCGGTTCGCTTGCCGGCGCAATCGTTTGCAGCTGATTGACGACCCCGTCCGACCGTATTACAGTACGACGATCATCAAGAAATGGAGGTCGCCTGTGTCGTCCGGACCCGTCAAGCTAGGGATCATCGGCCTCGGTCGTTGGGCCCATGTGCTCACCCGCGCCGCGAAGAAGTCGGACAAGCTCGAGATCGTCGCGGGTTACAACCGCTCGGCGGAGAAGCGCGAGAGCTACCACCGCATCACCGGTATCGCCGTCCACGACGACCTGAAGGCGATGCTCGCCGATCCGTCGATCGAGGGCGTCATCCTGACGGTGCCGAACGAGCAGCACCTGCCGGTCGCGGCCGAGGTCGCGGCCGCCGGCAAGCACGTCTACACCGAGAAGCCGATCGCTGCGACGCTGGAAGAGGGCCTGCAGATCGCGGCGCTGGAGCGCCAGCACGGCGTGACGGTGACCGTCGGCCACAGCGCCCGGCTTCTCGCCGGCATCCGCCAGATCCGCGCCGCGATCGACGCCGGCGAGCTCGGCACCGTCGGCTTCATCGAGGCGAACTTCTCGAACGAGCGGGCGCTCGAACTCACCCCGCAGACGTGGCGCTGGTACAACCACCGCGCCCCGGGCGGGCCGCTGTCGCAGCTCGGCATCCACATGTTCGACCTCGTCCACTATCTCGGCGGCGAGATCGTCTCGGCGTCGTCCACTTCGTCGAAGCTGTCGCCGGTGGGCGCGGAGGTCGACGACCAGTCGATGACGCTCCTGAAGTTCGCCGACGGCAAGATCGCCTATGTCGGCACCTGCTGGACGTCGCCGGGCATCTTCGCGGTCAGGGTGTTCGGCTCGAAGGGGCTGATGCACTACGAGATCGACTTCGGGGTGTGGGACGATCCGGACCAGATCCACAAGTCGTCGTCGCTCTACATCCAGCGCGGCAAGGACGGGTTCGCCAAGCGCGAAGTTCTGGCGGAGCCGGAGTCGGACATGTTCCGGGCCGAGCTCGAGCTGTTCGCCGAGAGCTGCCGGTCGGGCAAGCCGAGCGAGCTGTCGGCGCACAACGGCAACGTCGCGGTGGCGTGCTGCTATGCGGCGCTGAAGTCGCTCGCCGAAGGCGGCAAGCACGTGCCGCTCGCCGACATCTACCAGGCGTCGAACCAGAAGCTCGCCGCCCAGGGCCAGAAGGTCGCCTGACACGCCAAACGCGGGGCGCTGCGCAAGCTAGCGCCCCGCCGACATTGCGCGCCAAGCACGGGCCGGCAGCGACCGGTCCGGCCCAGAAACGGATGGACCGATGCTGCCGAGCCGCTATTTCTACGACCTGACGCAGCCGGAGATCGCCGAGCACTTCAAGCGGTCCGGCCTCGTCATCATGCCCGCGGGCAGCGTCGAGCAGCATGGTCCGCACCTGCCGACCGGCACCGATTCGATCGCCGCGAGCGTCATCGCCCATGCCGTCGCCGAGCGCATGGACGGCATCGTCCTGCCCGGCACGCAGCTCGGCGTGACGCCGATGCACGCCCCCTTCGCCGGTACCATAACGCTGACGCCCGACACCTACATGCGGCTCGTCATCGAGACCTGCTCGTCGACGGCCAAGCACGGCGCCAAGTATCTCCTCATCCTCAACTGGCACGAGGGCAACATCCCCTCGCTCGCCATCGCGGCGGAGGCTCTGCATCGCCAGCACGGCATGACGGTGCTGACCGTCCAGGCCTGCTACGTCGCGAACGAGCTGTTCGGCCACCAGTGCGGCGGCCTCACCCACGGCGGCGAGATCGAGGCGCTGGCGGTGATGTCGAACCGGCCGGACCTCGTCCACCTCGACCGGGTGGACTACTCGTCCGACCACTCGCACGGCCACCACATGGACAAGCTGCGGCGCACCCACAGCTACCAGCCGGTGCTGACCGACATCCGCTGCATCGCGCCGACCGGCTGGTATGGCGACCCGAAGAACGCCACCGCCGACCGCGGTGAGGAACTCGTCGCCACCGTGGCCGATTCGATCACCACCGAGGCGACGGAGATCTTCCGCCAGCTCGACGCCGTGCTCGGCGGCGGCACCGCGGAGGTCCGTAGCTTCCGGCAGGCGGTCTGATGGCCGTCGTCGTCCCGCTCGCCGACGCCCGCCTCTTGTCGCTGCCGGGGCGGGTGTCGCGCGAGATCGTGGGCGCGAGCACCGGCGCGCGCTCGGTGGCGGTGCGCCACGTCACCATCGAGCCGGAAGGTCCGGGCGGCCCCGGCCGCGGCAAGCACGTCCACGACGGCTTCGAGGAGGTGATGATCATCGTCTCCGGCGAGGGCATCACCGAGTGCGACAGCGGCCGGCTGCCGGTGAAGCCGGGCGACACCATCCTGATGCCCGCCGGCGAGCGCCACGCCACCCGCAACACCGGCAGCGAGCCGCTGGTGATGCTCTGCTTCTTCCCGGTCGTCGACGTCGCCGCGGGTACGCGCGAGTTCCCGCCCGAGAGCCAATCCGGATAACCCGCATGAACGCTTCCGTCTCCTCGCCGGCCGGCGCCTCCGCGGCCGCCGACGTCCTCGTGCTGCGCCCCGAGGCCGACTTCGCCCGGGTCGGCGCGATGCCGCCGGCCGGCCTCGACGTCGCCTACACTGGCCCGGCCGATCCGGAGCTGAAGGCGCGGATCGCCGCCGCCAAGGCGCTCGTCATCCCCGCCGTCGGCCCGAAGCTCGCCCCCGAGCTGTTCGACGGCGCCAAGCTGTCGCTGGTGCAGGTCACCGGCGCCGGCCTCGACCGCCTCGACAGGGCGGCGATGCAAGGCTTCGGCATCCCCGTCGCCAACGTGCAGGGCGGTAGCAACGCCGCGCTCGCCGAATATGCGGTGTCGACGGCGCTGGTGCTGCTGCGCCGTCTCTCCTGGGGCCACGCCGAGATCCGCGCCGGTCGCTATGTGGAATCGCGGGCGAAGCAGCTTGCCGAGAACCTCGGCGGCCTCGGCGGGCTGACGGTCGGCGTCGTCGGCTTCGGTGTCATCGGTGCCGCGGTGGCGGCCGCCTTCCACCGCATGGGCAGCCGCATCGTCTTCTACGACCCCGCTCCGGCCGACCCGTCGGCCGCCGAGGCGCTCGGGGCCGAGGCGCTGCCGCTCGACCGGCTGCTCGCCGAATCCGACGTCGTGACGCTGCACGTGCCGCTGTTGCCGGCGACGATCGGCCTGATCGGCGCCCGCGAGCTCGCCTCGATGAAGAAGACGGCGGTGCTGATCCAGGCCGCCCGCGGCGGCATCGTCGACGAGGCGGCGCTCGCCGCGGCGCTCGAGGCCGGAACGATCGCCGGCGCGGCGGTCGACGTCTATTCGGTCGAGCCGCCGCCGGCCGACAATCCGCTGGTGGCGATCGGCGACGCCGGTGCGGCCCGCCTGCTGTTGACGCCGCACATCGCCGGCGTCACCCGCCAGTCGGCCGCGACGCTGTTCCGGGCGTCGTGGGAGAATGTCGAGCGCGTGCTGCGTGGCGAGGCGCCGAAGTACCGCGTCTACTGAGGACGACACCCGCCACCATGACCGATTTTGTGATCGATCCGCCGACCGTGCCGAGCGTCGCCGTCGCCGGCAGTGCTGCGCGTTTCCCCGTCCGCCGCATCTTCTGCGTCGGCCGCAACTATGCGGCGCACACCCGCGAGATGGGCTTCGAGCCGGAGCGCGAGCCGCCGTTCTTCTTCACCAAACCGGCCGACGCGGTGATCGATTCCGGCCGCGTCATGGCGTACTCGCGCGACACCACCGAGCTTCACCACGAGATCGAGCTCGTCGCCGCCATCGGCCGCGAGGCGATCGACGTGTCGGCGGCCGACGCGCTCTCTTATGTCTGGGGCTATGCGGCGGGCATCGACTTCACGCGCCGCGACCACCAGATCAAGGCGCGCGACAGCGGCCGGCCGTGGGACCTCGGCAAGGGCTTCGACGAATCCGCGCCGTGCGGCCCGCTGCGGCCGGCAAAGCCCGGCGAGGTGCCGGCGACGGGGCGGATCTGGCTGTCGGTGAACGGCGTCGTGAAGCAGGACGGCGACCTGTCGGAGATGATCTGGAAGCTGCCGGAAATCATCGCGATCCTGTCGCGCGCCTTCGAACTGAAGCCGGGCGACCTCATCTACAGCGGCACGCCGGCCGGCATCGGCCCGGTCAAGCCGGGCGATGTGATCGCCGCCGGCGTCGAGGGCTATGGCGAACTCGGCCTGACGATCGGTCCGGCGAAGTGAGGCCGTCCGGCAAAGTCGCGCGGCCTGGCGAACGCGCGGCCTGGCGAAACAGAGCCTCGGGACGTCGGCCGGTGCGGTGAGGCGCCGGTTCCGCTCAGGCGTTGGCGGTCTCTGCGGAGAGCAGCGTCATCACCTCGTGGGCGGCGTTCTCGACTTCGCGCCGGGTGATGCGCTCGGCGGCGTCGCCGTCGCCGCGCTCGATCGCCGCCACAATGTCGCGCAGGCCCTGGATGCTCTCGCTGGACCGATCCGGCGAACGCTTCGGGTGGGCGAGGCCGAGCGCCCGCCAACGCCAGATACGGGCGTGCAGCGCCGCGATCATCAAGGACAACGCCTCGCTGCCGGCGCCGGCGAACAGCGTGTCGTAGAAGCGGTTCTTGGCGGCGAGGATCGCCTCGGGCGAATCGTGCTGGTAGGCGTGGATGGTGCTGTCGAGCGCCAGCCGCAGCGCCGCGACGTCCTTCGGCGCGTGGTTGGAGACGAACATCCGCGCCGCCAGCCCCTCGAGCACCGAGCGGATGAGGTAGAGATCCTTCGCCTCGCCGATCGTCAGCTTGCGGACGACGGGTCCCTTGTTGGGGATGATGTCGACGATGCCTTCGGTCTCGAGCTGGCGCAGCGCCTCGCGGATCACCGTGCGCGACACGCCGGTCATCTCGATCAGCTCGCGCTCGACCAGGCGCTCGCCGGGGGCGATGCGGCCCTCGATGATGGCGGTGCGCAGCGCATCGACGACGTGATGGCGCAAGGGCGCCGCCGACTTGCGGATCGTCGGCACCGAGGGTCGCGCCGCAAAGAGCGCGCTTTCGTTCGCTTCGGCCATCTACGCCACCGCTCCTTCCGCCCCGCTCCGCCCGGTCCGTCGACCCTCGCCCCGGACGAACGCCGCCGCCCGTGGGTGGAGGCGGCCGGCACCCGTCCGAAGACCGGCGGCGTTGCCGCCCCGCGGTCGCCGCCCGCCGGTCCAAGCGACCATTGGTGCGCCGCGAATCCAGCACTGGCGGAACGCCATTTCATCATATGACCATAACACAGGAAGACGGCAAGCCTTCGTGGTCACGGTCCACCGGAGAGTGGTTCGCCTTGTGGACGCGATTCGCCCGGAAATCACCATCGAACCGTTGTTGCCGAGGCAACAGAACCGCCGGTGTCCGTCTCGCGCCCGTGGCCTTGGAACTTGTACAATTCGCGTCGACACTACCGTAATACGATCACACAATATGACCAACGGTAGGGCGAAGCGCCCACCCGCTGCGGCCATCGCGGCGCGAATGGGCAGGAAACGTCATCGGGCGCGGGCCAACGGCCGGCGTCTCGGATCGATCGGCGGCTCGGCGATTCCGGCTGGCGCGAACGCGTCGGACAGGTTTTGCGCAGACGACGGACCGGAGGAGTGTGCATGACGGACTGGCGGACGATCGACACCGATCTCCTGGTGATCGGCGGCGGCGTAGCGGGCTCGATGCTCGCCATCCCGGCGCTGGAAGCCGGGCTCGACGTCACGATCTGCGAGAAGGGCCGGGTTCTCGACAACTGCGGCAGCGTCGGCTGCGGCGTCGACCACTACCTCACCGTCATGGAGAGCGGTGCCGAGTGGGACACCGCCGAATTCCTGATGAAGCACATCCCGACGCTCACCGACGGCATCGTCGACCTCGACGTGACGCGCCGCGTGCTCGAGGAGATGCCACGCATCCTGCGCAAGATCGAGGACATGGGGGTCGACTTCAAGGACCCGCGCACCGGCGAATACTCGCGCCATCCGTCCTTCGGACTGCCGGGCGCCTACCACATCAACTTCGAGGGCACCGACTTCAAGCGGCGCATCGGCAAGCACGTGCGCGCCGGCAAGGCGACGCTGTTGATGCGGACGATGGCGCTGCAGCTGCTCGTCGAGGACAACGTCTGCTACGGCGCACTCGCCTTCTGCTTCCGCACCGGCGAGTGGGTGGCGGTGCGAGCCAAGGCGATCGCGGTGACCACCGGCGACGTCAACCGGTTGTCGTTGAACGCCTCCGGCCTCGCCTTCGACAGCTGGCACTTCCCCTTCAACACCGGCGACGCCCAGGCGATGGGCTACAAGGTGGGCGCGCAGCTCGCCAACATGGAGTTCACCGAGGCGACACTGACGCCGAAGGGCTTCTCCGCCCAGGGCCTCAATGCGCTGGTCAGCATGGGCGCCTACTTCCTCAACAAGACCGGCGAGCGGTTCATGTTCCGCTACGACAAGAAGGGCGAGAACGCCCGCCGGGCGGTGCTGGCCGATGCGGTGGTCAACGAGTACCTGCTCGGCAACGGGCCGATCTACGTCGACTGCCGCCACCTGCCGGCCGAAGAGCTCGACCACATGGAGGCGACCCTGCAGGTCGACCGCTACACCCTGCCGGCGTTCTACCAGCAGAAGGGCGTGCACTTCCGCGACACGCCGATCGAGGTGTCGATCTCGGAACTGACGATCCGGCGCTCGGGCCTCTACTTCCGCGGCAGCGGCCTGTCCGTCGACACCACCGGCGAGACATCGGTGGAGGCGCTGTTCTCGGCGGGTGACTGCTCGACCGTCTCCGGCGGCATCGCCGGGGCGGCGGTGCTCGGCCATATCGCCGGCGAAGGCGCCGTGCAGCGCATCCGCCAGCGCGGCAACGCGGCCCTGCCGGACATCGACTGGGAGGACGCGAACCGCCTGCGCGCCGGTGCCGAGGCCTCGCTCACCCGCGACAGCGACCTCGGCTGGAAGGCCTACGAGGACGAGATCCGCTCCACCGTCACCGACTATGCCGGCGTGCGGCGCACCGGCAAGGGCCTGCGGCTCGCCCTCGACACGCTGCAGGCGCTCGCCAAGAAGGAGGACACCGTCAAGACGGACAACCTCCACGGCGTCATGCGCTTCCAGGAGGCGCGCAACATCCGCCTCAATGCCGAGATCATGACGACGGCGGCGCTCGCCCGCACCGAGACGCGCACCCGCTCGGCGCACCGGCGCCTCGACTACCCGGAAACCGACGAGGCGAACTGGCGCAAGTTCGTCATCGTCGAGAAGGGTGGCGACGGCGCTCCGACGGTGCGCACCCTCGACGCGACACAGCCGCTGTCGGCCGCCTTCGCCCGCACCCCCAACGCCGCCGCTGGGAGGACCGAGCATGTCAACTGACAGCAAGGCGGCCGCAGCCGGCACGGCTGCCGTTCACAACCCCATCGTCATCGACGAGAAGCTCTGCATCCGTTGCAACCTCTGCGATTGGATCTGCCCCGGCGACATCATCTACAAGATCGAGAACGACAAGACGACGATGCCGGAAGTCGTCTATCCCGACGAGTGCTGGTATTGCGGGCTGTGCCAGTCGATCTGTCCGACGGAAGCGATCAAGATCGTCTTCCCCGACGTGATGATCAACAACAAGAGCGATGTCATCCGACTGTTGGGCAAGATCGTCGACTAAACCACGCCGGAAACCGGCCGGTACCGTCCGGCCGGATCGGCGACGATGAGAGCAGGAGCGGGCGCAGCGAAGAGCCGGACGAGAGAACGCGGGGGAGGGCCGAGGCGGATCAACCGCCCGGTGCACCGACCCCGACAGGGAGGACGTCGAAGCGATGATTGAAGCCATCGGAGCGGGCCTGCTGTCGCTGCTCACCGTGCAGGCGATGCTGTTCATGTTCATCGGTGTCGTCTACGGCATCATCGTCGGCATCCTGCCGGGGCTCGGCGGCATCGTCGCGATGGCGCTTTTGTTGCCGTTCACCTACGGCTTCGATCCTGCCCCCTCGCTGGCGCTGCTGCTCGGCGCCCATATCGCGACGATCTGGGGCTCGTCGGTGACGAGCATCCTGTTCCGCGTGCCGGGAGCGGCGAAGAGCCTGGCGCTGATCTTCGACGGCTACCCGATGACGCTGAAGGGGCAGGCGAGCCGTGCGCTCGGCGCCTCCGCCACCGCCGCCCTCCTCGGCGGCATCATCGGCGCCATCTTCCTCGCCCTCTCCATCCCGATCGCCCGGCCGCTGATGTTGATGTTCGGCCCGGCCGAATATCTGATGATGGCGCTGTGGGGCCTGACCATCATCGCCACCTTCAGCGAGGGCTCGCTGCTGAAGGGCCTCGCCGCCGCCTGCCTCGGCATCCTCGTCGCCTTCGTCGGCATGGACATGGTGACGGCGACGCCGCGCTTCACCTTCGGCTCCTTCTACCTGCTCGACGGCTTCTCCTTCCCGGTGGCGATGATCGGCCTGTTCGCCGTCTCCGAGATGATGAAGCTCTATGCCAAGGGCGGGGCACTGATCGAGCGCGAGGTCGGAGCCGAGACGAGCACCGTCTGGCAGGGCGTGCGCGACGTCTTCAATCACAAGTGGCTGGTCTTCCGGGCGAGCCTCCTCGGCCTGTGGATCGGCGTGCTGCCGGGCATCGGCGCGAGCGTCGGCGGCATCGCCGCCTATGCCCACGCGGTGCAGACCTCCAAGCATCCCGAAACCTTCGGGACGGGCAATGTCGAGGGCGTCATCGCCCCGGACGCGACGGTGGGCGCCAACGAGGGCGGCGGGCTGCTGCCGACGCTCGCCTTCGGCATCCCAGGCGGCGAGAGCATGGCGATCCTGCTCGTCGCCTTCATCGGCCTCGGCATCACGCCCGGGCCGCAGATGCTGACCGAGCATCTCGACGTCGTCTTCGCCATGGTGTGGATCATCGTGCTGGCGAGCGTGATGGTGTCGATCATCGGGCTGATCATCTCGCCGAGCTTGGCGCGGCTGCCGAGCCTCAACCCCAACGTCATCATCCCGCTGGTGCTTTGCGTCTGCTTCATCGGCGCCTATGCGACCCGCGGCCAGCTCTCCGACGTGGTGGTCGCGGCAGCCTTCGGTGTCGTCGGCTACCTGATGGACAAGTACAACTACTCGCGGGCGAACTTCGTCATCGGCATGGTGCTCGCCGTGATGATCGAGCGGAACCTGCACGTGTCGCTCACCCTCTATGGCGACTGGTTCCTGTTCGACCGGCCGATCGCGCTGCTCATGCTGGTGCTGATCGTGCTGACGACGGGCATGCCGTTCTGGAAGACCTGGCGGAAGAAGAAGGCGGCCGAGGCCGCCGCCGCCGGCGCCGTGAGGAGCGCGTCATGACCCGACGCATGCAGGAAAACCTCGTCGCCTTCATCATTCTCGGCATCTTCGTCGCGGTGATCGTGGCGAGCCTCGACTACAGCCCGCGCGCCCGCCTCGTGCCGATCCCGATCGCCGTCATCGGCATCCTGTTCATGGTCGGCCAGATCATCCTGCAGAACATCAGGTCCGAGGACAGCCTGCAGATCGACCTTCTGGAGTTCCTGACCAAGCAGGGCAACAAGGCCGATCCGGTGCTGGCCGCCGCCGCCGCTGCGCCGCCGGTGGCGACCAAGCGTGGTCCGACGCCGATGAGCGAACTGCAGGCGCTCGGCATCGTCGCCCTGCTCGTCGTGATCTTCCTGTTGCTCGGGCCGATCCCGGCGATGTTCATCTTTACGGCGGGCTATTTCGTCGTCTCCCGCCACCACGCCCTGTGGAAGGGCATCGCCTATTCGGCCTTCTGGACGATCCTCGTCTACCTGGTGTTCACGACGGGCCTGAAGGTGCAGCTCGACCGCAACGTGCTGGGCATCCGCTTCGATACGATCGGCAAGTGGATCGGCCAACTGTTCACATAACGGCGCGAACAACGCGTCGAGCATCTGAAGAAGGAGGGACACGACCATGAGGAAGCGGACGTTTCTGGCGACACTGGCGGCGGCGACGCTGACCGCCGCGACCGGCTTGGGGCTCGGTGGTGGGGCGCAGGCCGGGCCGGTCTATGACGGCCAGTCGGTTGTGCTGATCGTGCCTAACTCGCCGTCCGGCATGATGACGCAGTACGCGCGCACCATCGCGCCGTTCCTGGCGAAGCATCTCGGCGCGAGCGACGTGCGGGTGGAGAACCACCAGGGTGCCGGCAGCCTGAAGGGCACCAACCTGCTCTGGCACTCCGACGCCGACGGCATGACGATCGCCTTCACCAACATCCCGACGCTGATCATGGCACAGCTCGCCGAGAGCCCCGGCGTGCAGTTCGACGCGGCGAAGTTCACCTATCTCGGCCGCGTCGTCGATGATCCGCGCGTCGTCGTCGTCGGCAAGGAGGCGGGCTTCAAGGACGTCGCGGGCCTGAAGGCGCTCGGCCGGCCGTTCATCTACCCGTCGCAGGGCACCGACGAGGACTTCTACTCGATGGCGGTGCTGGCCGATGCGCTCGGGGCGCCGATCAAGGTCGTCACCGGCTTCGAGGGCAACGCCGACACCGCGCTCGCCGTCATCAAGGGCGAGGCCGACGTGCACATGACGTCGTGGTCGTCGTCGCGCGGCCCGGTCGAGTCGGGAGACATGTCGCCGATGCTCGTCGTCTCGTCGAAGCGCATCGCCGAGGCCCCCGACGTGCCGACCGCCATCGAGGTGGTGACCGACCCGGCCAAGAAGGAGGGCATCGCCGCCATCGCCCAGATCCTCGACATGAGCCGCGGCTTCTTCGGCCCGCCCGGCATGGACGAGGCAGCCACCGCCGAGATGCGGGCGGCGATCGAGGCGGCGCTGAAGGACCCCGAGCTTCTCGCGCTGGCCGAGAAGAGCAACATGCCGATCAACTACGCGCCCGGCACCGAGCAGCAGGCGACGGTCGCCTCGCTGACGGCGACGAGCGCCAGCCTGACGCCGATCCTCAAGGCGGCGCTGGAGTCGATCAAGTAGGGATCGCCCGACGCACGGCCTTTCGAACGCGACGACGGCCGCCCTCCGGGGCGGCCGTTTGCGTTCAGAGGGCGAGCAGCGCGGCGAAGACGGCGGCGACGCGGTCGCGATCGAGGCCGCGGCCGATCACCACCAGCCGGCCCGCGCGGTCGCCGTCCGGCCAGTCGATGAGCTCCACCGGTGGGTGCACGAGGTGTCGGACCACCTGGACGACCAGCGGCCCGGCGAGGCCCTCCACCGCGATCAGGCCCTTCATGCGCAGGATGTCCTCGCCGCGCAGCGCGACGAGCGCATCGATCGCCTGGGCGAAGGCCGGCCACGACACCGCCCGCGGAAACGGCAGCAAGAAGCTCGACACACCTTCCGAGTGCAGGGCGCCGCTGGCGAGGAAGTCGGAGCGCGGCAGCTCCGAGGCGGCCCAGGCAGAGGCGGGGATCTCGCCGCCCTGCGCGACGACGATCTCGGCCTGCGGGTTGATGGCGGCGATCGCTGCCCGCACCGCGTTTTCGGCGTCGGTGTCGGCGAGGTCGCGCTTCGTGATCACCACCCGGTCGGCGACCGCGACCTGACGGCGCGCCTCGGGGGCGCTCGCCAGCATCGCCGCGCCACCCACCGCATCGACCACAGCGACGACGAGGTCGATGGCCATCTCGCGGCCGATGCCGCGGTCGGAGACGAAGCTCTGCAGGATCGGCAGCGGATCGGCGAGGCCGCTCGTCTCGATCAGCACCCGCGCCATCGAGGGGATCCGGCCGAGGCGGGCGTCGGCGAGGAGCTCCTGCAGCGTCGTCTCGAGGTCGCTGCGGGCGGCGCAGCACAGGCAGCCATTGCCGAGGAGAACGGTCTTGTCGGCGGCGCCGAGCAACAGCGCGTCGTCGATGCCGATCTCGCCGAACTCGTTGACGATGACGGCCGTCCCCGCCCCCGCGGGGGAGGCGAGGAAGCGCTTCACCAGCGTCGTCTTGCCGGCCCCGAGGAAGCCGGTGACGACGATCACCGGCGTGCGGGCACCGCGCGGGCGCCGCTGCGCCCGTCCGAACGGCGCCGGCCGGGCGGCCGGGAACAGCCGGTCGGTGAGGGCGTCAGAAGTCCATCTCGAGGACATAGAGCCCCCCGACGAAGCGGTCGACGGTGTAGACGATGCCGCGCTCGTCGACGAAGACGTCGTTGAGCTGGATCGCCCCCTTCGGCGAGCCCGCCGGCGTTTCCGGGATGTAGTAGCCGACTTCCTGCGGCTGGTAGGGGTTGGAGATGTCGAAGGCACGCACGCCGGCGCTGTAGAAGGTGCCGAGCACGATGGTGTCGGACTTCCACGACGTCGGGTGCGGCGTGTTCTCGTGGATGTTGTGGGAGCCGTAGCGGCCGCCGCGGTTGGCGAAGGCCTCGACCGGCGGCAGCGGCAGGGTCGAGATCGGCACCGGCCGGCTCTCGTCGCGGATGTCGAGCACCCAGATCAGCTTCGGCCAGTCGGCGGCGGCGTCCGAGGTCGATTCGTCGGTGACGATCATCAGGCCGCGGTCGAACAGCGGCATCGCCGTGTGCATGAAGCCGCTGTAGGGCGGCGAGTTCGACCAGTGGCCGACCTGCTTCGGGTTCGCCTTGTCGGAGATGTCGAGGATGAACATGCCGCCGTCGACGTAGCAGACATAGGCGCGGTCCGGACGCTCCGGATAGACGTTGGTGTTGTGGGCGCGACAGCCGTGGAACTTGCCGGCCAGGCGCTCGGGCGGCGGCACGCTGTCGCCGACGCGGGTGCCGGGCATCCACCAACGGCCGACCTCCTCGGGCTTCGAGGGATTGCGCACGTCGATGATGCGGTAGAACTGGTCGTCGCCCTTGTAGTGGCTTTCGAAGTCGGCGGCGCCGGCGGCCATGTGGACGTGCTCGCCGTCGCAGAACCACAGCTGGTGGACGCCGCGTGAGTGCGGGCCGGAGGCGTCGAAGAAGGCGATCGAGCGCGGCGTCTCCGGCACCGAGATATCGAACAGCTCCATGCCGGCCGGCGTCTGGCCCTTCTCCTTGCACTGGTAGGCGACGGCCAGGATGTCGCCGCAGACCTCCAGCGAGTTCGAGCGCATGTAGGGCTGCGGCAGGGCGGTCTGCACCACCATCTTCGGGTTCTTCGGGTCGGTGACGTCGACGCCGGTGAAGTTCTTCGGCGCGCTCTCGTGGGCGAGCCAGAGGATGCGGCGGCCGTCCTTCGTCAGCGAGATCGACATGCCCTCGCCGATGCCGCCGAAGCCGTCGAGCTCGTGGTGGGACAAAAGCTTGAAGTTGCGGGCGACGGGAATGTCGGTCCGGGGCATGACGTTCATCGGCGTTTCCTCTCTCTGGGCGTCGGTCCGGTCTTGTCGGCGAGCCGGTGACGCGGGGTCGAAGGCGGACCGGCGGCAGGCGCGTGCCGGTCGTGGTGACGGGCGCGGCGACACTCGCGGCAGCCGGCCAGGGGGCACCGGCGCCGCCGGGGCGCCGCCGGTATTACGGTAGCAGGCCTCACGCGGCTTGTCGTGGCGGCTCACCGCGATGCGCGCCCCGGTCGGGCAGGCGCCGCGGGGATGACTGGCGGAGGCGGCCGGCCAAATGGGGCGCCGGCCGGCCGTGGGCGGACCGACGTTCGGCCGATGATCATGAACCAATAGCTCTATTGGATCGGATTCAGTCGTAAGTGCATATCCTTGAGCCACTATGCATACAGGCTGGCGATCGGCAATCGTTTGCCCTAGGCTCATGAAGGCCGTCTGGCGATGGAGGCGCTTCGCCTGACGACGAACCAATTGCCGTTCTGGATCGGCACTGGTAAAGGCGACCAGCGCGAAGCATCGGTGGATGGCAGGCCGGAACTTCCGTCCGTCCGGCACCCGCCGGGCTTCCGCGCGCCGACGACCCTGCCGACATGAAGCGAGCCGCTGCGATGAAGGACGTCGACGCCCCCTTGTTCGACCAGATCGTCGAGACCATTCGGCGGCGGATCGGCAGCGGCCAGACCGAACAGGGCCGGCTGGCGCCGGAGCGCACCCTCGCCGCGGATCTCGGCGTCGGCCGCCGCACGGTGCGCCGGGCGCTCGATCAGCTGGAGGCGGAGGGCCTTTTGTGGCGCCGGCAGGGGCAGGGCACCTTCGTCGGCGTGCCGCCGCTGCCGCGCGCCCGCCGGCTGTCGCCGCTGTCGGAGCACACGAGCCCGCTCGACCTGATGGAGGTGCGCGTCGAGCTCGAGCCGGTGCTCGCTCGCTTCTGCGCGCTGCGCGCCACCGGCGCCCAGGTGGAGACGCTCAAGCGCGCCGCTGCCAAGGCGGCCGACGCCCGCACCGCCGCCGACTACGAGACCTGGGACAGCGCCTTCCATCGACGCATTGCGGAAGCCGCCGGCAACAGGCTGTTCCTGGCGATGTTCGATGCGGTGAACGCGGTCAGGCGCGACACGCGCTGGTCGCGGCTGCGCGAGAGCACCTTCTCGGAGGCGCGCCTGATCGCGCTGGCGGCGCAGCACGCCGACATTCTCGAGGCGATCGCCGAGCGCGATGGCGGGCGCGCCGAGCAGGCGATGCGGCATCACCTCGGCCACGTCGGCGCGTCGCTCAACGGCTGGGGCGGCGGCGAGCCGCTCCCGGCTCCCCCGGCGATGCCGGATCGCTGAAGATCGCACGAAAAGGGCGGGCCGGAGGCGGGGGGCCCGCCTCCGGCTCAACGCCGCCGGGGTGCCTCAGAGACCGTCGAACCACGCCTTCCACAGCGGCACGGCGCTGGCGAAAGTGCCACGGTGGGTGGTTTCGCCGGTCGAGATGGCCTCCACCTTCGCATTGCCGCTGCCGATCGCCGCCTGATAGGTCACCGCCATGCGGGCGACCCCGACGGTGATCGCCTCATCCGCCTCGCCATAATAGTTGCGCACCGGCGTCTCGATGACCCAGCGGTAGGCCGAGGTCGCGGCGATCAACCGGCCATAGGCGGAGGCTGCGAAGAATTGCGGGTCGAAATATTCCGGTCGGATCAGCTTCTTCAGATCGGTCGGGATGGCGGCGACGTCGACCTTCTCGCGGCGGTAGGCCTTGGCGAGGGTGTCGTAGGTGTCGTCGGTGAACAGCGAGCGGGCGAGACCGGGGACGGCGTAGTAGTTCTCGAAGGCGAAGGCCGAGAGGATGAACAGGCTGTTGACCCAGACGGCGTCGTTCGGCCGCGGGAAGTTGAGGAAGCCGTTCAGCGCGGCGAAGACGTCGAGCGGCGCGCTGGCGGTCGCGGCGGCCTTCACCGGCACGCCGTCGCGCTCGAGCCTTTCCAGCATCGCCATGGTGACGAATCCGCCCTGCGACCAGCCGGCGAGATAGAGGCCGGTATCGGCGAGACCCATCTCCGCCAGCACGGCGCGGCCGGCGGTGAGCATGTCGACCGTCGCCTGCTGCTGGCTCGCCTTGACCATGTAGCCTTCCGGCTCGCTCGAACCGCCGAGGCCGAAATAGTCGGCGCCGATCAGGAGATAGCCCTGGCCGGCGAACTGGGCGATCATCAGCTGCGTCTCCGGCGACTGCTCCGGATAGGACGGCACCTCCTGGTTCAGATAGACGGTGCCGTGCTGGTAGGAGACGAGCGGCAGGCTGGTCGCCGCCCCCTCCGGCACGGCGACGAGGCCCGTCGTGACGATCGGCCGGTTGCCCTGTTCCGGGATCACCGACGGGAAGGTGACGCGGTAGAGCCGCACCGCGTTGGTCGCCGGTGTGTAGGCCACGGTGATGCCGGCGAAGGCCGGCGTATCCCGCGTGAGGATCTGGTTCAGCCGGTCGGCGTCCCAGCGGCCGATCGCCTGATAGGAGATGCCGCCGGTGACCGCCACCACCGGTTCGTCGGCGTGGGACGGCGCTGCCGGGGCAGCGAGCCCGAGGAGGGCGAGGGCCGCAGACGCGGCGATGGATGGGACGAGGGACCGGGATTTCTTCAAGACGACCTCCACGGCGATGACACGGCCGACGACCGCCCCGCCCTGGCGCGATCATAGGGCGAGGGCCACTGCCAGCGAATGACGTTGGCGCCATAGCGTAGACGATCAGACGGCGGGCTCGAGCAGGGCGATGAGGGCGCGCTGGGCGAGCGAGCCGACGCGGTCGCGGTGGTAGACGAGGGCGAACTCGCGCGGCGGCAGGTCGACCTCCACCGCCATGAGCCGCCCCGCCGCGACCGCGGTCGCGACGACGTGCTCGGAGATCAGCGTCGCGCCGGTGCCACTCTCGACCGCTTCCCGCACCGCCTCGTTGCTCGGCAGTACGAGGTCGACGCTGAGGTCGTCGAAGCGCAGGCCCTCGAGGCGGGCGAGCTCCTCCAGCACGACGCGGGTGCCGGACCCCGCCTCGCGCACCACCCAGGAGACCGCCCGCACGTCCGGCCGGCCGGGGGCCACCTGCGGCGGTGCGGCGCGGCCAGCGGCGACGACGAAGACGAGCCGGTCCTCGCCGATGCGCCGGCGGACGAGCCCGCCGTGCTCGGTCGGCCCCTCGACGAGGCCGAGATCGGCCTCGCCCGCGACCACCGCCTGCTCGACCTGGCGGGTGTTGCCGATCGAGACGTCGAGCCGCACGCCGGGGTGGGCGTCGTGGAAGCGGGTGAGCCGGCGCGGCAGCCAGTAGTTGGCGATCGTCTGGCTCGCCGCCACCGACAGCGAGCCGGTGGCGAGGCCGGAGAGGTCCTCCAGCGAGGCGCGCGCCGCCGCCGCCCGGTCGAGCACGGCGTGCGCCTCGCCGAGGAAGCGCCGCCCCGCCTCGGTCAGTTCGATGCCGCGGCCGACGCGGTCGAAGAGCTGCACACCGTAGCGGCTCTCCAGCGCCGCGATTGCTGCAGAGGCTGCCGGCTGCGTCAGGCCGAGATCGGCGGCGGCGCGCGTCACGTGGCGGCGTTCGGCGACGGCGACGAAGATGCGGAGCTGCTCCAGGGTCATGGCGAAATCATAATCTGAGCCTTTCAAAACCAGAAGAACAATCGATTTGATGGATGGTATTACGGAGCGCAGAGTGCGGCACGACTGAAGGATCTTCGACCCATGCCGCGCACCGGCCAGTTTCTCCGCCCCGCCCGCCACCTCACCGACGCCATCGTGCGCGCGCTCGCCGCGCTGATCGGGCGTCCGCAGGCGGAGCGCTACCGGCCCGAGCGCCACTACATGCGCGGGCCCGGCCCCAAGTGCCGCGCGAAGTCCGGCACGGCGGAGCGCGCGTGAGCGCCGACGCCGGCGCTTCCCCTTCTCCGACCGCGGTGACGGCCTTCTCATGAACGCCCCGACAAGGCCCGTCCCCGGGCCGCACGCGCCGCGCGGCGCCAACTCGGCGCCGACGCAGCGCCCGCTCGCCGACAATCGCGCGCCCGCCGAGGGCGACGGCGTCGAGACTTCGCCGACGGTCTCCGACGAGGTGCGCAAGACCACCTGCTACATGTGCGCCTGCCGCTGCGGCATCGACGTGCACATCAAGGACGGCGTCGTCCGCTACATCGCCGGCAACCGCGACCACCCGGTGAACCGCGGCGTGCTCTGCGGCAAGGGCAGCGCCGGCATCATGCAGCACTACAGCCCGTCGCGGCTGAGGAAGCCGCTGATCCGGGTCGGCGAGCGCGGCAAGGGCGAGTTCAAGGAGATCGAGTGGGAGGAGGCGCTGACCATCGCCGCCGACCGCCTCCGCCACATCCGCGCCACCGACCCGAAAAAGCTCGCCTTCTTCACTGGCCGCGACCAGTCGCAGTCGCTCACCGGCTGGTGGGCGTCGCAGTTCGGCACGCCGAACTTCTCGGCCCACGGCGGCTTCTGTTCGGTCAACATGGCGGCGGCCGGGCTCTACACCATCGGCGGCGCCTTCTGGGAGTTCGGCGAGCCGGACTGGGAGCGCGCCCGCTATTTCCTGTTGTTCGGCGTCGCCGAGGATCACGATTCCAACCCGATCAAGATCGGCATCGGCCGCCTGAAGGCGCGCGGCGCCAAGGTGGTCTCGGTCAACCCGTGCCGCACCGGCTACAATGCGGTGGCCGACGAGTGGATCGGCATCCGCCCGGGCACCGACGGCCTGTTCGTCATGGCGCTGATCCACGAGTTGCTGAAGGCCGGCCGCGTCGACCTCGACTATCTCGCGAAGTTCACCAACGCCCACGTGCTGGTCATCCGCGATCCGGGTGCGGCCGACGACGGCCTGTTCCTGCGCGACGCCGACGGCAAGCTCCTCGCCTTCGACAGCGTCGAAAAGCGCGCCGTCGACGCGATGTCGGCGGAGATCCACCCCGCCCTCGTCGGCGATTTCATCGTCGATGGCCGGACCTGCGTGCCGGTGTTCCAGCTCCTCGCCGAGCGCTATCTCGACCCGTCCTATGCCCCCGACGCTGTCGCCGAGCGCTGCGGCCTGCCGGCCGACACCATCCGCCGCATCGCCGCCGAACTCGCCGAGGCCGCCTTCGAGCAGTCGTTCGAACTGCCGATCCCGTGGACCGACTGGGCCGGCCGCCGCCACGAGACGATGCGCGGGCGGCCCGTCGCGATGCACGCCATGCGCGGCATCTCGGCCCACTCCAACGGCTTCCACACCTGCCGGGCGATCCACCTGTTGCAGGTGTTGCTCGGCACCGTCGACGTGCCCGGCGGCTTCCGCTTCAAGCCGCCGTTCCCGAAGCCCGCCCCGCCCGGTCCGAAGCCGGCCGGCAAGGACGGCGGCAAGCCGAACACGCCGCTTGCCGGCATGCCGCTCGGCTTCGTCACCGGCCCCGAGGACCTGCTCGTCGACGAGAGCGGCGGCCCGGTGCGCATCGACAAGGCCTATTCGTGGGAGGCGCCGATCGCCGCCCACGGGTTGATGCATATGGTGATCGCCAACGCCGCCAAGGGCGACCCGTACCGCATCGACACGCTGTTCCTCTACATGGCCAACATGGCCTGGAACTCGTCGATGAACACGGCCGGCACGATGGCGATGTTGACGGCCAAAGACGCGGACGGTGGCTACAAGATCCCCTTCATCATCTATTCCGATGCCTATGCGTCGGAGACCGTCGCCTATGCCGACCTGGTGCTGCCCGACACCACCTATCTCGAGCGCCACGACTGCATCAGCCTGCTCGACCGCCCGATCAGCCACGCCGACGGGCCGGGCGACGCCATCCGCTGGCCGGTGGTGGAGCCCGACCGCGACGTCCGGCCGTTCCAGACGGTGCTGATCGACCTCGGCGCCCGCATCGGCCTGCCGGGCCTCGTCAAGGAGGACGGCAGCCCGCGCTACCGCGACTATGCCGACTACATCGTGAGCCACGAGCGTGCGCCCGGCATCGGCCCCCTCGCCGGCTGGCGCGGTGTCGACGGCAGCGAGCACGGCCGCGGTGCGCCGAACCCCGAGCAGCTCGACCGCTACATCGAGCACGGCGGCTTCTGGCACCACGAGTTCGCGCCGGGCGAGCGCTACTACAAGATGGCGAACCGGGACTATCTCGAGACCGCCGTCCAGATGGGCTTCATCCCGAAGGCTGAGCCGATCGTCTTCCAGCTCTATTCCGAGGTGCTGCAGAAATTCCGCCTCGCCGCCCGCGGCCACGGCGCCGTGCAGCCGCCGGAGGGTGAGCGCGCCCGCATCGAGGCCCACTTCGACCCGCTGCCGATCTGGTACGTGCCGTTCGAGGAGGCGGCGGAGGGCGACGCCGACTATCCGCTGCACGCCATCACCCAGCGGCCGATGCACATGTACCACTCGTGGGGCTCGCAGAACGCCTGGCTGCGGCAGATCACCAACCAGAACCGGCTGTTCGTCCACCGTGGCACAGCGAGCGGGCTCGGGATTGCCGACGACGACTGGGTGTGGATCGAGAGCCGCCACGGCCGCGTCCGCGGCCAGGTGAAGCTCGTCGACGGCGTCAATCCGAACACCGTGTGGACGTGGAACGCCATCGGCAAGCGCAAGGGCGCCTGGCGGCTGAAGGACGGTGCACCCGAGGGCGAGCGCGGCTTCCTGCTCAACCACGCGATCTCTGAGCTGACGCCGCCCGACGCCCGCGGTCGCCGCTACTCGAACTCCGACCCGGTGACGGGCCAGGCGGCGTGGTTCGACCTCAAGGTCCGGCTGATCCGCTGCACCTCCGGCTCCGAGTGCGCCGAGCCGCAGTTCGAAAAGCTGCCGTGCCCGCCGAACATGCCGCCCGTCACCGACTGCTCGCACTTCGGCGAGGGCTTTCGGCGCGAACGCGAGCGCGAGGGTGGCGCACGATGACCTGCCTCCCGCAAGCGACCAGCGACGTCCGCCTCGGCCTCGTCATCGACCTCGACACCTGCGTCGGCTGCCAGGCCTGCGTGACGGCGTGCAAGGAATGGAACACCAGCGGCCACATGGCGCCGCTGACCGACTACGACCCCTATGGCGCGGCGCCGGACGGGGTGTGGTTCAACCGCGTCCACTCCTACGAGCACACCAAGGCCGACGGCTGCGGCGAGACCGTGCACTTCCCGCGCTCGTGCCTGCACTGCGAGACGCCGGCCTGCGTCACCGTCTGCCCGACGGGCGCCTCCTACAAGCGCGCCTCGGACGGCATCGTGCTCGTCGACGAGGACAAGTGCATCGGCTGCAAGCTGTGCAGCTGGGCCTGCCCCTACGGCGCCCGCGAGTTCGACACCGACGTCGGCGTCATGAAGAAGTGCACGCTCTGCGTCGACCGCATCTACAACGAGAACCTGCCCGAGGCCGACCGCGTGCCCGCCTGCGTCGCCTCGTGCCCGACGGGGGCCCGCCACTTCGGCGACCTCGGCGACCCCGCCTCGCCGGTGTCGCAGCTCGTCGCCGAGCGCGGCGGCGTCGACCTGATGCCCGAGCTCGGCTACCGGCCGACCAACAAGTACCTGCCGCCGCGCACCCGCAAGGTGGCCGCCCCGGCGCCGGCGCTGACGGCGACCGACGGCGTCGGCGGCCTGCTCGGCTGGGTCGACCGCATCCTGTCGCGCTGACGAGACGAGCGAGCCCCATGCATCCCGCCTTCTCCGTCATCGCCTTCACCGTCTGCTCCGGCGCCGGCTTCGGCCTTTTGGCGCTCGTCTCCGCCGGCGCGGCGCTGGGGCTGATCCCGGCCGACCGGCTCCTCGGCTTCGTCGCCATGGGCCTCGGGCTGGCGCTCGCCTGCGGCGGGCTGTTGTCGTCGACCGCCCACCTCGGCCGGCCGGAGCGGGCGTGGCGGGCGTTCTCGCAGTGGCGCTCCTCGTGGCTGTCGCGCGAGGGCGTGGCGGCCGTCGCCACCATCCTCGCGGCGGTGGCGCTCGCGGCGGGCTGGGTGTTCCTCGGCCGCACCGACGGCGCCTTCGCCGCCGCGGGGCTTGCGACCGCCGTGTTCTCGGTCGCCACCGTCTGCACGACGGCGATGATCTACGCCTCGCTGAAGCCGATCGCCGCCTGGCACTCGCCGCTGACGCTGCCGGCCTACCTCTTGTTCTCGGTGATGACCGGGGCGGGGCTTTTGACGGCGCTGCTCGCCGTCTTCGGCCTCGACGTGCGGAGCCTCGCCGCTTTCGCGGCCGTGCTGGCGCTTGCCGGCTGGCTCCTGAAGCTCGCCGTCTGGCACCGCAACGCCGACCATCCGGGCGTCTCGACCCTCAACAGCGCCACCGGCCTGAAGGGCGGGACCGTCCGGTCGCTCGAGTGGCCGCACACGGAAGAGAACTACATCCTCAAGGAGATGGGCTACCGCATCGCCCGCAAGCACGCGCTGAAGCTGCGCCGCATCGCACAAGGGCTGGCGTTCGCACTGCCGCTCGTGCTGTTCGCGCTGGCGGCGGTGGTCGGCGGCGCTGCCGGCACGGTCGCGGCGGTGGTGGCGGCGGTGGTACAGCTCGCCGGCATGCTCGTCGAGCGCTGGTTGTTCTTCGCCGAGGCGAAGCACACGGTGACGCTGTACTACGGGCGGTGAGGGGCTCGCCGCACTACGGGCGGTGACGGGCGGCCGCCTTGGCCGGGACCCCTACTCCAACCTCTCCATCCGTCATCGCCCGGCTTGACCGGGCGATCCATCCCGAGCGCAAACGTCTGCCGTCTCATGGGGATGGATGGCCCGGTCAAGCCGGGCCATGACGAGCTCTGGGGTTTTGGCCCTGGGGCCGGGCTGCCTTTCGAAGGCGCTGCAGCCACCCCGTCTCCCTCACCGCAAGTCGCTCAGATAATGCACGTGCTCGGTCAGGCACCTCGACAGCCTCCATTCGGCGCGGCGGTCGTCCAGCGCGATGGCGAGGCGGTCGATCTCCAAGGCCGGGGTGCCGGCCGGAACGCCGAGCAGCGCGGCGTCCTCCGCCGTCAGCGCCACCGCCTTCAGCCGCTCTTGCGCCCGCCCGATGGTGACGCCGAAGCGGCCGGCATAGAGGCCGTAGAGGTTGTTCGGCGGCTCCATCGCCGCGAGACCCTCGACCATCGCCTCCGGCACGACGATGTCCTCGACGATCACCGGCACGCCGGCGAGGCGGCGCAGGCGGCGGATGCGCACCACCGTCGCGCCCTCGGCGAGCGCCAGCCGCGCGCGCTCCGCCTCGTCGGCCGCGGCGGACACCACCGACAGCACCTCGCTGTCGGGGAAGGAGCGGGCGCCGTCGTCCGGTACCAGCTTGAAGAACTGGAAGAGGATGCGCGTCTCGTCGTGCTCGGCGACGAAGGTGCCGCGGCCCTGGCGGCGCACCAAGAGCCGCTCCGCCGTCATCGCGTCGAGCGCCTTGCGCGCCGTTCCCTGACTGACGCCGAGCTCGGAGGCGAGCTGCATCTCGCTCGGCAGCATCTCGCCGGGCTGCAGGCGGCCGTCGGCGATGCGCTGCACCAGCACGTCGCGGATCTGCTGGTAGAGCGGCCGGAAGCCGATGCCCGTGGCGGCAGCGCCGCCACCGCTGCCGGCGGCGCCTCCGCCGGCTCCGGTCGTCTCCGGCCCGTCGTTCATTCGTCGATCCTCGGTGGCACCCGCACAGGCTCCCATCGCGCTTGCGTCCATCGGGATTGACGATGGACAGGTATCATTTATCTTATATAAGACTTGCCTGTCGAGCGCGGCACCCGCGCCCCTCGGCCGGGATCAGTCTGCCAGAAACATCCGGGAGCGAACGGGACATGAGCATTCCCCAACTTCTCGTCCACGGCCCGCACGACAATGTCGGCGTGGTGGTGGTCGAGGGCCTGAAGGCCGGCACCGAAGCCTTCTGCGTCATCACCGAGAACGACACGTCCTTCACGATGACGGTGAACGCCGACATCCCGATCGGCCACAAGGTGGCGCTGAAGGACCTCGTCGCCGGCGATACGGCGGTGAAGTACGGCGAGGACGTCGGCAAGATCGTCGCCGACGTCGCCAAGGGCGGTCACGTCCACACCCACAATCTCAAGACCAAGCGCTGGTGAGGAGAACGGCCATGGCCGACTACGGCAATCTGACGTTCCAGGGCTGGCGCCGCGAGAACGGGCGCGTCGGCGTCCGCAACCACGTGATCCTGCTCCCCCTCGACGACCTGTCGAACGCCGCCTGCGAGGCGGTGGCGAACAACATCAAGGGGACGATGGCCCTGCCGCACGCCTACGGGCGACTGCAGTTCGGCGCCGACCTCGACCTGCACTTCCGCACCCTCATCGGCACCGGCTCGAACCCGAACGTCGCCGCCGTCATCGTCATCGGCATCGAGCCGAACTGGACGAACCGCGTCGTCGAGGGCATCGCCAAGACCGGCAAGCCGGTGTCGGGCTTCTGGATCGAGCAGCACGGCGACATCGCGACGATCGCGTCGGCCTCCTACCGCGCGAAGGACTACGTGCAGTGGGCGTCCGAGAAGGTGCGCGAGGAGTGCCCGATCGCCGACCTGTGGGTGTCGACGAAGTGCGGCGAGTCCGACACGACGACCGGCCTCGCCTCGTGCCCGACGGTCGGCAACCTGTACGACAAGCTGATCCCGCACGGCATCTACGGCGTCTTCGGCGAGACCTCCGAGATCACCGGTGCCGAGCATCTCTGCAAGAAGCGGGCAGCGTCGCCCGAGATCGCGGAGAAGTGGTACACGATGTGGAAGTCCTACCAGGACGACGTCATCGAGGCTCACAAGACCGATGACCTGTCGGACTCGCAGCCGACCAAGGGCAACATCGAGGGCGGCCTGACCACCATCGAGGAGAAGGCGCTCGGCAACCTCGAGAAGATCGGCCGCACCTGCACCTATCTCGACGCCCTCGGCCCGGCGGAAGAGCCGGCGAAGGGCCCGGGCCTCTACTTCATGGACACGTCGTCGGCGGCCGCCGAGTGCGTGACCCTGATGGGTGCGGCCGGCTACGTCGTCCACACCTTCCCGACCGGCCAGGGCAACGTCATCGGCAATCCGATCGTGCCGGTGGTGAAGATCACCGGCAACCCGCGCACGATCCGCACGATGCCCGAGCACATGGACGTCGACGTCTCCGGCATCCTGCGCCGCGAGCTGACGATCGAAGCGGCCGGCGACACGCTGATCGACATGGTGATCCGCACCTCGAACGGCCGTCTCACCGCCGCGGAGGCCCTCGGCCACCGCGAGTTCGTGATGACCAAGCTCTATCGCAGCGCCTGATTTGCACCGCGCCTGATTTGCGGGGGCGGGGAGGGGACCGGCGCGAGCCGCCCCTCCCTTTCTCGCCAAGATAGACCGACGGCCGGCGGGGCGACCCGCCGGCCGTTTCCATGTCCGGGATGGCAAAAGTGCCCGCCATTGTCGCCGCGGGCGCGTGGTTGTACGCTCTTGTGGCGTGATGGTCCTCGGAGTCGAGGCGAAGAGGGAAGCCGGTGAAAATCCGGCGCTGTTCCCGCAACTGTCAGCGGTGAGCCCGTCCAGAGCCACTGGGCCGAAAGGCCCGGGAAGGCTGGACACCGAGGGCGATGACCCGCGAGCCAGGAGACCTGCCGTCACGCTCGTGCAACCCGAAAGGGGGCGGGAGTGCCCCCGCAAGGAGTGACCATGCGTGTCCTGAAGTCGGCGGCGCTCGCCGCCCTGCTGTTTGCCGTCCCCGCCCTCGCCCACCATGACGGCGAGGTGTTCTCCGCCGGGGCGCTGCAGGTGAGCCACCTGTGGACGGAGGAAGTGGGCAAGACCGCCCACGCGGTGCCGGTCTACCTGACGATCCGCAACACCGGCACCGAGACCGACCGCCTCGTCGGGGTGAAGACGACGTTCTCGGACGCCGGCAAGTTCGAGGCGCCGGTGCTCGGCGCCGACGGCGCGCTGTCGGTGCGCGAGATCCCGGCGGTCGAGATCGCCGCTGGCCAGACGCTGACCTTCCAGCGCGGCGGCATCACGCTCGTGCTCGACAATGTCCAGCGTCCGCTCGAGGCGGGCGAGCACTTCGACATGGTGCTGGAGTTCGCCAAGGCCGGTGCGGTTGAAGTCGAGGTCGAGATCGAGGAGCCGCACGGCCACGAGGGCGACCACGCCGAGGAAGCGAAGCCCGCGACCTGATCGCCGCGCCGCCGGCTCGCGCCGGCGGACAGCGCGGTTTCACCAAACCGCCGGCTCGCGGCGGCGGTTCACTCTTCCAGACTCCGCCGGCTCCGGCCGGCGGAGATTGTGTTTCTGAACTGCAACGGCTCCGGCCGGCTTCGGGTCTCGCGGCCCGCGGTGCGTTGCCTGCCGCCGGCGACGCTGTAACCCCCAGCGCGACCCGGCGCGTCCCCAGGAGCGTCATCCTGTGATCTTGCGCCAGGCGGCGCTGCCTGCTAGGCGATGTTATGTTATAACGTTGCTTAGTGTGAGGCGTCGGTGATCATGATCTTCTCGGGTGGTGGAGCGCAAGGGGTTCGCGGGGCTGTGGCCCGCTTGGTTCTGACGGTGTTCGCCGTCGCGTCGGCCGGCGGCTTCGCCGCTGCTGCCGACCTCACCGGCACCCTCGCCTTCGTTTCCGACCGTAGCGGCCAGGACGAGATCTACATCCGCGATCTCGCCAGCGGTGTCGAGCGCCGCATCACCGAGAACGCAGGTCCGGACCGCGCCCCGTCGTGGTCGCCCGACGGCCGCTGGATCGCCTTCAACAGCCGCCGACCGCCGCACGAGGACCCGGAAATCTACATCCTCCGGCCGGACACGCTGAAGTTGCGCCGGCTCACCCGCAACCCGGCCGAGGACCAGCGGCCGGCCTTCACCGCCGACGGCAAGACCATCGTCTTCCAGCGCGGCGACTTCACCGCCGGTTTCGGCATCTGGAGCGTCCGCGTCGACGACCGCACCGAGACGCAGCTCACGAAGCCGGACAGCGCCGGCTCGTTCGATGCCGCCCCCGACCCTTCGCCGGTCAACGGCACCATCGTCCTGCAGACCAACCGCCGCGTCGGCGCGCTGTTCCCGTTCCGCCTCGCCCGTCTCGTCGAGGGCCGCAGGCAGCCCCGCGACTTCGGCCCGGCGGCGCCGGCCAGCATCGACGGGCCGCGCTGGTCGCCGGACGGCCGGCAGATCGCCTTCGCCGCTGGCGGTGACCTCTACGTCTTTACGCCGGCCACCAGTCGGCTGAAGCGGGTGACGAGCGGCAAGGCCTCGGACCTGTCGCCCGACTGGTCGCCGGACGGGACCATGATGGTCTTCCAGTCCGACCGCCGCGTCGACACCGGCGGCATCCACGTCCTCGATCTCGACACCGGCGCCGTCGGCTTCGTCGGCGAGGGCCGTACGCCGGTGTGGACGGAACGGTCGTTCCCGGAATGAACCATGGCCCAGCGCGCCGCCCCCTCGTGCCAACCCCGGAACGGATCCTCGCCATGACCACCTCCGCCTTGATCGGCTCGTCGGTGTGGGGCCGACTGTGCATCGCGGTCGCCTTCAACGCCATCGTCTGGCTGGCGGTCGCCTGGGCGCTCGACTGGTTCGGGGTGGTGTCATGGTGACGCCCGCCGCGATCCTCCTCGACGACGTCTCGGTGGCCTATCGCCAGGGGTTCGCCGTCGAGGGCGTCACCGGGCGCTTCGAGGCCGGCAGCTTCACCGGGCTGGTCGGACCGAACGGCGGCGGCAAGTCGAGCCTCGTCAAGGCGATCGTCGGCGCCGTGCCGCTGGCGACGGGGCGCATCACCGTCGAGGGGGCCGAGCGGCGCGACATCGCCTACTTGCCGCAGCGCGCCGACATCGATGTCGGCTTTCCGATCACCGTCGCCGACGTCGTCGCCCTCGGGATGTGGCGGCGCAAGGGCCCGTTCCGCCGCATGGGCCACGACAGCCAGGCGGCGATCGGCGCGGCGATCGCTGCCGTCGGGCTGACCGGTCTCGAGCAGCGGGCGGTCGGGGCGCTCTCGGGTGGCCAGCTGCAGCGAGCGCTGTTCGCCCGCCTCATCGTCCAGGACGCGCCGATCCTGCTGCTCGACGAGCCTTTCACCGGCGTTGACGCCCGCACCATCGACGACCTGCTGGCGCTGCTGCGAAGCTGGAACGGCGAGGGCCGCACCCTCGTCGTCGCTTTGCACGACCTCGCGCTGGTGCGGGCGATGGCGCCGCGCACGCTGGTGCTGGCAGGCCGCCCCGTCGCCTGGGACGACACCGAGGTGGCGCTGCGCGCGGCCGAAGAGCGTCCGCGGGCGGCTCCATCCCCCCGGCCCGTGGCGGCGCGCTGGCCCCGCTGGCGGGGCCGCGCCGCATGACGATGGTGGACGCCATCATCGGCCCGTTCACGAGCTACGGCTTCATGCGCCGCGCCCTCGTCGGCTGCTTCGCGCTGTCGCTCGGCTCGGCGCCGCTCGGCGTCTTCCTGATCCAGCGGCGCATGAGCCTGATGGGCGACGCGATGGCCCACGCCATCCTGCCCGGCGCCGCCGTCGGCTACCTCGTCGCCGGACTGTCGCTCGTCGCCATGACCATCGGCGGCCTCGTCGCCGGCCTGATGGTGGCGCTGCTCGCCGGCCTCGTCGCCCGCACGACGCCGCTGCGCGAGGACGCGAGCTTCGCCGCCTTCTATCTCGTCTCCCTCGGCCTCGGCGTCCTGCTGATCTCGCTGAAGGGCTCGAACATCGACCTCCTGCGGGTTCTCTTCGGCTCGGTGCTGGCGCTCGACGACGCGGCGATCCTGCTCGTGGCGAGCGTCGCCTCCCTCACCTTGTTCGCGTTGGCGCTCGGCTACCGGATGCTCGTCGGCGAGTGCTTCGATCGCGGCTTCATGGCCTCGGTCGGCGGTCGCGGCGGCCTCGCCCACATCGTCTTCCTCGCCCTCGTGGTGCTCAACCTCGTCGCCGGCTTCCAGGCGCTCGGCACGCTGATGGTGGTCGGGCTGATGATGCTGCCGGCGGCGGCGGCGAGCTTCTGGTCGCCGACGCTCGCCGGCCAGATCGGCGTGGCGGTGCTCGTCGGAGCGGTCTCCTCGGCGGCGGGCCTGCTCGCCTCCTACCACGCCCATCTCGCCGCATCCCCGGCGATCGTGCTGTCGGCCGGCCTCGTCTACGTCGCCTCCCTCCTCGTCGGCCCGCATGGCGGGCTCCTGCGCCGCCCGGCGCTGCGCCCGCGCGCAGCACCGCTTCCCTAGAAGGATGATCCCCATGTCCACCCGCCGGCATTTCCTCGCCGCCGCTGCCGCCATCGGCCTCCTCGCCAGTGCCGCGATGCCGACCGTCGCCTTCGCTCACGAGGACCTCAAGGTCGTTGCGAGCTTCTCCATCCTCGGCGACATGGTGCGCGAGGTCGCCGGCGACGGTGTGGCGCTCACCACCCTCGTCGGACCGGACGGCGACGCCCACGTCTACGAGCCGACGCCGGCCGACGTGAAGGCGGTCGCCGGCGCCGACATCGTCTTCGTCAACGGCCTCGATTTCGAGGGCTGGATGCCGCGCCTGCTCGAGGCCGCCGGCTTCAAGGGCGAGATGGTCGTCGTCTCCGACGGCATCACGCCGCGCGAATGGGACGGCGAGGACGATCACGCCCACGGCGCCGCGGAGGCGGGCCACGACCACGCCCATAAGAGCGGCGAGGCCCACGGCCACGATCACGGCGGCGAGTTCGACCCGCACGCCTGGCAGAACCTCGGCAACGGCATCGTCTATGTCGGCAACATCGCCCGCGCGCTGGCCGCCGCCGATCCGGACCACGCCGGCCAGTACCAGGCGGCCGGCGACGCCTATGCGGCGACGCTGAAGAGCCTCGACGGCCGCATCCGGACCGAGATCGCCGCGATCCCCGAGGCGCGCCGCAAGGTCGTCACCTCGCACGACGCCTTCGGCTATTTCGGCGCCGCCTACGGAATCGAATTCATCGCGCCGCAAGGCGTCAGCACCGAAGCCGAGGCCTCGGCCGGTGACGTCGCCGCGATCATCGAACAGATCCGCGCCGAGAAGATCCCGGCGGTGTTCGTCGAGAACATCACCGACCCGCGTCTCGTCGAGCAGATCGCGCGGGAGACCGGCGCTGTGGTGGGTGGCGAGCTCTATTCCGACGCGCTCTCCGGCCCCGATGGCGCGGCGCCGAACTACGTGAAGATGTTCGAGTTCAACGCCGACGCCCTGACCAAGGCGCTCGCCGGCAGCTGATCGGCCGCGCTTCGACCCGCTGGCGCAACCCCGCCCCCCGGGACGCGCCGGCGCGCCCGCGACCGACCCCCCTCCCGGTCGCGGGCACCCCCTTTCCACTCCGGGACCAGCCGCCATGACCGACACCCGATTGCCCGTGACCGTCCTCTCCGGCTTCCTCGGCGCCGGCAAGACGACGCTGCTCAACCACATCCTCGCCAACCGCGAGGGGCGGCGGATCGCCGTCATCGTCAACGACATGTCGGAGGTGAACATCGACGCCGAGCTGGTGCGGGGCGGCACCGGTGACCTGTCGCGGACCGGCGAGCGCCTCGTCGAGATGACCAACGGCTGCATCTGCTGCACGCTGCGCGAGGACCTCCTCACCGAGGTGCGCCGCCTCGCCGCCGAGGGCCGCTTCGACGCCCTCGTCATCGAGGGCACCGGCGTCGCCGAACCGCTGCCGATCGCCGCCACCTTCGAGTTCCGCGACGAGGACGGGAACTCGCTCTCCGACATCGCCCGCCTCGACGCGATGGTGACGGTGGTCGATGCGGCGAACCTGCTCAAGGACTACTCCAGCCAGGATTTTCTCCGCGATCGCGGCGAGACGGCCGGCGACGGCGACACGCGCACGCTGGTCGACCTCCTGGTCGAGCAGATCGAGTTCGCCGACGTGGTCGTGCTCAACAAGGTCTCGCTGGTGGGCGCGAGCGAGCGCGACATGGTGCGCGGCATCGTGCGGGCGCTGAACCGTGACGCGAAGATCCTCGAGGCCGACTTCGCCAAGGTGCCGCTGTCGGCCGTCGTCGAGACCGGCCTGTTCGACTTCGAGCGCGCCCACGAGCACCCGATGTGGTTCAAGGAGCTCTACGAGCCCGCCGGCCACACCCCGGAGACCGAGGCTTACGGCATCTCGAGCTTCGTCTACCGCGCAAGGCGGCCGTTCCACCCCGCCCGCTTCCAGCAGTTTCTGGCGCGGACGTGGACGGGGCTGGTGCGCGCCAAGGGGCTGTTCTGGCTGGCGACGCGGCCGTCGTGGGTGGGCGACATGAG
>JAESGX010000194.1_pt1 | contig 42579 bp, 50 predicted proteins | sample 9269801 | NCBI WGS metagenome assembly JAESGX01 (sample SAMN16773122, study PRJNA677054) | algae metagenome | isolation source: Pleurocapsa minor GSE-CHR-MK-17-07R and co-occurring heterotrophs from wet... | place: USA: Lower Calf Creek Falls, Grand Staircase Escalante National Monument, UT ... | reverse complement strand
GTCGACAGAGACGCGGGTGGCGGCGCGCTCGGTGCGCCGGATGCGCTCGGCCACCGCGACCGCATCGATCGGCGCCGGCAGCCGGGGCGCCAGGCCGAGGCTCGTCGTCGCCATCACGCTCGCCTCGACCGCGATCACGAGCGCCGCGAGCTGCTGCCGAAGCTCGGGGTTCTCCGCCCGGCGATCGTCGACCTGGCGGATGGCATGCTGGATGGTCGTGTGGTCGCGGTCGAAGACGGCGCCGATCTGCGGCAGCGTCAGCGTCGTCGTCCGCTTCGCGAGCCAGATCGCCACGTGCCGGGCAAGCGCCGTATTGCGGTCGCGGCGGTGGCTGATCAGGTCGCGGCGCGTCACGTCGAAGTGCTCGGCCGAAACCGCGATGCAGAGCGCGACGGAGCTCATGACGTCCCGTCTCCGCGGCGGGCCGCCGGGATCAGGGCGATGACGTTGGGGCCGGCCTCGGGCAACGGCACGGCGTGTGCCTGGAGCGGCAGTGGCGGCGGCCCGCCGGTCGCTGCCTCTGCCATCGTGGCGGCTCGCTGGCGCGCCCGTTCGGCGGCCGCACCCTCGTCCACCGCCGCGCCGACGATGGTCGCCGCACGGCGGCAGAGCTTCTCCATCTCGACGCAGTCCCGGGGCGTCAGCACGAGCCCGCGGTCGCAGCCGCGCAGCAGCACAGCGGTAGAGTGCAGCCACGCCTGCAGATCCTCGAGCTTCAGGAGCGTGGCCGTATTGCCAACCGGCTTCTCGGTCATTTCTCACCTCCAATGCGTGAGTGCGGGCAGCCGCCGCGGCAGGCGCGGTAGAGTCGCGTCCGGACGCTGGACGTCGTCATGAAGGGCTTTCGCTGCTCTTCGAGGCACTGGTCGCGGCCGATCGCGCCAAGCACCGGGCAGCCGACCTCAGCGCCGAGAAAGGCGCCTGCGACCTTCTCGGCGACGCGGGAGACGTCGCCCCGGTATCGGTTGGCGATCACCTCGGAGATGACCGGCGGCGAATAGCCGAGCCGTGTCGCCACGGCGCTGGCACTCGTTCGTGTCGCCTCAGCCGCGAGCGCCAGGACCCACTCCTGGACATCCTCGCCCCAGGCGGCGCGCGCCTTGGCGGTGAAGTCAGTGGGGGCGCGGCTCACGACGACACCTCCTCGGTGGTCGTGTTGCCCACTAGGGCCCGCCGATTCGGGTCCCACACGGAATGGGTCCGCAGGATCTTTGGCGCCTCCGGGCCGGTGTTCATCGACAGCTTCAGCCGGTAGCTCTTGTCGTGCTGCACCAGGTAGCCGGCGGCGAGCAGACGCTGGACGTAGGTCCCGGCGGTCGTGTGCCGCATTGGCGCGTCCATGCTGGCCGCGTAGGCGAGCTCCGCGACCGTGAACTCGCGCAGGCTCCGGATCGCCGTCCACAGCCGCGCCTGGCCCTCCATCGGGCACTCGGAACCGTCGCGGCGCAGGCGCGGCGCCGGCCCATGCGCCCGCTTCAGGCGCCAGACGTCGCAAAGGTTGTCGCGCCCCCCACCGGCCTTGCAGCCGAGACGCCGCTCGCCGGTCCGCTCCGCGATACCGGCCCGCTCGAGGCGCTTGAGGTAGTCGCGGATGTCCTCGTCCGCCTCGCCACAGCATTCGGCGGCGACATCGGGGATGATGAAGTTCCCCCGGGCTGCCGCGAGCTGCCGCATCACGCCCCAGTAGTGGTCGCGCCCCCGGAGCGGCCGCTCGATCGTGATCTTCAGGACCTTGGCCATGTCACGCCGCCCGCGCTCGATAGGCGTCGATCGAGCGGGCGGTCGGCGGCGCCCCGGTGAACAGGCGCTCGCGCATGTCGGCGAGGCCCAGAGACGACTTGCCGGCGTTGCGGGCCTGTTCGGCGCAGCGCGACAGGTTGACGACGATGCGGCGGGCGCGTCCCTGGCTCACCGAAACGATCGCGGCGAGGAGCTCCGGCTCGATCGCGAGCCCCGCGCAGAAGGCGCGGGCGAGCATGCCGGCGTCCTCCTCATCGCAGGCCTGCGCCGGCATCCAGTCGAGCACCCGGTTGTGCACCCGCTCGGTGGCGAGCAGCTTTCGAGGCAGCTGCTCCTCGCCGATCAGGACGATCGGAGCGCCCGATTGATCGAGCAACTCGCGGACGAGTTCGATCATGCCCTTGTCGAGGAGCTTGTCGGCCTCGTCGATGATGAGCGCGCGGTAGGGGTCCTCGCCGAGCGCCTCGATCGCTTTGTCGGCCAGCTCGCCATTCGACCCCTTCGGGGTGACGCCGAGCTCCTTCATGATGTTCGTGAGCAGGGTCTTGCGCGTCCAGCTGTCACCGACCTCGACCCCGATCGACCGCGTCTTCGTGCGTGCGAAGATCGAGGCGTAGGTCTTGCCGAAGCCGGAAGGCCCGTGGCAGACGCCTAGGCCGGGAAGGTTACGGTCCCGCTCGATCAGTCGCATCGTCAACGCCATGAAGGCGGAGACGTTCTTGATCGGGATCTGACCGTTGACGTGACTGTTGCCGCCGCTCATCATCCACCTCGTTCATTGACCGACTGGCCCCGCTTCGGCGGGGTTTTTCTTTATTGCGACCGGCGGCTCGGGGCTGTCGCGGAAGGTCATCGCAAAGCCGCGATACTCGGACCCGAGCTGGTAGCCGCCGAGCCACTGGCGCGCATGCGTGGAGATCTCTTCACCGCGCTCCACAGCCGCCTCGAGATCGAGCGCCATCCGCCACCGCATGTGCGGGGTCTCGGCGGTGCGGATGGGCTGGACGACGTCCGGCTCGGCGGTCAGACGCGCGTGCATCGCCAGGGTCTCGTCGGAATGCTTCGGCCCCGGCACGGGCGCGGCGGCGTCGAGTGCGGCGGCGATCGCCGGCGTCTCGTGGGGGATCTGGCGCTGCGGGAAGGCGATCAGGTTCGGGGCGTGCGCCTGGGCGTCCTTTCGGATGAGGTCGGCGAGCGCCGGCCCCTTGGCGATGCGCTTGGCCTCCGCTTTCGCCTCGCGCATCCGGCCGTCGATGATGCGCTTCTGCTCGGCCTTCGCGGCCCGCACCGCCTCGGCAGGGTCGATGCCCGCGAGTTCGGCGCACACCCCGTGGCCGAGGAAGCGGCCGTCCGGTGCATCGAACAGGTAGATGCGCCCGAGGTCGTCCGGGTTCATGCGTACGAAGACGCGCTCTCCGGGCATCAGGAAGGGCGCCATATAGAACGCGTGGGCGATGCGGATGCCTTGCTTGGTGGCGACACGGTAGCCGTCGTGGCTGGCGGCCGGCGCGAGCAGCACGTCGAGTGCGCGCTCGTCCACGGACCGCACCAGCTCGCGGGATATCGAAGCCGCTTCGAAGGGGGTGCGACTCTTCAATCCCTGGTGCGGCCGGTGGTGGTAGACGTGGTCGACCCAGCCGTCGCAGCACTCCTGCAGGCCGCGACCGTCGAGCTCGACGCCGAAGGTGTCGTGCTCGCTCTCGCCCAGCCGCTGGGCGAAGCTCTTTCGCGCCTCGATGCCCTTCCGGTCGGCCACCGAATGGCCGACGAAGCCCGGCAGCGTCGGCATCAAGTCGTGCTGGAGGGTGCGGATTGCCCGCTCGACGTGGCCCTTTTCCTGTGGGCTGAAGGCGTGCGACGTCACCGCTTCGATCTCGAGGGCGGCGAACAGGCGCTGGGTCTGCACGGCGACGAAGTCGGAGCCGTTGTCGGTCTTGATCGCTTCCGGCACGCCCCAGGCTAGGATGGCGCGGCGGATCAGCAGCCCAACGGCGGATGCCCGCGGGGTCCGTGTCACCAGCACCATCAGGCGGCGGGTGGCGATGTCGACGGCGACGTAGACCGAGTGGCGGCCGTCGGTGCAGAGCGCATCAGCGGGCGAGGCGTCGATCTGCCAGAGCTGGTTCGCCCGCACGATGTGCCGCAGCGAGCCCGAGCCGGCGACCGCGAAGTGCGAGCGGAACTGGTCGGGGTTCTTCAGTGCCGTGAGCTCGACCCGATGAGAGGCCTTAAGCCCCTTCAGGACGTGCTGGAACGTGCGGATCGGCGGAAGCGTCACCGGCTTTCCGCCGACGTCGAGCGTGTCGCCGAACTCCGCGCGCACCAGCCGCCGCACATGGTCTGCCGACAGCATCGGCTGCGCCACCAGCAGCGCAAGCATGTGCGTGCGCACCGCGCCGTCGTTGGCGCGCTCGAGCACGCCCTTGCCGCGCCGGTTCTCGCCGCGATCGACGGCGAGCTTCGTCGTCTCGCCGAACTTTGCCGCCGACCGCCAACGGGCGAGCGAGCGCGCCGAGAGCTTCGGCACCGCCGTCGCCACCCACGCCGGCACCTCGGCCCGGCCCGCCGTGTAGAGGCGGGCGAACATCTGGTCGGAGGCGATGATGGAGAGACGACCGCCAGAGGAGGCGCGGCGGAAGGCATCGGCCGCCCGCAACAGCGCGAGGCGCGCGTCGCGCTCGGCGAGCGGCTTGCCGGCCGGCATGGTGTCCGTCAGGGCCGGCGGCGGCGGCGCCGGCGGCGCGTCCACCTTGAGGTTGCGGCGGTGGAAGTCGAGCCGCGCCATTAGCGGCAGCGCGGCGACGTGGTACTCTAGCCCGCCACCGCTGCCTTCCCGCCGGCGGCAAAGCTCCTGGCGTGCATCCCACCCCTCGCGCTGCACGAGGTCGTAGAGGCCTCCCCGACTGCGGGGGAGCCCCGACAACCGGAGGCCGAGAATTTCCGGGAGGGTGAACCACTCTTTCACCGGCGCGCCCTCCAGGCCGCGTCGGCCGCCTGTCGCTCGCGCGAGGCGCGCTCCTCGAGCTCCGCAAAGCGCTCCCGCCGGATCAGCGCCTCGTAGCGCTCCTCGACGGCGATCGCGCCGGTGTCGGCCAGCACGGCGTTGAGCAGGCGAAGGTCTCCGGTCACCACGAACAGCGCCACCAGCCGTGGCGCGGAGATCGTGTGACCCTCCTTCGCCTCGCTGGCGAAGGCCTCCAACGAGGCCCGCGACATCGGTTCGCCGAGGTATGCGGTCATCTCACTGGCGATCAGGTCGCGCGAGCGCCCGCAGTCCTTCAGCACCGCCGCGACCGCCTTGGCGATGCGGGCATTGATGGTGGCGCCGCGGACGCGGTCCGCCTCGAACCGCGCCACCGCCGGCGCACGGTCGAGCGCGGCGAAGAGGTCGAGTGTCCCGCTGTCCCCCCGGCGCTTCACCGCTAGCCCCTCCGCTCTGCCAGCCACGCGTCAATCAGCGCGGCATTGGCGTCGAAGAAGCTCCACTGCTCCCGCTGCGGCAGGCGGGCGAACGCCCCTGAAAGGCGCGCCACCTGGGTCGTCGGCGACACCTGCACCTTGTCGAGGGCCGCGATGGCGTCGCCCACCGACGCCGCCTTCGGCGGGTCAGCGAACAGCAGGTCGACGATCTTCGCCTGTCGCTTCGCCGGCTCTGCGGCCAGCAGCTCGAGGTCGCGGCCGTGGTCGGCAAGCCAGGTGAGCGCGATGCGCTCTCGGATCTCGGGACCGATGCCGCGAGCGAGGAAGACGGCGCGCTGGATTGCCCGTTCGCTGAGACCGACGCGTTCGGCAGCTTCGGCCGAAAACCTCCGCGCCAAGTTGGCGACTTCAAGTTCTTCTAAAGTGCGGCCGTCCTTCGATCGGCCATGCTTGCGGCTCGGGTGCAGCGCCTCGTGCACGTCCTTCCACTCGGCGAGGTGCACAGCGCGGTCGAGCACCGAGAGCGGCCGCTGCCCGACATTCTCCAGGATCTCGCGCAGCCGCTGCTCCGCCTCGCTGGCGAAGTCCCCCGGCGCGAAGACCCGGGCGAGAATCGTCGCCCAGCCGTTGATCCGCGCGCCGTGCAGGCGGTGCAGCCCGAAGATCAGTCGGAACCGCTCGCCGGAGCTCACCACCTCGATCGGCTGCAACTGGCCGACATCACCCATCATCGCGGCGACGACCTCGGCCCGAGCCGGGTCGACCACGCGCAGACGGTTCGGCGTATCGATGAGGTCAACCGGGATCTGCAGGATCTGGCCCGTCACGCGGCGCTCCGATGGTTCGGTGTGGTGTCGACGAGGCGGACGATCCGGTCGGCGTCGACGTCGATCGCGATGCCGATGCGCGCGAGCACGGGAGCGGCACGCTCCAGCTCGCACCGCACCTGGATGTTCCAGCGATAAAGGGTGGCGCAGCGGGTGCTGCGGTGGGCGACGGCAAGCGTGGAAAGGGGGCGCTCGCCGCCGGCCTCCAACAGCTCGGCAACCGCGATGTTGGCGATCGGCGGCAGCCGGGCGGCGCGCCCGTCCCGCATCAGGACGGCGGCCACCCGATCGTGCTGCAGGTCGGGGATCATCGGCCCGCTCCGGAAAATGCGGGGCGGCACCCGCGCGGAGTGCCGCCCGGCAAGTTCGGGGGGAAACGCCCAAGAAGGGCAGGCCCGGTTAGCCCGGCTACCAACCACTGTCGCAGGTTGCGCGCTTGCCCTACGCTCCAGAGTGCGAATCCGGGAACTGAGGGAAGAAGAAAATGGCAGCCCAAATTAGCAATGAGGACGTGTTTGTTGCGGCGGTGACCGTCCTGTCGAAGATGCTCGATGCAGAAAAGCGCGAGAAAGGGACCCGCCGCGTCGGGGGAGATTATTCGCTCGAAGCTATTCAACTTATCGAGCAGCATCGATCGCGCGTCCTGACGCTTCTGGATGAAATTCGGTCAACGCCGAAGCGCTGACAGTGTGAGCTGTCAGCAGGACACATCTGGCGGCGTCGAGGATTTCGATTGCCTCGGCGATTGAAACACCGATGAGTTGCTCGGCAATTCCGAGCGCTCTCCCGTCGATTTCGTCGCGCGTTATCTCACCTACCGTCTTGCGCATCACGCCCGCACCTCCCGCCGTCCGCAGCCCCAGCGCGTCACGCGCCAGGCTGGGTGCTCGTTCGCCCACGCCTGCATGGCGAAGACACATTCGATCGACAGACGCGCCTCGGTCGGCGCCTCGAAGCGCTCGCAGGTCGCGGGCGCGGCGATCAGGCAGGCGGTGACGACGAGGATCACGTCATCCACTCCCAAACCGCGACGAGCACCGCCGCTATGGGCCCGGCGAGCGCCGCGCATGCCGTCGACGTCAGCAGGGTCACCGCGATGACGAGCCCAAGGGTCTCGGCCTTCGACGGCATGTCCGGGTCCGGCCTTGGCGCAGACGGGTTCGGCCTCATGCGGCGTCTCCGATGTCCGAGGGCAGGTCTAGTTTTTGACTCGACGGCGAGGGCGCCGGTCTGGCACCAATCGGGTCGCTTCTGAGCCGGCCGCCATCGGCGTCGAACCAACTCGGCCACAATTCGGCTGGCCGGACGCCGAGGTGCTGGGCCACGGCGAGGTTGGCGGCAGGGATGCAGCGGCGAAGGCAGTGACTGATTGCGCTGACGTGAAGGCCGGACTTCGCCGCGAGCGCCGTGAGTGTCAGGCCCTGCTTACGGATGCGGGCTCGGGCGTCCTCAGGGTGGATGTTTCTCCGGCTCATTTTCGTGCCTTTAGTCTCAATTTCGACCAGTGAGGCATAAATGAGTGACGATATCAAGCGCAATAGCGACCTCGAGGCCCTTACTGCCTCTGAGAACGCGACTTACATCGCCAGCCGCATCAAGTTCCAGCTCGGCCAGACCACGCTCCAGGAGCGTCTGCAGGCAATTCAGGCGTGGGTCGGCGGGGCCGCCGCAATGAGCGACATGACCGGCATGTCCGCGTCTGGAATAAAGGGATGGATCGGTCGCGGCTCGCAGCCGGGTATTTTGGCAATGGCCGACTTATCTCGTAAATCTGGACTATCTCTTGACTATATTGGCACTGGTGAACCACGAGTTTCCGCGGATTTCGACTGCGAAGAGGCGCGCTTCAACGCTATTGTGTCTGGGCTCAGGACCGGCGCTCTCGGGACGCAAATGCGCTGGGAGGGCGGAGAGGTGGTGGATGAACTCCGGGCCGCAATTCGCGCTGCTCGTGCTGCGGCCACTAAAGGATACACTAATGAGCGACGTCCGGAGGCAGAGACGGCGGTTGCCACGAGCGCAGAAATCTATTTAGATCATGATCTGTTGCGTCTGGTGATTGAGACGGTTGAGGGGGCCTTGCAGTCTCAGGGCAGGAATATCGCGCCAGCGAATAAGGCGGAGCTGATATTGCTTGCTTACTCGATCATGCTTGACGAAGAAACTAAGCAACAGGGAACTGATAAGATCATCCGCCTAGCAAGACTCGCCGGGTAGGATTGCGCTAGGGGAGGAATCTTTGCCGAACGACGCCGATCGTTTGTTGCGTCTGCGCGGACTTTTCGCACCGGACGCCGGTTCGCCTGCTTCTTCGTTGAGGTCGCTGGTCGCCTTCAATGGCTGCGTGCAGCAGGTGCATCTTCATATCTCGGAAGCCGCGCTTGGCCCGACCGCTCAAGGGGTTCCCGATGATGACCGCTCCCGGCGGCTCAGGGGCATCCGTGCTCGACTTCGATCGGTGTTGAACGGTGAGCGGAAGATGGCGGCCTACCTCCGCCGGGAGTTCGGCAAAGCGGAGGTCGAGGACCTTTTCGGAGCGGACCTCGAGCGGCTGTACGCGTGGGTGCATTCCTTGCCCCGGGGTGCGGAGTACGAGCCGTGACGACCGGAGACCTTCGGGGCGCAGTGATTGCGGCGCTCGCCGCCGCCGCGGCGGCTATGGCGGTGTCGGTGCTGCTTCCCTCCGTCTCCGGATGGGGTGCCCTCGCAGTGTTCCTGGTCGTGGCATTCTTCGTTTTCGAGCACACTCGCCGAGGAGGCGCTCGGACGCCTCTGCCGCCCTCCGTCGTTGTCTCACTTCAATCGCTGCTCGGCGCAGCCGTCCTGACGGCCCTCTTCTGGTATTTCATCACCGACGCGGCGCGTTGGTGGGTCTACGGCATCGTCTTCCTGTGTCTCTTTGGCGGGCTCAACACCCGCCTGCTGGCGTTGGGCGCGCACCGGCGCACCATCGACGGTGAATAGCAGGAACGGACGTAGAACACCGGCGCTCAAGCGACCGGATTCCTCGTCCCCGCCGCAGAGGCGCAGAACCGGCAGGTTTCCGCCATTCTCCCGGCACAGGCGGAGGAGTACACGGCGCCGTCATTTCGGAATCCTCCCGCCCGCACGGCGCTAGCATTTCCGCCGTTCCCGCTGTCCAGCCGCTCGGGGGCTGGGCGCGCAACTAGCCGGTTGTGCCATTCGATCTTGCGCGCGGCCGGTCTCAGCTGGCCCCGCGGAGGCACTGTTCCGGGCGGCCTTAACCCTAGGCGGCCTGTGGGTTTGTCCCATGAAATCCGGCTAGCACTCGGCACATCCCATTACTCCCGCCGCATGCCATTCGATCTTGCGCGTTACAGCTTGAGGGGCGGGGCCGTATCTGTCGGCATTTCTGTCGGATCGTTTCTGTCGGGGACCGCTCGTCTCTGGAAACGTGAGCGTTTTCAGCGGGATAATTGGTCGGAGTGGCAGGATTTGAACCTGCGACCCCCTCGTCCCGAACGAGGTGCGCTACCAGGCTGCGCTACACTCCGATGTGCGGCGTGCTTATAACGGGGCGTTCCGGGGGCTGCAAGGCGTCTTTGCGGCGAGGGCGAACGCGTCCCTACGGGGAGGGCGGTAAAGGCAGCGCCGTCGCCTTTGCGGGGCGGGCGGAGCGGAAGGGGCAGGGCGATGCTGCAGCACGATCGCGCCTTCGAGCCGCACTGGGGTGTCGCCGTGCCGGTGGCGCCGCGGGTGCGCCGGATCACTGCGGAGAACCCCGGCCCGTTCACCTTCCACGGCACCAACTCCTATCTCGTCGGCGACGCCGGCGCGGTCGCGGTGATCGATCCGGGGCCGGATGATCCGCGCCATCTCGCCGCGCTGCTCGCCGCGATCGGCGGGGCGCCGGTCTCCCATATCCTCGTCACCCACACCCACCGCGACCATTCGCCCGGCGCCGCGGCGCTCGCCGCGGCGACCGGAGCGCCGACGCTTGCCGCCGGCCCGCACCGGCCCGCCCGTCCGCCACGGCCCGACGAGACCGCCCGCCTCGACGCCGGCGGCGATACCGCGTTCGTGCCCGACGTCGTGCTGACCGACGGCGCCGTCGTCGCCGGCGACGGATTCGCGCTGACGGCGGTGGCGACGCCGGGTCATACCGGCAACCACCTCGCCTTCGCGCTCGACGGCGCGGAATGGCTGTTTTCCGGCGATCACGTCATGGCCTGGTCGACCTCCATCGTCGCCCCACCGGACGGGGCGATGGCCGACTACATGGCCTCGCTCGCCCGTCTCGCCGCCAGGCCCGAACGCGCCTATCTGCCCGGCCACGGCGGGCCGGTCGTCGCGGCGCCGTCCTATGTGGCGGCACTCGCCGAGCACCGGCGGGGGCGCGAGCGGGCGATTCGGGCCCGTCTCACCGCCGGCGACGACACCATCCCGGCGATCGTGCGGGCGGTCTATGTCGGGCTCGACCCGGCGCTCGCCGGCGCTGCCGGACTGTCGGTGCTCGCCCACCTGGAGGACCTCGTCGCCCGTGGCCTCGTGGCTGCCGATCCGTTGCCGACGCTGGCAGCCCGCTATCGGCCACAGCGCCGGCCCGGTCCCATCCTTCAGGAATAGACCGGTGTCTGTGTCACCGATCACATTTCACCAAAAGTTATCATTTCGTAAAGAAGCGTGAACGGCATTGCGATGCCGAAATTGTGTCTTTCCTCTTCTTGCCGCAATTCATCGCCAAGCATTATCTCGTCGTGTCGAAGCGCGCTCCAGAGGGCTCTCCGCCTCGTTCGACGAGGAGGCGGGGAACGCAAGCGTGATCGACGTGTTCGAACGGAAAGCGCGGGCTCAATCCGCCGTCGCTCGAACAAACCAGGCGAGAGGGACATGTACAGTCAGCAACGGGGCACACGGGCGCCCCAGATGAGTCAGAGCCCGGACACCACCCCGACCGATCCGTGCGGGCGACGCCCGGATCTCGAGCAGCACTACAAGCCGGTCGGCATCGGAGCGATCACGGCGGCCGCGATGTGCAAGTCGCCGCGGCGGGACGCCAAGCGCGACGGCAACGGCGCAACTCAGCGCAGCTGAGGCCGACGCGGCCCGGCTCCCGGCGGGGAGCCGGCGCGAACCCTCTAGGGCGCTTTCCGATTGGACCGAATGATCCAAGCGATCAGAAATCGCTCAAGATTCAATAGCTTGAGCATATCCTCGTCGCTCGGATCGGCTCGATCCGAGCAGGATGTGCTCTAGCCGCGGGACCGGAGATGGCCGGTGCCTCCGCGGCAGCCCGATCTGCGTTCGCCGGGGCGTCAGCTGACAGCACGCGCCACCGGTCGCGTGACTGACGGCGTCTGCGCACGACCCTCGCCATCGTCATGCGCCCGACATCGCTGCCAGGGCAGGGGACAGCGGCGCTGCGCCGCGCCCGGCACGTTTGCCCATGGGTCGGCTTGACCGGACCGGGGGCCATGCCTTCAGTGGCGCCGGGCGGCTCGGCAGCGCACTGGAGGGGCGATGATCACCTATTATGTCTCGGTCGACGGCCGTCTCGAGCGGCGCGAGCCGACGGCGGCACTCGGCCCGATCCCACGCGAGGCCGTCTGGCTCGATCTGGTCGCGCCGACGGGCGAGGACGACGCCCGCGCCGAGGCGCTGGTCGGCATCGAGGTGCCGGCCCGCGAGGATATGCAGGAGATCGAACCGTCGAGCCGCCTCTACGCTGAGAACGGCGCCGTCTATCTGACCGCCACGCTCCTGTGCGGGCTCACCGAGGGCCGTCCACGCACGACGCCGGTGACCTTCATCCTCGCCGGCAACCGGCTCGTCACCGTGCGCTACGACGAGCCGAAGTCCTTCCCGATCGCGGCGAGCCGTATGCAGCGGGCGGGCAGCAACTGCGTCAGCGGCCAGACGGCATTCCTGGCGCTGTTCGACGCCGTCATTGACCGCACCGCCGACATCCTCGAGCACATCGCCGCCGACATCGACACGATCTCGCGCACCGTCTTCGACGACACCATGTCCGATCGTCGCGGTTCAACCGACTTCCACGAGGTCATCCGCCGCATCGGCCGGCAGGGCATGCTGACCAACCGCACGATGGAGAGCCTCACCTCGCAGTCGCGCCTGCTGCTGTTCCTCTCGCAGCACATCAAAACAGCGGGTTTCACGCCGGCCGACAACGAAACCTTCAAAATGATGACGCGCGACGTCAAGGCGCTCGCCGATCACGGCTCGTCGCTCGATCAGAAGATCAACTTCCTGCTGGATGCTGTGCTCGGCCTCGTCAATCTCGACCAGAGCGCCATCGTCAAGATCTTCTCGGTTCTCGCCGTCGTCTTCATGCCGCCGACACTGATTGCGTCGATCTACGGCATGAACTTCGACGTGATGCCTGAACTGAAGTGGGTGTTCGGCTATCCTTTTGCGCTGTTCCTGATGGCCGCCTCGGCGGGCCTGAGCTACGGGCTGTTCCGCCTGAAGCACTGGCTTTGAGCGGGGCGCCGCCAGAGGGCCGACGCGCGCCTCACGGGTAGAGGCGCACTTTCGACCACGGCGCGTCCGCGACCGCGCGGGTGAACTGCGCGCGGTCGTGCAGGCGGAACGGCCGGTCGTGCCAGAACTCGATCGACAGCGGCGTCAGGCGGAAGCCCGACCAGTGCGCCGGGCGCGGGATCTCGCCGATGCCGAAGCGGGCGGTGGTGCGCGCCACTTCCGCCTCGAGCGCGAACCGGCCTTCCAGCGGTCGCGACTGCTTCGACGCCCAGGCGCCGATGCGGCTGCCCCTCGGTCGCGAGGCGTAGTAGGCGTCCGCCTCGGCGTCGTCGACCACTGCGACCGGCCCGCGCACCCGCACCTGCCGGCGCAGGCTCTTCCAGTGAAAACACAGCGCCGCCTTGCCGGAGGCGAGGAGTTCGCGGCCCTTGGCGCTCTCGAAGTTCGTATAGAACACGAAGCCTGTATCGAGCCCCTTCAGGAGCACCATCCGCACGTTCGGCAGGCCGTCGGGGTCGACGGTGGCGAGCGCCATGGCGTTCGCATCGTTCGGTTCGCTCGCCTCCGCATCGGAAAGCCAGGCCGTGAACAGCCGCAGCGGGTCGTCCGCGTCCGTGAAGTCACCACTCTTTAACACCTGCGTGGAAGGGTCTTGGTCAGGAGCCATGGTGCGTCCGGGAAGCCGATCGTGCGGGAAGACTGTTATAGCGTGGACAGGGGGCGCCGCCAGTCGGCCATGGCGACGATCGCCGTCGCGATGGCGACGGCGCTGTCGGCGTGCGCCGGCATCACCGTGCCGCCCTCCGCCATCGAGGTGACCGCGGCGGCAGCGTCCGCGCCGATGGCGAGCCTCGGTGGCCTGTCGAGCGATGACCTGGTGGCGATCGGCAGCGCACTCTCGACGCCGCAGCCGCGCGCCGGCGACCTCGTCTGGGCGAATGCCGAATCGGGCAGCGAGGGGCGCATTTCCGCAGTCCGAACCGTCGCAGGTCCCGGCGGTAACGACTGCCGGGCGTTCGCCACCGTCGTCAACGCCGTCGACGGGGTTCGGGCACTCTCCGGTATCGCCTGTCGGGACGCCGCCGGTGGCTTCGCCGTGGAAGGCCTCGCCCCCGCCGTCGCCGGCGGCTGATCCGCCCGGTTACGCAATCGGGGCTTTCCGTCCGCCCCCGACTTCCCATATGCATCGCGCTGGATCTGCCGTCCCCATTGGGGGGTGCGGGCGGGGAGTGTGGATGCGCGACCCTTACGACATTCTCGGTGTGAAGCGCTCGGCGAGCGAGGCGGAGATCAAGTCCGCCTTCCGCAAGCTCGCCAAGAATCACCACCCCGATCGCAACCAGGACGATCCGAAGGCGAAGGAGCGCTTCGCCGAGGCGAGCGCGGCCTACGAGATCCTGGGTGACCGCGCCCGCCGCGAGCAGTTCGATCGTGGCGCCATCGACGCCGACGGCAAGCCGCGCAATTATGGTTATGGCCGCAACGACGCCGGCTTCGGCGCCGCCGACGGCGGCTTCAACTTCCGCGGCGGCCGCGGCGACATCGACGACATCCTCTCAGAGATCCTCGGCGCCCGCGGTGGACGGGCCGGCCGTCGGCCGCCCGAGCGCGGTGCCGACGTCGTCGGCACGGTGACCGCGACGCTCGAGGAAATCGCCGCCGGTGCAAAGCCGCGCGTTTCGCTGCCGGGCGGCCGGGTCGTCGAGGTGACGTTGCCGCGCGGCGTCGAGCCGGGCGAGCGCGTCCGCTTGCGGGGGCAGGGCGAGCCCGGCCTCCACGGCGGTGCTGCGGGCGACGCCATCATCACCGTCGAGTTTGCCCCCCATCGCCGCTTCACCGTCGAGGGCAACGACGTCCGCCTCGACCTGCCGGTGACGCTCGACGAGGCCGTGCTGGGCGCCCGCGTGCGCGTGCCGACCCTCGAGGGAGCGGTGGAACTGCGCATTCCGCCCAATACCTCGGGCGGCCGCACCTTCCGCCTGCGCGAGAAGGGCCTGCCGACCCGCGAGGGCGGCCGCGGCGACCTGCTCGCCGGTGTCCGCATCGTGTTGCCGCCCGACGGTGACCCGCGCCTCGACGCCGTCATGGAAGCCTGGCGCGCCGCCGGCCGCTACAGCGCTCGCGACCGCGACTTCGGCTGACGGCCCGACCGGGCGGCCGGTCGTGGCGGCCGCGCCTGCACGACCAGCGCCGAAATCACCGCCTCTAGAGCCGCCACCAGATCGTCGAGCCGCCGCCCGCGCGACAGGGCCGGCGGCGGCACGTGCACGAACACCGTGAGATGCGGCCGCGCCGCGGTGCTCGCGATGGCGAGCGAGCGGACATAAAGGGCGTTGCAGAGATAGCGCCCGGCGTCCCCGGAGACCGCCGCCGGCACGCCGGCAGACCGTGCCGCCGTCGCCAGGGGCGCCGCCACGGCGCGGCTGCGGCGCACCGCCGCTTCCGCCGGTGTCGGTGCCGGCAATCGCCCGGCCGCATCCGGTGCGCGGTCGCGGGCGTCGACGGCGGTCGTCTCGATACGCAGTCGGCTGGCCCGTGGCGCCACCCCGACGTGGACGGCGATGCGGACGCCGGCGAGCAGCGCGTCGAGCGCCGGCAGGCCATCCCAGGTGGTGGCGAGCCGGTGACGTCGGAGGCGCGCACCGGCGACCGCCCCGAGCCGCGCGACGATCGCCTCCGACGGGTTCACCGGCACGCCGGGGAAGGGACCGAAGCCGGTGACCAGCACCGGCGTGCCGGCCCCCGCGCGACCCCGCTGCCGGCCGGCTGTCCTCTGCCCGGCGCTCATGCGGCGGGCTGGATCGATGGCAGGGCGCGCAAAAGGCGGCTCACCGCAGGGGTGGCGGCGACCTTGCCGCTGTGGGCGTAGGCCTCGTGGTTGGCCTCGATCTCGCTGCGCTCATAGATGTAGTTCACCATCAGCCCGTGCGACTGCTCGAGACCCTTCGGCGTCGGGTCGGCCAGCCAGTCGAGCCGCTCGAGCCGCGCGCCGTTGCCGAGGTGGAAACGGGCGACGGCATCGAGCGGCCGGCCGCTGCGGCTGCGCTCGCGCAGGAAATAGTGGGCGGCGAGCGGCAGCACCGTCTTGCCGAGGCCCGCCGCCTCCGGCCCGAGGTGCCAGTCCGGCTCGGCCAGCGCCGCAGCCGCCTGTGCCGCCGTGGCGGTGAGGGGGTGGTCCGCGTCGGCCGCCACGCCCGCGAGCCAGGCGGCGAAGCCGGGGACCGGCGACAGCGTCACGAAGCTCTTCAGCCCCGGCAGGTCGCGCGCGAGCTCCTCGACCACCTGCTTCAGGAGGAAGCTGCCGAAACTGACGCCGCGCAGCCCGACCTGGCAGTTGGAGATCGAATAAAACACCGCCGTCGTCGCTTCGGCTGGAGGAACCGGCTCGCGTGTGGCGGCGAGAATCGGAGCAATCGCCCCAGGGATGTCGCGCGTCAGGGCCACCTCGACGAAAATCAGCGGCTCGTCCACCAGCGCCGGATGGAAGAACGCATAGCAGCGGCGATCAGGCGGATCGATGCGGCGTCGCAGATCGTCCCAGTCGTGGATCTCGTGGACGGCCTCATAGGCGATGATCTGGCTGAGCACCGAGGCCGGGCTCGACCAGTCGATGCGACGCAGCACCAGGAAGCCGCGGTTGAACCAGACATCGAACAGGCGCTCGAAGTCCCGGTCGACGCCGGCGAGGCTGCGGTCGGCGGCGAGCTCGGCCAAAAGGTCGGCACGCATGTCGACGAGGGCGCGCGTCCCGCCGGGGGCGAGGTTGAGCCTCCGCAGCAGTTCGAGCCGGCGTGGCGTCGCCGCGTCATGGAGATCGCCGGCGGCGGTGTCGTAGGGCGTGTCGAGGTAGGCCTGTGCCGCCACCCGCAGTGCCTCCGCGTCGGCACCGAGCTGGTCGCGCATCACCCGGAAGGCGCCGGCGCGCCCCTCCGCATCGAGCCCCAGGTAGGTCGCCAGGATGTCGGCGGCGATCGCCGCGCCAGAGGCTTCGCCGCGCTCCGACAGCAGGGCTGTGATCAGCGCCGGAAGCGTTCGCGTCGCGGCCCGTCGCTCGCGCCGCGGCTCGATCAGCGCGCGGCCGCGCTCCGCAACCGCCGTCAGGAGTTCGTTGAGGAAGGAGGTGTTCATGGTGGGCTCCTTCATGAAAATGCGCTATGCCGTGGCTGCCAGCGTGGACTCGACGCACGCACTCACGGGTGAACATGAGTGACATCGAAACGATGACGGGAATGGCGGCGCCCGTCGCCGCGCATCCTCGACGCATCGATATCGGACCTGAGGCCCAGCGCCCGAACTTCACCCTCAAGGGCGTGACGCTGCGGATCAAGGAGCGTGGCCGCTCCGTCAATATCTTTGACGACATGTCGGCGACCTTTCCGCGCGGCCGCAATCTCGTGGTGCTCGGCAACCGCGACAGCGGCGTCAAGCCGTTGATCCGGCTGCTCACCGGCATGGAGAACCCGCGCGTCGGCCAAATTTTCCGCAATGTGCGCATGTCGTGGCCAATGAATTTCTCTGGCCACATCTCCACCGACTTCAGCATGCGCGAGAACGCTCTATTCATCGCCCGCCTCTACGGAGAGAGCACGCGCAGCGTCTCCGAGTTCGTGCGCGAAATGCTCGCCATCACCAAGGAATACGACGAGCCGCTCAGCAATCTCGCCCCCGAGATGAAGCGGTACTTTCCGTTGGCGATCGTGCTGGCGATCGAGTTCGACTGCTACATCCTTGACAAATCAGTGATGATTTCTAACAAGGCGCTCAAGACGCGCTGGGAAGCGGCGCTCGCGGAGCGGCTTCGCACTGCCGATCTCATCCAGGTCACCAACAAGGTGAAGTTCGTTCATCCCTGCCATGAGATGGGCGCGATTCTGGAGGATGGGAAGCTGCGGATGATGAGCTTGGCCGCAGCCATCGCAGCCTTCAACGAGAAGTCGTCCGAACCCGACATGGACGAGCTCGAAGACGAAACCGAGGACGAGGGCGACGATGAGCGAAACGCGCTCTTCTAGATCGAACGGACGCAAAGGCCGGCGGTCCCGTTCGCTCGTCGCCTATGACGGCGAGGACGACCGCGTCGTCGCGCTCGATCCAGACATGCGGGCGGACCGGTCGCGCGGCGAGTTGCAGCCGCAGGGCGACGGCGGCCGCAATGTCGACCTGCGCGCCGAAGCAGACCCATACGATCGATCGGCGGACGGCGAGGCTCCCGCGCGGCGGCCGATCTCGACGGCTTTGCCACGTCTGGCCGACAGCGCTTTCGGCATCACCTCCTTCGTGGTCGCCGTCATCCTGCCGACGCTGCTCACGGCGCTGTTCTACATGTTCCTCGCGACGAGCCAGTACTCCACAGTGAGCCAGTTCGCCGTGCGTGGCCCCGCCGGTGCCGCCGGGCCGGCCGACATGCTCGGCCTCTTCGCCACCACCGCGTCGAGCGAGACGGCGGACACCTACATTATCATCAGCTATATCCACTCCCGCGACCTGATCGAGGAACTGGACAAGCGCATCAATCTCCGCGAGATTTATGATCGGCCTGAAGCGGATTTTTACTATAGATTCGACCCGACGAAGCCGATTGAGGACTTTGTCGACTACATGAAGACTATGATATCGACCGAATTTGACACGTTCAGCGGGGTGGTGACGCTAACGGTGCGGGCCTTCAGACCCGAAGACGCGCAACTCGTCGCCGAAAACGTGCTGGCGGCGAGTGAGCGCCTCGTCAACACGCTCTCGGCCCGAGCGCGGGATGATTCCCTGCGCGAAGCGCGGGCGGAGGTCGCGAAGTCGGAGCAGCGTCTACGGTTGTCGCGAGCGATGATTGCCACGTTCCGTGGCAGCGAGTCGGAGATCGATCCGGCGGCCGCGGCCGCCGCCCAGCAGGGCGTCATCACGCAGCTCGAGGGGCAGGCGACCTCCATTGGGGCACAGCTCAACGCGTTGCGGCAAACGATGTCCGGGTCGGCTCCGCCGGTTGTGCAACTCGAAAGCCAACTCGCCGCCGTGCGCCAGCAGGCCGACGTGGAGCGCCAGAAGGTGGCGTTGGAGCGGGGCGGCACCACCGGCAGTGCGCTGACGGCGCGGCTGACCCGCTATGAGGAGCTTCTGACGGAACGCGAATTTGCCGAGCGCGCCTATGTCTCGTCGCTCGCCTCGCTGGAGGGCGCGCGCCTGGAGTCGGACCGCAAGCAGCGCTATCTCGCCGTCTTCGTCTCGCCGCGCTCGGCGGAAGAGGCACTCTACCCCCAGGGCCTGCGGTGGACGGCCGTCATCTTCGGCATCTTTCTGATCGCTTGGGGTATCTTCTCGATTATCATCGCCGGCGTGCGCGACCATTTCGTCTAGCCTGCGTCTCCAATGTCTGGCCGGCCGGGGCCACCCGGCTGGTCCGCACTCTTCCTGCGGCCTGCATCGGCCATCAAATTCGTCGCCCGAAACGGTTCCCTGGAAAGGCGACGTTTACCGTGTGTGATACAAACGTCACTCCTGTCGCGGTGGTGGAGGATACTCCTTTGCTGTGGCCGGGTCGGCGATGGCGGAAGGAATGGGCTGGTGCTAATCAACGCTTCCGTTTGGTTGAATCGCGCGGCGACATGACGGCGTTCCGGATTTCAGTGCTCCTCCTCGCCGCGTTCGTGGCCGGGTGCTCAGAGCTGCCCGCCCGCGGTCCGTCGGCGGTTGCGATCGAATCGAAGGCGGTCGCCGAGCCGCAGGACGAGAGCTATCTCGTCGTCGACATCGATCCGACCGTGGCCGAGATTGTCGGCAAGGTGCGTTCGCGCGAGTTCCAGGAGCGGTTCTCGATCCCGTCCGCCTCGACGGTGCAGCGGATCGGCATCGGCGACACTGTCGCGGTGAACATCTGGGAAGCCGGCCCGAACGGCCTGTTCTCCAGTGACGCCGGCAAGAACATCACGCTGCAGTCCGTCGTCGACGAGACCGGGACGATCTTCGTCCCCTATGTCGGTCGCGTCCGCGCCGCCGGGTCGACAGTCGAATCGGTGCGCATCGCCATCCAGCAGGCGCTCGCCGACAAGGCGATCCAGCCGCAGGTGCAGGTGGTCGTCTCCTCGAACCTGACGAACAGCGTCGTCGTCTTCGGCGACGTCGGCGCTCCCGGCCGCTTCCCGATCACCCCGAACGGCACCCGCGTGCTCGATCTCGTCGCACAGGCCGGCGGCTCGAAGTTCCCCACCTACGACACGCTGGTGCTCCTGAAGCGTGGTGGCCAGACCGGCGCCGTGCTCCTCGATGATCTTTTCGAAATCCCGCAGAACAACGTCTACCTGAAGGCGGACGACACCATCATGGTGGCGCAGTTCCCGCGCACCTTCACGGTGTTCGGTGCCGCCCGCGCCACCGAGCTGTTCAAGTTCGATGCCCGCGCCGTGACGCTCGCCGAGGCGCTCGCCCGCGCCGGCGGCCTGGACGACAACACCGCTGATCCCGGCGGCGTGTTCCTGTTCCGCTACGAGACGTCGGAGACGGCTGCGAAGCTGCGGCCGGACAGCAAGCTGATCCGTCCGGGCTACCGCGTGCCAGTGGTCTACCGCCTCGACCTGACGAACCCGTCCTCGTTCTTCCTGGCGCGCTTCATCGAGATCCAGGACAAGGACCTCGTCTACATCGCCAACAGCCCGACCGTGGATCTCTTGAAGTTCCTGAAGGTCGTGCAGGGCGTGACGATGGCCACCCGCAACCTCGCCGATACGTGGTACCGGTTCGATCGCCTCGGCAACTGAGCTCGGGCGCCCGTCCTCGCGGACGGGCGCGCCGGCCGCAGCTGGCAAAGGTCCGCGTCGCGCAGCGATGCCATCGGCGCCCACGGGGCGCGCCTTTGATGCTCTGAGTGCTCTCGGTCCAGGCGGGGCGCGTGCCCTCAGCCAGCCTCTCGCAGATGGGCGGCGACACGGGCGAACACCGCCTCGAACATCATTGGCGTCAACACGCCGGTGTTCGTGTTGTAGCGGCTGCAGTGATAGCTGTCGAAAAGCCGGAGGCCGGGTCCGATCTCATGCTCGCCGCCGTGCGTGAACGGTACAGTTGCACGGCGAAGGGCCAGGGCAGCGGCGACGCTGTCATGGGCGATGCGCCCGAGCGCCACGATCGCTCGCAGTCGCGGCATCTCGGCGACCGTCGCCGCGAGGAACGGACGGCACGTCCGGATTTCCTCGCCGGTCGGCTTGTTCTGTGGTGGTACGCAGCGGACGGCGTTGGTGATGGCCGTGTCGACGAGCCGGAGGCCATCGTCGGGGCGGGCGCGATAGTCGCCGCGGGCGAAACCAAAGGCGGTCAAGGTCGCGTACAGGAGGTCCCCGGCATAGTCGCCGGTAAAGGGGCGACCGGTCCGGTTGGCGCCGCGCAAGCCGGGCGCGAGGCCAACGATGAGCAGGCGCGCCGCCTCCGGACCGAAGGTGGAGACCGGTGCGTTGAACCAGTCCGGCTCCTGCGCCCGCGCCTCCAGGCGGAATGCCACGAGACGCGGGCAGAGCGGGCAGTCGCGCCCGGGTTCGACGACGCTCACGCGGGCGGCGTGCTCGGACCGGCGCCCGCCAAGACCTGCCGGAGCACCGTCATGAAGACCTGCCGGAGCACCGTCATCGTCGCCGCTCCCATCAGTCGGCGGCGGCGGGGACCGTTTCGCGCGCCTGCCGCTCGAACCGTTCCGCCTGCCGGGCGGCGCGTTCGGCCGGGTCGCGGCCGATCCGCGACGACAGCGTGGCGAGCTCGATGAAATGGTCGGCCTGGCGGCGCAACTCGTCGGCGATCATCGGGGGCTGCGTCACCAGCGTCGAGACGACGCTCACCTTGCGACCGCGGCGTTGGATCGCCTCGACCAGCGGCCGAAAATCGCCGTCGCCCGAGAACAGCACGATGTGGTCGCACTGCTCGGCGATCTGCATGGCATCGACGACGAGCTCGATGTCCATGTTGCCCTTGATCTTGCGGCGGCCGGCATGGTCGACGAACTCGCGCACAGGCTTCGTCACGACCTTGTAGCCGTTATAGTCGAGCCAGTCGATCAGTGGCCGGATCGACGAATACTCCTGATCCTCGACCAGCGCTGTGTAATAATAAGCGCGCAGGAGGTAGCCTCTGGACTTGAATTCTTCCAGGAGACGCTTGTAGTCAATGTCGAAATTCAGCGAACGGGCGGTGGCGTGGAGATTTGCTCCGTCAATGAATAGTGCGATCTTCTCTCTCGGGTCGAACATTTTGCGGGTTCCAGAGGTCCTGAGCGAATTCAAAGCGTCGTTTGGCGAATATGTAGTAGCGGAGAGGCCGGCGGAAACCCGCCGCCACGGTGTCGCAATCGGATCCTTGCCCTCGCGGGGGCCCCTCCGTCCGCATCGGCGGACCGCCCCTCGAGAACCGGCGCACGACGCGGACCTTGCCAGTGGACCTTGCCATTCTGCCGCGCGCCACCTAAGAGGATTACTCATCCCCCCGAAACGGAGTCAACCGATGGCCCGCGTGACCGTCGAGGATTGCATCGACAAAGTCGAGAACAGGTTCGAGCTCGTCATGCTGGCGAGCCACCGTGCGCGCATGATCGCCAGCGGCTCGGCCCTCACCATTGATCGCGACAACGACAAGAATCCGGTCGTCGCGCTGCGTGAGATCGCCGATTCGACGATTGTCCCGGACGATCTCAAGGAAGACCTGATCCATTCCCTGCAAAAGTACGTCGAGGTCGACGAGCCCGAGCCGGAGCCGATGGCCGCGATCACCGCCGCCGAGGGCGTCGACGATGGCGACATCGCTTTCGACCGCATGTCGGAAGAAGAGCTGCTGAAGGGCCTCGAGGGGCTGGTGCCGCCGGAGAAGACGGACGATATCTAGCGCGTCAGGGCGCCGTGCCGCTGTGGCGGCCGGTGGCGCTTTTCGGGACGTCCATCGAGCGGGCCACAGCCGGGGGGTGATCGCCCGCCGCGATGCGCGACGCTCCGCCCACGATCGTCGCCCCTTCGGCGGCGGGTAGCGAAGGCGTTGCCGGGGATGATGCGCCAATACGAACTCGTCGAGCGGGTGACGCGCTATAACCCCAACACCGACGAGGCGCTGCTCAACAAGGCGTATGTCTACGCCATGCAGAAGCACGGCACGCAGAAGCGTGCCTCTGGCGATCCCTATATCTCGCACCCGCTGGAAGTCGCCGCGATCCTCACCGATCTGCGCCTCGACGACGCCTCGATCGCCGTCGGTCTGCTGCACGACACCATCGAGGACACCGACGCCACGCGCACCGAGATCGACACGGTGTTCGGCGTCGAGATCGGCAAGCTCGTCGACGGCCTCACCAAGATCCGCCGCCTCGATCTCGTCACCCGCCGCGCCAAGCAGGCCGAGAATTTCCGCAAGCTGCTGCTCGCCGTCGCCGACGACGTGCGGGTGCTTTTGGTCAAGCTCGCCGACCGCCTGCACAACATGCGCACGCTGCAGTACGTGGCACCCGAGAAGCGCGCCGCCGTCGCCGAGGAGACGATGGAGATCTATGCGCCGCTCGCCGGCCGCATGGGCATGCAGGACCTGCGCGACGAACTGGAAGACCTCGCTTTCCGCAACCTCAATCCGGACGCCTACACCACCATCTCCGAGCGGCTCGCCCGCCTCGGCGAGCGCAGCCACGGCCTCAGTGGCGAGATCGAGGGTGAGCTGAAGCGACGGCTCGTCGAGCGCGGCATCGACGCCGAGGTCCAAGGCCGGCGCAAGCGCCCCTATTCGATCTTCGCCAAGATGCAGCGCAAGTCGGTCGCCTTCGAGCAGCTCTCCGACCTCTACGGTTTTCGCGTGATCGTGCCGCAGCTGGAGGATTGCTACCGGGCGCTCGGCATCGTCCACACCACGTGGCCGAGCGTGCCGGGCCGCTTCAAGGACTACATCTCGACGCCGAAGCAGAACGACTACCGCTCGCTGCACACCACTGTCGTCGGTCCGAGCCGACAGCGCGTCGAGCTGCAGATCCGCACCGCCGAAATGAACCGGGTCGCCGAATACGGCATCGCCGCCCATGCTCTCTACAAGGACGGCGAGACCGGCGGCCGCAACATTGTCCGGCTCACTCAGGAAAGCCGCGCCTACGGCTGGCTGCGTCGCACGATCGACATGCTGAGCGAGGGCGACACTCCGGAGGAGTTCCTCGAGCATACCAAGCTCGAGCTTTTCCACGACCAGGTGTTCTGCTTCACCCCGAAGGGCATGCTGATCGCGCTGCCGCGCGGCGCCACCGCCATCGACTTCGCCTACGCCGTCCACACCGACGTCGGCAACACCTGCGTCGGCGCCAAGATCAACGGTCGCATCATGCCGCTCGTCACCGAGCTCGCCAATGGCGACGAGGTCGAGATCATCCGCTCGAAGGCGCAGACGCCGCCGGCCGCCTGGGAGGCGATCGCCGTCACCGGCAAGGCGAAGTCGGCGATCCGCCGCGCCACCCGCGAGGCGGTGCGCCGGCAGTATGGCGGGCTCGGCCGCCATATCATCGAACGTGCCTTCGAGCGGGCCGGCAAGCCTTTCACCCTCGAGGCGCTCGAGCCGGCGCTGCAGCGCCTCGGCCAGCCCTCGGTCCTCGACCTTCTCACCGCCGTCGGCCGCGGTGAGGCGCGCTCCGACGACGTGCTGCGCGCCGTCGATCCCGAAGCCGTCGGCACCGGCACCGGCGCCCGCCGTCCACCGCCGCCACGGCGGCGCACCGCCACCGAGCGCCCGTCGATCCCCATCCGTGGCCTGAAGGGCGACCTGCCAGTGCGCTTCGCCCCCAATGGCGGTGCGCTGCCGGGTGACCGCATCGTCGGCATCCTGACGCCGGGGGAGGGGGTGACGATCTACCCGATCCAGTCGCCGGCCCTGAAGGCCTTCGATGACGAGCCGGACCGCTGGGTCGACGTGCGCTGGGACGTCGAGCCGGACGCCGACGAGCGCTTCCCCGCCCAGATCATCGTCGAATCGATCAACGAGCCCGGCTCGCTCGCCGGCATCGCCCAGGCGATCGGCGAAAACGACGGCAACATCGACAACATCAAGATGATCCGGAAGGGCGAGGATGCCCACGAGATGGCGATCGACCTCGAGGTCTTCGACCTGAAGCACCTCAACCGCATCATCACGCAGTTGCGTGCCCGCCCGACCGTGTCCACCGTGTCGCGCGTGAACGGCTGAGGCTTGGACGGCGAGAGAGGACAGATGACGCGTGACGAGGTGATCGACGTGTTTCGCGAGTGCGGCGCCGTGCTCGAGGGCCATTTCATCCTGAGCTCGGGGCTGCGCAGCCCGGTGTTCTTGCAGAAGGCGCGGGTGTTCATGTACCCGCACCAGACCGAAAGGCTCTGCCGGGCGCTCGCCGACAAGATCCGCGCCGCCGTGCCCGGCCGCATCGACTACGTCGTCTCACCGGCGCTCGGCGGCCTCATCCCCGGCTACGAGACCGCCCGTCACCTCGGCGTCCCCGCCGTCTGGGTCGAGCGGGAGGGCGGCGAGTTCCGCCTGCGCCGCTTCGAGATCGAGCCCGGCGCCCGCGTCGTCATCGTCGAGGACATCGTCACCACCGGCCTGTCGAGCCGCGAGACGGTCGCCGCGATCACCGCGCTGGGCGCCGAGGTCGCCGCCTGCGCCTGCCTGATCGACCGCTCCGCCGGCGCGGCCGACGTCGGCGTGCCGTTGGTGGCGCTGTGCGAGTACAAGGTGCCGGCCTATTCCCCCGACGCGCTGCCGCCCGAGCTCGCCGCCATCCCGGCCGTGAAGCCCGGCAGCCGCGGCCTCGCCTGAGGGGCTGCCCATGATCATCGGCATCGGCACCGATCTCATCGACATCCGCCGCGTCGAGAAGACGCTCGCCCGCTTCGGCGATCGCTTCACCCAGCGCGTCTTCACCGAGGTGGAGCGGGCGAAGTCCGATCCCCGCGCCACCCGCGCCGCCTCCTATGCCAAGCGCTTCGCCGCCAAGGAGGCGTGCTCGAAGGCGCTCGGCTCCGGCATTCGCATGGGCGTCGCCTGGCGCGAGATGGGCGTCGTCAACGAGAAGAGCGGCAAGCCGACGCTCGTCCTTGTCGGCGGCGCGGCGGCGCGGCTCGCGGCCATGACGCCGCCGGGCTTCGTCGCCCGCATCGACCTGACGATGACCGATGACTGGCCGATGGCGCAGGCCTTCGTCGTCATCTCCGCCGTCCCGGCCGACTGGGTGCGCCCGGCCTGATCGGCCGCACTGTGCGCGTTGCACTGGCAGTCGTCGCCCGCGCGGTGCGTGGCCGCTGGTGACGACCGCCCCCCGCGTTGCGCGGGGCGCGGCAAGCCTCTATCTAGACGTCACCTGACGGCGCGCCTGCACATCCGGTGCCCCGCGACATCCAACGAGAGCGAGACGGTGGTGGCGAGCGACAAGGCGGAGACCGTCAAGGCGGGAAAGCAGGGCGGTTTTTCCGAGATCGTCAAGGTCGTCGTGCAGGCGCTGTTGCTGGCACTGGTGATCCGCACGTTCCTCTTCCAGCCGTTCAACATTCCCTCCGGCTCGATGATGAACACGCTGCTGATCGGCGACTACCTGTTCGTGTCGAAATTTTCCTACGGCTACAGCCGCTACTCCTTCCCCTTCGGCATCGTGCCCTTCGATGGCCGGGTCTGGGCGGCCGAGCCGGAGCCCGGCGACGTCGTCGTCTTCAAGCTGCCGACCGACAATTCGACCGACTACATCAAGCGCGTCGTCGGACTGCCGGGCGATTCCATCCAGATGATCGGCGGCGTTCTGCACATCAATGGCACGGCGGTGAAGCGCGAGCGGATCGCTGATTTCGTCGACGTCGACCAATATGGCGTCGAGAGCCGAACGGCGCGTTTCCTCGAGACGCTGCCGAACGGTGTCTCCTACGACACGCTCGAATATGGCAGCGGCGACCTCTACGACGACACGCCGGTCTACAAGGTGCCGGCCGGCCACTACTTCATGCTCGGCGACAATCGCGACAACTCGAAGGACAGCCGCTATCTCGACGGCGTCGGCTATGTTCCCTTCGAGAACCTCGTCGGCAAGGCGCAGGTGATCTTCTTCTCCGTCGCCGAGGGCGAGCCGATGTGGAAGGTGTGGCTGTGGCCGTGGACGGTGCGCTGGAACCGCATCTTCGATCCGCTTTGAGCCCGAGCGGCGAGGCGGGGTCGGTGGCGCCTCCGGCCCGCGCCGCCCTCGAGGCCCGGCTCGGCCACGCCTTTACCGATCCGCGGCTCCTCGACGTCGCGCTCACCCATGCGAGCGCGCCCAACGTCGCCGATGTCGGTCGCGATAGCTACCAGCGCCTGGAGTTCCTCGGCGACCGCGTCCTCGGCATCGCGGTCGCCACGATGCTGCTCGAGGCCTATCCGACCGCCGACGAGGGTGAACTTGCCCGCCGCCTCAACCACCTCGTGCGGCGCGAGACCTGCGCCGAGGTCGCCATCGAGCTCGGCCTCGACAGCGCCGTGCGGATCGGCGCCGGCGAGGCGTTGGCCGGCGGTCGTCGCAAGACGGCGATCCTCGGCGACATCTGCGAATCGGTGTTGGCCGCGGTCTATCTCGATGGTGGCTTCGCCGCGGCGACGGCCCTCGTCGAGCGCTACTGGCGGCCGCGCATGCTCGACTTCCTGGCGGCACGGCGCGACGCCAAGACGACGTTGCAGGAATGGGCGCAAGGGCGCAGCCTGGCCGCACCCGCCTACGAGGCGGTCGACCGAAGCGGCCCCGACCATGCGCCGCGCTTCACCGTGGTGGTGCGCGTCGACGGGCTGGACCCGGCCGAGGGCCTGGGTCGCTCGAAGCGTGAGGCCGAACAGGGCGCCGCGACCGCCCTTTTGGTCCGCGAAGGCATCTGGCCCCCGACGGAGACACTCGCTTGAGCGACGACACCCACCCCGCCGACGACGGCGCCGCCGACCCCGGCGGCCAGCCGGCGGCCCCCGCCACCCGCTGCGGCTTCGTCGCGCTGATCGGCGCCCCGAATGCCGGCAAATCCACCCTCGTCAACGCCCTCGTCGGCACCAAGGTGTCGATCGTCACCCACAAGGTGCAGACGACGCGGGCGCTGGTGCGCGGCATTGCGCTCGAGGGGGCTGCGCAGATCGTCTTCGTCGACACGCCCGGCATCTTCAGGCCCCGCCGCCGTCTCGACCGGGCGATGGTGACGACCGCCTGGGGCGGTGCCAAGGACGCCGCCCTCGTCGCCGTGCTGATCGACGCCCGCAAGGGCATCGACGACGAGGCGGCCGCGATGTTCGACATCCTCGCCGAGGTAAAGCTGCCGAAGCTCTTGGTGCTGAACAAGATCGACCTGGTCCGCCGCGATTCGCTGCTGGCGCTCGCCGCCGAAGCCAACGCCCGGGTGCCGTTCGAGCGCACCTTCATGGTGTCGGCGCTCACCGGCGATGGACTGAAGGATTTCCTCGCCTATCTCGCCGGTGCGGTGCCGGCCGGTCCTTGGCTCTATCCAGAGGACCAAGTGTCCGACGTACCGCTTCGCCAGCTCGCCGCCGAGGTGACGCGCGAGAAGCTGATGATGCGCCTGCACGAGGAACTGCCCTACGAGGCGCATGTCGAAACCGAGCAGTGGAAGGAACTGCGGGGCGGCTCGGTTCGCATCGAGCAGACGATCTATGTCGAGCGCGAGAGCCAAAAGAAGATCGTCATCGGCCACGGTGGCGAGACGATCAAGTCGATCTCCTCGGCTGCGCGCCAGGAGATCACCGAGATCGTCGAGCGGCCGGTCCACCTTTTCCTGTTCGTCAAGGTCCGCGGCGCCTGGGCCGACGACCCCGAACGCTACCGCGAGATGGGCCTCGACTTCCACGACTGAGTCGCGCGGGATGGCGTGCGCCGCGCGAAATGGCATCCGCTTCACTGAGGAATTGACGCGTTTCCCTGAGGAATTCACGCCTCGGCGAAGACACGCCCGTGTTCTACCGACCCGTTCTCGCCCGACAGGGCCCCCGGCATGATCTCGACCGCCTGCCAGGTATTGCTGTTAGAGCCATTGTTGAACACCAGTGCGCGGCCATTGGAGAAGCCGAAGCGGCCGAAAAAGCCCGGATCGCCGACGGCGATCAGCGCCTCGGCACCGGCATCGACGGCGTGCGCGAATGCAGCGTTCACGAGGCGGGTGCCGATGCCCCGGCGCTGATGGGTGGGCCGGACGCTCACGGGCGCCAAGGCAAGCACCTCGACCGCGCGACCGTCGACGCGGGCGCCGACGCGGCTCAGCATCGCGTGGCCGACGATCACGCCACCGGCCTCGGCGACCAGGGAGACGACATTCGCTCCCGTTTGCGTGAGCCGGCGCACCAGCGCCGCCTCGTTCTCCCGTGCGAACGCGCGGATCAGGGTATCGGCGATGGCGCCGTCGTCCCCTGGCCTCGCGGCTCGCACCAGCACCTCCCCCGAGGTCATGCAGCGTTGCCTCTTGTTCTTTCTGCTTCCATACTTGTATCAGCAAGGCGCGAGCGATCTCAACTTTGCATTGTGCCAGGGTGCGAGTGAATTTGCGGGAGAGCGTGACCGGCCGCCGGGGGGCGGGGGGAGGTCGCGACCGGCGCGACGGAGCGGTGCTCCGGGCAGCCGGCGGTCACGCTGGAGTGGGGGAGACGTGGGGCGTGCGAAGTGCGATTGCGACGAGCCTGAGGACGCGCGTCTTCCTGTTGATTCTGGCCGTGTTCGTGGCGGTTTCCATCCCCGCTTACATCGCCTTCGACTGGATCATCGGCAAGACGACGATGACGCTCGGCTCGCTGTTCGCTGAGAAGCAGATCCTGTTCGACCGCTACCGCGGCCTTGAGACCCTGTTTCGGGAGGCCTCGCTCGCCGAGACCCTCGCCCGTTCCCCGGCCATCGTCGCCTGGACAATGGACGAGGACGACCCGGCGGTGCGGGCCCGCGGCCTCGCCGAGATGGAGCACTATCGCCAGGCCTTCGCCGACGGCAGCGTCTTCGTCGTCATGAACGGCACCGGCGACTACTACTTCAACGACCGAGAGGGCACTTACACCGGCCAGGAGCTGCGCTACCGGATCGATCGCGCCAATCCGCGCGACGGCTGGTACTTCACCACCATCGCCCGCGAGCCCACCTGCCAGCTCAATGTCGACCACGACGACAACATCGCCGTCACCAAGGTCTGGGTGAATTGCATCGTCCGCGTCGACGGCAAGGCGTTGGGCGTCGTCGGCACCGGCATCGATCTGACGGCCTTCATCCGCGACGTCGTCGCCATCCCGCAGACGGGCGTGCAGAGCCTGTTCGTCGACGACAGTGGCGCCATCCAGGCGCACCGCGACCCGGAGATGGTCGACTTCCACAGCCTACCAAGGACACCAAGGCGAAGAAGACGATCTTCCTGCAGATCGACGACGAGGCGGACCGGCAGACGTTCGCTGGGATGATGGCGGACGTGAAGAGCGACCGTGTGGCGGTGCGCTCGGCCTTCATCACCGTCGATGGGCACGCCGTGCTCGCCGGCGTCGGCTATCTCAACGAGATCGGCTGGTTCAACGTCACCTTGATGGATATCGACGAGATCATCGACCGGCGCCTGTTCCTGCCGATCGGGGTGCTGCTCGCCGTCATGCTCGCCGCCGCCGCCGTGCTCGTGACGCTGCTGTTCAAGCGGCAGGTGCTCGACCGGCTGATGCGGCTCGAGACGGCGGTGCGCCAGCTGCGCGCTGGTGAACGTCCATCCGTGACCCGGGACGGCGGCCAGGACGAGATCGGCCGGCTCTCCGACGCCTTCGTCGCGATGTCGGCGGCGGTGCTCGACCAGAAGAAGACGCTGGAGCGGATGGTCGAGGAGCGCACGGAACAGCTCGAGCGCCTCGCCAATCTCGATCCGCTCACCGACGTCCTCAATCGTCGTGGCTTCGAGCAGGCGGTGGAATCCGAACGCAGCTGGGCCGGGCGCAACGGCACCGACCTCGGCCTGCTGCTCGTCGACCTCGATGCCCTCAAGGAGGTCAACGACAGCCGCGGCCACCAAGCCGGCGATCGCGTGCTGATGGAGGTGGCGCGGCGTATCACCCGCTCGATGCGCCGCCAGGATATCTGCGGGCGGTGGGGTGGCGACGAGTTCGTCGTGTTGGTGTCGGAGTGCGACGAGTTCGCGCTCTCCCGCTTCGCCGAGCGGCTGCTCCTGGCGATCCGGCGCACGCCGATCGAGTTCGACGACGGCACCTCCGGCACCGTCACCGTCAGCATCGGCGCCTGCATGGTCGATACCGCCCGAGGCATCGACATTTCCGCCGCCAAGGCGGACGCGGCGCTCTATACCGCCAAGACGGGTGGCCGCAACCGCCTCATCATGTACGACGCGGTGCGGCACGCGCCGCAGCCACCGGCTGAGGCGCCGGCTCCCTGAGGCGGTCGCCCCCGAGGTGTTCGGCCGGCAGGCGTGGTGTCCGGGCGCCATCGATCGGCGCTGCATCCGCTGCTCGCACCGGCATCGGCCGCCGGTCGGAACGCGGCGCCACCCCATAATGACCCCGATAGGCGCGCGACAGGCTGGAGGCCGACGAGAAGCCGGTGGCGACCGCGATCTCCGCCATCGTCATTTCCGTCTGCTGCAGGAACTGTCGCGCCCGCGCCAACCGCAGGCCGAGATAGTGGTGGCCGGGGGTGGCGCCGAGGTGGCTGCGGAACAGCCGCTCGAGCTGCCGGCTCGTGACGCCGAGCCGGGCCGCCAGCGCTTGTGTCGCCACCGGCCGCTCGAGCGCCGCCTCCATCATCGCCACCGCCTTCACCACCCTCGCGTTGCCGGTGCCGAGGCGGCTTTCGAGCGCCATGCGCTGCGCCGACGAGCGTTCCCGGATGCGGTCGTGGATGAACTGCTCCGACACCGCCACGGCGAGGGCCTCGCCGTGCTTCACGCGGATCATCTCGAGCATCATGTCGAGCGCCGCGGTGCCGCCGGCGCAGGTCACCACCCGCCCGGAGATCTCGTAGAGCTCCTCTGACACCTCGATGCCGGGAAACTCCTCGCGGAACCCCGGCACCGCCTCCCAGTGCATCGTCACGCGCAGGCCGTCGAGCAGCCCCGCGCGCGCCAGGAAGTGCGCGCCGGTATCGACGGCGACCATCGTCACCCCGCTGCGCGCGATGCGCCGAAGGCTCGCCAGCAGCGCCTTTGTCTCGAACAGCTGCGGGTCGAAGCTCGGGCAGACGACCAGCGTCGGTAGGCCGGCGAAGGCGTCGATCGTCGCCGCCACGACGATCGGCAGGCCGTTCGAGGCCGGCACCGGCGCCCCGTCGGGCGAGTAGAGGTGCCAGGAGAACAACGTCCGGCCCGCCAGCCGGTTGGCGACGCGCAGCGGCTCGATCGCCGAAGCGACCGCCATCATCGAAAAGCGCGGCACCAGCAGGAAGCCGATCGGCTCCGGACCGTCACCCTCGAAAGCCTGGAACATCCCGTCCCCGCCGCCTCTTGGCGCCCGTCGCCTCACCGCGACAGATTGCGACGCCGGCGTCGCTTTCGGCAAGACTGCCAGAACCGGCCCATCCCGCGGCCTCCTCAGGCCGCGCCGACCTCGCGCTCCAGCACGCGGATGCGCGACGACAACTCGTCGCGGTCGAGGTAGCAGCCCTGGAAGTGGCGGTGGCCCGAGGTCGGGTCGAATTCGGCGCGGGCGTGCAGCACCCGGCGGTTGTCGAAGGTCCACATCTCGCCGGCATCGAGCCGGGTCTCCACCAGGAAGCGCGGATCGGTGGTGAGCTGCGAGAAGCGCCGGTAGGCGCGGTAGAACGGCCGCATCGCGGCGGGCGCCAGATCGACGGGCGCGCGCAAGAAATTCGCCACCCGCACCTCCGACACCGCCCCCTCGGTGTCGAGCCCGATCACCGGCGCCCGGCAGCGGTAGTCGGAGCGCCGCGCCTTGTTGCGGAACTCCACCGGCGTCGTCGACAGGATCTCGAACAGCGCCGGGTCCTCGTCGCGCAGGGCCTCCGCCACCGCGAACCCGTCGACGAACTGGCTCTCGCCGCCGCTGGCATCGTTGACGAGGCAGTGCAGGAACTGCACGCCCGGCTGCAATTCGCGCGTCGGCAGGTCGGTGTGGAACGGCAGCTGCAGCGATGTATAGGCGTTGCTGTCCGCCTCCGGTTTCGTCATCACGTCGAAGATGATGCCGAAATTGGTCTCGCGCATGAACGAGACGAGATTGGCGACGCGCCCGACTGTGCCCGGCTCGGTCGGCACGCCGACCATCTTCGTCAGCCCCTCCGCCGCCAGCGCCGCGAGCCAGGCGAGGAGCCCGCGGTCGCTGCCGGTGACCTCTGTGTAAGCGAAGGTCGGGATCGCCGCGAGGCGTTCCGCCCGCCACGGCCGCTTGACGCGCCGCCGCTCCGCCCGGGAGACGTCGTCATAGGCGTGCACGCGCAGGAACCCCGCCTCGAAGGGCGAGACGTGGCCGTCCGCCCAGCGCACGATCAGCCGCTCTGGCGTCACCTCGAGCCGCGCCGGCGCGAGATCTTCCGGCACCGCGGTGATCTCGAACACCTGCTCGCGCGTCACCGGGTTGACGCAGACGGTGCACGGGCAGTTGTCGCGCAGCCACAGGGCGTCATAGGGGCTCTCGCGGCCGTCGCTCCACCGCACCAAGACGTCGTCGCCCGTCCGGCTCGCGGCGACGAGGTGGTGGCGGGTGACGAACGGCCGCCAGTCGGCGACGGCCGCGACCTCCTCGGTCGGCGCGGCAAACGTGGCGGCTGCGGCCGTGGCGATAGTCATGATTGTCCCTCCCAAGGGCGTCGGTCTGCCCGCAGGGTGAGGCCACGTCGGTGTTGTCGTGTGGCCCACGGCGACATTTTCATGTCGAAAAGCGACGTTCGTTCGCCTCGGCGCTCAACGCTCGCCCGCTCAGCGCTCCGCGCTCGCAACATCCGCATGGACGTCGCGCGTCTGCTCCATGGTGAGGAAGTCGAGCGTCATCGGCAGTCCGAGTTCCACCCTGGGGGCATGCTGCAGCCGCACCACCACGTCGCGGCTGGCGATCGCGAGCACATGGCCGCCGCAGGTGCGGTCGGCGGAGATGAAGTGCAGGTGGAAGCCCGCCACGTGCACCGACTGCAGGAACGACGGCGTCCAGAAGCCGACCATCGAGCCCTCGATGTCGTGAAACTCGAACACCGTCTGGATCTTCGCCACATCGACGAGCGGCCGGTAGTTCGCCTGCTTGGGCACGGAGCGGGCGCGCACGTGGTCGAAGCGCCCATCGATCCGGACCGCATAGACGAGGTTCTTCGAGGGCAGCATCGCGGCGAGGTGGTGCTCGAAGTCGTCGCCCCCGATCGGCTCGGCCAGCCGCTCCTCGGTGTCGCCGTGAAAGAAGGTCGAGCAGGCGAACGGCGTCTGCACCTCGTCGCCGATGACGTCGGCGCCGCCCTCCGGCCGCAGCCGGTAGACGACGTTGTCGATCAGCACCATCTCGCCGTCGAGGTCGTTGAAGGTGCCGATGCCGTGGTCGCCGTGGGCGCGCACGGTGCCGATGGTGGTGTCTTCGCGGAGAATTCCCTCCACCAGGGCTGCGATCGGGGCGGAGAGATAGACCGGCGGGCGAGGGGGCATCGGTGCGGCTCCGTCGGGCGAGGGTTCGGCCCGCCACCCCACCTCCGTAGCCGAGGCACGGCCTCGGCGCCAGCCGCCGCCGTCAGCCGGCGCCGACACGCTGGTGTGCCGTGGCGATCGCCGAAAGGTCGGCGGCCGTGGCCGCGTCGGCCTTCGCCAACGCCTCGCGCCGCTCCGAATAGCGCTCGGTGAGGAGCCCCGTGTGCGGGCGCAGCAGCACGGTGAAGCGGACGAGCTCTTCCATCACGTCGACGATGCGGTCGTAGTAGCTCGACGGCTTCATCCGGCCGGCCGCGTCGAATTCCTCGAACGCCTTGGCGACCGACGACTGGTTGGGGATCGTCACCATCCGCATCCAGCGTCCGAGCAGCCTCAGCGTGTTGACAGCATTGAACGACTGCGAGCCGCCCGACACCTGCATCACCGCCAGCGTGCGGCCCTGCGTCGGCCGCATGCCGCCGCTGATCAGCGGCAGGTGGTCGATCTGCGCCTTCATCACCGCCGTGATGGCACCGTGCCGCTCCGGGCTGCACCAGACGTGCCCCTCCGACCACATCGACAGCGCCCGGAGCTCGCGCACGGCCGGGTGGTCGTCGCCCTTCACCTGGTCGGGCAAAGGCAGTTCGGAGGGGTCGAAGATGCGCGCCTCGGCCCCGAAGAGCGTCAGCAGGCGGGCGCACTCCTCGACGACGAGGCGCGAATAGGATCGGTCGCGCAGCGAGCCGTAGAGCAGCAGGATGCGCGGCGGATGACCGAGCAGGTCGGCCAGACCGGCGGCCGGCCGCGCGTCGAGCACGCGGCGGTCGAGCGCCGGGAACACGTCGATGTCGTTGACGTCTCTCAGGCCCATCGGCGGCCTCCATGAGCAGGGCGGGGAAGGGGGCTTGGCGGGCCGGGCGGCGCTTTCATCGACAGCCGCTCGACAGCGCCGTCCGGCGAAGGTCGCGCTCGCCGTCCGGCAGGCCGGCGCAGCACTCGTCGACGAGGGCGGCGATGACGGCCGACAGCATCGGATAATCGGCCCGGCAGAGCAGCGTCGTCGCCCGGCGCTCCTGCGTCACGAGGCCGACGAGCACCAGCTTGTGCAGGTGATGCGACAGCGTCGAGGCGGCGATGCCGACCTCGGCCTGCAGCCGGCCGACCGGCAGTCCGCCGTCGCCGGCGCGCACCAGCGCCCGGTAGATCCTGAGCCGCGTCGGATTGCCGAGCGCCTCAAGGCGGCCGGCGACATCATCGATGTTCATGGCCGCACCATCGGCGGCCGGCGCGATGCTGTCAACGGTATTTCTAGGGATATCGAATTAATCCGCGGCCGCTTCGGTGGTGGTGCGAATCGCAACGGCCCGGAGCGCGGAAGCGCCCCGGGCCGAACGAGACCGACGACCGCTTGCGTCGGATCAGGCCTTGCGCGGCTTGCCGCCGATCGGGCCGCCGTTGTTCTTCGTCACCGCCACCACCGACGGGCGGGGCGGGATGCCGTCCTTGAAGTCCGGCCAGCGGGTGGTCGGCGCCTCGAAGGTCGAGCCGCCGCCGGAGCCCGGGTGCTGGACGGCGAGGAACAGCGTGCGGTCGTCGGCCGTGAAATACGGCCCGCACATCTCCGCCCCCACCGGCACCCGGTAGAAGTGCCGCGAGGTGCCCCGCAGTTCACCCTCGGTCTCGATCGCCCAGACGCCGTCGGCGCGGCCGGTCGCCGACAGGCTGTTGCCGTCGGTGGTGATCCACAGCCGGCCCATGTGGTCGACGGCGCAGTTGTCGGGCATGCCGAACCAGCCGCTCTCGCTGGTGGCGGCGTTGAAGGTGGCGCCGACCGCGGCGATCGCCGGGTTGCCGCAGCGCAGCAGGATGTCCCAGGTGAACTCCGGGCGGGCGTGGTTGTCGCCGTCCGCCGGCGTGATCTCGATGACGTGGCCGAAGGCGTTCTGGGCGCGCGGGTTGGCCGCGTCGGTCTGCTCGGCGGTGCGCGAGTTGTTGTTGGTCAGCATCAGGTAGACCTTGTTGGTCACCGGATTGGCTTCCATATCCTCCGGGCGGTCCATCTTGGTGGCGCCGAGGAGGTCGGAGGCGCGGCGCACCTCGATCAGCACGTCGGCCTGCGAGTTGAAGCCGTTCTCTGCCGTCAGCGGCCCTTTGCCGAAGACCAGCGGTAGCCAGCGACCGCTGCCGTCCGCGCGGAACTTCGCGACGAACAGCGTGCCCTCGTCGAGGATGTCGAGGTTGTTGGCGCGGTCGGCGAGATCGACCTTCGCCTCGGTGACGAAGCGGTAGACGTAGTCGAACGCCTGGTCGTCACCCTGGTAGACGACGAAGCGGCCGTCCTTGTTGATGATGTTGGCGGCGCCCTCGTGCTTGAAGCGGCCAAGCGCCGTGCGCTTCTTCGGCACGGAATTCGGGTCGAAGGGGTCGATCTCGACCACCCAGCCGAAGCGGTTCGGCTCGTTCGGCTCCTGACCGAGGTTGAAGCGGTCGTAGAAGCGGCTCCAGGCGTAAAAGGTGAAGCCCGACACGCCGTAGCGACGGTGGTTGGCCGCCTCCGGGTGGTCCGTCGGCAGCGTGCCGCCGAAATAGCTGTTGAAGTTCTCCTCGCAGGTCAGCCACGTGCCCCAGGGCGTCATCGCGCCGGCGCAGTTGTTGAGCATGCCGAGAACATTGAGGCCGGTCGCGTCGGCGGATGTCTTGAGCCGGTCGCTGCCGGCGGCCGGGCCGGTGAAGGTCATCGGCGTCGTGGCGGTGAGGCGGCGGTTGAAGGCGGAGGCGCGGGCCACCCGCCACTTGCCGTTGCTCGCCCGCTTGATCTCGACCACCGAGCCGCCGTGTGCGGCCATCTCGATGTCGGCCTGTTCCTTCGTCTGCGTCGCGAGGTCGACGTAGCCCGGGAACATGATGTCCGGCTCGGTGTACTCGTGGTTGATGCAGAGCAGGCCGCGATCGTCCGAACCATTGATCGGGGCGTAGCCGACGAAGTCGCAGTTGTAGCCGAACTGCTGGGCCTGCTTGGCGGCGCTCTGGGCCTGCGGGTCGAACTTCGGCGCGCCGGCCACCACCGGGTCGCCCCAGCGGATCAGCACGTCGGCCGAGTGGCCCTTGGCGATGTGATGGGTCTCGTCGACGCCCGCCTCGATCTCGGCGAAGTCGAAGGTGGAGCCGGCCGGCATCTCGGCCGCCTCGGCGCGGCCGGCGGCAAGCGCCAGCGGCGACACGGTGGCGGCGATCGCCGTCACGGCGAGCGACCCGCGCAGGATGTCGCGGCGCGACATGCGCACGGCGATGATGTCGCCCATCGTCGGATTGGACGAGGCGTTCGACGACACGTCGTCATTCGCCTCGAGCGCCTCGGCTGACCACGCGTTCGGGTTCTCGGTCATCGTTCAGTCTCCACCACAATCAGAAGAAGCTTGCGCGGCTCAGTATTCGCCATCGCTAGATTTGAACTGATATGGTTCCATTCTGACAGTTCGATGACATGACGGAATTATGAAGGGATGTTATTATTGAACATATATTGGTTAGTCGGGTAATGGGCGGGTATTCGGTAAATGTGGACTGAGTATTTTGGCAGATTTTGAGATCATGAGACCGTCGCTGCTGGGGTGAGCCTCTGCGAAGGGATTGGGCGCCGTCAGCCTCAACCGCCGCCGCCCTTTCCGCCGTCGGCTCTTCCACTGCGCCCTTCGTCGTCACCCCGGCCAAGCGAGGCGCAGCCGAGCGCCGAGCCCGGGCCCAGCGCAAGACGGGCGCGCCGGAAGCGCGCACAGTGCCGCGCCTGCGGCGCGGACTTTCTCCTGGCTCCCGGATCAGGCGCTCGGCTGCGCCGCGCTGGTCCGGGATGACGCCGAGACGTTTACGGCAAGGGCCTTGCGCATCACGCCCGTGGCGTCACGCCCATCACTGCACACTGCACACTGCACACTGCCCACTGCCCACTGCCCACTGCCGATTGCCCACTGCCGATTGCCGAAGGCCCCCACCCAGCCCCCGCGATAGGAATAAAACCCTTGACACGGACGCCATCCCTATCCACACTCCTGTCGTCCACTCGGAGGGGCGCAGCCGGAGGCGTACCGGTGCCCGCGGGGTGGACGGCGGTGACCCGCGGCTGGAGGTGACGCGCAAACTCCTTCCTCGGGGGGATCGTGGGTAAAGCCTCCCGCCGCCACCACGAGCGGCGTCCCGGGCTTCCGCGAGGGCGGAGGCAGCGTCACTGGAAACAGTGATGCCAGGGAGTAGCGCCTGCGGCGACCAAGGCGAGGAAAGCGCGCCGGCCCGCAGGACCGCCAGGGGGAGCACCGGGACCCAGGCAACACCGCACATACGGGGCGCCGGAAGGCGCGGGTGCCGCAAGGCACCCTGCGGCGGAGCGATCCGCCGCCACCACTACGGATTGCGCCTTTCGGCGCCCCGTCCCCTCCATTGGAGGGGGAGACGACGGCCAAAACTCCGGCGGGAGACCGCGCGGGGGTGGCGGTGTTTGGGGGCAGAGATGTCTCGTGTGGCGGTCAGGATTGCTAAGCGCATCAGCAGGCGCCACGCGTCCTCCCCCTGCCAGGGGGGAGGACAGCCGGCGCAGCCGGCAGGTGGGGGCCTGTCAATCCAAAGCGAGACGCCAATCGAGGTAGAGCGGGCGAATCACGGGCCCCACCCTGACCGCTTCGCGGTCTGTCCCTCCCCCTGGCAGGGGAGGGACGAGGCGGCACCGCCGTGCGTTCCTCTCACCGCAGGCCTACACCGACGCAACCGGCTATCGTTCCATCGCCGACCCCGCAGCGTTGCACGCCGCCGGGGTGTCTTGGATGCCATCACCGCCGATGATGCGTCCTCCGCGGCGTCCGATCTGGCGCCGCTCGGGACAACGGCGCCACCAAGGCGCCGACGCCCTCAGGGAAGGAAACGCCCATGACCGCCGCCGCGAGCCACGCCGCGAGCCCCGCCGCCCCGATCGACGCGACGCCCCGCACCCGCTCCGGCCTCGTCGTGCGCCCGACGACGCCGGCGATCGGCGCCGATCTCTTCGGTCTCGACCTGTCGAAGCCGCTGTCGGCGGACGAAAAGCAGGACGTCCTCGACGCCCTGCACACCCACCAGGTCGTCTTCTTCCACGACCAGAGCCTCGGCAACGCCGAACTTTCCGCCTTCGCCCGCCTGTTCGGCGAGCCGCAGGCGGCGAACGAATCGTCCTTCGACAAGGACGAGGCCTTCCCCGAGATCGACGTGCTCGCCTTCGGCGGCGGCCGGCGGCCCTACAACACCCAGGAACTCTGGCATTCCGACTTCTCCGGCCGCGCCATGCCGACGATGGGCTCGGTGCTCTATTGCCTCGAGGCGCCGTCGGCCGGCGGCGACACCATCTGGGCAAGCGGCTACGCCGCTTATGACGCGCTGTCGGACAAGATGAAGGCCTATCTCGACGGCCTGCAGGCCGAGCACCGCACCATCAAGGCGTTCGGCGACGAGATCCGCTCCAACCTCTGGAAGGACGAGAAGGGCCGCAAGCGCTTGCAGGAGCTGCAGGCGCTGCCGCCCGCCGAGCATCCGGTCGTGCGCACCCACCCGGTCACCGGCCGCAAGGCATTGTTCATCAACGAAGGCTTCACCGAGCGTCTCCTCGGCGTCTCCCGCAAGGAGAGCGACGCGGTGCTCGGCTATCTCTTCGAGCACACCCGCGTGCCGGAGTTCCAGGTGCGCTTCCGCTGGAAGAAGGGCGATCTCGCCGTCTGGGACAACCGCGTCACCCAGCACTACGCGGTGTCGGACTACTCCGAGCGCCGCGTCATGCACCGCATCACGCTGAAGGGCGACCGGCCGTTCTGAGGGCCGCCTTCGAAACCCCTGAACGGTGGAATGCCGGAACTGATGGCAACGGCGAGGCGCAAGGGGGCGGGAAGGCGTGGCGCCGCGCGTCCGCGCCGCGGCGTCCACTTCAGTCGATGCTGCCGCTCAAAAGCGCGTGGGCGCGGGCGATCACCGTCGGGTCGAGGCGGCGGTCGCTGGCGAAGGCGACGAGCAGGCGCTCGTCGGTCATCAGGTGGTCGAGCACACCGGCGAGGAAGCCGGGTGAAGCGCTGACGGCGCGCAGATCGCCGGGCGTGAGGCCGGTGAGGGCGAGGAAGCGGTCGAGCCTGTCCTCATCGGCCGCGAGGAAGACGAGGACGTCGACGCCGAGCGCCTCGGCTGCCTCGCGGTTGATCGGTTGCGGCTTGCCCGGCCTCATGTCGCCCGTCCATTCGTCATTACGCTCATCGCCACCTTGCCCGTCGGCCTGCTGCGCAGACGTCGATCGTCCCGCCCGGCTTGCATGGCCCCGCCGTTCGGACGACTGTGCCCTCGCGCCGTCGACGGCCGCGAGTCCCTTCGACCGCGGGCGGACGGCACGCGTGGCGTGCCACTGCGACGATCGCGGCGGCGCGAGTGTGGCCCGGTTCGCGCCGGGCGGGAAGTCCGCAGGCGGACGAGCGGGACGAGCGATGGCCGAGAGCGACGAGGCGGGCCGGCGGCCCGACAGCACCAGCCCCGATGCCGGCGGGCCGTCTGTGGGCGGCGGGCGTGCCAAGACGGTGATGATCGTCGAGGACAACGAACTCAACATGAAGCTCTTCCACGACCTGCTCGAGGCGCAGGGCTACCGCACGCTGCAGTGCCGGCTCGGCCGCGAGGCCTATGGCATCGCCCGCGCCGAGCGCCCCGACCTGATCGTCATGGACATCCAGCTGCCCGAGGTCTCCGGTCTGCAGGTGACGCAGCTGATCAAGGCCGATCCGGAGCTCCGGCACATTCCGGTGGTCGCGGTCACCGCCTTCGCCATGAAGGGCGACGAGGAGCGCATCCGTGCCGGCGGCTGCGAGGCCTACATGTCGAAGCCGATCTCGGTTGCGAAGTTCCTCGAGACGATCCGCGGCTTCCTGGACCGCTGAGTCGGGCCGCCGCAATGCCGGCGTGATTCCTGCGTCTGCCCGTTGCCGACGGGCACCCGGAATCAAAACGCCCCGCCGAAGCGGGGCGTGAAGACGCTCGCAAACCCGGCCGCCATGCGGCGGCCACGGCTCACCTGATCTTGGATTCCTTGAACTCGACGTGCTTCTTGACGACCGGATCGTACTTCTTCTTGGTCATCTTGTCGGTCATCGTGCGCGAGTTCTTCTTCGTTACGTAGAAGTAGCCGGTGTCGGCGGTCGACACGAGCTTGATCTTGATGGTGTTGGCCTTGGCCATGTCTCTGATCCTTGCGACAACAGCATCGCCCGCGACCGTGCGAGGCGTCGTCGATGCCGATCCCTGAATTGGCGGCATCACTGGCCGAGCGGGCCGGGAAAGTCAAGCGCGGCACGGCGCGGCGCCCATCGGATCGCGGCCGCACTAGGCGCCTTCGGCGAGTTCGGCTATGTCAGCCCGCGAGCCGGCCGGCCGGGGCCGACGCCACAGTCCGAAGCTCGTTTTCGACTCTCACGGAGAGGCTGCCATGACTGCCATCATCGACATCATCGGCCGCGAGATCCTCGACAGCCGCGGCAACCCGACGGTGGAGGTCGACGTCGTGCTGGAGGACGGCTCGCGCGGCCGCGCCGCCGTGCCGTCGGGCGCCTCGACGGGCGCTCACGAGGCGGTGGAGCTGCGCGATGGCGGCGACCGCTATCTCGGCAAGGGCGTGCAGATGGCGGTCGACGCCGTCAACGGCGAGATCTTCGACGCCATCGGCGGCCGCGATGCCGAGGAACAGATCGCCATCGACCGGGCGATGATCGAGCTCGACGGAACGCCGAACAAGAGCCGGCTCGGCGCCAACGCCATCCTCGGCGTGTCGCTCGCCGTCGCCAAGGCGGCGGCCGACGCGTCCGGCCTGCCGCTCTACCGCTATGTCGGCGGCACGGCGGCGCGCACCCTGCCGGTGCCGATGATGAACATCATCAACGGCGGCGTGCACGCCGACAACCCGATCGACTTCCAGGAGTTCATGATCATGCCGGTCGGCGCGGAGAGTTTCTCCGAGGCGCTGCGCACCGGTGCCGAGATCTTCCACACGCTGAAGAAGGCGCTGAAGCAGGCCGGCCACAACACCAATGTCGGCGACGAGGGCGGCTTCGCCCCGAACCTGCCGTCGGCGAAGGCGGCGCTCGACTTCGTCATGACGGCGATCGAGACGGCCGGCTTCAAGCCCGGCGAGGACGTGGTGCTGGCGCTCGACTGCGCCGCCACCGAGTTCTTCAAGGACGGCGCCTACGTCTATGGCGGCGAGCGCAAGACGCGGGACATCAAGAAGCAGGTGCAGTACCTCGCTTCGCTCGCGGCCGACTACCCGATCGCCTCGATCGAGGACGGCATGTCGGAGGACGACTGGGACGGCTGGAAGCTCCTCACCGACAAGATCGGCGCGACCTGCCAGCTCGTCGGCGACGACCTGTTCGTCACCAACACGGCGCGGCTGTCGGACGGCATCGCCAAGGGCGTCGGCAACGCCATCCTCGTCAAGGTCAACCAGATCGGCTCGCTTACCGAGACGCTGGAAGCCGTCGAGATGGCCCACAAGGCCGGCTACCGGGCGGTGATGTCGCATCGCTCCGGCGAGACCGAGGACG
>JAESGX010000193.1_pt1 | contig 42746 bp, 41 predicted proteins | sample 9269801 | NCBI WGS metagenome assembly JAESGX01 (sample SAMN16773122, study PRJNA677054) | algae metagenome | isolation source: Pleurocapsa minor GSE-CHR-MK-17-07R and co-occurring heterotrophs from wet... | place: USA: Lower Calf Creek Falls, Grand Staircase Escalante National Monument, UT ... | reverse complement strand
GCCGGCTGGAGCGGCGGGCTCGGCCAGAACGGCTGGGGGGCGGGCTATCTCGGCGAGTACAACGTCGTCTCCGCCTTCGTCTTCGAGGTGGTGGCGACATTCCTGTTCCTCGTCTGCATCCTCGGCGTGACGCAGAAGGCGAACTCGCAGCACATCACTGGGCTCGCCGGCATCGCCATCGGGCTGACGCTCGTCGTCATCCACATCGTCGGCATCAACGTCACCGGCGTGTCGGTCAACCCGGCCCGCTCGCTCGGCCCGGCGATCGTCGGCGTCGCCACCAACCCGACGGCGCTCGCCCAGATCTGGCTGTTCATCATCGCGCCGCTAATCGGCGCCGGCATCGCCGGCATGCTGTTCGGCTCCGGCTTGCTGGAAGCCGACACCTGAGCAGCGAAGAAAGCCGGGCGGCGGTCACCCCGCCGCCCGCCCTCTCGAGGCCGTGCAGTCCTCGAGGCCGCTTCAGTCGAGCTTCGCCTCGATCAGCTTGGCGATGGCGAAGGCGCGCTGCTCGTAGAGCACCGGCACCTCGCAGACATAGGTGAGCGAGCGTTCGCGCTCCTCATAGATGCGAATGTCCCACTCCAGCGCCACCTCGGCGTCCTCGATGCGATCGAGGACGGGGTTGGAGCCGTCGCTGCTGCGCTTCATCTCGGTGATCTTCTGGCTTTCCTCGCCGATCTTGGCAGCGAGCGCCTGCTGGCGCTTCGAGTAGCGCTCGATGCCGGCGACGACGGTGGCGCGGTCGCGGTCGATGATCTCGAAGGTGGCGGCGAACAGCATCGCCAGCCGCTGCGCCTTGTCGGTGCCCGTGGTGCTCGCAAACGCGTCGATCAGCGGCTGTGCCTCCTCGGGCGGCAGGCGGCGCGAGGCGAGCTTCGGCGCGAGCTCGCGGATCGCCGCATCGGCCGACCATTCGCCAGCGACGAGCGGCCCGTTCCACATCTGGCCGATCGACAGCGTCGCCACCTTGCGCTGCACGCACGGCCAGTCGCCACCGGTGGCGGCGGCCGCCGGCCGTGCATCGGCGAGGAACGAGGCCGCGACGAAGGCGGCGAGTGCGATCGTCGCGAGCCGGCGGGCCCGCCGCCGGGGGCGATTGCCGGAATGCGCGGTGTGCATGCTTCCTCCAGTGTTGTTCTCGGACCGTCGTTGTCGTCGGACCGTCGGCGCGACCTCAACCGCCGCCGCCGCCGCGCCGCATCATCATGCCGCGCGAAGGATCATAGGCGATGATGGCGGCGGCGAGGAACACCGCCGCCGTGCCCGCCACGACGGCGAAGGCGAACGGATTGAACTGCCCGTAGAGCGCGAAGCGGATGAGATCGACGGCGTAGGTGAACGGATTGAAGCGGCAGATATCGTAGAGCAGCACGCTGCCCTCGCGCACCCGCCAGAGCGGGTAGAGCGCCGAGGAGGCGAAGAGCATCGGGAAGATGACGAAGTTCATCACGCCGGCGAAGTTTTCCAGCTGCTTGATCAGCGAGGAGAGCAAAAGGCCGATGGCGCCGAGCATCAGCCCCGACAGCACCAGCGCCGGCAGCACGGTGATGTAGCCGATCCACGGCGGACGGATCTCCCAGAACCAGGCGATCGCCAGGAAGGCGTAGACCTGGAAGATCGAGACGACGACGCCGGCGGTGAGCTTCGACGACAACAGGTACCAGCGCGGATAGGGGCTGACGAGCAGCGTCCGCATCGTGCCGGTCTCGCGGTCGTAGACCATCGACAGCGACGACTGCATGCCGTTGAACAGCTGGATCATCGCGACGAGGCCGGGCGTCACGTAGACCTCGTAGAGCACGTAGGTCTGGTAAGGCGGCTCGATCGACACGCCGAGCACGGCGCGGAAGCCGGCGGCGAAGATGAACAGCCAGACGAGCGGCCGCACCAGCGCCGACAAAAAGCGCTCCTTCTGGTGGACGAAGCGCAGGGCCTCGCGCCAGACGATGCCGCCGAGGCAGACGAGCCAGCCACCGAGGCCGGGCCGCCCGCCGACCGGGACGAAGTCGTTCATGCCGCCGCCTCCCGGTCCGCCACGGGTCGCTCGCCGGTGAGCGCCACGAAGGCGCCGCGCACATCGGCGGCGCCGGTGCGGGCGATGATCGCCGCGGCGCTGTCTTCGGCGAGCACGACGCCCTTGTGCAGCACGACGACGCGGTCGTCGGGTTCGACCTCGTCCATCAGGTGCGTCGCCCACAGGACGCCGAGGCCGTCCTCGGCGACGAGAGTGCGCACGGCGGTGAGGATCGCCTGGCGGGCGCCGACGTCGAGACCGACGGTCGGCTCGTCGAGGAGAAGCAATTCCGGTCCGTGCAGCATGGCGCGGACGATCTCGACACGGCGGAGCTGGCCGCCGGAGAGCGTGCGGGCGCGGTCGCCGGCACGGTCGGCGAGGCCGGTGCGCTCCAGCATCTGGATCGCGCGCGCCCGCGCAGCGCGGCCGCCGATGCCGTGAAGGGCGGCGTGGTAGACGAGGTTCTCCATCACCGTCAGGTCGGAATCGATCGCCCGGCTCTGAAAGACGACGCCGAGGCGGGCGAGCGCCGGCCTCGGCATCCGACGCACGTCGAAGCCGCAGACACGGATCGCGCCGGTGACGTTGCCGTAGAGGCGCGTCACCAGCGAGAACAGTGTCGTCTTGCCGGCGCCGTTGAGGCCGAGCAGCACGGTGAAGCGGCCGCGCGGCACCGTGAGAGACACGTCCGACAGCGCCTTGCGGTCGCCGAAGGCGTGGCTCACTGCCTCGACTGCGAGGGCGGGACTGTCGCTGGCCGGTGCCGTCATGGCGCTAGGCTACCCGAAACATGCGTCCCGCGTCAGGCGGCGGAGACGATCCTCAGTCCGGCGAGACGACGACGCCCCACGGCAGGCCGCCGACCGGGATCGACTTCGTCACCTCCATCGTCTCCATGTCGATCACCGACACGTCGTTGGAGTTGCCGTTGGTGGAGAAGGCGAGCTTGCCGTCCGGCGTGTAGGCGAGCTGCCAGACGCGCTGGCCGACGAGCAGGTACTTCTCGACCTGCTTGGAGGCGACGTCGACGACGGCGACGCGGTTCGACGGGCCGAGGGCGACGAGCGCCTTCTTGCCGTCCTTGGAGATGCGCGCGCCGACCGGCTGGATGGCATCCTTGGCGACCCCGGCGATCTCGAATCCGATCTTGGTGGTGATCTGGCGCGTCGCCATGTCGATCACCGACACGGTGCCGCCGATCTCGGAGCTCACCCACAGTTCCTTGCCATCCGGCGTGAATTCGGCGAAGCGCGGGCGGGAATCGACCAGCACGTTCTCGACGATCTCGTGGGTGGCGGTGTCGATGATGTGCGCCATGTTGGTCGTCTCGGAGGTGTTGACGACGAACTTGCCGTCCGGGCTGACGCCCATGCCCTCCGGCTCGACGCCGACGGGGATCTCGGCGACCATCTTGCGGCTCTCGACGTTGACGACGGTGACGAGCGCGTCGTCCTCGTTGGCGATGTAGAGGTGCTTGCCGTCCGGGGCGAGCACGAACAGCTCCGGATCGGGACCCGACGGCAGGTCATAGAGCAGTTCCATCGTCTTGGCGTCGTAGACCTGCACGGTGTCGTCGTCGCTGGTGCAGACGAACAGGAGCTTGCCGTCGAGCGAGATGGTGATGCCGCGCGGCCGGTTGCCGACCTCCACCGTCCTGATCACCTCGAGGGTGGCCGTGTCGATCAGCGTGACGGTGTTGTCCTTCTCGTTCGACACATAGACCGTGTAGGCGCTGGCCGGGCCGGCCAGCATCGTGGCGGCGAGGAGCGCGGTGGCGGCATACGTCATGAGGCGTGTCGTCATCGGAGGATCCTCCCTGGTAACATATTCGTTCGACCGTCGACGACGGGCGAGGTTGTCGTCGTCTGGAAGCCTGGAGATCAGAGCTTGCAGGCACTCTCGGGCTGGTCGAAGCCGAGGGTGTCGAGCTCCGTCACCTTGTGCAGGTAGCCTTCCTGCGGCGAGACGGTCACCGGCAACTTCGGGGTGCCGAGGATGACCGGTTGGCGCAGTTGGCCGTCCCACGGCCGGAAGGTCAGTGCCAGGCCCTTGAAGGCGGCGAGGTTGAAGTCCGGCCCCTTGATATAGTCGCGGACCGGCGCGTACTCGACGGACTTGGAGCGCGTCGCCGCCTCGCCGATGGTGCGGACCGCCATCCACGCCTGGTAGTCGAGCGGGCGCATGGTGCGGTTGTTCTTCTTGACGAAGCGGTTCTGCAACTGGGTCGCGCCCCACTGTTCGTGGGCCGGATGCCAGCTTGCCGGTACTAGGCCAGCCGAGCCGGTGACGAGGCTCGGTTCCCAGGTGCGGTAGGGCAGGTATTCGCCGAAGATCTCGCTCTCGTCGGCGACAACGATGACGTCGTGGTCCTCGGCGCGCTGGGTGAACACCGGGATCTGCTTCTGCACCTGCACGTGGCCGGTATCGGTCCGGCGCGAGCCGCCGGTATCCTCGTAGACCCGCTCTTCGACCACCTTGGCGCCGAAGCGCGTCGCCGCGCGCTGCAGGGCCGCTGCCCACAGCTCATCGTTCGGGTGGCTGCCGCGGATCAGGAACCACTCGTCCCAGCGCTTCCACATCAGGTACTGCGCCAGCGCGTCGGCGAGCATCGCGCGCGACGGGCCGAGATGCAGCACATTGGCGCGGCAGTCCTCGCCGCGCAGGCGGTCGTCCGGGGCGCCGGCATTGAGGAGGAGGGCCTCGTCACCGGCGGCGTCGGCGAGCGCCAGCACGGTGTCGGCAGGCGCGAGTGTGACGATGAAATGCACGTCCTGCGCCAGGAGATCCCGCAACGCAGCGACGGCGTCGCCGCCCACCGGCACCTCCACCTCGACGATGTCGAAGTGCTGCTTCATGAAGCGGCCGGTGGTGTTGTTGTCCTCGGCGGCGAGGCGGGCGCCGGAAAAGCCGTCGTCGGCCGGCGGGATGTCGAGGAGCGACAGCGGCACCGGCGCATCGACCGCCTGCTTGAGGACACCGATCTTGATGTTGGCGATATCGGCCGGCGCCTTGGCCGCGGCGGCGGGCGTGGCGGAAGGCGTGGCGGGCGCTGCATCCTGGGCGGCGGCCGGCAGCATCGCCGACGCCAGCGCCACGGCGACGAGTGCGGCGCCGAGACGGCCGTTTCCGGCCCAGCCTGCCGCGAGCCGGAACTTCTCCTGCCGGAATGACCGCCGCATACCGTGCTACCTCCCGATTGAACTTTTCCCGACATCTATCATGTATCGAATTGGGATCAAGTTTCTAAAGATATTAAGAGACTAATAAGCAAGATTGTCTTTGCTTTTCAGCGTTCGTCTTTCTATGTGTCTTTGGCAAAAGTTCCCGATCCGATCGTGGCGGGATCTGGCGGCGGAGGATCGATGTGAGGTGGTGGCATAAGGCGCAGGTGCCGACCGGCACGACCGTGGCGCTCGGCCCGGTGGGGCGATGGAGCCTCGCGGTCGCCGCTTTGACCGCCGCTCTCGCGATGGCGGCGTTCGCCCAGCCTTCGGCCGCCCAACAGGCCGCCGCCGCGCCGACGAAGGTAGCGGTCTTTCCGTTCGAGCTGATCGACACCAGCCAGGAGGGCGAAGCCTACGGCGCGCGGGCGGACCAGGAGGCACGCCTCGGCCGTCTCACCGTCGACCTGAAGGCGCAGCTCGCCGCCTCCGGCCGCTATGTCATCGTCGACCTCGCGCCAGTCGAGGCGGACTATGCCCGTCTCGCCCCGATGCGGGGCTGCAACGGCTGCGACATCGACCTCGCCAAGGCGGTCGGCGCCACGCAAGGCATGGTCGGTATCGTGCAGAAGGTGTCGAACCTGATCCTCGACGTCGCCATCTATGTGCGAGACGTCGAGACGGGCCGCGTCGTGCAGGTCGCCAAGACCAGCATTCGCGGCAACACCGACGAATCCTGGCAGCGCGGTCTGCGCTTCCTCGTCGACAAGAGGCTGCTCGCCGCCAAACCCGGCGACGCGCCGAACTAGAGCGCCTTCCGATCGAACCGGATCATCCGATCGATCAGAAATCGCCTCAGGGTCAAGAGCTCCAATCCGGCGCCGGCGCAGCGCCGATCCGGAACAAGAACAGGGAGGTTCGTCTGATGCTGAAGTCCCTCGCGAGGTCGCTGGCGCGGCCCTATGCCCTCGCCCGCACGGCCGCGGTGGCCGCTGCGATGGTGCTCGCGGTCGCCGTTGCCGACCGCGCCGCCGCCGCCGACGGCATCCGCGTCGCGGTTTTGAAGTTCGGCACCGTCAACTGGCTGATGGACGTCATCAAGACGAACGGCCTCGACACCAAGAACGGCTACGCCCTCGAGCTCGTCGAGCTCGCCGGCCGCGACGCCACCACCGTGGCGCTGCAGGCCGGCGACGTCGACCTCATCACCGCCGACTGGTTCTGGGCGCTTCGCGCGCGCGGCGAGGGCGAGGACATGATGTTCGCGCCCTACTCGGCGGCGCTCGGCGCCGTGATCGTCCGCGGCGACAGCGACATCAAGGGCGTCAAGGACCTCGTCGGCAAGAAGATCGGCGTCGCCGGCGGGCCGCTCGACAAGAGCTGGCTGCTGTTGCGCGGCTACGGCGAGAAGGAGGCCGGCGTCGACCTCGCCACGGCCGCCGAGCCGGTGTTCGGAGCGCCGCCGCTGCTCAACGAGCAGCTGAAGAATGGCAATCTCGACGCCGTGCTGACCTACTGGCACTTTGCCGCCCGCCTCGAGGGCTCCGGCCTGAAACAGGTGATCGGCGTGCCGGAGATGATGGACGCGCTCGAGATCGAGCCGAGCCCGCCGCTCGTCGGCTTCGTCTGGCGCTCCTCGCAGCTCGGCGACCGCGGCGCCGCCGTGGCCGGCTTCATGAAGTCGGTCCTCGAGGCGAACCGGCTGCTGGCGACGTCGGACGCCGAGTGGGACCGTCTGCGTCCGCTCATGCAGGTCGACAGCGACGCCGAGTTCGCGGCGCTGAAGGCGCGCTACCGCGAGGGCATGGTGGAAGGCTGGTCTGCCGCCTATACCAGCTCCGCCGACAAGCTCTACGACACCCTCGAGACGCTCGGTGGCGAGACGCTGATCGGCCCGAAGACGGAGTTCGAGCCCTCGGTGTTCTGGATGCCGTCGTCCTGACGGCGACCGCGGGAGCGGGTCAGCGACGGGGTCGGGTCGGGTCGTGTCATCGACGCTCTCGCGCATCGGCTGGACGCTCGCATCGCTCGCGGCCCTGGTGGCGGTCTGGGGCGTCGCCGCGGCGTTGATCGACAGCCGCGTCCTGCCGGGACCCTCCGCCGTGCTGGCGGCGGCGATCCGCGACAGCGCCACCGGCGAGCTGCCCTACAACGTCGCCATCACCCTCGGCCGCGTGGTGGTGGCGTTTTCGCTGGCGATGATCATCGGCAGCGCGGTCGGGCTGGCGCTCGGCCGCTCGCCGCGCGCCGACCGCTTCTTCGACGGCTGGCTGATCGTCCTCCTCAACATCCCCGCCCTCGTCGTCATCATCCTCTGCTACGTCTGGTTCGGCCTCACCGAGGTGGCGGCCATCACGGCGGTGGCGATCAACAAGATCCCGAATGTCGCCGTCACCGTGCGGGAGGGGGCGCGCGCGCTGTCGCGCGACCTCGACGAGATGGCCACCGTCTACCGCTTCTCCTGGGGGCGCCGGCTACGCCACGTGGTGATGCCGCAGCTCGCGCCGTTCCTCGCCGCCTCGGCGCGCTCGGGTCTCGCGCTCGTCTGGAAGATCGTGCTGGTGGTGGAACTGCTCGGCCGCTCGAACGGCGTCGGCTTCCAGCTGCATCTCTACTTTCAACTGTTCGACGTCGCCTCTATCCTCGCCTATGCGATCGCGTTCATCCTCGTCGTGCAGGCGATCGAGATCCTGATCCTGCAGCCCTGGGAGCGCGCGGCGAACCGATGGCGTCGATGAGCGGCCTCGACATCACGATCGATCGCAAGGCGTTTGCCGCCGTCGGCGCCACGGCGGAGCGTCTGCTCTATCGCGATTTCAGGCTTTCGGTGGCGCCGGGCAGCTTCGTCGCGCTGATCGGGCCGTCCGGCTGCGGCAAGACGACGTTGCTCAACCTGGTCGCCGGGCTCGATCGCGATTTTCAGGGTGTCGTCCGCACCGTCTCCGGCGGTGGCAGCGGCGAGGCGCCGCCGTCGCCGCGCTTCGCCTACGTCTTCCAGAACCCACGGCTGCTGCCCTGGCGCACCGTGCGCGAGAACGTCGCGCTGGCCCTCGACGCAGACCAGTTGGGGCGCGGCCTCGTCGACCGCTTCGTCGACCTCGTCGGGCTGACGGAGGCGGCCGACCTGCACCCCGAGCGACTGTCGGTCGGCATGCAGCGGCGGGCGGCGCTCGCCCGCGCCTTCGCCACCGAGCCCGACGTGCTGTTGATGGACGAGCCGTTCGTCTCGCTCGACGAGGCGACCGCCGAGCGACTGCGACTGCTGCTGCTCGACCTCCTCGCTGTGCGGCCGGCCACCGTCTTGTTCGTCACCCATGACACTCGCGAGACGGTGATGCTGGCGGACCGCCTGATCGAGCTCGGCGGCAGCCCCGTTTCGGTGTTGCGCGACGTCCGCATCGGCCTCGACGCGAGCGGCCGCCGCGACGCGACAGTGCGCGCCGCAGTGCAGGCCCGCCTGTTCGCCGAGGGCGATCCCGTGCTGGCTCCGGTCGGCGCCGAGCGGCCGGCCATGGCTGTGCCGGAGGGGCGACGATGAGGCCGGGCGGGCCGACGCGGCTGCTCGTCAGCGCCCGTGATGCCGAGGAGGCGCTGGTCGCGCTCGCCGCCGGCGCCGACGTCATCGACCTCAAGGAGCCCCGGGAGGGCGCGCTCGGAATGGTGGCAAACGGCGAGATCCGCCGCGCCGTCGCCGCCGTCGGCGGCCGCCGGCCGGTCAGTGCTACCACCGGCGACGCCACCCCGGACGATCCCGCCGCCGTGCTCGCCGCCGCCACCGCGGTCGCCGAGACGGGGGTGGACTATGTCAAGGTCGGGCTGTTTCCCGGCGACGGGCGGCGGGCGCTGATCGAGACGCTCGGCCTCGGTCTCGCCGCGGAGACACGGCTCGTCGGCGTGCTGTTCGCCGATCACGGCTTCGACGCCGGCCTGATCGCACCTTTGGCCGACGCCGGCTTCCACGGCCTCGTCGTCGATACCGCCGGCAAACGCGGCGGGCGGCTGCGCGACCATCTCGCCCCCGCCGATCTCGCCGCGGTGGTGGCGGCGTGTCGAGCGGTGGGGCTGTTCTGCGGCCTCGCCGGATCGGTGCGCCTAGAGGACATCGCCGTGCTGGCGGCGCTGTCACCGGAGCTCATCGGCGTGCGCGGCGCCGCCACCGTTGGACCCGATCGCACCGCGCCGCTCGATGCGGGCCGTGTCGCCGCCCTGGTCGCTGCGCTCGCCTCCGTCGCGCGCGACCATGCCGCCTGATTGCGCCAGGCCCGCGAGCGTGGCACGGCAACGGTGTCGCCACCGGCGACCTGATCCGCGCCGCCGCACCGGAGAGCCTCATGCCTGATCCCGCGCCCCCGTCGCCCGACGCGGACAAGGCCGCCTCCGCGCAGCCGGCGAAAGCGCCGCGCAAGCGGTCGACGGGCCTGGTGCTGCCGCGCCTCGCCTGGGCGCTCACCGGCTCCGGCCACTATTTCACCGAGACGCTGGAGCTCGTCGCCGCGGCGGGCGAGGTCGACCTGTTCGTCTCCAAGGCGGCGGCCGAGGTGGTCAGCATGTACAAGCAGCGCCTCGACACGCTGCCCGCCTCCGTGCGCGTCATCAAGGACAGTACCGCCAGCGCCGCGCCGATCGGGCGTTTCTATTATGGCGACTACCACACGGCGATCATCGGCCCGGCCACCTCCAACACGGTGGCGAAGTGCGTCTATGGCATCTCCGACACGCTGGCGACCAATGTCTTCGCCCACGCCGGCAAATGCCGCGTGCCGACCATCGTGTTCGCCTGCGACACCGCGCCGGAGATGGACACGATGGCACCGAAGGGGATGGTGAAGGTCTATCCGCGCCGCGTCGACCTCGACAATGTCGAGCGGCTGCGCAGCTTCGAGGCGACCGAAGTGGTGGAGACGCTCGACGAGTTGACGGCGGCGCTGCGGCGCCGGGCGCTCGTCTGATCGTCGCGATGGCGGACCACCTCGTCTTCGTCACCGGCCACCTCGCCCGCCCCCGGCTGGAGCGGACGTTGGCGGCGATCGGCGGCGAAGCGTTCAATTGGACGATCCTCGATGCCGGCGTGAAGGTCGCGGCACTGATGACCGAGGAGATCCTGAACCGCCGGCTGCAGCTCCCTGAAGGCGCGAGCCGCGTCATCCTGCCGGGGCGCGCCCGCGTCGACCTCGCGGCGCTCACCGGGCGCTTCGGCGTGCCGTTCGAGCGCGGGCCGGAGGAGATCGCCGACCTGCCGCGCTGGCTCGGCCGCGGAGGCCAGCCGCCCGACCTGTCGCGCCACGATCTCCGGCTGTTCGTCGAGCTCGTCGAGGCGACGTCGATGTCGGTCGAGGCGATCGTCGCGCGCGCCGGCCGCGACCGTGACGCCGGCGGCGACGTCGTCGACATCGGCTGCCTGCCGGGCACGCCGTTCCCGCATCTCGAGGAGACGGTGCGGGCCCTGAAGGCCGCGGGCTTCCTCGTCAGCGTCGATTCCGGCGACCCGGCCGACCTCGTGCGCGGCGCCAAGGCCGGCTGCGACTTCGTCCTCAGCCTCAACGAGGCAACGCTTTCCCACCTCGACGAGATCGCCGCGACGCCGGTGCTGATCCCCGCCGAGCCCGGCGACCTCGCCTCCCTGGTCCGGGCAGCAGACCGGCTCGCCGAGGCCGGACGGCCGTTCCTCGCCGACCCGGTGCTGGACCCGATCCACTTCGGCTTCACCGCCTCGATCGAGCGCTACGCCGCCTTCCGGCGCGCCCGCCCACAGACCGAGATGCTGATGGGCACCGGCAACCTCACCGAGCTCACCGAGGCGGACACGACGGGCATCACGGCGATCCTGCTCGGCATCGCCTCGGAGCTTTCGATCCGCAATGCGCTGATCGTGCAGGTGAGCCCGCACACCCGCACGACAGTGGCCGAGCACGACGCCGCCCGCCGCATCCTGTTCGCCGCCCACCGCGACGCGGCGCTGCCGAAGGGCTATGGCGAGATGCTGCTCGGCCTGCACGACCGGCTGCCGTTCGCGAGCACCCCGGCCGAGATCGCCGCACTCGCCGGCGCCGTGCGCGACCGCAATTTCCGCATCGAGGTGGCCGAGGATGGCGTCCACGTCTTCAACCGCGATGGCCACCAGGTCGTCACCGACGCCTTCGACGCTTTCCCGAAGCTCGGTGTGGAGGCGGACGGCTCGCATGCGTTCTATCTCGGGGCCGAACTCGCCCGGGCGGAGATCGCCTGGCGACTCGGCAAGCGCTACGCCCAGGACGAGGGGCTCGACTTCGGCGTCGCCGCGCCGCGCGCACGCGGCGACGAGACGCGGCTGAAGGACGCCGGCCACACCTTGCGCGCCGCCCGACAGCGCGGAGAGTGAGGCGATGCCCTTCATCCTCGAAACGATCGTGGTGACCACCGACGCCGCCGGCACCGCGCATATCGCGCCCTATGGGTTGATCGCCGCCGGGCCGCACTGGGTGCTCGCCCCCTTCCGCCCGTCGCCGGCGATCGTCAACCTGGCCGAGAACCCGTTCGCCGTGGCATCCTCGCCGCGCGACGTGCGGGTGATCGCCGGCTGCGTCACCGGACGGCGCGATTGGGCGACGGAGCCGGCGGCGCATGTGCCAGGCCGGCGGCTGTCGAGCGAGCACGCTCACGCGCACCTCGAACTCGCGGTCGAGAGCGTCGAGGAGGATGCGGAGCGGCCGCGCTTCCGCTGCCGGGTCCTCGAGGCGGTCGCGGTGACCGCGTGGCCGGGTTACAACCGCGCCCAGAATGCGGTGCTGGAGGCGGCGATCCTGTCGACGCGGCTCGGCCTGCTGTCACCGGAGAAGATCGAGCGGGAGATCGCCTACCTTTCCATCGCCATCGAGAAGACCGCCGGTCCGGCCGAGCGCGAGGCTTGGGGCTGGATCATCGACCGCATCGAGGCGCACAAGATCGAAGCCAACAACAACACCGCCGGCTGAACCGGCGCTGCCCCGAACAACCGAGGAGATGACCGATGTTGAAGACTGTGTTCGCCGTCGCGCTGGCGGCCGTGCTCGCCGCGCCGCTGCTGGCACCGCCGGCCGAAGCCCACGGCCCGACGCGCAAGAAGATCACCGAGACGATCGAGATCAACGCCCCACCGGAGAAGGTGTGGGCCGCGATCGGAAACTTCCAGGACATGTCCTGGCACCCAGCGGTGGTGAAGCAGGAGGGCAAGAATGGCAATGCCATCGACGCGACCCGGCTGTTGACGCTGCCCGATGGCGGCACCATCGACGAGATACTCTATAAATACGAGCCGGCGAAGATGTCATACTCTTACCGGATCACCGCGGTCGACGTGAAAGTGCTGCCGGTGACGAACTATTCTTCGACGATCACTGTCCTGCCCGGCGCAGACGGCAAAACCTCGACGGTCGAGTGGCGCGGCGCCTTCTATCGCGGCTATCCGAACAACGATCCGCCGGCCGAGCTCAACGACGATGCGGCGATCGCAGCCGTCACCGGCGTCTACAAGAGCGGGCTCGAGGCGCTGAAGAAAAAGATCGAAACGGGCAGCTGATGGCCTTGGCGCTTCTGCGCGCCGCCGTCATGGCGGCGCTGATCGCCGCCGCACCCGCCGTCGCCGACGAGGCCTTCGTCACCAACCAGGAGAGCGAGGACGTCAGCGTCGTCGACCTCGCCGCCGGCACGGTGGTGGCGACGATCCCGATCGGCGGACGGCCCGCCGGTATCGCGGTCGCGCGTGATGGCGCGCGCGCCTTCGTGACGAGCCCAGAGGGCAAGTACCTGACGGTGCTCGACACGGCGGCGCGCTCCGTCGTGCGGCGCATCGCGCTGGACGGCGGCCCGCTCGGCGTCGCCGTGCACCCCTCTGGTGCGCCGGTCTACGTCGCCGACTGGTACGGGGCGCGGCTGTGGGTGATCGACCCCGACACGGGCGAGGTCACGGCCGTGGTCGCGGTCGGTGCCTCGCCTTCCGGCGTCGCCGTCACGCCGGACGGGCGGCTCGTGCTGACGACAGACCGCGATGCCGACCAGGTCTCCATCATCGACACGGCCTCGCTGGCCGTGGTGGCGGTGGTGAAGGTCGGAGCCCGCCCGTTCGGTGTGACCGTCGACGCTGCCGGGCGCTTCGCCTATACGGCCAACGTCGCCTCCAACGACGTCACTGTCGTCGACATCGCGGCGGCGGCGGTGGTCGGGCGGGTGCCCGTCGGCGAGCGGCCCTATGCGGTGGCGCTGTCGGGCGGCCGCGGCTTCGCCACCGACCAGTACGCCGAGACGGTGACGGCCTTCGAGCTCGAGACGCTCGCCCTGCTCGGGACGATCGGCGTCGGCGAATATCCGGAAGGCATCGAGACGGCGAGCGATGGCCGGCTGGTGGTCGCCAACTGGTTCTCCAACGCCCTGTCGGTGATCGATCCGCTGACACTCGAGGTGGTCGCGGAGGTGCGCGTCGGCGATGGACCGCGCGCCTTCGGGACGTTCCTGCGGCGCACCCCGTGAGGGCGGCGGGGCGTAGCGGCACGGCCGTGCTGCTGGCGCTGCCCGCCATCGGATCGGCATGACCGCGCCGCCGCAAGAACCCGAGCCCCCACCGCAGCCGCTGCCAAGCGCGGCGGGCGACGGGGGCGAGGCGCGGGTTGTTGCCGGATTGGCGCCGCTGCGGTGGACGCAGTCGCTGCGCATTCACCTCGCCGTCCTCATCGTCGGGCTGCTGATCGCCGTGGCGATGCCGCTGGTGCTGCTCTCTTATGGGCAGGGACACGAGACGGCGCTCGACGGAGCACGCCGGCAGATGCAACTGCTCGCCGAGCGCGTTTCCGACCGCCTGTCGGACCTCGTCGACGACAGCCTCGCGCCGGTGACACTGGCAAGCGTAGCGACACAGTTCGCGCCGCCCGTCGATGCAGCGCTGCCGGCCAAGCAGGCGATGCTGCAGCGTATGCTGGCCTCGGCGCCGGAGATCGATACGGCCTATGTCGGGTATGCGGATGGCGGGTTCCTGCAGGCGGTGAAGCTCGACGACGATGGCTGGCGCCGGGCCTCGCGCGCGCCGGAGGCGGCGGCCACGGCCGTGCGTCTGCTGCACCGCGCCGGCACCGCCGACGCCACCGAACGCTGGACGTTCTTCGACGCCGCCGGCGCGCCCGTCGGAGCGGGCGAGGCGCGCCCGACGCGCTTTGATCCCCGCAGTCGGCCCTGGTATCGCGCGGCGATCGCCGAGGCGCCGCGGCCCGCTCTGAGCGACCCTTATGCGATGGCGACCACCGGTTCCGTCGGCATCAGCCTGTCTCGGGTCGGAGCCGATCTCGGAGGTGCCGTCGTCGCCGTCGACGTGCTGCTCGACACTGTGGGACAGTTCCTCGTCGATGCCCGTCTGTCGCAGCACGCCGAGGCCTTTGTGTTCGATCGCGACGGCCGGCTCATTATGCATTCCACTCGGCGCATCGCCGACCAACTGCCTGACGCGATCGGCTCGCGCGAGGGCATGAACGATCTGCGGGCCCTGCCGGAAGCCGCGCTGGTGCGGATCGCCCAGACGATGCTGCCCGAACGCCAGCCGGGGGAGACCCTGCTGCAGACCTTCGAGCACGAGGGGCAGTCGTGGCTGATCCATCTGTCGGGCGGCGGAACGGGAACCCTCACCGAAGGGGCGACGGTGGTGGTCGCAGCACCCGAAGCGGACTTCACCGCCGACACCATCGCGCTCTTGCGCCACGGCGTCATGATCGCCTCCGGCGTGCTCTTCGCCGGCATCCTCGCGGCGCTGTTCGTCGCCATCGCCATCAGCCGCTCGCTCGCCGCCCTGACCCGGCAGGCGCAGCGCTTCGAGGCGCTCGACCTCGCGCCCGGACCGCCGATCAACTCGCGCATCAGCGAGGTGATGGCACTCGCCAGCGCCATGACGGCGGCGCGCAACGCCGTGCGCTCTTTTGCCCTCTACGTGCCGAGCGAGGTGGTCCGCCTGCTCGTTGGCGACGGCCGCTTCAGCGGCCGGGCGGCGGAGCGGTGCGAGGTGACGGTGCTGTTCACCGATATCCGCGATTTCACGACGATCTGCGAGACCCACGAGCCCGAGGCGGTGGTGGCGATGCTGTCGGCCTACTTCGACGTGATGAGCGGCTGCATCCGTGACCACGGCGGCGCAATCATCCAGTTCCTCGGCGATTCCGTCTATGCCATGTGGAACGCGCCGATCGCGGACGCGCGCCACGCCGACCACGCGGTCTCGTGCGCCCTGTCGCTGGCGGCCCGCATCGACGCCTACAACGCCGAGCAGGCGGCGCTCGGCAAGCCGGTGCTGGTCACCCGGTTCGGCCTCCACACCGGTGCCGCCGTCGTCGGCAGCATGGGGGCGGCCGACCGCCTGCAGTACACGGCGATCGGCGACACCGTGAACGTCGCCTCGCGGCTGGAAGGCATCAACAAGGAGTTCGGCACGACGATCCTGGCGAGCCGGCAGGTGAAGGACCACACCACCGGCGGCGTCAGCTTCCGCCCCCTCGGCACTGTGCGGGCGAAGGGCCGGGCCGAGCCGATCGAGATCTACGAGGTGCGGGCGGGGTAGGGGGCGACCGGCCGTTCGGCCGCCAGCAGCGCCACCGCCACCGCGGGCGCGGCACGGCCGGCCCAGAGGGCGGCTTCCGCCTCGACCGACAGCAGGGTGGCGAACGGCACGACCGGCCGCTCCAGCCGCGCCGCCAGCCGCTGCGCCAGGAAGGCGCCGATCCCCGCCGCCACCACCGGTGCCTCGTCCGGCAGCGCCGTGCGCGACAGCAGCTGCGCGGCGGCATCGTGCAGGGTTCGCAGCTGGCACTCGGCGAGCTGGCGCGCTACCGCGAGCCACGCGGCGTCCGAGCCGTCCTCGGTGTCGCGGCCGAGCAGGCGGGCGAGGCGGGCGCGGCTCTCGGCGGGTGACGGCCCGCGGCCGTCCGCGGTGGCGTGCTGGTCGACGCCATCGGGCAGGCCGCCGGTGAGGCGGTGCACGTCGGCGATGGTGGCGAAGTGCTCGTTCATCAGCGGCTGCCAGGTGCCGGCGAACGCCACGCGGTCGGCCACCGCCATCAGCGAGGTGCGTGTCGCGCCGGTGTAGACGAGCTCGCCCGTGGTGAGCCGCTCGGCGTCGGTGTAGCCAGCGGCGGCGACGGCGCCGGCGCGGACCGGCACGAGATCGGCCGTCGTCGAGCCGATGTCGACGATGAGGGCGTCCGGCAGCGATCGCGCCACGACGCTCGCCGTGGCGTGCCAGTTCGCCGAGGCGATGCCGCGAACATGGTCGGCGGCGGTGGCGAGGGGGACGAGGCCGGCGGGGCCGGCATAGAGGAAGACGGTCTCGGTGCCGAAGACGTCGCCGAGCCGCCCTGCCACCTGCGCGACGCCGTCACGGCGGCTCGCGAAGGTGTCGGCGAGTTCTGCGGTGAGGACGACGCCGAGGCGGTCGACGGGACCGACGAAGGCCTGCGCCTCTGCGAGGGCGGCCTCCAGCCGGCCGATCCCCTGCCAGAGCGGCGAGGCGATCTGTGCCACCGCGACGATGCGACCGGCCTCGACCCGCGCCGCCTTGACGTGGGCGCCGCCGACGTCCAGACCGGCGACTGCCGTCCGCATGGCCTGCAAGGGGTGGTTCCTCCCGTGTTCACCGTTGTCCCGGTCGTCGACATCCGCAACGGCATCGCCGTGCAGGCCCGTGCCGGTGATCGCGCGAACTATGCGGCCCTGTCGAGCCCCCTCGTGACGACGCCCGAGCCGGTGACGGCACTCGCCGGCCTGATGAGCCTGTTTCCGTTCCGCGCCTTCTATGTGGCCGATCTCGACGCCATCGAGCGTGGGGTGCCAAATGTCGAGGCCATCGCGGTGATGGCCGCGGCCGCGCCCACCGCCGAGCTCTGGCTCGATGCCGGCGCGGCGAGCGCGGCGGCGGTGCGGTCGGCCCGCGGCTGGGGCGCCGGCCGGGTGGTGATCGGCAGTGAGAGCCAGATGGCGGACGACGCCGATCTCGCGGTGCGTCTGGAGCGGGCCGGCATGCCCGTGGCGCTGTCGCTCGACTTCCACGGCGAGGCCTTCGCCGGCCCGCCGGCGCTGTGGTCGGACCCGGCGTTGTGGCCGGACACGCTGATCATCATGACGCTCGCCCGCGTCGGCACGGGCAGCGGGCCGGACCTCGCGCGGCTCGCCGACGTCAAGGGGCGCGCCGGCGCGCGCCGGGTGTTCGCCGCCGGCGGCGTGCGCGGGCCAGCCGACCTCGCCGCACTCGCCGAGGCCGGCGTCGCCGGCGCGCTGATCGCCACGGCGCTGCATGATGGCCGCATCCGCGCCGCCGACCTCGCCCGCTGGGGCTGAGCTGCGGACGGCCCTCAGCGCAGGGCGTAGGGGCCGCGATAGAGCAAGGCGGGCTCGGATAGGGCGTCCGGAGTGGCCGTCTCGACCGTGGTGGCCGTGTCGACCGTGGTTGCGGCGAAGATCTCCGACGGCTTGCGGCGCGCCATCTCGCGGATCACCCGGAGCGCGGCATCGGAAAACTCCCGCAGGGCGCGGCGGCTGATGTTCTCGGTGGTGTCGCAGGCCTGGTGGTAGCAGGCGTCATAGGGCTCGCCGGCGGTGCCGCCGTAGCGGCGCTGCTGCGATTTCGTCTTGTCGTCGTCGGCGCCGGAGAACAGGCCGCCGGTCGGAATGCCGGCCTCGAGGAACGAGGCGGTGTCCGTCAGGCCCTTCGAGTTGATGTGGCCGGCACCGAGGTCCCGGTGCGCGAAGGCCGCATCGAAGAGCGCGCCGATCGCCTCGGACTTGGCGTTGCCACGGGTGCGGTCGATGAAGCGGACATAGTTGGGCGAGCCGACCATGTCGAAGTTGAGATAGGCGAAGATCTGCGCGCGCTCGCGCTTCGACAGCGCCCGGACGTAGTGGGTGGAGCCGAGCAGGCCGATCTCCTCGGCCGCCCACAGGGCGAAGCGCACGCGGTTGCGCGGCTGCGTGCCGCGGTTCGCCAGGTCCTCGGCGGCGGCCAGCACCAGCGCCGTACCGGAACCGTTGTCGTTGATGCCGGGGCCGTCCAGGACGGAATCGAGGTGGCCACCGACCACCAGCGTCTGGTCCGGGTCGCCCTGCGCCGTGTCGGCGATCACGTTCCACGTCGCCGTCGGCGTGACCGTGCCGCGGATGTCGAGGCGGACGACGGTGCGTCGCTGGCGGGCGCTCCGGTAGAGGTCGCGGCCGGCGCCATAGCCGAGGAAGACCGCCGGCAGGTCGTTGTCCTCGTCGGCGGCGACGGACAGCGGCCGCCTCTCGCCGTCGAGGCCGGTGTTGAAGACGAGCACGGCCTTGGCGCCGGCGCGGCGGGCATGGGCGATCTTGTCGACGAAAGCACAGCCGCCGCGCTGCACCAGCGCGATGGCGTGGCGCGTCTCGGGCGGGAAGTCGTCGGCGCGGCAGCCGCTCGCCAGGCCCTTGCCGTCTGCCGGGGGCGGCACAACGATGCCGAGGGCCGGCACCACCGGGCCCTGAACTTGGCCCGAGCCGGAAAAATCGAAGACGAGGTAGTCCTTGCCGTTCCGCAGGCGCCGCGCCTCGGGGCGAACCTCGGCGACCACCGGCTTGCGCGTCAGCGAAAAGGTCTTCACCTCGAAGCGCTGGCGCGTGACGCCGTAGCCGGCCCGCTCCAGGACCTTCACCGCATAGTCGACCGAAGCCCGGTAGCCCGGGGTGCCGGCGGCACGGTTGCCGCCATTCTCGTCGGCGATCTTCTGCAGGGCCTCGAGGTGTCGCTCCATGGTCGCGACGGTGTCGGCGGCGACCGGCGTGCCGAGGAACGCCAAGGCGCAGACGGCAGCGGCGAGGGCCGCTGCAGCCGCTTTCGGATGCCCCGGCAGAGACCAGCTGCGGGCGGCGACAAGACGATTCCACATCGGGCGCTTCTTCTCGTGAAATCAGCGGCTTGCAGGATGACCCGCGCGCCGGCCGGGGGGCCGCAAAAGAAATTCCCCGCTGATGTCGGCGGGACGGGAACCGCCACCGTGGGGCGGCGTTAATGACCAAGCCGACCGAGCCGCCTTGCACCGAGGCGTCGGGAGGTGAGGAGGCCGGGACGACTGCGACGGTGTTCCCCCGCCCGGCGCGTCTGTCCCGGCCCCCGTTCCCTTCAGGGCCGAGCCCAGAGCCATCAAGGCTCCCGGTGCTACCCTCTCACGGTTGTCCTTCAAAGCGGGCGCCGCCGGGACTCCCGTCGACGCCCGCTTCGTTTCTTGGTGAGCCGGCCGGCTTCAGCCGGCGGCGGCGACGGCCCGCTTCGCCATCACCGTCACGAGATGGGCCCGGTACTCCGACGAGCCGTGGATGTCCGACAACATGTCGCCGGCCGGCACGGTGATCGAGGCAACCGCATCGGGCGACCAGTTCGCCGCGAGCGCCGCTTCCATCGCCGCGGCGCGGAAGACGCCACTGCTGCCGGCGCCGGTGACGGCGACCCGCACACCGCCGGCGGTCTTGGCGACGAAGACGCCGCACATCGCATAGCGCGACGCCGGGTTGGCGAACTTCACATAGGCGGCCTTGTGCGGGATCGGGAAGGCGATCTTGGTGATGATCTCGCCCTCTTCCAGCACCGTCGAGAAGATGCCGGCGAAGAAGTCGTCGGCGGCGATCGAGCGCTTGTTGGTGACGATGGTGGCACCGAGGCCGAGCACGGCGGAGGGATAGTCGGCCGCCGGGTCGTTGTTGGCGACCGAGCCGCCCAGGGTGCCCATGTGGCGCACGGCCGGGTCACCGATGCCGGAGGCGAGCTTGGCCAGGGCCGGGATGGCGCGGGCGACCTCGGCGGAGGCGGCGACTTCGGCGTGCTTCGTCGCCGCTCCGATCGTCACGGTGTCGCCGGTGACCGTGATCCCCTTCAACTCGGCGAGCTTGCCGATGTCGACGAGGTGCTCCGGCGCGGCGAGGCGCTGCTTCATCGTCGGCAGCAGTGTCTGGCCGCCGGCCAGGATCTTCGCCTCGCTGGAAGCAGCGATGAGCGAGGCGGCTTCCGCGACGGTCGCCGGGCGGTGGTAAGTGGTCTCATACATGGGTCTCGTCCCTCCGTCCCGGTGCGGCCGCTCGGCCGGCGGGAGCGTCAAGCGATGAAAGGGGCGGCCGCCGGGTCGCGGCGGCCGCGGTCAGTGCCTTCACTCGGCCGCCATCGGCCGCCGTGCCGCCTGGGCTGCCTTCCAGACGACCTGCGGGGTCGCCGGCATCGGCAGCTCGCGGATACCGAGCGCGTCGGTGATGGCGTTGATCACCGCGGGCGTCGAGCCGATGCAGCCGGCCTCGCCGCAGCCCTTCATGCCGAGCGGGTTGCCCGGGCAGATGGTCTCGGTGGTCATCACCTTGAACGACGGCAGGTCGTCGGCGCGCGGCATGCAGTAGTCCATGTAGGACGCCGTCAGGATCTGCCCGCCGGCGTCGTAGGTGCAGCCTTCCAGAAGCGCCTGGCCGATGCCCTGTGCCAGCCCGCCGTGCACCTGGCCCTCGACGATCATCGGGTTGATGATCTTGCCGAAGTCGTCGGCGGCGACGAACTGGATGATCTCCACCGTGCCGGTGTCGGGGTCGACCTCGACCTCGCAGATGTAGGTGCCGGACGGGAAGGTGAAGTTCGTCGGGTCGTAGAACGACGTCTCCTTCAGGCCCGGCTCCATGCCCGCCGGCAGGTTGTGGGCGGTGTAGGCGGCGAGCGCCACCTGGAAGAACGGCATCTCCTTGTCGGTCCCGGCGACTTTCAGGCTGCCGTTCTCGATGATGATGTCGTCCTCCGAGGCCTCCAGCTGGTGGGCGACGATCTTCTTCGCCTTCGCCTCGACCTTCTCGAGCGCCTTCAGGATGGCGCTCATGCCGACCGCACCGGAGCGCGAGCCGTAGGTGCCCATGCCGAACTGCACCTTGTCGGTGTCGCCGTGGACGATCGAGACCGACGAGATCGGCACGCCGAGCCGCTCGCTGACGAGCTGCGCGAACGTCGTCTCGTGGCCCTGGCCGTGGCTGTGCGAACCGGTGAGCACCTCGATGGAGCCGACCGGGTTGACGCGCACCTCGGCGGATTCCCACAGGCCGACGCCGGCGCCGAGCGAGCCCACCGCCTGCGACGGCGCGATGCCGCACGCCTCGATGTAGCAGGAGAAGCCGATGCCCCGGAGCTTGCCGCGCCGCGCGGCTTCCGCCTTGCGGGCGGGGAAGCCGGCATAGTCGGCGGCCTTCAGGGCGGCGTCGAGCGTCGCGTCATAGTCGCCGACATCGTAGCACATGATCACCGGCGTCTGGTGCGGGAAGGTGCGGATGAAGTTCTTCCGCCTGAGCTCCGCCGGATCGACGCCGAACTCGCGCGCCGCCGTTTCCATCAGCCGCTCGATGACGTAGGTCGCCTCCGGCCGGCCGGCGCCGCGGTAGGCGTCGACGGGCGTGGTGTTGGTGTAGACGGCATCTACCTCGGCATAGATCGCCGGGATGTCGTACTGGCCCGACAGCAGCGTCGCGTAGAGGTAGGTCGGGATCGACGAGGAGAACGTCGACATGTAGGCGCCGAGGTTGGCGATCGTCTTGACCTTCAGGCCGATCGCCCGGTTGTCGGCGTCGAAGGCCAACTCGGCGCGGGTGACGTGATCACGGCCGTGGGCGTCGGTTAGGAAGGCCTCGGTGCGATCGGCCGTCCACTTCACCGGCCGGCCGCCGACGCGCTTGGAGGCCCACAGGCAGACGGTCTCTTCAGGGTAGATGAAAATCTTCGAGCCGAAGCCGCCGCCGACGTCCGGGGCGATGACGCGCAGCTTGTGCTCCGGGGCGATACCGACGAAGGCGGCCAGCACCAGGCGGGCGACGTGCGGGTTCTGCGTCGTGTTGTAGAGGGTGTAGTGCTCCTCGGCCGGGTCATAGGAGCCGATCGCGGCGCGCGGCTCCATGGCGTTCGGCACGAGGCGCGAGTTGACGATGTCGAGCGCCACCACCTTGGCGGCGCGGGCGAGCGCGGCCTCGGCCGCACCCTGGTCGCCGAGCGACCAGTTGAAGATGGTGTTGCGCGGGGCCTCCGGGTGGATCTGTTCGGCGTCCTCGTCCTGGGCGTGGACGAGGTCGATGACCGCCGGCAGTTCCTCGTACTCCACCGCCACCTTCTCGGCGGCATCGCGCGCCTGGTTGCGCGTCTCGGCGATCACCACCGCGACGGCGTCGCCGACGTGGCGGACGCGGTCGTGGGCGATCGCCGGATGGGCGCCCGCCTTCATCGGCGAGCCGTCCTTGGAATGGATCATCCAGCCGCAGATCAGCCCGCCGATCTTGTCGGCCGCCAGATCGGCACCGGTCAGCACGGCGACGACGCCCGGCGCGGCGAGCGCCTCGGAGGCGTCGATGGAGACGATCTTGGCGTGCGCGTGCGGCGAGCGCACGAACACGGCGTGGGTCGTGTCTTTCAGGCCGATATCGTCCGTGTAGCGGCCACGGCCGGTGATGAAACGCTTGTCTTCCTTGCGCAGAACACGCGCGCCGATTCCCTCGACACCCATGGGGGTCCCTCCAACGGTTTCCTCGACGACGCGACGCTTATTCTGCGGCCTGCGCCATGCCGGCCATCTCGGCGGAAGCCGCCTCGATCGCCTTGACGATGTTGTGGTAGCCCGTGCAGCGGCAGATGTTGCCCTCGAGCTCGTGGCGGATGGTCTTCTCGTCCAGCGCCTTGCCGCCGTGGCGGTTGATCATGTCGACAGCCGTCATGATCATGCCGGGCGTGCAGAAGCCGCACTGCAGGCCGTGGTGCTCGCGGAACGCCACCTGCACCGGGTGCAGCTCGTCGCCCTTTGCCAGGCCCTCGATCGTCACCACCGTCGCGCCGTTCGCCTGCACGGCGAGCATGGTGCACGCCTTCACGGCGACGCCGTCGACATGCACCACGCAGGCGCCGCACTGCGACGTGTCGCAGCCGACGTGGGTGCCGGTCAGGCCGAGCGTGTCGCGCAGCAGCGCCACCAGCAGAGTGCGGTCCTCGACGTCGGCTTTCGCCGTCCGTCCGTTCACGGTCAAAGACACCGCCGTCATTCGCGTCTCTCCCTCGTTCGTTCGGCGGGGGGCACCGTCGGCGCCACCGCTCGTTCCTGAAGCTCGATCAGATCGGCTGTTCGATCAGTTGAAGGCCCACAGAAGCAGGATCAGCACCGCCACGGCGATCATTCCCCAGACCACCGGGCCTCCGAGGACGCCCTTGCCAGCGGCGACCTCCATCTTCTCCTCGGCGTCCTCGACGGCGTGTTCCGCCCCGCGGATCATGCCGCCGGCGGCGCCGGGTGCACCGATGATCGGCACGTCGGTCGGCGCGATCGAAGAGCGCGATTCCGCCTCGATCAGCTCGGCCGTCTCCACCGGCAGCGCGTCGCCGGTCATCGTCGCGCCCGCCTCGGCCGCCGCCTCGGCCGCCACCCTCGCGGCAAAGGCGCCGAAGAAGTCGTCGGCCATCTTCTTGGCGGTGGAATCGATCAGGCGTGCACCGAGCTGGGCGAGCTTGCCGCCGACCTGTGCCTTGGCCTCGTATTTCAGGATGGTGGCGTCGGGGCCGTCCTCGGTGAGCGCCACGTCGGCGCCGCCCTTGGCGAAGCCGGCGACGCCGCCCTTGCCCTCGCCGGAGATCGTGTAGCCCTCCGGCGGGCGGATGTTCAGGAGCGTCACGGCGCCGGTGAACTTCGCCTTCACCGGGCCGACCTTGGCGGTGACCGCCGCCGTCATCTCGTTCTCGGACGTCTTCTCCAGCGATTCGCAGCCGGGAATGCACGCCTTCAGCACCTCGGGATCATTGAGCGCGGCCCACACCCGTTCGCGCGGGGCAGCGATCCGGTATTCGCCGGTCATCTCCATCGAAAACTCGCTCCCGTCGACATCGCCTCGGTCGCCGCCACGGCGGGAGGCGTCGCCCCGCGCACCAACCCACAGGTGGTGCGAGACTGTCGGCGGCAGCTTGCCCCTTGGAACGGTTCTCGGCAACAGCGGAAAGGAGCGGCGGGATGCCACGACTGTTGCACGCGGCAAATCGGCTCCGCGACGGCGGCGGGAAGAACGCCGGCGATCGCGCCCGGCGACGGGGCGTTGACCCGCGGCCCGTCCTCCCCCTTAAACTCCCCGCCCGTGACAGAGATCGCCCCGCCCCCCGCCCCCGGAACCACCGCCCGCGCCTCGACCGTGCTCGTCGCGGATGGCTGGGGCGACTATGCGCTGCTCGATTCCGGCAACGGCGCCAAGCTCGAGCGCTATGGCCGCGTCACTGTCGTGCGGCCGGAGGAGCAGGCGATGTGGCGGCCGCGGCTGCCGCTCGCGCGCTGGGATGCTGCCGATGCGGTGTTCACCGGCTCGATGGACGAGGAGGGCGCCGGGCGCTGGCGGATGGCGCGGCAACTGCCGGAGGCGTGGGAGCTCGGCTACGGCCCGGCCCGCTTCCTTTGCCGGTTCACGAGCTTCCGCCATCTCGGCGTCTTCCCCGAGCAGCGCAGCCATTGGGACGACATGGCGCTGGCGATCCGCGGCGCCGGCCGGCCGATCCGGCTGCTCAACCTGTTCGGCTACACCGGCCTTGCCTCGCTGCTCGCCGCCGATGCCGGTGCGGAAGTGACGCACGTCGACGCCTCGAAGAAATCCGTCGCCTGGGCGCGCGAGAACCAGGCGCTCTCCGGCATGGGCGGCCTGCCGATCCGCTGGATCATCGACGACGCGATGAAGTACGCCGCCCGGGAAGTGCGCCGCGGCAGCCGCTACGACGTCGTGGTGCTCGATCCGCCGCGTTTCGGCCGCGGCCCGGCCGGCGAGGTGTGGCAGCTGTTCGAGCACCTGCCGGAGATGCTGTCCCTCGTCCGCCAGCTGTTGACGCCCGAGCCGCTCGCCGTCGTCACCACCGTCTACGCCATCCGCGCCTCGCACCTCGCCATCGACCGGCTCGTCCAGCAGGAGCTGGGCGATCTCGGCGGCCGCTTCGAGACCGGCGAACTGGCGCTCGCCGAGGAGGGCAGCGACCGCCTGCTGCCGACCTCGCTGTTCTCGCGCTGGAGCGCTGCATGATGACCGGCGACGATCGATCCTGGGGCGAGGCGGGGCGGCCCGGGCTCGTCAAGGCGGTGACCAGCGTCTCCAACCCGACGGTGAAGGAGATCCGCGCGCTGACCCAGCGCAAGCGCCGCGCCGAGACGGGCCTCTTCCTCGCCGAGGGGCTGAAGCTCGTCGCCGATGCGGTCGATGCCGGCTGGAAGGTCGAGACGCTGGTGGTGGCCGCCGAGATGATGCGCCACCCGGTCGCCGGCCGCGTCGCCGCCACCGCCCGCACCCACGGCGCGCTGGTGCTGGAAGCCAACAACGCGGTGATGGAATCGGTGACGCGGCGGGACAATCCACAGTCCGTCGTCGGCGTCTTCGTGCAGCGCCTCGCCGATCTCGCGACGCTCGACCCGGCGGACGCCACCGTCTGGGTGGTGCTGGAGGGAATCCGCGATCCCGGCAACCTCGGCACCATCCTGCGCACCGCGGACGCCGCCGGCGCCACCGGCGTGATCCTCGTCGGTGACACGACGGACCCGTTCGGGCTCGAAGCCGTGCGCGCCAGCATGGGCTCGATCTTCAACGTGACGGTGGCGCGGGCGAGCCTCGAGGCCTTTCTCGCCTGGCGGGCGGGCTTCAAGGGCCCGGTTGTCGGCACGCACCTTTCCGGCGCCGTCGACTATCGGACGGTACCCTATGCGGAGCCGGCGATGCTCGTCATGGGCACTGAGCAGTCCGGCCTCTCCGAGCCCCTGGCGGCCGCCTGCACGCACCTCGTCAAGATCCCGATGGCCGGCAAGGCCGACAGCCTCAACCTCGCGGTCTCGACGGCGGTGGCGCTCTACGAGATGCGGCGGGGGAAGCTCAGGCTGTAGGGGCTAGGATACGGCGCGCCTCAACTCCCACAGTCGTCATCCCGGACGCGAAGCAACGCGGAGCGAGCCGGGACCCAGCGTTAGACTCGTCGCGCGGAACGCGCGACGCTTGAGCCGCACCTCCGGCGCGCACTCTTGCGCTGGGTCCCGGATCGGCGCTCGGCTGCGCCTCGCTTGTCCGGGATGACGCCGAGCGAGGAGCGTAGCCCTACCTACCCTCGACCAGCGGCGCGAAGATCCGCACCACCTCCTCGTAGACCGGGCGCTTGAACGGGATGACGAGTTCCGGCAACTGGCGCATCGAGACCCAGCGCCACTCGAGGAATTCCGCCTTGTGGCCGTCGGGCGGGTTCAGGACGTCGATGTCGGCGTCGCGGCCCTCGAAGCGGAAGGCGAACCACTTCTGCGTCTGGCCGCGATAGCGCCCCTTCCAGGCCGCCTTGGCGATCTCCGGCGGCAGGTCGTAGGGCAGCCACTCGGGCGCTTCGGCGAGGAGGGTGGCGGCCTTGACGCCGGTCTCCTCCCATAGCTCGCGCGCGGCGGCGGCGCGCGGGTCCTCGCCCTCGTCGACGCCGCCCTGCGGCATCTGCCACTCGAAGCCCGGCGCCACGTGTTCCTGGCCGCCCCGGCGGCGGCCGACGAAGACGAGGTTCTCGGCGTTCAGCATCATCATGCCGACGCACGGCCGGTAGGGCAGGCCCGCGAGCGGGTCGTCGCCGATAGCGGTCGAACCGGTTTTGCCGTGCTTCACGCAAGCCTCGCGAAGGATGGGGGTGGTTCAGCCGTAGCAATCCTGCGGCCGACGATGCAGCATTAGCAGAACGGTGCGGCCGGCAGAATGACGGCCAGATGTCGCGCGAGGGAGTGTCAGCGATGCGTGCTCAGACGAATTGGATGTGGGCGCTGATGATGGCGGGGACCGCTGCAACCGTGCTGTCGGCGGCCGCGCCCGCCGCAGCAGCAGACCCGAAGCCCGGCCGATGGAAGTGGACCGAGGGGACGATCTGGTACGTGCCGCCGGCCGGCTTCCCCGCCATCGTGTCGAGCCCGGACTCGAACGAGGTCCTCGAGGTCTACGACCAGACCGTCTACTCGATCGACCGCTACTGGAAGGGCTACATCTGGGGCTACCAGCGCGTGCAGTTCTGGCAGAAGTCGGACCAGATGCCGGTCGAGCCCGATGCCGATCCGACCTGCGCCCGCATGGTCGGCTCGATCACGCCTGAGGGCACCCTCAACGTCTCCTTCACGCCGCTCGGCGGCGGCACGCGCACGACGGGCGTCGGCTTCATGCAGAGGTTCGACAAGGCGTGGACGATGGAGATGCAGATGACCACCGGCTCGGACGATCTGCAGATCAGCCACTGGGCCTACATGGAATATTGCGACATCGACAAGAAGTGCCCGCTGCCCGGCATCAAGGGCTCCGCGCAGTCGTTCCTGCAGGCCTGCCGCGACCTCGACATGGCCTCGGGTGCGGGGAAGTAGTCGCCAAGCGCTTGAGTATTCACCACCCTCCCCCTCAAGGGCAGGGTAGCGATGTGCCCGACCGTTGGCCCGGGTGCACGCTTGATCGAAGAGAGCCGCTAGATACGGAAAGGGCGGCCCGCGGGCCGCCCTTTGCTTGTCTGGTTCGTGAGGCGCCCGGGGGATGTGCCGGGCAGCCGATCAGTTCGGCACGACCTCGGCGGCCGCCTTGTCGGTGCTCGGCGGGTAGGCCTGGTTGATCTGAATGCCGCGCAACAAATCGAGCGCGTAGTTCAGCTGCTTGTCGTCCTTGGAGTCCGGCGGCACATAGGCCTGCGAACCGCCGCCTTCCTCGCCGTCCTGCGACTCGAGGTGGCCGCGCAGCGACGCCTCGCCCTTGGTCTCGGCCTTGCCCTTCAGCTCGTCCGGCAGGTCCTGCAGGATTTCGATGTCGGGATCGATGCCCTTCGCCTGGATCGAGCGGCCGGCCGGGGTGTAGTAGCGCGCCGTCGTCAGACGGATGGCGCCGTTCGCCCCGAGCGGGATGATCGTCTGCACCGAGCCCTTGCCGAACGAGCGGGTGCCGAGCACGGTCGCGCGGCGATGGTCCTGCAGCGCGCCGGCGACGATCTCGGAGGCCGAGGCCGAGCCGCCGTTGAGGAGGATGATCACCGGCTTGCCGTCGGTGAGGTCGCCGTCGCGGGCGTTGAAGCGCTGCGTCTCGTCCGCCTGGCGGCCGCGGGTCGAAACGATCTCGCCGCGGTCGAGGAAGGCGTCGGAGACGGAGATCGCCTGGTCGAGCAGGCCGCCCGGGTTGTTGCGCAGGTCGATGACGAAGCCCTTCAGCTTGTCGGCCGGGACCTCCTTCTCGATCTCCTCGATGGCCGCCTTCAGCCCCTCGAAGGTCTGCTCGTTGAACTGCGAGATGCGGACGTAGCCGACGTCCTCCTCGACGCGCGAACGGACCGACTTGATGCGGATGACGGCGCGGGTGAGCGTCAGCTCCACCGGATCGGTGGCGCCCTCGCGGCGGATCGTCAGCTTGATCTCGGTGTTGACCGGACCGCGCATCTTCTCGACCGCCTCGTTCAGGGTCAGCCCCTGGACCTGCTCGCCGTCGATGTGGGTGATGAAGTCGTTGGTCATCACGCCGGCCTTCTGGGCCGGGGTATCGTCGATGGGGGTGACGACCTTGACGAGGCCTTCCTCCATCGTGACCTCGATGCCGAGCCCGCCGAATTCGCCGCGGGTCTGCACCTGCATGTCGCGGAAGTCCTTCGGCGGCAGGTAGCTCGAGTGCGGGTCGAGCGAGGTCAACATGCCGTTGATCGCCGACTCGATGAGCTTCGCGTCGTCGGGCGATTCCACGTAGTCGGCGCGGATGCGCTCGAACACGTCGCCGAACAGGTTGAGCTGCCGGTAGATGTCGTTGACGGCAGCGTTGGCGCTCATGGGGCCGAGCAAGCGAGGCTCGGTCGCGATGACCGCTGTGCCGATGCCGATCAGGACACCGACGCCGACGAGGGAAAGTCTGCGCATCATCCGCGAACCTCTTGGTCTGCTCTGCCGGCCCACCATGGGGCCGGATCAATGGAGGAGCCGTCCTTGCGAAACTCTACGTAGAGCGCCGGACCGTTGTCGACAGGGGCGTCGCCCGACACACCCGTTCCGTCCGTACGCGCAAGCTCCTGCCCACCCATCATTCCGACTGGCTCCCCGGCGAGAACGAACTGCCCGAGGTCCACGTCGATTCTATCTAGGCCCGCCAGCAGGAGATGATAGCCGTCGCCGACGTTCAAGATCAAGATTTGGCCGTAGGAGCGGAACGGACCGGCATAGACGGCCCAGCCGTCGGCTGGTGCGGTGACGCGGGCGCCGGGCGTGGAGGTGATCGTCCAGCCCTGTGACGGGGCGCCATCGGTGGCCGGTTCGCCGAAGCGGACCGCCACCGCGCCGCTGACCGGCAGCGGCAGCGTGCCGCGGGTGGTGGTGAAGGCTGCAGCGGGCGCGAGCCTGCCGGGATCGGCGCCGTTGCCGGCCGGACGGTTGTCGCGGGCGGCCGTGGCGGCTCGGCGTGACGCTTCCACCTCGGCCTCCATGCGGCCGATCAGGTCCTGCAGCCCCGTCGCCTGTCCGGCGAGCGCCTCGGCACGCTGGCGCTCCTCGGCGAGCGCGGCCGACGACTGCTCGTAGAGCCGCCGCTTCTCGGCGAGCAGCAGCTCGACCCGCTGGCGCTCTTCGGCGATCGACGCGAGGTCGGCGGAAAAGCGGGCGAGCTCGTCGTCGGCATCACGCTTCAGCTTCGCCATCGTCGCGAGGTCGGCGGCCAATGCCTCCGCCTCGACGCGGATCTGCGGCGTCACGGCCGCGAGCAGCAGGGCGCCGCGGACGGCGTCGCGGGCGTCGGCCGGCGCGACGAGCAGGGCCGGCGGCGGGTGGCGCCCGAGCCGCTCCAGGGCGGCGAGGACCTCGACGAGGACCTCGCGCCGCTCGTCCAAGGACAGCTTGATGGCAGACACACTCTCGTCGAGCTGTACGAGCCGGGCCTCGGCGGTGGAGAGCGAGCGCTCCAGATCGCCGATCCCGCTGGCCGTCTGGATCAGCGCGGCAGTGAGGCTCGCACGATCGGCATCGAGGGCGGCGACCTCCTCGGCGAGGGCTGCCTGGCGCTCGTTCGACACCTCGATGCGGGTCCTGAGCGCCGCAAGCTCTTCTTCCCGCAGCTTGCGGCGGCTCTCGCCCGGCGTCTTCGCCGCATCGAGCAACTCGAAAGCCGCCGCGTTCGGCTCGGGCGCGCTTTCGGTGGTGGCGTGCGCCGGCGCGCCGTCGCCCTTCGGCGCGGCGTCCTGCGCCGCTGCCGCGGCCGACAGCGCGGCCATCGCCGCGATGACGAGCGCTGCGGTCACCCCGCGCGACGGACGAAACAGCGGCGAAGGCTGCGACGTGGCCTTGTCCTCCGGAGCGCGGCCCGGTCACGGGCCGCTGCGGTCAATCCGCCAGTGTAACGGCTAATGAAGCGTCTAGGCCGACCCCACGCTCGGCCGCTGCCCCGCAAAGGCTCGGTTAGCGCCGGATTGCGTCGTCATCATGCCGAGATCGCGAGCGTTTGGCGGCAAAGGCGAAGGGGCGGCCGCCAGTCGCGATCAATCAGTCGCGATGATAGGGATGGCCGGAAAGCAGCGTCACGGCCCGGTAGAGCTGTTCGGCGAGCATCACCCGGACGAGCTGGTGCGGCCAGGTCATGGCACCGAAGGACAATACCAGCGCAGCGTCGTCCCGCATCGCCGGATCGTGACCGTCCGGGCCACCGATGAGGATCGCCGTGCTCGGCCGGCCGCCGTCGCGCTCGCGCGCCAGGAAATCGGCGAAGGCCCGGCTGCCGAGCGCGGCACCGCGCTCGTCGAGGACGATGGTCGCCGATCCAGGCGCCAACGTGCCGGCAAGCGCCGCGCTCTCTTCGGCCCGTCGTGCCGCGATGGAGGTGCCGCGCCCTTCCGTCACCTCCCGAACCTGGAAGCCGGTCAGGCCGATACGGGGCCCCGCCTTCGCCGCCCTGTCGAGAAAACGTGCGGCGAGCTCGCGCTCTGGCCCGGCCTTCAGCCGGCCGACAGCGGCGACGACGATCTGCACGGTCTGGTCCTGCCGCTGCCCGGACTTCGCATTCCGGCCGGCCTCAGCCGGTCAGCCGAACCTTCGGCGCCGGCTCTGCGGCCCACATCTTCTCGAGATTGTAGAAGCTGCGGACTTCGGGCCGGAAGACGTGGACGATGACGTCGCCGGCGTCGATCAGCACCCAGTCGCATTGCGGCAGGCCCTCGACGCGGGCGTTTCCGAAGCCCTGGTCCTTGAGGTTCTGCAGCAGGTGCTCGGCGATCGCGCCGACGTGCCGATGCGAGCGCCCGGAGGCCACGACCATGTGGTCCCCGATCGTCGACTTGTCGGCGATGTCGATGGCGGTGATGTCCTCGGCCTTGGAATCGGACAGGCTCACGAGGACGGCGTCGAGGGACGTGCCGGCGTCACGGAGGGCGCCGACCGCGTCCGGAGGGGCGCTGAAAGCCGCACCCTCGGCGTCGATTGCGATGGTCAGGGAAGCTTCCTCTCGAACGACTTTCATTATCGACTTGCACTTTGGCCCGCACGCGGCCGGTCCGATGTCGTCATCTACCGGGTCGCTATGAGGTCGCGGCGGAGTCTGACACCGTCTCTCATAATAGTGTGCCGGTGGTGAAGGTTTCAAGACGAGGGGGCGCGCCCTCGTGGATTTCTCGGACGACTGCGCCGTTTCGCCTGCGGGGTAGCGGCCGCGGGCGTCGCCCCGCGCCTTGCCGTTGTCATCGAAATCGGATTAGGTTCTCGGCGCCGCAGAACCAGAAATCCTATCTGGCCAACCGGTTCGGCCTACGCGCCGAGCGCTGACAACAAGGATAGCCGGAAACCACCGCCTGCGGGCGTGGGTGATCGGGCGGCTTCTTAATCGGTAACCGGTTTATGCCCCACGATGGGAGGGAGCCCAAGTCATGGCTAAAATTACCAAGGTGATGGTCGGTGAGTCGCTGGTCGGCGACGGCAATGAAGTTGCGCATATCGACCTGATCATCGGACCGCGTGGCAGCGCCGCCGAGACGGCGTTCTGCAACTCGCTGACCAACAACAAGGACGGCTTCACCTCGCTGCTCGCGGTGCTCGCCCCCAACATGCCCTGCAAGCCCAACACCTTGATGTTCAACAAGGTGACGATCAAGGGCGCGAAGCAGGCGGTGCAGATGTTCGGCCCGGCCCAGTACGGCGTCGCCAAGGCCGTGCAGGACAGCGTCGCCGACGGCACCATCCCGGTGGAGGAGGCGGACGACCTGTTCATCTGCGTCGGCGTGTTCATCCATTGGGACGCGGAAGACGACGCCAAGATCCAGGAGTACAACTACAAGGCGGTGAAGGAATCCATCGAGCGCGCCGTTGCCGGCGAGCCGAAGGCGGCCACCGTCACCGCCAACCGTGCCAGCGCGGCCCATCCGTTCGCAGCGAAGGCCTAGAGCGGACACCACCCTGCACAGGAGCCGCCTCCGGCTCAGCCGAAGGGCCTGTTGCAGCGGTTGGCCGCCATGTTCCTCGGCCGTTGAGGCGGGACTTGGCCGCGACGGCATTGTGAAAAAAGCGAAGGGGGGGCGGCCTGGCCGCTCCCCTTTTCGTTTTGGACGACGGGTGCGCCGCCGCCCGACGATCGCCCGCGCCGCTGCAGGGGGCCGGTCGCCGGTGAGGGTCGCGCCGTGCCGGGGCGGGGTTGTCTCGTCCGAACGGGCATGACACATCGGCGGTGGACCGGAGGCCGAGGCCATGACGACATCCCCGCCGACTGCCGACCAGCCGCTCGCCAAGGGCGTGCACGACTATGTCGATGACCCGCGCAACGACACCGTGCTGATCTCCGTCAATGGCGCCCTGGTGCCGCGGGCCCAGGCGGTGGTGTCGGTGTTCGATTCCGGCTTCGTGCTCGGCGACGGTGTCTGGGAGGGGCTGCGCGTCGTCGACGGCGGCATCTGCTTCCTCGACGCCCATCTCGACCGTCTCTACGAGGGCGCCCACGCCCTGAAGATCGACATCGGGCTCGCGCGGGAGGAACTCGCGGCGCGCCTGTTCGACTGCCTCGCCGCCAACGACATGCACGACGGCGTGCACATCCGCCTGATGGTGACGCGCGGCGTCAAGCGCACGCCCTACCAGGACCCGCGGGTGACGATCGGCAAGGCGACGGTGGTCGCCATCCCCGAACACAAGTCGCCGTCACCGGAGGTGGCCGCCCGCGGCCTGAAGCTGTTCACTGTCCACATCCGCCGCACCGGCCCGGCCGAGCAGGACCAGAAGCTCAACAGTCACTCCAAGCTCAACTGCATCCTCGCCTGTATCCAGGCGACCGAGGCGGGCGCCGACGAGGCGCTGATGCTCGACGACGCGGGCGCGGTGGCGACCTGCAACTCCACCCACTTCTTCATCGTCCGCAAGGGCGAGGTGTGGACGTCCGACGGCCTCTACTGCCTCGGCGGCATCACGCGGGCCAACATCATCCGCCTGTGCGGCGACGCGGGGTTGACCGTCCGCGAGAGGCGCTTCTCGCTGGTGGACGTCTATGCCGCCGACGAGGCCTTCGTGACCGGAACCTTCGCCGGGCTGGTGCCGGTGCGCGAGGTCGACGGCCGGGTCATCGGCACGGCGCCGGACGATAGCGATCGCGCCGGGCCGGTGACGCGGCGGCTGCGCGAACTCTACAAGGACCTGGCGCGGAACGAGGCGGCACGGCCGGGCAAGCGCTGATGAGCCGGTCGTCGCGGCGGCGGAGCGCACTCCTCGCGATGTCGTTATTCGCGGCGGCCCCCCCTCCCTACCCTCCCCCGCGAGGGGGGAGGGTTCGCGCAGAGTTTTGGGCAGACCGACTGCCCCAAGCACAACGGAAACCCTCCCCCCTTGCGGGGGAGGGCAGGGAGGGGGGGCGCCGCGAGTCGCAGCCCTCGTGGCAGCGCCAGGCCGTCTCCCCAGCCTTCACACGCATCGATCGCATCCACCCGCGCGAGGCCAAGCCATGACCGAGCCCGTCCGCATCGCCATGTGGTCGGGGCCGCGCAACATCTCGACCGCGATGATGCGCGCTTTCGAGAACCGCGCCGACACCGCCGTCGTCGACGAGCCCTTCTATGCCGCCTGGCTCGCCGCCACCGGCACGCCGCACCCGATGCGAGACGAGATCATCGCGGCCGGCGAGAAGGACGCGCGCCGCGTCGCCCACTGGCTGGTCGGCCCGATCCCCGGCGGAGCGTCGGTGTTCTACCAGAAGCACATGACGCACCACATGATCCCGGAGTTCGGGCGCGACTGGCTCGCCGGGGTGACGAGCGCCTTCCTGATCCGTCGGCCGGAGGACGTCGTCGCCTCCTATTCCGACCGCCGCGGCCAGGTGACGCTCGACGACATCGGCGTCGTCGAGCAGGCGGAGATCTTCGACCGCGTCGCCGACCGCCTCGGCCATGCGCCGCCAGTGATCGACGCCGCCGACGTGCGGGCCGACCCACGGGGCATGCTGACGGCGCTCTGCGCCGCCGTCGCCATCCCGTTCGACGCGGCGATGCTGGCGTGGCCAGCCGGCAAGCGCGACAGCGACGGCGTCTGGGCCGCCCACTGGTACGCCTCGGTGGAGAAGTCCACGGGCTTTGCCGCGCCGAAGCCGCCCGTCGATGCCGACAGCCTCGATCCGGAGCAGCGCGCCGTCGCCGAGGCCGCCCGCAGGTTCTACGATCGGCTCGCGCCCCACCGCCTCGGGGCGGCCTGAGAAGCCGCCTCCCGAGGGAAGGCGGCCAACCAAGGGGAAACAACCATGATCCGCCGTATCATCACCGCACTCGCCGCCTCGGCACTGCTCGCGACGTCCGCGATCACGCCGGCCGCCGCCTGCACGGGCATCAAGCTCACGGCGACCGACGGTGCCGTCGTGCGGGCGCGGACGCTCGAGTTCCAGGCGGACCCGAAGTCCGAGCTGATCTACATGCCGCGCGGGCAGGAGATCACCGGCACCGCGCCGTCCGGCAAACCCGGCGGCCTGCAGTGGACGAGCAAGTACGCCGTCGCGGGCGCCAACGGCTTCGGCATGCCGATCGTCGTCGACGGGCTCAACGAGAAGGGGCTGGGTGGCGGGCTGTTCTATTTCCCGGGCTACGCCGGCTTCCAGGAGGTCGCGGCGGGCGACGTCGAGAAGTCGATGGGCTCCTGGGAGCTCCTCACCTACGTGCTCGGCAGCTTCGCCACCGTCGCCGAGGTGAAGGCAGGGCTTTCGGACATCTTCGTCAGCACAGCGCCGCTCGAGGGCTTCGACGGCGCGCCACCGGTGCACATGATCGTCACTGACGCGGCCGGCGACAGCCTCGTCGTCGAATATGTCGGCGGCGTCCTGCACACCTACGACAACCCGCTGGGCGTGCTCACGAACTCGCCCGGCTTCGACTGGCACACGACAAACCTGCGCAACTTCGTCAACCTGTCGGCGCTCAACGTGCCGCAACTCGCCCTCGGCGACATCAAGATCGACCAGACCGGCCAGGGGTCGGGCCTCCTCGGCATGCCCGGCGACTTCACGCCGCCCTCGCGCTTCATCCGCGCCGTGGCGTTCTCGCAGTCCGCAGCCCCCGCCGCCGACGGTGAGGCGGCGATGAAGCTCGCCTTCCACATCCTCGACAACTTCGACCTGCCCCCGGGCACGGTGCGCAGCGGCAAGGGCGCCAGCGACTACGAGGTGACGTTCTGGACCGGCGCGGCGGACTTGAAGAACCTCCGCTACTACATCACCACCTTCGACAATCGGCAGATCCGCATGTTCGACCTCGCGGCGGCGGCTGGCGAGGGCGGTGGCATCGTGACGATGCCCCTCGACCAGCCGGAGGACGTCCTCGAGGTGAAGCGGCCCTGAGGCCGGCGGCAGGCCCGCGGCAGGGAAGCTGCGGCAAGGCTAGCTGCTAACGGTCGGGACGGCCGCGGATCAGGCCGGCAGCAGCTTCTCGAGGGTCTCCAGGCGGTCGGCCTCGGCCGGCGGCTTGTCCCAGCGGATGCGGGAAATCCGCGGGAAGCGCATGGCGACGCCGGACTTGTGGCGCGTCGAGCGCTGCAGGCCCTCGAAGGCCACTTCCAGCACGAGGCCCTTCGCGGCCTCGTGCACCACCTCCCGCACAGGCCCGAAGCGGTTCGTCGTATTCGCCCGCACGAACTTGTCGAGCTGCACGAGCTCCTCGTCGGTGAAGCCGAAATAGGCCTTGCCGACCGGCACGAGTTCGTCGCCGTCCTCCCCCTCCCGCCAGACGCCGAAGGTGTAGTCGGAATAGAACGACGAGCGCTTGCCGTGGCCGCGCTGCGCATACATCAGGACGGCGTCCACCGTCTTCGGGTCGCGCTTCCACTTGAACCACGGCCCCTTCGGCCGGCCGGGCACGTAGGTGCTGTCGCCGCGCTTCAACATCAGGCCCTCGACGGCCTCGGCATCGACGCCGGCGCCCGCACCGGCCGGGTCGGCGCGGATCGCGGCCAGCGCCTCCCAGTCGCCGAACGCCACCAGCGGCGACAGGTCGAAGGCCGGGCCGCCCCGCTCCGCCACGAACGCCTCCAGCCGCTGCCGCCGCGCATCGAAGGGAAGCGCCCGCAGGTCCTCGCCGTTCTCGGCGAGGAGATCGTAGGCGCGGATCTTCGGCGGGAACTCGGCCATCAGCTTGGGCGACACCGCCTTGCGATTGAGCCGCTGCTGCAGCACCGAAAACGGCTCGACGCGGCCCTCTCGGACGATCAGGAGCTCGCCATCGACGGCGCCATCGAACTCGAGCATCCCGAGCAGGTCCGGGAAGGCGGCCGAGACGTCCTCGCCGGTGCGCGAATAGAGCCGCGCCACCCGCCGCCCGTCTTCCGCCGTGCCGCAGGCGGCCTGCACGCGGATGCCGTCCCATTTCCACTCGGCGCGAAACGCCGCCGGGTCGAGGGCGGCGAGTTCCGCCTCGTCGAGCGGCTGCGCCAGCATCGGCGGGCGGAACGGTGCGGGGTCGACGCTCGCCGGTGCCGCACCGCGGCCCTCCACCCAGGCGAAGAGCTCCAGATAGGGCGGCGCCAGCCCGTGCCAGACCTCCTCGACCGCGTCGGCCTCGACCGGCCCGAGCCGGGCGACCGCCGCCTTGGCGAGGCGGGCGGAGACGCCGACCCGGAGCCCGCCGGTGATCAGCTTCAGGAGCGCCCAGCGGCCGGTCTCGTCGAGGCCGTCGAGCCAGCCCGACAGCAGCCCCGGCAGGGCGGCCTTGCCGCTGTTCGACAGCCCTTCGACCACCTCCGACAGCGCGGGCGGCGGCGCGTTGCGGCCCGGTCGCTCCGGCCACATCAGCGCCACCGTCTCCGACAGGTCGCCGACATAGTCGTAGGAAAGCGCGAACAACATCGGGTCGACGCGCTCGGCGATCAGCCCGCGGATCAGTCCGCCCTTGGCGTGCTGGAAGACGAGCCCGCCGGTCAGCGCCGCCAGCGCATAGCCGCGCTCGGGGTCCGCAACCCCGCGGAAGAACGCCTCCATCAACGCCAGCTTGGCATTGCGCCGCGGCTCGAAGGCGAGCCGGTCGAGAAGCTCGGCGAACGGGGTCATGCCGGCGCTTCCGGGTCGACCACCGCCACCGTAGTCTCCTCCTCATCGCCATAGCCCACCAGTCGGAGGGGGCGGGCGGCGATGCCGTGGGTGAGGCACCAGTGGACGAGGGCGTCCTCCTCGCCGTGCGTCACCCAGATCTCGGCGGCACCCGTTTCTGCGACGGTGGTGCAAAGGTCCTCCCAGTCGGCGTGGTCGGAGACGACGAGCGGCAGCTCGACGCCCCGCTGGCGGGCGCGGGCGCGCACGCGCATCCAGCCGGAGGCGAAGCTCGACACCGGGTCCGCGAAGCGGCGCGACCAGCGGTCGCCAAGCGTCGACGGCGGGCACAGCACGATCTCGCCCGGCAAGGCGGCGCGGGCGCGGCCCTCCACGGGCGAGAGCGGTCCGAGCGGCACGCCGCGCTCCTCGTAGAGCCGGCAGAGCGCCACCATCGCGCCGTGCAGGTGGATCGGCCGGTCGTAGCCGGCCTCGCGCAGCAGTGCGATCAGCCGCTGCGCCTTGCCCAGCGAATAGGCGCCGAGCATGTGGGTGCGATCGGGGAAAAGCGCGAGCGAGCCGAGCAGCCGGGCGATCTCGTCGGCGGCGGGGGGAAAGCGGAACACCGGTAGGCCGAACGTCGCCTCGGTGACGAAGACGTCGCAGCGCACGAGTTCGAACGGCGTGCAGGTCGGGTCGCGCTCGCGCTTGTAGTCGCCCGAGACGACGACGCGCCGGCTGCCCGCCTCGAGCAGGATCTGCGCCGAGCCGAGGCAGTGGCCGGCGGGATGGAAGGTGGCCGCGGCACCACCGATCTGGACGGTCTCGCCATAGGTGACGGCCTGCGTCGTGCCGGCGAACTCGGCACCGTAGCGGGCCGCCATGATGGCCAGCGTGTCGGCGGTGGCGAGCACGGCGCCGTGGCCGGCGCGCGCGTGGTCGGAGTGTCCGTGGGTGATCAGCGCCCGCGGGACCGGACGCACCGGGTCGATATGGACCTCGGCCGCCGGGCTCCAGAGGCCCGCCGGCGTCGGCACGACGATGTCCTCGGCGCGCATGGAGCCTCACCCTTCTCCCGCAGGGCGGGAGAAGGTGCCCGAAGGGCGGATGAGGGCCGCGCGGCGAAGCCGTGCGGAGGGCCACTCACGCGCGGTCACCCCGGCGCGCGGGGCGCGCCGGCCCTCATCCGGCCTGCGGCCACCTTCTCCCAGCGGGGCTGGGAGAAGGACGAGACACGCTTGCGATCGCACGTCCTCTCCTGCCCTCACTCCCCCGGCTTCCGGCCCGGGTCGATGACCTTCGTCGCGACCAGACGCTTCAGGCGCTTGCGGGCGTCGGCGATCACCTTCGGCAGGATCGTCTCGACCTCGTCGGCGGTCATGCCGGGTTTGATGCGGCGGTCGTAGAGGGTGTTGAGGATGAACCAGTCGAAGATGCCGAAGCCTGGCACGTCGGAATAGTCGTTGAAGATCGAGTTCGGCAGCCGCCAGTCGTCGTTCACCGGCCCGAGCGACTGGGTGATCTCCTCGACCATGCAGTGGCGGGTGTGGCGCCAGCCCTCGGTGGTGGGGATGTAGATGTAGGCGCTCTCCAGCGTGCCGTCGCGCTTGCCGCCGGTGACGCCGGAACAGTGGCTCGATTCGATGAAGCGGGTGTCGAACCCTTCCGGCAGCGTCTCGCGGATCACCGCGCGGTAGCCGCTGCGATCGACGAGGAAGACGACCATGTTGGCGTCGGACTGCTTCTTCACCGTTCGGATCGACAGGTTGTCGACGACCTTGCCGAGCGTCGCGATGAACTTCGCCACCTGGGCGGTCCGGTCGGTGACGGCGCGGTTGATGATGACGACGCGGACCGGCTTGGTAAACTTGCGGACGATGTCCTTGCGGATGTCCTGGTTGCCCTCCGCCCCGAACACCGTCCGCATGAACCCGTCGGTGATCTCCTCGTCGGTGAAGGCGTTCGCCACCTCGTCGGGCGTCGGCGGTGCGGCGCGCACCGCGGCGGCCGGGACGAGCAGGAGTGCGAGGACGGCGAGGCAGCACAGTCGAACGCGGAAAAACATCGCTTGGCAGCCTCGTCCTTCGGATCGCCATAACATCGCACGGACGGGATGCTGGCAATCGGACCTGAACGCGCACCAGCGCGCCACGGTTGCCTCGGAGGAGCGACCACTGCGGAATTCGTTCTTGTTTTGGTCTAGACTCGAGGCGATTCGATGAGGGGCCGCAGCGGCGCCGTGATTGAGGGGGACCGGACGATGCCAGCCGCACCTTCGCCTGTAGCCGACGTGCCGGTGGCGCCCGGGCTCGTCGCCGGGCCGGACGGCCGCCACCGCTGCCAGTGGTGCGCCGGCACCGACCTCTACCGCGCCTATCACGACGAGGAGTGGGGGCGACCGGTCGCCGACGACCGCCGGCTCTACGAGAAGCTCTGCCTCGAGGGCTTTCAGTCCGGCCTGTCGTGGTTGACCATCCTGCGCAAGCGCCCCGCCTTCCGCGCCGGCTTCGCCGATTTCGACGCCGAGCTGGTCGCTCGCTTCGACGAGCGCGACGTCGAGCGCCTTCTGGCGGATGCCGGCATCGTCCGCCACCGCGCCAAGATCCTGTCGGCGATCAACAACGCCCGCCGCGTGCTGGCGCTGAAGGAGGAAATGGGGTCGCTCGCCGCCTTCGTCTGGCGGTTCGAGCCCGGTCCGGCGTCGCGGCCGAAGTCGTTCGCGTGGGAGGACCTGCGCCGGATGGTCGACTGCGCCGAGTCGCACGCGCTCGCCAAGGAACTGAAGCGGCGCGGCTTCTCGTTCGTGGGCCCGACGACGCTCTACGCCTTCATGCAGGCGGTCGGCATGGTCAACGACCACGTCGAGGGGTGCGCCGACCGCGAGGCGGTGGAGGTCCTGCGGCAGGCGTTCGTGCGGCCGGCCTGACCGGTCTTCAGCCGCCGTGCACCACCGCCGCCAGCCGGTCGAGCATCGGGTTGTCGGCGGTGAACACCTCTTCGAGCGCCGACACCGCCACCGTCCCGGCACCGGCCTCGGACCGCAGCCAGGCGGCGCAGTCGTAGACGCGCTTCGCTGGGCAGTGCAGCGTCAGCACGGCGCTGTCGCTGCCGAACGGGATGGTGCAGCCGAAGCGCTCCGCCGCCTCCATCGCCACCGCTGCCGGGTTCGCGACGACGGCTGAGACCGCCTTCAGCGCCCGGCCGCGCGCTTCCGCCGCCACCCGGTCGAGGATGGCGCCGGCGGCGCCGAGCTGGTGCGGCGCCCAGGCGGCGCGGCGAGCGGCGACGAGATGCGCCTCCGATTTCAGGATCGTGCCGTCCTCGATCTGCTTCAGCGCGTTCGCGGCGAGCGTCGAGCCGGTCGTCGTGATGTCGACGATGAGCTCGGCCGAGCCCGCCGCCGGGGCGCCCTCGGTGGCGCCGGCGCTCTCGACGATGGCGTAGTCGACGATGCCGTGGGCGGCGAAGTGGGAGCGCGTCAGGTGCACGTACTTGGTGGCGACCCTGAGCCGCCGGCCGTGGCGGGCGCGGAAGTCGGCGGCGACGTCGGCGAGATCGGCCATGCCGCGCACGTCGAGCCACGCCTTCGGCACCGCCACGACGACGTCGGCGTGGCCGAAGCCGAGCGGCACGACGAGGTGGACGAGGCGCTCGCGCGCCGCCGGCTCGGCGATCGTCTCGTGCACGAGGTCGAGACCGGTGATGCCGAGGTGGATGCCGCCGCCGGCGATCTCGCGGGCGATCTCGGAGGCCGATAGATAGGCGATCTCGGCGTCGGCGAGGCCGGCGACCTTCGCCCGGTAGCCGCGCGCGCCGCCCGCCTGCACCAGCGGCAGGCCGGCGCGGGCGAAGAAGGCGGCGGTGTTCTCCTGCAGACGGCCCTTGGAGGGGACAGCGATGATCAGCGGCCCGCCGGCCGTTTCCACGCTCATGCCCGCCCCCCGAAGCCGAGCCGGTCGAGCCAGACCGAGAAGCCGACCGCCGGCACCGGCGTGTCGGCGCCGAGCAGCGTCAGCATGCGGTCGTAGCGGCCGCCGCCGACCACCTGCGCGCCGTCCGACCGGGCCGGGTCGTAAAGCTCGAACATGAAGCCCGTGTAGTAGTCGAGCGGCCGGCCGAAGGCGGCTTCGAAGCCGAGATCGCCCGGTGCGACGCCGCGCTCGGCGAGGAGGTCGAGGCGGCGGCGGAAGGCGTCGAGCGCCGGTGCGAGCGCGGCTGCGACGGTGCTGCCGGCATCGCCCGCGAATGCCGTCACCGCATCGCTGGCGGCAGCGGCGGTGGCTTCGATGGCGAGGTAGCGTCGCAGCACCGCCGCGGCTTCGGGCGCCGGCCGGGCGCCGGCGGCAAACGCCGCCTGCTCGGCCAGCCGCTCGGCGATCTCGCCGGCGCCGCGGCCGCCGACGGTGGATAGCCCGGCGATCGACAGCATGTCTTCCACCAGCGCGCGCGCCGTCGCCGGTTCGGCGAAGGCCAGCGCACCGGCCACCGCCGCCCGCTCCGGCGCCGCCGTGCCGTCGAGCCGGTCGAGGGCGGCCGCCAGCCGGGGCTCGTCGCCGAACAGCGCCGTCAGGCGCCGCCGCCAGGCATCGGTGAGGTCGAGGGCGCCGACGACGGCCGCAAACAGCGCCTCGTCGCCGATGCGCACCGTCGGCCGATCGAGCCCGAGCACCGCCGCCGCTTCGAGCGCCCGCGCGAGCGCCTCGGCGTCGGTCGCCTCCTCGTCGGCGTGGCCGAGCCACTCGGCGCCGGCCTGCAAAAACTCGCTCGGACCCTGCGGCCGCTGGCGGAACACCGGCCCGAGATAGGCGTAGCGCGCCTGCCGCCCGGCCGCTCCGGTGTCGAGGTGCAGGCGGCAGACGGGGATGGTGTAGTCGGGACGCAGGCAGAGCTCGCGGCCGTCGGCGGCGCTCGTCAGGAACAGCCGCCGCCGCAGGTCCTCGCCGGCGAGGTCGACGAACGGCTCGACCGGCTGCAGCACGGCCGGCTCGACGAAGGCGTGGCCGGCGGCCTCGAGCAGCGCCCGCAGCCGCGCCAGCCGCACATCCGCCTCCAGCACCCCGATCGCAGCCGTCGGTGCCATGTCAGCGGCCCTCCGC
>JAESGX010000192.1_pt1 | contig 42771 bp, 33 predicted proteins | sample 9269801 | NCBI WGS metagenome assembly JAESGX01 (sample SAMN16773122, study PRJNA677054) | algae metagenome | isolation source: Pleurocapsa minor GSE-CHR-MK-17-07R and co-occurring heterotrophs from wet... | place: USA: Lower Calf Creek Falls, Grand Staircase Escalante National Monument, UT ... | reverse complement strand
TGCCGATGTGGCGGCTCTCGTCGGATTGCACCGAGAGGAACACCGTCGGCAGGGCGTAGTCGCCGTTGCGGGCGGCCTCGGACGGCATCGCGACGAACAGCGTGTTGGTGAACGCCGTCTCGGCGACGATCGTCAGATAGATGCTCGCCGCCGTGATCGCATCGCCGGTGAGGAAGCCTTCACCGAACTGACGCCCGATGGTGGTCGCATAGCACTTGCCGAAGGCTTCTTCGGTGATGTCGAACCCGGCCGGGTCGATGTAGTTCTCCATGTACCACTTCTTCAGATTCATCTGGATGGTCGAGTGCCGGAACTCGTCCACCATCTGCATCGTGAAGCCGGTCCGCAATTCTTCGCCGGGCGTGAGCCGGGCGACCATCGCCATCGACCGGGCTGCGGAGATCTCCGGGAACGGGATGATCGCCAGGAACAGCTTCATCCACTCGACCCAGCGCGGCTCCACATTGCGGAACATGTCGCCGCGAAGGGCTGCATCGAGGGCACCGTAGACGCGGTTGTCCTTCTCTTCCTGCATCGGGAAGTACGACCGCAAGACCTGCTTCATCGGGTCCTTCGGCGTCTTCACGATCTTGTAGTCGGTCGGGAAGGTCATCGCCTCCTGGACGTAGGACGGGTTCCAGCCGAGATCGGCGATCTTCCGCGCCGCGTCGCCGACGGCGATGCCCTTCTGCGCCGTGATCTTGTTGAGCGTCAGTGTACTAGCCATGTGTTCCATCCTCTTCGGGGAGTCGGAGCGCACTTCGATTTCCGTGCCGACGACAACATCTCGGCCGCTCGGCCGAGGACGCGTCAGGCGACGGTCAAGCGACCGATCGCGTCGCGACCGGCGTTTGGCATCGGCAAAGGTTGTGGATGTTCAGAAAGCGCCGGAGCTGATGGAGCGGTTGTCTTTGGAAGATGCGGCGGGCGACGACTATCGCCTGGTCACACCTTCCCATCCGCGCCTTTTGAAGACGCCGGCACTCCCAGGACCTCCCCCTTCGTTCTTGTCGTGGCTCGTCCGCATGGACCAGTCATCGTTATTCTAGTTCGAACCTTGCAAACTGCGTGCCATTTTCAAAATGCGGAGTGCTTCGGCGGTCATGCCCATCGAGGCCTACGTCTTTGCTGCGCCCCGGACCGAATCGTCACAGTCAAAATGCGACAGTGATGCAAAATGAGATTCGACTTTCGCAGCGCAGGCGCGCGCGAACCCTATTTCTGCCCGGACGACGCACGGGACTACTTAAGACAGCAATTCTGTCATATCTGTTTCATATGGTAGGAAGCGATCGACACGGTCGTTCCTGGGCACCGGCGGCGCTGCGGAGCGCCGGAACAGGCCCGAGCCCCGAGGATCGTCGCGGCGATTGCGAGGTCGAGGTCGTCAACGCCGGTTGCGCGCTCGGAGAAGGCGAGGACCGTCTCCGGCGCGACCTGTGCCGTTGCCAACAGAGCGCTTGGAGACCCCGCAACACCGGCGGATGCGATGGCCGTGGTGACCCTTGCAAGGAGCAGGTCGCGATGTGACGTCTCGCCGGTCGACTCCAACCTCTTTCGGCGACTGCGGGCGTGGATGATCGCAGCCTCAGGAGCAGCTCCGCCTCAAAGACACGGCCCCCGAGTATCGGGCCTCGGCACTTTCTCTCTCAACGGGGCCCCGATCGGCTGCAGCGGAGCGCGCAGCCAGACGAGGCTGCGGTGACACGATGCGGTGGTCGATAGGGTGCATCCGCCGAGGCTATCCAGGTCTTTCGCCCGTCGCTCGGACGTCGCTTTGGGCCACAGACCTGCCGGCGATGGTGACCAGCGATGGGGTGTTATCCACGCCGCCTCTCCATCCCGACGGCCAGAAGACAGCGCCCCGGCAGCATTGCCCTTCGGCGCGCGCGCGACCGTCTGGACACCGGCGCCCGGAGTGCCTATAAGCGCCACGCCCTCGCACGACGAGCCGCCCAGCGGCCCGCCCCGAGCGCCCAGGTAGCTCAGTTGGTAGAGCAGCGGATTGAAAATCCGCGTGTCGGTGGTTCGAATCCGCCCCTGGGCACCATCTCCCCCTCCAGGGTCGTCCGCAGGGTTCTCTAAGTCTCTGATAACCAGGGGTTATTTTGGACACCCCGGTCTCACAAAGGCTCTGAGCACCCCCTTGTAGCTCACGTTTTCGTTGGCACATGTGTTGGCTCCTTGGCCGCCTCACGGCGGCGATGCCAACACGGAATGCCCATGCCCCTCTCCGACCTCGCGATCCGAAACGCCAAGGCCACTACAAAGCCGGTGAAGATCTCCGACGGCGGGGGACTGCAGCTCCTCGTCCAGCCATCGGGCAGCAAACTCTGGCGCCTGGCCTACCGGTTTGACGGGCGCCAAAAGCAGCTGGCGCTCGGGTCCTATGCAACCGTCTCGCTGAAGGAGGCGCGGGCCAAGCGCGACGAGGCGAAGAAGCTGCTCGCAAACAGCGTTGATCCGGCCGTACTCGCCAAGCTGGAGAAGGTGAGGCGTCAAGTTGCAACAGCCAACACGTTCGGCCTCGTGGCTGACGAGTATCTCGACAAGCAGCGGCAGGAGCAGCGGGCCCAAGCGACGATCTCCAAGACGATCTGGCTGTTGTCATTGGCGCGACCCGCCCTCGGCAACCGCCCCATCTCGGAAATCAGTGCCGCCGAGGTTCTCCTGGTGCTGCAGAAGGTGGCAAAGCGGGGACATCTCGAGACGGCCCGCCGGCTACGCTCAATGATCGGGCGCGTGTTCGCGCTCGCGATCATCACGGGACGGGCGTTCAACGAGCCCACCGGGCCGCTGAGGGGAGCGCTCGCGGCTCCGAAGGTGACGCACCGCCCCGCCGTGACGAACGAAAAGGACTTGGGGGCGTTGTTGCGCGCGATCGACGGCTTCACCGGCCAGCCCACGACTACCGCGGCGTTGAAGCTGATGGCACTGCTCTTCCCGCGTCCCGGCGAGCTCCGCTTTGCTATCTGGTCTGAATTCGACTTCGCGACGGCGGTCTGGACCATCCCGGCCGAGCGGACGAAGATGCGCCGGCAGCACAGGGTTCCGCTGCCGCGCCAAGCACTCGCAATCCTGGAAGAGATGAAGGCTTTCTCCCGGGGTGGCCGTTATGTTTTCCCGAGTGTGCGGACGATCCAGAGGCCCATGTGCGAGAACACGTTGAACGCGGCTCTGCGCAGACTCGGGTACGCGAAGGACGAAATGACCGCACACGGGTTTCGGGCGACCGCTTCGACGATCCTGAACGAGAGCGGCAAGTGGAGCGCGGACGCGATCGAGCGGGCGCTCGGGCATATTGAGCCGAACGCGGTCCGTCGAGCCTACGCCCGCGGCGAGCATCAGGAGGAGCGGGTGAGGATGATGCAAGACTGGGCGGACCATCTCGATGAGCTGCGCGTCGACATTCGGCCGGCTGCGATCGCCCACCCAGAAAATAATGGGTAGTTACTATTCAGGATTTCTCTTCGTATCTATTGAATTTTGGGCAAACCACCTCAACTCTCTGCCAGTAGAAGAGGCTGGCGGTGGAGCGTGATTTTGCAGGAAATGGAGAATTTGGCGCACAAGACCGAGCGGCGAGCGTACCGAATTGCCGAGGTGGCACGTGCGATGGCGATCGGGAAGTCGACGCTGTACAAGGTGATGGCTGCAGGGAAGGGTCCGCGCGTCGTCAAGCTGGGGTCGGCCACGCTCGTCCTCAAGGAGGACTTCGACGACTGGAGACGCAAACTGCGCGCCTGAATAGCCTTAGAGGAGGCGGCTGTCCTTGCACTCAATCCCGCCTCGAGGTGCATTGATGCCGCTCCGCCGCTGCGTGGCTCGCAGCGGCGGATCCTATCGTCAAGGTAACCGTGCTTCCTCACCGGCCCCTCGGCAGTCGGGCTTCCTCGCGAGCCATCCGCTTCTTGAGCTTCACCTTTATCTCCCGCTCCAACTCCGTTTTCGGGGGGGCGTCGAGCCACTTCGAGATTTCCTCGCGTGTCGGTAGGCTCGACGGCTCCCTATACTCGATGGCTTTCTTCACTGTGAGCATCCACCGATCGATGATCCGGGACTTGACGCGCCACCGCCCTCCGACCATGATCGCTCCCGGCAGTTCCCCCCGCTTCGCCCAGGAGCCGAGTGTACGGGGGCCAACGTGCAGTCGCCGTGAGAGCTGCTCGAGCGTCTCCATTGACATCAACCAGGCCTCTGCTCGAGGAAGCGGAGCGCCACCGAGATTGCCTCGGCCGGTGGCTCGCTGCCGTGCTTCAGCAGCACGGCGATGGCCGGAAGCACGACGGCGGGGGTCGGAGCCAGGCCGCTGTATGCGTCGTTCTCATTGTACATCTCGATCTGCATCGAGACCTCTGCGAGGAGGTCGCGGACGTGGCAGATCAGTTCATTTTGATTTTCCAATATCACTATTCCTGTTGTTGAAATCTTAATGTCGCTGTCGCCTCGGATAACTTGATTGTCAGTCACTCTGTTTCGCACTTGGTCCTTTCTCTGTTGTTTCTCACGGCTGGAACGACGAGCGGTGAAGCTTCGGCGCCGTTCTCAGCGAACTGCAGTTCGGTGGGCGCCTGGCGCCCATGCTGGGTCGGATGGGCGACATGCTGAACGCCCAGTCTCGGGTCGAACCGACGGCTGGCCGGAGCGGGGCCCGGACGGTGGAGGCCTTCGCCTGGGAAGATGAAGTCTGCACGCACCTGTCCGGCCGGCTTTGACTCAGCGACCCCTGGCGCGGAAGCGAAGACGGCTTCCGAGGGTGTCGATGTTATAAACTGCCAAAGGAGCACATAGCGCCCTTCAGCCAACAGATGCCTCCTCCAGGGCCATGGGAGGCTCCAGATTCAATGTCTAACGTCTTGGGCTAGGCATGTAGCCCGAAAGCGGATCGCTTATCAGAGATCGTCTGGGCGTCATCTAGCAGGGCTCTCACTCTGCGTAGAAAAAACTCCAGATTCTGTCCCGCATATTCCGTTCTTATACCGGGGTGCGGATGATTTAATCGGGAGTTATTTCGAGCCAGCAATGGAAACGCCCTTCTGTCTGACAAAGCTCGGAGTGATCCACGGACTACTCCACGCGTCGGCGCTGCCCAACAGCCGCTCAACTGGACCGGGTCGAACGATGGAGCGGTGCTTGGTATTCTGTCTCCGAGTTCGGGCCATCGGCGAGCCTCGCTGAGGTGGCGCCATCGGTGCCCACGTGGAGTGGGACTGCAGGCCGTACGTCGGAACTTAACGGCCGGCCAGTCTCCGTCTTTGGGCGATCCAGTCCTCCGTGGCGCCGATGGCCCTGGCTTGGTCGTCATTCATGGTGCCGGCGCGAAACTGCTCGGCGAGGAAGATGACGTTCTCGTCCACGAGCGGAGCGCGTGGGTCAACCGGGCGCTCAAGCGTCTTGTGGTCGAGGCAGAGGTGCGCCTGCATGTGCCCGGGCTTCACACATCGGGCCTCGTCACAAGCCCAGCGGACCTGGATGTTCCCGGAGAGTAGGTTCGGGTAGTCATGGAGCAGACGCCGAACGTTGACGGCCTTCCCTTGGAACCGGATCATCGGGTAGCTGGTGTGGACATTCGTGAGCTCCCGGTTGGGCGCACGATCGCTGTTGATGGCGTATAGGTGCCGGTCCTGCGGGACGATCCGGGAGCGGACGTGGGGCTTCGTCCAGAACCCTTTTCACACCCAGTGCTCGTCGATGATGTCGACGTGCTTCATGATGCGGGCCATTGGGTCCATTGGCGGTCGGCCTCGCTTCGCGGGCACGGGAGGGGTCATTTCAGCTCCTTTTTGTGTAGGTGATTTTGGGCCCAACTCTGGAGAGACAACAATAACATTGAAACACTAGGATACAGATTGGTCTGTGCCGCTCTCGATTTGGCATACTCAGCACATTTACGAAATTAATCCATTGTAACTCCTATATATTCTCTATTTCCTCCTTAGGTCAAGATAAAAAACTGATAGATAAACATCTCGTAGTAGCCTAACATGAACAATCTACAGGTTTGTAAAATGGGTTGTAACAGCACTCGGACAAAATTCACTGGGTTGCCGTGGCCAGCAAAGTGACCACGCCGGCAAGGATGAGAAATTCCGACAGAGGCGATAGACTCAATCGCATTGAGAGTTGATGCTTGACTGCATGTAAGTGCGTCTGAAAGCCAGGACACACCCACGCGGCGCCGCGGCACGTCCACCCACTGACATTGGCGACAAAGACCCATATGGCGCAAGACCCCCCCCCTGGCCCAATAGTCCCGCCACAGTTGCGCATGATGACCTACGCTTTGGCGTGGACCATCCCATCCGGCACATAGCGCCGAATGTTTATGCTACCGCGGGACAGCTCATAGTTTCGTCGATCATCTGTGATCCGTCCTGGTTGGCCGTGCACACAGATGGAATCTATTCTTCTACAATCAAGGCCACACGACCCGATATCTCCCAATTATCGATTTAAGCGCTCATGTGAGCTCCCGAGGAGCAGGAGGCGCCATTTTGAAGTGGGAGGCCCCGCGTATTGGTGTGCAGGATCCTTCGCCCGCGTCCCCGGCGGGCAGGTCACGCTGGGCACTCACACCCCGAACCCCATCCGGCGGTTCATGACGCCTTTGCCGGCGATCTCGTGCCGGATCCGGGCCATGATCGCTGCTCCCAGCTGCGTCTCGAACTTGAAGGCATCGCCGGTCGGGCGTTCGCGGTGCCGGCAGTCACGTTCTCGTTTCCTTCGTTGCGATCCCGGGGATCAGGCTTCGATCGGGCGCACCCCAGGCGTCGTCCGGCTTAGCCGAGAGTTGGACGAATCTCTGGCGTAGCTCGCCCAGCGGGGGGCCTGCCCGGGCAGCGGCGACCACCGCCTCAGCTCTGATGCACAAACAATAACTCAATTGCCTTGGCTGTAGCGCGCCAATACACGAACGATGGGGGATGATTTTACTGAGTATTCCTAGGCTTCTCGCTCCATTAGGGTCGCATACAATTTAAGTATATTTTGTATTTTTAGGGTAATATCGTAGTTTACAAATAGATTGTGTCAGCCCAATACGAATAAAGAAAGCACCTCCCAAGACCCAGATCACTACCGCCAGGCCCGACCAGAGACTGGACCAGACCCCCGTCGTGGTCCTCACGCCCGTACTCAGTAGGCGCGCTTGCTACCCGCCTGCGAAGGTTGGCCTATCCCGGCGGACCAGCCACCCCCTCCGCCCCCGCCCCTCGCAACGCCTCATAGAGCTGCGCCGGGCCAAGGAGGATCGACTTCAACCCGTCCCGGACTTTCGCCGAGTCGAGCGCCTGGCGGCTCATCGTCTGGTGGGCCTCCAGCGCATCCATGATCGCGTCCATCAGCGCGGTGTCGAGGGTCGGAGATGCGGCGAACTGGGCCTTGGTGTTGTTGGTCGCCTGGGTGACGAGCGCCTCCGACTCCAGGAGCTTTCCCTTGATGACGTTGTTGACGTAGACGAGCTGGTCGCCCTCGGTGAGGTCGCCGACGAAGAGGTCGTTGACCTTGGCGATGATCTCCTCGAGCAGCGCCTTCTGCTTGTCCTGCACGGCGCCGGAGCCGACCTCGCCGACGGGGGCGATCTTCGGGGTCTCGCCCTCATCGAGGGCGAAGGGGCGTTTGCCGAGGTTCTTCAGGGTGTGGTGCGTCAGCACGAGCTGCGAGAGTTCGACGGTGTCGCGCTCGCGCCCGAACTCCAGAAGCTTGCCGAGGTGCTTGTAGAACAGGAATCGCTTCTCGATGTCGGTGTTGCCGTAGTCGAAGATCTGCGACAGGAAGGTGTAGACGCGCACGAAGCTCGCCATGTCGCCCTTGAACAGGACCAGCGCGTCCATCTCGTCCTTGGCCGACTTCGCCTCCTTCGCATCGCCGCGCTCTACGGCCGCCGCCCACGCGGACTTCGCCTCGGCGTAGCGCTTCAGGAGGCGGTCGGCGACCGGTTCCATCGCAGCGATCAGCTCGCCTTGAGTCGAGCGCGGATTCATCAGCACGGCCGCGACCCGGTCCACCTCGAAGCCGTCATAGTGGCCGGCGGCGTCCAGCTTGGCACGCAGGTCGAAGATCAGGTTCGGGTCCGTCACCCCATCGAGGGTGGCCGTCTCGTAGTAGGTCTTGAAGGCCGTCAGCACCTCCTCGGCGCTGTTGACGAAGTCGAGGACGTAGGTGGTGTCCTTGCCCGGATGGGCGCGGTTGAGGCGTGATAGGGTCTGCACCGCCTGGATGCCGGCGAGCCGCCGGTCGACGTACATGCCGCAGAGCAGCGGCTGGTCGAAGCCGGTCTGGAACTTGTTGGCGACGAGCAGCAGGTGGAAGTCGGCGCCCTTGAAGGCGTCGCGGATGTCGCGCCCCTTCAGCCCCGGATTGAGCGCGGCGCTCACCTCCGTGAAGGCCGTGTCGCCGGACTCCGGGTCGTTCACCTCGCCCGAAAACGCCACGAGCGTGCCGATCCGATAGCCGCGCTCCCGGATGTAGGCGTCGATCGCGAGCTTCCAGCGCACCGCCTCCTTGCGGCTCGCGAGCACCACCATCGCCTTCGCCGTGCCGTCGAGCAGCGGCTGGACGTTCTCGCGGAAGTGCTCGACGACGATCTGCACCTTCTGGCTGATGTTGTAGGGGTGCAGCCGCACCCACTGCATGATGCCGCGGGTCGCGGCACTGCGCTCGACCTCGACGTCGCTCAACTCGAGGCCCGCCTGGGCGAGCTTGAAGGCGAGCTTGTAGGGCGTGTAGTTCTTCAGGACGTCGAGGATGAAGCCTTCCTCGATCGCCTGCCGCATCGAATAAACGTGGAAGGCCACCGGCTTGCCGTCCGGCCCGGACCTACCGAAGAGCTGCAGCGTCTTCGCCTTCGGCGTCGCGGTGAAGGCGACGTAGGTGACGCCCGTGTCGCTGGCGCGGGCTGCCATCTGAGCGGCGAGCAGGTCCTCGGTACCGATCTCGCCGCCGTCGGTCAGCTCGGCGATCTCCTCGGCCGACAGCACCTCCTTGAGCTTCGCCGCCGCCTCGCCGCTCTGGCTGGAGTGTGCCTCGTCGGCGATGACGGCGAAGCGCTTGCCCTCGGTGGCGGCGAGCTTGCGCACCTCGGCGAGCGCGGTGGGGAAGGACTGGATGGTGCAGACGATGATCTTCTTGCCCGCCGCCAGCGCCGCGGCGAGGCGCCCGCCCTTGCCGCCGCCCTCGCTCTTGATCGTCTCGACGACGCCCTTCGTGCGCTCGAAGTCGAAGATCGCGTCCTGCAACTGGGCGTCGATGACCCGCCGGTCCGAGACGACCACCACGGTCGAGAACAGCTTCTCGTCGTTGCCGTCGTGCAGTTCGGAGAGGAAGTGGGCCGACCAGGCGATGGAGTTCGTCTTGCCTGAGCCGGCCGAGTGCTGGATGAGGAACTTGCCGCCGGCGCCCTCGGCGAGCACCGCCGCCTGCAGCTTCCGCGTCGCGTCGAGCTGGTGGTAGCGGGGGAACAGGACGCGGGCGATGCGCTTCTTCTCGTCCTTCTGGGTGACGAGATAGCGGCCGAGGATCTCGAGCCAGCCGTCGCGCTGCCAGACCTCCTCCCAGAGATAGCTGGTCGGGTGGCCGAACGGCGGCACCGGGTTGCCCGCCCCGCGGTCATTCCCCTTGTTGAAGGGCAGGAAGCGCGTCTGCGGCCCCTCGAGCTTGGTCGTCGTCATCACCTCGCGATTCGACACGGCGAAGTGGACGAGGGCGCCGGAGGGGAAGGCGAGCAGCGGCTCGGTCGTGCCGCCCTTCTGGCGCGGCAGGCGGTCGAAGCGGTACTGGTCGACGGCATCGCCGACGGACTGGGTGAAGTCGGTCTTCAGCTCGGCGGTGGCGACCGGCACGCCGTTGAGGAAGAGCACGAGGTCGAGGCAGTTCTCGTTCGCCGTCGAGTAGCGCACCTGGCGGACGACGCGCAGCCGGTTCGCCTTGTAGCGGGCGACGATCTCCGGGTTCATCCGCATCGCCGGCCGGAACTGGGCGAGCGACAGCGGCGCCCGGAGCCCGATCAGCTCGATGCCGGTGCGCAGCACGTCGAGCGTGCCGCGATCGTCGAGCGACTTGCGGACCCGGTCGAGCAGCGTCACCTCGGCTGCGGCGCCGTGGCTGCGCTGCAGGGCCTCCCATGCCTTCGGCTGCGTCTCCTGCACGAAGGCGACGAGATCGGGCGGGAACAAGGCCCGGGCCCGGTCGTAGAACTGCGAGTCGCCGAGCCGATAGAGCCAGCCGGCGGCCGCAAGAGCGTCGCACACCTCCGTCTCGAAGCTGATCTCTTCGTGAAGGCCCCTCATGGCGACGGGCCTGGGCGGGCGTGCAGCCCGAGCTCGGCAAGGGCTGTCACCGCCTCGGGCTTCATCGTCCAGCGGTTGGCGTCCGAGAGGTCAGCCAGGATGCCGCTGTAGAAGGCTGCGTCCCGGATGGCCGAAGGGTCGGCCGGCCACAGGTTCGCCTCGCGGTCCTTGCACATGGTGCCGAAATGCATGTGCCACGTCGTTCCACCCCACCCGAGCGCCCGGCTGAGGCCTTCCGAGCTCTCTCCCGGATTGTCGAGGAGGACCTGAACGAGCTTTCGCTCCGTCTCCGTCATCGGCGACCGGGTGAAGGCCTGGACAATCCGCTGAACCCGGGGAAGGCCACGGACATGCTCAGAAAGCTCGGCCTTCTCCAGTGCCGCTTGCATATCGAGCGCCTCGATGACGCGCCGGGCGTCTGCCATCCTCGCTGCATCGCCCAGCTTCGCCTCCGCGTTGGCGCGCAGTCGCTTTCGCTCCGCCTGATCCAATGTCGGTATGCCGGCGATGATCCTCTCGACACTCACTGAAGCACCTCAGCTTTCGGTCGCGACGATCGGGGCCCAGATCTGCTTCAGGGGCAGCCTGGCGCGGGTCTGGTCGGAGAGGTTCGGATAGGCGCTGAAGAGCGCCTTCAGCAACTCCGGCATCTGCCAGAGGCGGACGGTGAAGAACTCGCCGTCGATGAGGCGCTGCGCCGGGCCGTTGACGCCGCCGAGGCTGACGAGCAGTCCCGTGCGCGCCTTGGAGGCCTGCATGGAGCCCATCAGCTTCAGCACCACGTCCTGCGCCGCGGCGCCATCGCCGGACTTCACCTGCACGCAGATGCGGTCCTCGCCGAGGCCGAGACGGCCGCCGGCGGCGAGGATGTCGACGCCGCCGTCCGGGCCGGGCGGCGAGACCTTGGTGATGTAGCCTTCGATGCGCAGGATCTCGGCGACGAGGTTGGCGAGGTCGTGGCCGGCGAAGGCGGACTTGATCAGCGAGACGATCTGCTGGCTGGCGATCTCCTCGATGTCGAGCTCGACGTCCTCGGCATCGACCGACTCGGCGTCGACCGCTCCGGACGCCGCCTTCGCCGCGGCCTTGCCCTGCTTGCCGAGCAGCGGGCCGGGGTCCTTGCCGGTCGCCAGCACCGCCTCGACACGGGCGAGAGCCTCGTTGCGCTTCACCTCGCACACGGTCATGAAGGCGCCGAAGGAGTGCCTGAGGTCCTGCGCGAAGGCGTCGCGCGGCACGGCTTCCTTCAGCCACTTGATTTCGCGTGTATGGTTGCTGATGCCGTCAGCCTCGTATTGGTAGTCGCCCTTCACGCGACCAATGGCGACGCCGCTCGTGACCTTGCGCGGCAGCACGACGAGGTCGCCGATGGCGATGGTGTTGACGAACTGGTTGAGCTGGGCGGCGAGATTGCGGATCTTCCCGTCGCCGGCGCCTGGAAGAGCCACTTGAAGGAGTGGGGTGATCGCCTCGCGGTCCTTCAGGCCGGCGAGATCGCCTACCTCGGCGAAGCCGAGCATCAGCTTGCCCTCTGTGATGGCGGCGAGCTCGCGTTCGCCCTGGGCGCCGGCGCGGACGATCCACAGGCGGGTCATGCGGCTTCCGCCTCCCGGACGGCGTTGCGAACGTCGATCTTGCCGGTGACGGCGGCGGAGATGAGGGCGGCGCGGCGTTCTTGGAGGAGCTGTATTGCTCGTTGGCTCGCCACCACTAAGTCGTCAAGGTCGCATATGTGGTGATCAAGTTTGTAGACTATTCTCATCTGTTCATCGCTTGGAGGAATAGACAACATGAGTTGGTTCGCTGCGCCAACGTTGAAATGAAGTTGTATAGCTCCGCCAGAACCTTCGACGAATTGCTGGCGTGCTGCGTCTGAGGCGAGGAACCAGCACAAAAATTTTTCTGATAATTCTTCGCTGCGTCTAACTATGATTAAGTCTATACAGTTTGCACCATCAAGCTCGTCGGGAACGATCGCAGCAGTTCCCGGCTGCCCAGTGCGCACCACGACAACATCTCCAGATCCGAGTCTGGATTTGATATGTAGCTCGTGGGCTGCCTCAGAAATGAAGATCATATTAGCTTGATTTATGGAGCCGGGTCTCACGTTCAGAGATCGCAGCGCTGGTACGCCTTCGTTGACGTAGTACTTCGAAGGTTCGACAACAATTCCAACGGTTATCCCGGGCACGACGCGCTTCAGTGGCGCGACCTTCCAATGGGCCGGCACCTCGCCCAGCCATTCGATGCCGGAGTCCTTCATCGGGGCGGTGCGGTCGAGGCCCTTGGTGACGGCGTGGGAGATGACGGCCTGGCGCTTCTCCTTCAGGAGCTCGATCAACCGCCGCTGCGCCTCCACCAGCGCGTCGATCTTCGCCGTCTCGCGGTCGAGGAAGGCGGCAATCTCAACGCGCTCCGCCTCCGGGGGCCAGGCAACCCGAAAGTCGGCCACGAAGTCGTCGGGCACTCGCTTGAGTCCCCCGGCACCGACCATTTCTCCCTCCGCCGGTCCGCGGAAGACACGAGAGAAGGTCACCCAGCGCAGGTAGGGTCCGTCCACGGGCGACCGTGGCCGCAGAACAGTGAGCTCTGTCGTTCCGAAGCCCCTTCCGCCCAGCAGTCCCCTCATGAGTGCGCCCTTGCCGTTCTCTAGACAAGGCGTGACCTTGGCGAAGACGACATCACCATCCGCAAAATACGAATAGCCGTTTCGAACCTCTGACACAGCTCTAGTGCGCGTCAGGTCGATTGCACCATCCTCCCCGATCGCCTCCATTGGCAGGAAGCTGACTTCAACATCGTCAGGCAGGTCGGCGACTTCGGTCTTCGAGGGGTTCAACTTCGCGACAAGCTTGATGCGCCGCACCTCCCAATGGCTCGGCACCTCCCCCAGCCACTCGACCGCGCTGTCCCGATACGACGGATACGCCGGAACGCTCATGCCTTGCTGCCTCCAGCCGGTGGAGCCTTCCGACGCTTCGGCAGCCTCTTCGCCGCGGCCTCCAACTGCCGCAGCGCATCCGCCTCGCCCTCCGCTTCCGCCTGCGTCCGACGCCGCGCCGAGAACTTCTCGTATTCCTCCGCCGCCTTGCGATCCGCCGCCTCCCGCGTGACGCGCCCGGCATCGGGCAGCACGCTCCGGTCGTTGAAGCGCAGGAAGTCGTCCAGTCGGGTCTTCCAGTCACTTAGAAACACCTGCCGGCGCCGGCGCGCCTGGTCCTCCGCGAAGTCGAGGAACATGACGACGATGCGGTTAAGCTCCGTGATCTCCTCCGCTGTCAGGTAGTTCTTTGCGATGGTGACATCGCCCTTGCGCAGCGTCCCCGCCTTCCACGCCGTCAGTCCCATGTTGGGCTTGCCCGCATCGGCTCGGCTGGCGATCAGCTCGGGCGCGGTCTGGCCGGTCACGGCGAAGTGCAGCTTGTTCTGCACCACCTGGAACACCGCCTGGGTTTCCTCGGCGCCGGGCACGTAGTCCGCGGCCAATGCGATGATCTCGCGCACCCGTAGATAAACCCGTGCCTCGCTGGCACGGATGTCGCGGATGCGTTCCAGCAGTTCATCGAAGTAGTCCGGCACCATCGGGCCGGGCGGGTTGCGCAGGCGTTCGTCATCCAGGACGAAGCCCTTGACTAGATATTCCTCCAGCCGCGCGGTGGCCCATTGGCGGAACTGCGTGCCGCGCGGGCTGCGCACCCGGAAGCCGACCGCAAGAACGGCCGGAAGGCTGTAGTGCTGGATGGGACGGGACACCTGCCGCGGCCCCTCGGGGCGAACTATTAAGTATGACTTAATAGTTGCCTCCGGCAGGAGCTCCCGCTCGGCGTAGATGGCACGCAGGTGGATGTTCACGTTTGGCACGCTGGTTTGGAACAGCGCCGCCATCTGCGCCTGGGTCAGCCACAGCGTGTCGTCCGCGAAGCGGCACTCCACGCGGGTGCGGCCGTCCTCGGTCTGGTACAGCAGAAGGGAGGAGGCCGGCGGGCCTTCGGCCCCGCTCAAGCCGCCAGCTCCGCGATCATCGCCTTGATGCGGTCCGTCACGACGAGGAGGTCGGCGTCGATCTCGGCGAGCGGGCGCGGCGGCTCGAAGACGTAGAACTGGCGGCTGAACGGGATCTCGTAGCCGATTTTCGTCTTGTCATGGTCGATCCAGGCGTCCGGGGCGTGTGGCAGCACCTCGCGGGCGAAGTAGGTCTCGACGTCTTCCGAGAGCGGCACGTTCTCGGTGTCGCGCAGCGCCGTGTCGGGCTGCGGCTTGCCCTTGTTCTTGCCCTTCTCGAAGCGCAGCGGCCGGCCCTTCGCGTCCGTCTGCGGCCGCTCGACGGTGATGGTGCGGTAGCCGAAGGCGGTGTTGGGCAGGATGCGCGACAGCGGCGCGAGTTTCACCTTGCCGCCCGCAGGCGCCGCCGGCGGCGCCTCGCCGGCGTGGACGACGACGCGGCCCATCTCCTTGCCGGCGGCATCCAGCAGGGTGGCGATCTCCGCTTCCTCGAAGCGGCCGAACAGGCGGGTGAGCTCGTCGATCGAGGCCTCCGGCAGCTCCTTGCGCTTGGAGCCGAGGGACTTGCGCATCTTGCGGCCGAAGCCGGAGCCGTCAACGAGCTGCAGCTTGCCCTTCCGCGCGGTCGGCTTGCGGTTGGTCAGCACCCACACATAGGTGGCGATGCCGGTGTTGAAGAACATGTCGGTCGGCAGCGCGACGATCGCCTCGACCAGGTCGTTCTCGAGCAGGTAGCGGCGGATCTCGCTCTCGCCCGAGCCGGCGCCGCCGGTGAACAGCGGTGAGCCGTTCAAGACGATGGCGAAGCGGCAGCCGCCCTCGGCGTCCGGCCGCATCTTCGACAGCATGTGCAGCAGGAAGAGCAGCGAGCCGTCGGAGACGCGCGGCAGGCCGGGGCCGAAGCGGCCGGCGAAGCCGCGCTGCTCGTGCTCGTCGCGCACCGCCTTCTCGACCTTCTTCCACTCGACGCCGAAGGGCGGGTTCGCCAGCATGTAGTCGAAGGTGCGGCCGGCGTGGCCGTCCTCGCTCAGCGTGTTGCCGAAGGCGATGTTGCTGACGTCTTGCCCCTTGATCAGCATGTCGGCCTTGCAGATCGCGTAGGACTCCGGGTTCAGCTCCTGGCCGGACATGGTGAGCTGGGCGCCGCGATTGACCGACTTCAGGTGCTCCTCGGCGACCGACAACATGCCGCCGGTGCCGGCGGTCGGGTCATAGATGCTGCGCACAACGCCGGGCTTCGACAGCGCCTCGTCGTCCTCGATGAACAGGAGGTCGACCATCAGGCGGATGACGTCGCGCGGGGTGAAGTGGTCGCCGGCGGTCTCGTTGGAGGCTTCCGCGAACTTGCGGATCAGCTCCTCGAAGACGAGGCCCATGTCGGTGTTGGTGACACGGTTCGGGTGGAGGTCGAAGGTCGCGAACTTCTCGGCCACCTGGTAGAGCAGCTTCGCCTTGGCGAGCCGGTCGATCTGCCCGCCGAACTCGAAGCGCTCGAAGATGTCGCGCACTTCGGGCGAGAAGCCGCGGATGTAGACGTGCAGGTTCTGCCCGACGTTCGTCGGGTCGCCGAGCAGCTTCTTCAGGTCCATCGCGTCGGTGTTGAAGAAGCTCTGCTTCGCCTTGCGCTTCAGGAAGGGCTCCGGGTTCAGCCCCGCCTTCGTCCGCGCCTCGAACTCGGCGAGCACCTCGGCCTTCGTCGGCGCGAGCACGCAGTCGAGCCGTCGCAGCACCGTGAAGGGCAGAATGACCTTGCCGTAGTCGGCCGGCTTGTAGTCGCCGCGCAGGAGGTCGGCGACCTGCCAGATCAGGCCGGAGAGATTCGTCTCGCTCAAGCACCCACCCCCGAAGAACGCACGCCCACCGCAGCCTGCAGCCCCAGCCGCCGGCGCGCGGCGGTGGCACAGAGTAGCCGCGGGCGGGTCGGGCGCAAGCTGTCAGACGGCCCGCGGAAATCGGTTGCCTTGTAGAGCGCGACGACGGCAACCTCTGGGGGGCTGGACCGTGCGTGTGCGGGGCGGGGGGAAATGACGGGGTATCTGAAGGGTTTTTTCTGGAAGTGGTACGTCCGCGCTGTGCTGTTCTGGCTCGTCGTTGTCGGAACGATTGCCGCGGTCGATCGCTGGTTCGGGCTCGACACGCAGCTAGTCGTCAGGCGGATCGGGGACGGATTTGGCGCCTTTGTTGCTCCGCCCGATGAGGCCCGCGCGGCGGTCGCGGCGCTGAGCGATCCACACTTCGCCTTCGCCTTGGCCGGATTCCTGGGTGCCTGCGCGGCCGGCCTGCTCTTGGCGTTCTTTCTGCTCTACTGGGTTTGGGTCGGCTTCTCGCTCATGCGGGCCCGTAGGACCGTCACGCGGTCGAAGTCGATGACCGACTTCGCAGCCGCCTACGAGAACAACGTCTATCCGCGCCTCCTCAACCACCCGCTGATCGGCCACGCCTGGAAGGAGTTCGACGAGACGCTGCTGAAGGGCGGACCCGTCATCGGCAACACCGTGAGGCCGTCGAGCTTCGTCAACTTCGGCATCGCCCGCGAGAAGCTGTTCGGCCTCAAGATGATGCCGAGCATTCCGGGCTACTTCGTCGGCGTCGGCCTGCTCCTCACCTTCATTGGCATCGTGCTTGCCCTCTCGAAGGCAGGCGAGGCGACGGCGGGCGGCAGCTCCGAGGAGATGCAGGCGGCGATGTCTGACCTCCTGCGCATCGCCTCCTTCAAGTTCTCCACCTCCATCGCCGGGCTTGGCGCCTCGATCGTCCTCGCCTTCTTCTTCAAGGTCTTCACCATCGGCATCGAGCGGGCGTTCTCCGCCTTCAACGACGCCGTCGAGCAGCGGCTCCGCTACACCGCCCCGCAGTCGATCACCGCCGAGATGAACGAGGCGATGAAGGAGCAGCGCGACGAGCTGAAGGCCATCAACTCCGAGCAGTTCTTCGGCCGCATGGGCCGGGAGATCTCGCCGCAGATCCAGTCCGCCTTCACCAACGCGATCGCTCCAGTGACGGAGAGCATCGCCGGGGCGGTCGATCGGCTGTCCAGCAACAGCCAGGACGGGATGCAGGAGCTCATCCATCAGTTTACCGCCAGTGTGCAAGGCGGCGCCGGGGTCGAGATGCGGGAGCTCGGCGAGACGCTGCGGGTGCTGCAGACGACAATCGCCGACACCCAGCGCGGCCTCGGCAGCAGCGGCGAGGACTTCGCCCGCCGGATGTCGGAGGCGGCCGAGAACCTCAACCGGCTCGTGAGCGAGGCGAGCGGCAGGCTCGGCGAGAGTGCGGAGCAGCAGCGTGCCGGGCTCGCCGAGGCGGTCTCGGCGCTCCGGGCCACCTTCGAGCGCGCCAACGCCCAGGTCGACCAGGACCTCGGCCAGTCCGCCGCTTCCGCCTCGGCGAAGGTCGAGGCCGCGATGGGCAAGGTGATGGAGCGCCTCGAGGGCCAGCTCGGCTCGTTCATGGCAGGCCTCACGAGCTTCCAGGAGGCGATGACCGGCAATGTCGGCGAGACGCAGGCGCAGATCCGCGCTGCCCAGGAAGGCGGCGTCGCGATGGTCGCCCGGGCGTCCGAGGAAGCCGCGCGCGCCCTGGAGACCGGCTTTGCGACGGCGCTCCAGCGGCTGAACGAGGAGGTGTCTCGCCTCGAGACGGCCCTGTCGCAGGGGGCCGCGTCGATGACCCACCAGGCGGCGGCTATCGGCGATGCGACGAGTCAGACCCGCCTCGTCTCCGACGCCTTCGCCAAGACCGCCCAGGACGTCCGTGTCGCCGCCCTGCCGCTGGCGCAGAGCAGCGAGAAGATCGCAGCAGCAACCACCGCAATGACTGCCTCCCTCGGCAACGCCACGACGAGCCTAATTGAGAGCCAGCAGGAGGGCCGGCTATTGGCGGATACGCTGAAGGGTCACATCGAGCACCTGACGAACGTCTGGACCGGCTATCGCGAGCAGTTCGAGCGCGTCGACGCGGTGCTCGCCGGCACGCTGGATGCGCTGGCGACGTCCTCCGCGTCCCAGGGTGACAGCCTGCAACGGTACGCAGTGGCCGTCGACAAGGGGCTGGCCGACGCCGTGACCGGGCTTCGTCCGATCCTCGAAGGGCTGCAGGAGAGCGCGGAAGAGTTCGGCGAGCAAGTCCAGGCGCTCGAGAGGGCGCTGACTCGCCGCCCCGCAGCGTGAGTAAGGCGCCAGAGCGATGATCATCGAGTCAGAAGCGCCCGACGCCCATGTCGAAGAGGACGAGAACTACTTCGTCTCGATGACCGACATGATGGTCGGCATCCTGTTCATTTTCGTCATCATGCTGATGATCTTCGCCCTGAACTTCCGGGAGCAGACGGACGAGTCGCAGGAGAAGATCGAGCAGCTGAGACGGGTCAACGAGGTGGCGGACCAGGTGCGCCGACGGCTCGACGAGTTGCGGCGCGACGTCCACAACGAGCTCGCCGCCATGGACGAGACCAACAGGGCGCGGTCGCTGCTGCTCCAGGACATCCGGCGCCAGTTGCAGGAGCAGGGACTCGAGGTCCAGATCGACGAGGCGAACGGCGTGTTGCGTCTTACAGAGGCGGCGATCCGCTTCAAGAGCGACAGCTCGGCGCTGGCCGATCAGGAGCGCCGCAACGTCGGCATCGTCGCTCGGGTGCTGGCGAACGTCCTGCCGGCTTACGCCTATGCCGACTGTGTGCCGACGGACGCAGCGCCCTGCCCGGCGCCGACCCGCGGTGCGGCGATCGAGACGGTGTTCATCGAAGGGCACACCGACGTGACAGGGCGCGACGAACGCAACTGGCAGCTCTCCACCGAGCGCGCGGTCAACACATACCGGGTGCTGGAGGCAGACGCCCCCGGCCTGCGAGCGCTCCGCAACCGGAGCGTCCGCGAGATCCTCTCCGTCTCCGGCTACTCGTCGACGCGCCCCATCGCCGACGGTGGCGGCGTCGAGGACCACGATGTCAACCGGCGCATCGACCTGCGCTTCGTCATGGAGGTCGACCCGAAGAAGCGCCTGCAGGACATCCTCGTTCTGACCGACGACATGCAGGGCCAGCTCGTTCGCCTGCAGGAAGCGGTGGAGCAGGCACAGTGACCGTCGCCCTGAAAGCGGCCTGCGAGGACGTCATGCGACGGCTGGGGCTCGACGTCCCCGGCCCGCCGAAGGTGGCGGCGGTCGAGCGCGCAGCGGCGGAAATTGACGGCGCCGGCAACGGCCTGCAGCAGCCGGCGCGGGTCGAAGACTGGGATGCGATTGCCCTGCGGCTCGGCGACAAGGTCGAGAACGGCGTTCCGCTGACGACCGGAGAGCTCTGCAAGGCAGCCTGGTGTCTCTGGACCACACGCCCGGCCCTTGGCAACTCCCCCACCCTTCTGGATGCCCTCCTTCGCGAGGTCGCTGCGGCAGAGCGGCGCCGGCCCTTCCGCGCCTTCGCATCGTCCTTCGTCGCTGCTTTCGACCCGACTCGAACCGGCATCAACGTCACCGGGCGTGTCCTGGCGGTGGAGGCCCTGCGCTGGGGGAAACCCTGGCAGGGGTTGCAGGAGGTTCACTCCTTCTTCCATCCCGAAGAGGGGCCGCGGCGACTCGCCCGCGCGGCGATCGAGAACGGTGGCACGGTCGCCGACACCCTGCTCCAGCAGGGACTCGGCAAAATGGCCGCCGGTGGCGGCTACGCCAAGGCCGTCACTGCCGCCATCCTGCGTGAGCTCGCCGGCGGCGCCGAGGTGGATCACCGGCGACGGCTCGAGCGCATCCGGCAGGTCGCGCTTCGGTCGGACGGCACACTGATCTTCGAGGACCAAGCGGTGCTCGTCGCCGAGGCGCTTCTGCGCCCCTTCAGGCGCGACGACCCCGACATCGCCATCCAGGACCTGTTCCTGCAGACGGTGCTCTCCCTGTTCGGCGACCCGCGGCTGCGCCCCGGCCGCTGGAACCAGCTGCGGGAGCTCGAGGACATCGTCCAGCGCTGGCTGACCCGCCAGTCGCTGCGGCAGTTCCTCGAGATCGTCGACCAGACGGCGGACCTCAGCATGTGGAAGTACCGTCGGCAGTTCTGGGAGGCCGTGCACAATGCGGGCCTCGTCAAGGGAGCATGGGTCGTCCTCGGCCCGGACGGGGTGACACGCGCACGGCGCGCATTCGGGAAGAGCGCTAGCTTCGCTCAGTTCAGTGGAGGCGGCCGCAAGCAAGTCGCCTCGGGCCACGCCGTCCTGCTGTTGCAGGTCGGGAGGGGTGTCGTCGCGGACTGGAGCCACGACGGGAAGTGCAACATCTGGGCTGACGCCGACATGGTCGGAGCACCCAAGCTCTTTCGCGGGACCTACGACTCCGATGAAGTGAGGATTGCCGCCGGCGCCGGAAACCTAGAAACCGACAGCCTCTTCAGCATCATGCACATGAGCTCCGCCTCCTATCACTGGCAGAACAAGGTCGCCGACCGCCTGTTCAAGATGACGGGCTTCCGCCTGCAGCAGACGCTCTACAGGGTCCGCTGATATGGCCGCCTCGTTCCAGTGCAACTGCACCGACAACGGCGCCGAGCTCGTTCTGGTCGATCGCGGCCTGTTCAGCCGCAAGGTGGTCGCACGGGCCGACTGGGATCGCGCTCCCCCTGCCTTGTCAGCCGCCATCCGCTTCCTCCGACGGCTCCAGGACGAGGGACGGGCACGCCCCTCGGGCGAGGGAGTCATGTTGGGCACCGAGGCTCTGACGGAAGTGCCGAACGGGCTGGCGCCGGCACTCGGCCTGCCGCCGCTGGCGAAGCTCTCCGTCACTCTGCAGTTCAAGAGCCGCGTCGATACACCCGAAGGCGAGATCCGCGTCTCCTGGTCGGACACGACCAGCCGGCGCGTGATGCCGAAGGTCCGCGGCGTCTTTGTCGAGACAGGTGGCGAGGTCGGGCGACTGTCCTCTCCCGTCGTTCACCTCCTTGCCGCGGTCGAGGCCTACAACGCCACCGGTGGGCAGCGCGGCGAAGACCGGATCGGCACCTGGCTCGGTGTTCAGACCGCCCTGCGGCAAGCGACGGGCGAAGAGGTGAAGACCGACGGCTTCCTCGGCAGTCTCACCATCTATCAGGCCGGGGCCTTCGCACTCGACGTGCGTGAAACACTCCAAGGGCCGCAGTTCGATCCTGTCTTGATGGCGCCCGGCATGGCCGGGTCGGACAGCGATGAGACTGACGCACCCGAAGCCGGAGAGGACGGAGTGTTCTCGGATGCATCGGCCGGCTCGACCCGTGACAACGAGCGGGACGCGCTGCTTCCTCCCGATCTGCAGAAGGCCTTCGCCCGCCAGGCGGTGAACCAGGCCGGCCGGACCCACGACGCTTATGTTCTCGGTCGCAATACCTTCGTGGTGCTTGAGCCCGACCTGAAGGCGGCGCTCGATGTCGTCAAGCGGGTGCGGTCGGCTCCCGAGGCCGATAGGCGGGCCTTCCTCCGTAACCCTCGCTCGGTCCTCGCCGAGGCTCTCGGAGCCGACGACGTGGAAGCCGCCGGGCGCCTGTTCGTCGAGACTGGACAGTACTCTGACCGGGTCGAGGGGCTGGGGCTTTGGGAAAAGCCCCACATGCCGTGGCTGACCAAGCGCCGGAGCGACTGGTTGCCGGAGACCTTTCTCCTGCAGATCGGCTCCCGCTCGGTCCAGATGACGCCTGAGCGTCTGCAGGACCTGGCCGAGCGCGCGGAGGCGGCCAAGGCCGGGGACCGGACCTCCGTCGAGTTCGACGGGGAGGAGCACGCCCTGCCGGATGTCGAGTACGCGCTGGCGAGCGTGCCGACGGAGGCGCCGACCCTTCAGGAGGAGGCTCAGGCACCGATCGAGGACGCGCCTCCGGAGGCTCCCCCGGACAAGGCCGTCCTGCTGATCAAGACCAATATCGACGGCAACGACTACGTCCTTTCGAGTCCAAAACGGCAATCGTCCTTGCCGTCCACGCTGCCGTTGGATCTGATCAGTGGCACGGTCGCGAAACCGCACCAGGAAGAGGGCTTCGCCTGGCTCGTCGAGGCATGGCGTGCGGGTTGGCCCGGAGTGCTGCTCGCCGACGACATGGGTCTCGGCAAGACCTTCCAGGCGCTCGCCTTCATGGCCTGGCTCCGGAAAGCCTCCGCCCTGCGGAAGGCAGTCGGCCCCCTTCTCATCATGGCTCCGACGGCACTGCTGAAGAATTGGCAGGCCGAGGCGGCGCGCCATCTCAAGCCTGACGTGCTCGGGGACTGCCTGGAGGCCTTTGGCCCGCGGTTGTCGTCCCTGAAGTCGGTCAAGGACCAGCACTGGACGCCGGACGATGCCCTCGACGTCGGCGCCCTACGGGAGGCCGGCTGGATCCTGACGACGTACGAGACCCTCGCCACCTACCATAGGGCCTTCGCACGTGTGGCCTACGCCCTCGTCGTCTTCGACGAGATGCAGAAGGTGAAGTCGCCCGACACGATCAACACCCATGCCGCCAAGGCGCTCAACGCCGACTTCGTGCTCGGTCTGACCGGCACCCCGATCGAGAACCGGCTTGAGGACCTCTGGTGCATTCTCGACCGCATCGCGCCGGGATATCTCGGCGGCCTGAAGGAGTTCTCCCGCACCTACGGTGACGAGGATCCAGAGGCCCTCCGTGGCCTGAAGCAGCGCCTCGACGAGCCCCAGGACCACGCTCCGCCGATCATGAAGCGGCGGATGAAGGAGGAGATCCTGGAAGGCCTGCCGCCAAAGTCGGTGAGCACCTACCGAATCGTGATGCCGCCGTCGCAGGCCTCCGCCTATCACTCCGCCGTCCTCGGAGCGAAGGGGGGCGAACAGAGCATGGGCGCCATGCTGAAGGCGATCCACGCGCTCCGCGGCATCTCATTGCACCCGGACGGTGCGCCGGGTGACCCCTATGACCCCGCATGGCAGCGGCGGTGGATCGAGAGCTCTGCCCGTGTCCGGCAGACGATCGAGATTTTGAAGGAGATTGAGGCGCAGGGGGAGAAGGCCCTGGTGTTCATCGAGGACCGGGCAATCCAGAAGGCCTTCGCAGCGGTCGCGGCCAGCCTGTTCGCGCTGCCAGGAGAACCCAAGATCATCAACGGTGCCGTCGCGGGTGGCGACCGGCAGGGCTTGGTCGACCGCTTTCAAAAAGCAAGACCGGGCTTTGACCTGCTTCTCCTGTCCCCGAAGGCGGCCGGCGTCGGGCTGACGATCACTGCCGCCAACCACGTCATCCATCTCAGCCGCTGGTGGAACCCCGCCGTCGAGGACCAGTGTAACGACCGCGTCTATCGCATCGGTCAGGACAAGCCCGTCTTCGTCCATGTGCCTCTGGCCATCCACCCAGACTACGGCGACGACTCCTTCGACGTGAAGCTCGACCGCCTCCTGGCTGCCAAGCGCTCCCTCTCCCGCCACATGCTCGCGCCGCCGACGGGCGACGGCGACATCAGCAAGCTGTTTGCGGAGACGGTGGGGAAGTAGGGAGGGCGGCGCCCCCACGGGCGCGGGACGGTCAGCAGGAAGTAGACAAAATGTACTAGTTATGATCAATGTCTTTGACGCGGCTCTAACTTCCACAACGGCTATCGTCAGGCCGCCATCAAGGCTCATTGTGAATAGAACCCGATTATTCTCAGGGAATGTTGGCACGGATGCTGGCACTGGCGGAGCCCATAAACATTATTCTTTAATCTATTCAAATGGCTATTCGTCTTTTTTGGCGCCGCCCCTAGCACCATTTCCCTCTCCGCAGCCGTCCACCAGCGTCCAGAAACACCAGGAAAAGCCCCGACTTCAGCGGCTCTGGCGTCCACCTGCATTCGTGGGGGGCTGTTGGCACCCGGCGAATATGTTGACACCGTTGTGGGCATCCGCCGGTGCCAAAGATCGCGCTAATCGGTGCCAAAGATCGCCGCGCGCTACAACAAAGGCGCCGTGGCGAAACCAGCCCCGCTCGATGGATGTCCGCTCGCATGTGATGGAGAACGTCACCCGGTGCCTCGGCCACTCGGCGAGCGACGGCCCTTGCGGCGACAAGAACGGCGCGGGGGCGATCAACGGCCGCTTCGGCAGCCTGGGGTCGTTCGCAGCCAATTGGGGTGATCCCGGCATTCGGCTGTCCACCAGGGCTGCCGAGCGCCCCTCGGGCCTTCTGGAAGGCCGGTGCTGCCGCATGTCACGCCCGCAAAACGCGCCTGCGGCACTCCCGCGGCCTCACCGACGGCGGCGCTCGTCGTTCGGGGGCTCGCCTCAGAGAAAGCGCGAGCTGTCGAGAAGCTCAGCGGTGCCGTCCAGCTCCCTATGCAGGCGATGCCAGCGGCGATCCAGATACACCAGCGAATGGGTCTCCGGCGGTTCCTCCATCGGATGGGCCTCGCCATCCAGCAATTCGGCGGCGACCAGGGTTGCGCCATCGATCGGCAGCAGGCCGAGTCGGCGCGCCCGGAACCAGGTCGAGACGCCCGTATAGCGCGGCTCGCCGGTGACAAGCCGCTGCCACGCCCCGTTCGGCGGAAAGCGCTCGGCACCGCTCGACACGCACAGTTGCGCCAAATCGATATCGGTGTAGCGCAGCAGGTGGATGACCATGGTCTCTGCGCGCAGCAGGGGTTCAGTCGAGCTGGACTTGGCAGACAGCGAGAAGGCGACGATCGGCGGCGCGGCGCTGACGGAAATCAGCGACGAAACGGTCATGGCCACCGGCCGGTCGCCGGGGTCGGCCGTAATCACGGCAACGCCGGCCGGGTGACGGCGGAAGGCCTCGCGGAAGGCATCGGTCATCGGGTGCTTCAGGCTCATCGACAGTTCTCTTCAACAGCATGAACTGGGGGACCGGACGGCATGAACCGCCCGGCCCTTCTGACTACTTTTTCTCGATCAGATCGTAGAACTGCCAGACCCGATTGCTCCAGCTGCCACCGATGTCACGGCCGGCCGATGTGACGACCGACGGAGCGATGGTAAAATGGTTCGCCGCGACCATCATCTCGCGGAATGTACGCTGGATGACGCCAGCACGCAGCGATGCACCCCCACCAGCGCGATAGGCGAAGTTACAGATATCGACGCCAACCTCGTGAATCTCCGACTTTGCCAAATGGACAAGGCTGATCTGCTTTGTCGAGACGCTGTTGCCGGCCTCGATCGACTTTTCGATGTCGCGCCACACCTCGAAGACGAAGGCGCGAGCCGCGCGATAGCGGGCCTCGGCGCGACCGTAGTCGTACCAAAACTTCTCGCTTTCACCGATCAAGCCGGCCCGGCCAGACTTGGCGCGGGCGAACTTGGCGATCTCGTCGAGCATCCGCCGGCCCGTGCCGAGCGCCCAGCCCGTGTGGCCGATCGCGGCGAGCCCGACGACACCGAGACTGAAGAATTCCTTTTGGCGCAGCGGTGGCGCGGTCATGATCGGGAAGACGAGATCATCATCGATGAAGACGTCTTCTGCCGCGTAGTCGATGCTGCCCGTACCACCCAACCCCAGAACGTCCCAATTGCCGAGCTGCTTGTGCTCGGAGATCGGAGCGTGTGCGCACATGATGATCACATTGCCATTCGCATCCTTGGCAGGTTTGCCGGTGCCGTCGTCGACAAAGGCAGCACTATGAGTATAGGTGGCGTGACTGAAACCACTGCCATAACTCCACTTGCCGGTCAGCCGATAACCACCCTCGACCTTCTTCAGCATGCCGAGTGGCGCACCCTGACCGGAGAAGCGGTTGTCGGTCCCCGGCGCGAAAAGACGCTCGACGGCGCTGTCCGGCAGAAAGGCTGCCGACATCGCGCCGATGCAGCTATGCACCATCGAGACCCAGCCCGCCGATCCCGAGTGCCAGGTGATCGCTTCGAGCAGTTCGAGACCCTGGGTGGGCGGCAACTGTGCGCCGCCAAGGGTCTCCGCCGCAAAGATGTGCGACATCCGGAGCGGCTTCAGCACTTCGAACGTGGCCGCAGTCAGTTCGCCATTCTCCTCATCGGCGACGGCGTTGGCATCCAGGACCGGCCCAATCTCAGCGATCTTCTCGAGCAGATCGCGATAATCCGTGGCCGTTCCCCAAGCACTGTGCTTGATGGGTATGTTCATGATCTATCCTCCACTGACAATTGTTTCAACGTGCGAGAAAATCGCCGATTTCAACCACAACCCCTGGCTTCTCCTGCAGGACGAAGTGACCGGCGTCCTCAACCAGAATCAGGCTCGCATCAGGCAGCGCATTCACGAAGAGCGGCGCCTGTTTCGCCGGCAGCAGGCGATCTTCCACGCCCCAGACGACGAGCGCGGGATTGTTGATGCGCGCCAGAAAGCGACGCAGGTTCGGATGCCCCATGCCGAAAGGCGCGAGCAGACGAGCGAGCGTCTCGCCCTCACGGACGCGGTCTGCGCTGAAGGCCTCGGCAAAGCCTGCATCCGTGCCGTCCGGGAAGTAACGAAGCGCCACGGCGACGTCGTGTGCGAGATAGGCCGGCAGATCCTGCGGTGCGAGCGTCCCGAGATTGGTGGCCGGATGTGCAGGATCGTTGAGGCCGGCCGGGGCGACCAGCACCACCTTGTCGAAGCGCTCGCGCGCGACGCCGGCAAGCTCCGTCGCCATCCAACCACCCATGGAAAAGCCCATCAGATGCGGTGTCTCCGGCAGGTCCAGCACATCGAGCAGGTCAAGGTAGTGCAGCACCATGTCGGACATGCCCGCTACATGCGGTGCAGCGCCTGAATACCCGAAGCCGGGATGGCTCGCGCAAAGCACACGGAAGCGGTCAGCCAACCCCCTGGCGAAATCGAAACCTTCGAGCGTCGATGCGCCATGCAGGAACAGCAGCGGTTTCCCTTGGCCAATGGCCTTAATCACTGCCGTTGTGCCGCTGACGTCGTATTCGAATGTCTCGAATTTAACGTCCATGTTGATGTCTCCTCAGACGAGTTCCGGCTGGATCAGCACTTTGCATTGCGTCGTGCGGCGGCGAAGGCTCTCGAAGATCTGCGGCACCGGCGACAAGTCGATCCTGTCGGTGATTACCACCTGTGGTGCGAACGGGCCGCCTTGCAGCGCGTCGAGCGCGACCCCGAATTCGTTTCGCTGATGGAAGAACACCGAGAAGAGCAGGCTCACTTCCTTGCACAGTGCGACGAACGGGTCCCAGTCGTCGCCGCCGATGCAGAGGCCGACGCCGACCACAGTTCCCTGCAGCCGCACGGCGGCAGCCGCTGCGCCGAGCAGGCCGCGCTTGCCGACGCATTCAAAGACGATGTCCGGTGCCCCGCCGCAGGCATCGGCGAGGTTCTCGGATAGTTTGTCGCCCGAGAACACGAAGTCGGTAGCGCCCAGCGCGAGCGCGCGTTCACGCTGGTGATCATGGATATCCGCCATGACGACGCAAGATGCTCCCATCCGCCGCGCCCAGAAGGCGACGAGCAGGCCGATCGGTCCGGCCCCCAGGATGGCGACGCGGTGGCCGGGCTTCATGCCGGAGCGGACGATGCAATGCAGCGCGACCGCAAGCGGCTCTGCCAGCGCGCCATCCTCAAGGGCGACGTCGTTGGGCAGGAGATGGCACTGGCGCGCGGCGACGGTGGTGTACTCGGCATAACCGCCACCGATCAGTACCATCTCGACACAGCGCGCCGGATCTCCCCGTCGACAGGCCTCGCAATGGCCACACCCGCGCATCGGCACGACCGCCACGCGGTCGCCGATACGAAGGTTGGTTACCGCCGATCCGAGGGCGACGACGGCGCCGGCGAATTCATGGCCGAGCACGAACCCCGCCCCGATGCCGAACGGTACCGGATCTTCCGTGATGTGCAGGTCACTGCCACAGATGCCGCAGGCGGCGACACGCAGCACAACCTCGTCTGGCGCCGGCGAGGGGTCGGGCACCGTGCAGATCCGCAGCGGCGCGCCGACGGACTCAAAAACTGCCGCTTTCACGAAACTCTCCCTATTTCCGGGTCGGGTCGACGAGCTTTCGCCGGATTGGGAACCACGGCGCGTCCCATCGCTTCGAGATCAGCCCCCAGATGCCGGTGCGCGCATAGAGCGCCACCAGCAGCGTCATCAGGCCGAGGACGACGAAATAGGTCGCGCCATACTCGCCGAACCAACGGTCGGCGATGAAGAAGATCAGGGCACCGATCAGCACGCCCTCGATCGAGCCGATGCCGCCGACCATGACGATGAAGATGGCAACGTTCGCCCACATCGGATCGAAGGCCGACCCCGGCGTGATCCGAAGCTGCGCCATGAAGTAGATCGCGCCGGCGAGGCCGCAGCCGACTGCTGAAGCCACATAGATCAGAAAGCGCAGCTTGGCGACGTTGACGCCCTGGCTGGCAGCCGCGACAGGGTTGTCGCGCATGGCGATCAGGGCAAGGCCGTAGCGCGAGCGAAGCAGCCAGTAGCTGCCGCCCACCGTCAGCAGAAGCATCACCGCGCAGAGCAGCGACATGGCGACGTTCCGCTCGAAGGCCGAATAGTCCTGCATCACCCGAAGCGACATGCCGGCGCCGGCATTGACGATCGGCAGGTTCGAGGCGACCAGCCGGAACACCTCGGCGACGACCCACGTTCCGATTGAGAAGTACGGACCGTCCAGCCGGTGAAGCAGCAGGTAGACCGGCACCGCCAGCACCGCCGGCACCAGAAGCGAGAGAAAGACCGCGAGGAATGGATTGATGCCGAAGGTCTGCGCCAGCACGAAAAGCGCGTAACCCGCGGCGCCCATGAAGGCTTGTTGTCCGACCGAGACAAGGCCGGCATAGCCCGCCAGCAAGTTCCACATCTGCGCGACGGCGATATAGCAGCACAACACGAGAATGGAGCGGATCGTCCCTGTGGAAGCCCACCACGGCATGGTGGCGACCGCAACGATACCCAAGACCGCGAGCGTCATCGCGATACGACCCGAAGTGGTTTGGCGCTGGACCTGAACCTCCGGCGCCTCTGTCGTGGCAAAGGGAACAGCGCTCATTAGGAAGCCTTTCCGAATAGGCCCTGCGGGCGGGTCGCCAGCACGATCAGGAAAACGATATGCCCGGCGAGCACGCCGAAGCCCGGATCGATGCGAAAGCCGATGGCCTGCGCGATGCCGAGCACCATCGAGCCGAGGAAGGCACCCCAGACGGAGCCCATGCCGCCGATGATCACGGCCTCGAAGGCGTAGATCAGTTGGGCCGGACCGTCCGACGGCGCGACGGTCGACCGCAGCGCCTGGAAGACGGCCGCGAAGCCGAGGATGCCGACGGCGACCGCCGTCGCCAATGCATAGACGGCGCGCGGGTTTATGCCAGTCATCGACGCTGCTTCGACATCGGCCGAAGCCGCCCGAAGTGCCCGGCCGAAGCGCGTGCGCTTCAGCGTCACATCAAGACCCCAGGTCAGGCCGGTGGCGACCGCCAGCACGATCAGCGGCAGGACGCCGATATAGATGCCACCGATCTCGATCGACTGGCTTTCGATGCCGTGCCCGGGCAGCGACCGGCTGTTCGCGGACCAGATCTGCAGCATCAGGTTCTGCAGCGCGATCGACAGGCCGAAGGTGGCGATCAGAGAGGGCAGAGGATCACTACCGACGACGCGGTTCAGCACCATCTTCTGCAGCATCCAGCCCATCAGCACCGCGAGCGGCACCAGCACGATCAGAACCGATGCCGGCGCCAGGCCCCAGGCGGTCGCCATCGAAATGCCGATCAGCGACAACAGGATGACCAGATCGCCGTGGCTGATGTTCACGATCCGCATGACACCAAACATCAGCGCCATGCCGAGCGCATACTGGGCATACATGCCGCCCAGCAGGATCCCCTGCACCAGTGCGTCAAACCACACCATGGCCCGCTCCAAAATACGCATGACCGATTTGCTCGCGGGTGACGTCGCGGGAGTTTCCGGTGAGGGTCACACGCCCCTCCAGCATGCAATACAGTCGGTCCGAGGCGGACTGGGCGAGGCTCACGTCCTGCTCGACCAAGATCACCGCGGCGCCGGTCGCACGAATTTCTGGCAAGGCGGCATAGATCTCGCGGATCACCTTGGGCGCGAGGCCAAGACTGATCTCGTCGCAGAGCAGCACGCGCGGCTGGCAGAGCAGCGCGCGGCCGATGGCGACCATCTGCTGCTGCCCGCCGGAGAGGCTCTGCACCGGTGTGCGGGCCTTTTCGCCCAGGATCGGAAACAGCTTATGCAGACGCGACAATGTCCAGCCGCCCTTGGCGCCGATGCGCGCGGCCTGGTCGATGGCGACGCGAAGGTTGTCCTCGACCGACATGCCAGTGAACAGCCGGCGGCCCTCCGGGACGATGGCAACGCCCTTCTGCACCATGCGGTCGGTCGCGGTGCCGCCGACGGGCTCCCCGTCCAGCCGCACCATCTCTTTCCCGACTGGCAGCAGCCCCATGATCGAGCGAAGAAAGGTCGACTTCCCCGCCCCGTTCGCGCCGATCAGGGCCACGGCCTCGCCCTGATGCAGTTCGCTATCGACGCCGTAGAGCGCCTGGAAGTCCCCGTAGCGGGCGACGAGCCCATGAGTGGATAGCACGGGGGTCATGCCTCGATCCCCATGTAGACGCGTCGGACCTCGGGTAGCGCGATCACCTCGGCCGGCACGCCCTCGGCGATCTTCTCGCCGAAGTTCAACACCAGCAGCCGGTCGGCTACCGCCATCAGCGCATGCAGGACATGTTCTATCCAAACGATGGTGACGCCACGATCGCGAATGCGGCGGACCAGCGCCACCAGGGCTTTCGATTCATCGTCGGTGAGCCCCCCCGCGATCTCGTCCAGCAGCAGCAGCTTCGGATCCGAGGCGAGCGCGCGTGCCAGTTCCAGCCGCTTGCGGTCGAGCAGCGTCAGCGCGCCGGCCGGAACATTCGCCTTGCCATAGAGCTCACACTCGCGAAGCACCTCGGCGCAGAAGGCGTAGCTCTGCCTTTCCGTTCGCCCGCCACCGAAAGCGGCGGCGACCAGCAGGTTCTCGAAGGTGGTCATGCCGGAATAGGGGCGCGGGATCTGGTAGGTCCGACCGATGCCCATCTGGCAACGCCGGAACGGCGGCTCGCCGCCGAGCGCGGTGTCACCGAGGCGGATCTCGCCGCCGGACACTTTCAGATCGCCGCTGATCATGTTGAACATCGTCGTCTTGCCCGCTCCGTTCGGGCCGAGGATGCCGAGCACCTCGCCCCGAAGCACATCGAAACTCACCTCATGCAGGACGCGGACGGCACCGAAGGACTTCGACACACCACGCACTTTCAGCAGGATTTCCCTGTCCATCGGCACCCCCGCGCCCTGTCTCACGTCACCAGACGATCGGCTGGAACTTTTGCTGCGGTGCGAAGAGCTTATCGACCGTGTTGTCGACGATCTTGAGGTCGTAGGGCCATCTCTCGCCTTTGACCCACTGGCCGCCGAAGATCGGCGTCTTGCAGATGTTCTTGTGCGGCGAGCCGTCGAACTTGATGTGGCCGACCAGGGTATTCACATCGGTAGATGCCATCGCGTCGCGGTTCGCCTCGCGATCGAGAGGGTTGGACGAGCGCCTGAGGATGTCGACTGCGACCTCGAGAAGCGCGTGCGAGTAGCCAAGTGGCTGTGTCCACTGGCGATTCGTGTCGGCCTCCCACTGGGCGGCGACCTCGCTGCTGACCTGTCCGGTCAGCGACGACTTGAACGGGAAGGCCGGCGTCCACCAGACTTCCGACGACATGCCGTTACCGAGCGGACCCATCGCCTCGACGCCACCCGGAAACAGCAGCGCCGCCGCCACCGTCACCGCCTTCGGCTTGAAGCCCTGCTGGTTGCACTGGGTGACGAAGGTCTTCAGATCATCCGGATACGTGATGCCGCCGATGATCTCGCAACCCTGCTTCTTGAATTCGGCGATCTGCGCGGAGAAGTCATTGGTTCTGGGCTGGAAGTAACCCGGTATGACGACCTCGTAGCCGGCCTTCCGGGTCGGGGCTGGTAGACCATATTCATCGTTGCCCCAGGTCTCACCATCGATATTCTGCGGGAACAGCATACCAACCTTCTTGTTAGTCTCAAGGTGATTCCAGAGACCAACAAATGTCGCCAAGGCCTCTTCGAGACCCCAAAAGAAGTGGTAGGTCCACTGAAAGGTCTGCTCGCCACCACCGCGCGGGAAGACCACCGCCTGCCAGGGCGCGCCGGACGAGATGCAAGGTGTCTCGTAGAGTTCCGCCTGCTCGGCCACCGGCAGGATGGTGTCTGTCGTCGACGCCGGAACGATCAGATGGACCTCGTCGTTCAAGATAAGATTACCAGCGATTTCGGCCGATTTATTCGGGTTCGACTGGCTGTCGCGATCGATGATCTCGATCTCGTAGATGTCACCGTTGGCAGACTGCAACTGGCCGCCCAGAAGAGTGCGGATTTTCTGCAGTGTATAACCGTCCGTCTCGCCGAACAGGGCGAGCGGGCCGGTCGTCGGACTGATATAGCCGACCTTGATCTTGCCGGCGGTGGCGGCGCGGAGGTAGCTCGGCATGGCGAGCGTGCTCGCCGCGACACTGGCGCCGAGACCCTTGAGAACGGTCCGGCGGCTGGGCCGTGCGCCCGACTTCAGAAATTTATTATAGTAAGTCATTGACGTTCCCTTCCGTTGTTAACGTGCCTCCGGCCCCGCCTGCGCTCGACGGAGCTGGGTTCTGTTCAAAGCTTCAGGTCATCCGGAGCAGAGAGCCGCCATCAATGACGATCTGCGAGCCGGTCACATAGGACGAGGCGGGCGAGGCGAGATAGAGCGCCAAGCCCTTGATCTCCTCGGGGTCGCCGATCCGCCCGATCAGCGACTGCGATTCGAACGCCTTGCGATCCGCCGGATTGCGCAGCCGACCGTCGGCGATGTTGGTGATGAACGGTCCCGGCAAGATGGCGTTGATGCGGATGTTGTAGGCGCCGAGCTCCATCGCCATGTGCCGGACGAGGTGGTTCACGGCGGCCTTGGCCGGCATGTAGGGGGTGCCGACGATGCTCTCGTTGATCAGCGAGGCGATCGACGAGGTGACGATGATCTGACCGCCACCATTCGGCTTCATGTGCCGGACCGCATGCTTGATGGTAGTGTAGACCGAAGTCAGGTTGATCTCGATCACCTTGTCCCAGTGCTCGTCCGGCAGGTTCTCGATGGCGCCTTCCGGGTTGCGTTCGCCGGTCGGTGTGTTGAAACCCGGCCCAGCGTCGATGCCGGCATTGGCGAACACCACGTCGATCGCACCCGCCTTCTCGGCGACCTTGTCGAAGGCCGCGGCCATGGCGGCGCGATCGCCGACATTGATGACAAGGCCCCAGACCTCACCGCCCGTGGCGCGGATCTCCGCCACGGTCTTGTCAAGTCCTTCGGGGTTCAGGTCAAAAATGCAGACCTTCGCGCCATGCTCGGCCATGATCTCGGCATAGGCTCGACCGATGCCACTGGCCCCGCCGGTGACGATCACCGACTTGCCCCTGACGTCGAACATCTTCTCCAGTGCAGCCATTGCATCCTCCCGTTTGTACACCTGACCTGCGGGGACGCGCCTCCCCGCCGCTGCTCGCAGATCAGCTCTTTTTGCGCGACAGCACGAAATCGAACTCGACGTCGTAGAACGGGGCCTCGGCATCGACGCTTGCTGCGACCTCGGCGTCTTCAACCTTGCGGAATTCGGCCAATAGGCTCTCCTTCACTCCGAAGACAGCGTCCGAATTGATGTATGGATCGTCCGGATCGAAGATGTGGGTGGTGAGCGCGTCGAAGCCCTCGGCTTCGACGATGTAGTGGAGATGCGCCGGCCGATACGGATGGCGGCCAAGCGCGCCAAGCAGCTTGCCGACCGGGCCGTCATCCGGAATTGGGTAGAATTTCGGCTTCACGCCGCGGAACCAGTAGCGTCCGTCGGCGTCGGTGCGGAACACGCCGCGAAGGTTGAAGTCGGGCTGGATGCCCCGCTGCTGCACGTCATAGAAGCCTTCGTCATTGGCTTGCCAGACGTCGATCTTCGCCCCCGCGATCGGCTTGCCCTCGGTGTCGAGGATCCGGCCATGCACGAACATCGGCTCGCCCTTCTGGTCGAGGCAGATGTTGGAGCCCATCGGCAGCTCGGGCGCATCGGCGACATGGAACGGTCCCAGCACCGTCGATTCGGAGGCACCCGACGGCTTGCGGTTGTTGATCGCATCCACCAGCATGGAGACGCCGAGCACGTCCGACAGCAGAATGTATTCCTGCCGCCAATCGTTGCAGATCTGGCCGGTCTTGGTAAGAAATAGAATTGCTTTAAACCATTCTTCCTGGCTCGGCTCTATTTCTTTGACTGCCTCATGCAATTTCCGCGTGATGACATCCATGACCTGGCGAAATCGCTCATCACCGGCATTCTTGTTGCGCGCCACGACGACTTCGGCCGAGTTCGCTTCGGTGAAATAGCCGTGTTCATGTTCATCGATCATGCGATCTTCCTCAGCGCGCGAGTATGGACGTGAAGAGGCGGCGCAATTCGGCGACGGGGTCGGCAGCCAGCGTCTCGGCACGCCAGGCGACATGGTGGTCGGGCCGGACGACGAGGCAGCCCGCGTCACGGATTTGCCGTGCGCGCGCCCAATCGCCGGTGTGATCTTCAATCGCGCGGCGCGGCCCGATCGCGTGGGTGCGGATCGGCAGGCCAAGCTCTGCACCGATCATCCCGGCCGCGGCGATCCAGGCCTCGCCACCAATGCCGGTCAGAAGCGTGAACTCGCCCTGCCCGCAAAGATCGAGCGTCGACACCTTCCGGCCCGAGCGCTCGAACACCCAGACATGCGGCAGGCGCGCGCCCGGCCAAGTCGTCGGTGCATAATGGAGTTCGCGATCCGTCTCGAAGGCAGGCTGCTCCTGGCCGTCCGTTACAACCGCATTCGAGGAATAACGCTGGTTCATCTCGACGCCGTGCGCATCGAATTCATATTTCTTGAAGGCGATCGCCTTACGTAACGCCTCGCGCTGCGTCTCGGCGGCCGACGTCGCGTCGGCACGCGCTTTCATGTTTCTCTGGATCTTCTCATGATCGACGCCGCCATCCATGCCGAGCGCCTCGAAGATCGGTCCGAATTCGCCGATCGACTGGTTCGCCCGCGTCACGATCTGACGCGCGATCGGTGCGCGCTCGACGGAGTAACTATCGAGGAGGCCGCGGCCGGCCTGACCCTTGACGACCTTGGCCAGCTTCCAGGCGAGGTTGAAACCATCCTGGATCGATGTGTTGGAGCCCAGTCCATTGGAAGGCGGATGCCGGTGCGCGGCATCGCCCATGATGAAAACGCGCCCCTTCTGCATCTGCGTGGCGAAGCAGTTGTTCACGGTCCAGGTATTGGCGCCCAGAAGCTCGATCTCGAGTGTCGAATCTCCGACCAACTGGCGCGCGACCTCGGTCGCGAGTTCCGGCGTCACCACCGGCGGCGGCTGGTTGATGTCGTAGCCCCAGACGATGAGCCATTCATTCCAGGGCCGCACCATGCGGACGAGGCCCATGCCGATCCCACCGACATCGGCGCCAGGCTGCATGACCCAGTAGAGAACGCTCGGTCGGTGCGCGACATATCTGGAGAGGTCGGCCTGGAACAGGATGTTCATCGAGCCGCCGACGCCCATCTTGCCCTCGAACGGCAGGCCGAGATGCTCCGCCACCAGCGAATTGCCGCCATCCGCGCCGACGAGGAACTTCGACCGCACGGTGAAGTCCTTGCCCGAAAGCCGGTCGCGGCAGGTCGTGGTGACGCCGTCCTCGTCCTGCACGTGGCTCACATATTCGGTGCTCATGCGGGCCTGCGTGCCGCGTGAGCACGCGGTCTTGAACAGGATCGGCTCCATGAACGTCTGGGGCAGGTCGTTCATCAGCGATGGCGACGACAGCAGATGCTCCGCCTTGGAGTGGGGGTGCGTGCCCCAACTCTTCATGCGGCCGATCTCTTCACCGGCCAGGCTCTCGCAGAAGACGTTCTCACCCATCAGTTCCTGCGGCGAGGCGTGCATCATCGCCTCGGCCTCGACCTCCGGGCCGAGGTCGCGCAGCACTTCCATCGTGCGCTGATTGGTGATGTGGGCGCGCGGCGTGTTCGACAGCCAGCGGTAGCGGTTCACCACCATGTTGGCGACGCCCGAACTGGACAACAGCGCCGCCGTGGCCGAGCCGGCAGGCCCCGTCCCGACGATCAGCACATCGGTTTCGATATCGATCATCAAATTCCTCCCTCGATCTTCGACCCGACGAGCTTGCGGCGGACGGGAAACAGGTGCAGGCCGCTGCGGGCCGAGATCAGCCCCCAAAGACCCTTTGGGGCAAACAACATCACGACGATGGCGATCAAGCCGATGGTCATCAGGTACCAGCTGCCATAGTCGGCCAGCGCCGAGCGCAGCACGAAGAAGACGAGCACGCCCAGGATCGGCCCCTCGATAGTGCCGATGCCGCCGATGACGACGATGAAGATGACGAAGGCGGTCCAATCGGTGACGGCGAAGGCGGCGTCCGGCGAGATGCGGGCCGTCTGCAGGAAGATCAACGCGCCCGTCAGCCCCGTGGCGGCCGCCGCGATCAGGAAGACCGCCCATTTGAGCCGTTCGGCGTCGACGCCGACCGACCGCGCCGCATCGACATTGTCGCGCACGGCGGCCAGCGCCAGACCAAGGCGGCTGCGCAGCAGCCAATAGATCCCGCCTGTCACGACGACGACGAGCACCAATGCCAGCCAATAGGCGAGGATGTCACGCGCGGCGGCCTCGCGGACGCTGAACAGCGCCTGGATCAGCTCGGTGCCGAGAATGTTGCTGGTGGCCTCGCGCGGCAGAGACGTTCCGGTGCCGCCGCCGAGTGCCTTCCATTGCGCGATCACCAGGCGTGTCACCTCGGCGATCACCCAGGTGCCGATGGCGAAATAGGCACCTTGCAGCCGAAAGGCGAAATAGGCCGTCGGCACCGCCAGCACCAGCGCCGCGAGGCCGCCCAACGGGATGGCCCAAACCGGGTTCCAGCCCAGCAGAATGACGCCGGCGAACATCGCATAGGCGCCGATACCGACGAAAGCCTGCTGGCCGACCGAGATCAGACCGCCATATCCAGCCAGCAAGTTCCAGATCTGTGCCAGCGTCAGTATGGTCAAGATGAAGAACAGGTCCTGTATGGCGCCACGCGAGGCGACCGCGGGCAGAGCCAGACCGGCGAGCAGCAGAACGAGCACGACAATTGCCGTGACAGTTCCGGCGCGAGTGCGGGTGATGACGCTGTACATGCCGCGCCTCAATCGACGGCACGCGGGAAAAGACCCCGCGGCTTGAGCAGCATCACCACCAGGAAGGCAATGTGACCCGCGAGGATCTGCCATTCCGGGTTCAACGCCGCGCCGAAAGTCTGGGCGACGCCGATGATGACACCCCCCGCGAGTGTCCCCCACAGGCTGCCGAGGCCGCCAATGATCACCGCTTCGAAGGCGTAGATCAGCCGCGCTGGTCCGATGGAGGGATCGAAACTCGATCGCATGCCCAGGTAGAGCGCCGCCAGCGTCACGACGACCATCGCGATACCGGTGGCAATGGCGAAGATCCGCTTCGGCTCGATTCCCATCAGCCCGGCTGTCACAGCGTCGTCCGAAGTGGCGCGAAACGCTCGGCCGAGGGCGGTGTGGTAGAACAATCCGTTGAGAGCGACGATCAACAGAACTGCCGAAGCGAAGGTCAAGAGCGGCATGACGCCGACCGTAACCAGCCCCAGATCGAGCGAGGCCCCCTCGATCGCACCGGCTGGAATGCGGCGGCTGTCGGCGGAGAAGGCTTCGAGCAGGCCGTTCTGCAGAACGACCGCCAGGCCAAAGGTGACCAGCAGCGGCGGCAGGATATCCTTGCCCAGCACACGGTTCAGCACCACCGTTTGCAATAGCCAGCCGATCAGGAACATCAGCGGCATGGCGACCAGCGCCGCGATCCAAGGCGACAGGCCGAGCATCGTGACGCCCATTAGCACCAGGTATGCGGCGAAGACGATCAGGTCGCCGTGGGCAAGGTTGACCAGCCGCATGATACCGAAGACGAGGCTCAGTCCGGCTGCGAACAGCGCATAGAGCCCACCCAGCAAGACACCCTGAACGAGTGTATCGAGCCAGATCATGCCGCCTCTCCAAAATAGGCGACATGAATCTGTGACCGCGTAACGTCAGCCGCGTTCGCCGCCAGCGTCACGCGACCTTCCATCATGCAGTAGACGCGGTCCGCCACAGCGAGCGCCTTGCCGATATCCTGTTCCACCAGCACGATAGCGGCGCCACCGGCACGGATTTTAGGAAGGGCGTTGTAGATGTCACGGATGACGACCGGCGCAAGACCAAGGCTGATCTCGTCGCAGAGCAGCAATTCGGGGTTCGACATCAGCGCCCGGCCGATCGCCACCATCTGTTGCTGGCCACCGGAGAGCGCCGTGCCGGGGCTCTTGCGACGTTCGCGCAGGATCGGAAACAGGTTGTAGATCGCCGCGAGGCTCCACGGCCCCGCCGCCTTGCGCACCTGTCCGCCGATCAGGAGGTTCTCCTCCACGCTCAGCGACGGGAACAGCCGGCGGCCCTCGGGCACCATGGCGATGCCGCGCCTCATGACTTCGGCCGAGGACAACGCCCCGATCGGCTCGCTCCGATGCCGCACCATACCCGGCTCATTGCGGATCACGCCGGTAATCGAGCGCATCAGCGTTGATTTTCCAGCGCCATTGGCACCGATGATCGCCACGCATTCCCCTGCGTCCACAGCGATATCCACACCAAAAAGCGCGCGGAATTGACCGTAGTTCGCGGTGAGGCCGTGCGTTTGCAGCAGCATCAGACCTCGAGCCCCAGATAGATCTCGCGAACTTCCTTCGAAGCCATGATCTCGTCCGGCGCGCCAATCGCGATTACGCGTCCGAAATCCAGCACGAGCAAGCGCTCGACGACCGAGGTCAGCGCGTGCAGGACGTGCTCGATCCAGATGATCGTGGTGCCCCGGGCGTGGATGCTCCGGATGGTCGCGACCAATGCCCGGCATTCGCCCTCGGTCAGCCCGCCGGCGATCTCATCGAGAAGCAGAAGCTCCGGCCCCGTCGCGAGTGCGCGCGCGAGCTCCAGGCGCTTGCGGTCCAGCAGGCTGAGCGAGCCGGCCAGAACGTTGGCCTTCTTCAACAGCTCGGTCTCCTCGAGAATTCGTGCGCAGGCATCGACCATGTCGGCCTCACGCCCACCTCGACCGAAGGCGGCGGCGGTCAGGAGGTTCTCGAAAACGGTCAGACCCTCGAAGGGCTGCGGGATCTGGAAGCTGCGGCCAACGCCCCTGCGAACGCGCTCCATCGCAGGGGTGCGGGTGACATCGCGACCGAGGAATTCGATGCGCCCCACGTCCGCCAGCACATTGCCGGTGATCAGGTTGAACAACGTCGACTTGCCCGCCCCGTTCGGACCGATGATGCCCAAGGCTTCGCCGCGCGGCACCGACATGGTCACGGCATCCGTAACCTTCAGCGCCCCAAACGACTTCGAGACATTTTCCAGCCTGAGCATCATTGCCGCCATTCCCCGGGCACACCCATGGGGCCGGACAGAAACGGGGCGACGGCCTGCGCCCCCCCGTTCCATGTCAGGCCAGGGCTTCCATCTTGCCGGCAGTGGGGATCTCGGGTGCGGTGGCGTTCTCGACGATCACCAGATCGAAGCCGCCTCCGTCCTTCCTTCGCCACTGACCGCCGACGAGCGGTGTCTTGCAGACGTTCTTCGCCGCGAAGGGCGGCACTCCGACGCCATTCCACGCCACCTTGCCGACGACGGTCGACATGTCGGTTGCGGCAATGGCCGCCGCGATCGCCTCGGCATCGGTCGGATCCGCGACCCGCCCCATGACGTTCGCCGCCACTTCGAACAGCGAATGGCAAAAGCCGATCGGCTGGGTCCACGGACGCCCGGTCTCGGCGGTGAAATCCGCCGCCAGTTCCGCCGAACTCTGGCCCGTGATCGACGACTTGAACGGATGCGAGGCCGACCACCAGACTTCGGAAGAAAGATTGTTGCCGGCATCGCCGAGCGTCTCGACCGACTGCGGGAAGAGGATCGCCTTGGCCACCGTCACAGCCTTGGGCCGGAAGCCCTGCTGGCGGGCCTGGTTCCAGAAGGTGGTGAAGTCGGGCGGGATCACAACGCCGGTGACGATCTCCGCGTTTGCCGCCTTGAAGGCATTCACCTGCGCGGTGAAATCATCCGAGAGATTCTGGTAGCGCCCCGGATCGGTCAGGCTGAAGCCAGCGGCTTCCAGACCGGGCCTCAGACCATTGTTCGGATCGCCCCAAGCGTTGCCGTCGGCATCGTTCGGAAACAGTCCACCAACCTTTCCGTTGGTATCGAGCTGTTTCCACATGCTTGTGTAGACAGCGATGATATCTTCGAGGCCCCAGAAATAGTGGAAGGCGAAGTCAAAGGGCCGCCATGACGACGGGTCGCCCGGATTACCCTGCTGGCCGATGAACCAGGGCTGCCACGGCGCCATGGTCGAGATGACGGGCATTCCTTCCGCTTCGCAGGTGGTGGCGACCGGGTTGGTGTTTTCCGGCGTCGAGCCGACCAGCATCAGGTTGATCTCGTCGTCGATGATCAGGCTCTTTGCCACCTCTGCCGCGCGGTTCGGATTCGACTGGCTGTCCTTGACGATGACCTCGAAATTCTTGCCGGCATCGGAGTCGAGAAACGCCTTGATGTTGAAGGCGTCGCTCTCCGCGAAGCCCGCCAGCGGGCCGGTCTGTGGCGAAACATAGCCCAGGCGGATCTTGGCGCCCTGCGCGATGGCGGGGGTGGCGAGTCCGGAAGTGGCGAGGGTGAAACCCGTCGCCGCGGTGGCCTTCAGTAAGCTCCGTCTCGAGATCATGTGTTCCTCCTCCCATTTGCTTCTTCTCAGCCCTCCGGACGGCGCCCCTCCCACGCCGCCTGGAGGAGTTCCCTTATCGAACCGGGCTCTATTGCCCTCGGGTTCGTGTAGGCGTTCTTGACGGCAATCGCCGTGGCGCGGTCGAGATCGGCTTCCTGGATGTCCATCGCCCGCAGGCTCGTCGGACAACCGATGGATTTTGCGAAATCCCAAAGTCCGCCGCCGGCCGAGCCGCCACCGAACGTATCGGCGATCGGACGCAGCAGGTCGGGCACCGCTTGTTCGTTGATGGCAGTCGTGTAAGGCAGCAGGACAGCGTGGGTTTCGGCATGTGGCGTACCGAAAGATCCACCGAAGACGTGCGCCAGCTTGTGGTGCAGCGCCATCGAGACATGGCCGAGCGCGGTCGAGCAGCACCAGGCCGCATACAACGCCTTTGCCCGCGCCGCATGATTGCGCGGATCCTCGATCAGCCGCGGGATGTCATGGTGAAAGGAAACCATGGCATCTTTGCACATCAACTCGATCACCGGATTGCGGTCGGGGGCATAGAGCGCCTCCATGGCATGGGCGATCGCATTCATGGCCGAGGTGACGGTGAGCTCGACGGGCAGGCTCAGGGTCAGGTCGACGTCGTAGATGACCGTCTCTGGCCGGACATCCGGAGAACGACGCGTGGTTTTCTCGCCCGCGGCGGTTTCTCCCAGGATGTCGGTCATTTCCGAACCGGCATAGGTGGTCGGGATCACGAGCTGATCGGCGCCCGTGCGGATGGCGATCGCCTTGCCGAGACCGGTGGTCGAGCCGCCGCCAAGGTTGACGACGGCCGAAGCGCCGCTGGCGCGGAAGGCTTCGATGGCCACTTCGGTCACTTCAACCGGCGTATGCATGGTGGCGCCAGCAAAAATCCCGGTGGCGAGGCCGCCGAGGATTTCCGCCAGTTTCTCCCCATCTGCCTTCTGGTGCGGCGTCGACAGCACCAGCACCTTGGCATGTCCGAGACGGCGGACTTCCTCGGGCGTGCGCGACAGCGTACCTGCGCCGAAGACCACCCGCGTCGTCAGGCCGGGAAAGATGAAATTGTCCATCATCGCGCCGCCTCCAGCCGCGGGCGCCGCCCAATGCTCAGATCCGCCAGGATCCCGCCAAGCATGGCGATCTCGGCATCCGAGACCTCGTGGCCCCGGTTCGGGAACAGATCGGCCCGGAGGCTCGCGCCCTGCCGGCCCAAAGACTGCGCCGCATCTGCAAAGGCCGAGACCGGGATCCAGGGATCGGCGTCGCCGCCGGAGAGATAGGCCGGCAAGCCGGCCGGCACGGCCTCGGCGCGCCCGTCCGCCGGAACGCCGACACGCGACCCGGTGAGCGCGGCGAGCGCCTCCGGCGGTGGCATGCCGGAACAAGCATACTCGATGGCAAGGCAAGCTCCTTGCGAGAATCCAGCAAGAAGCAGAGGCACTCCCGGCAGTTCACTGCGCGCAGCAGCCATCTTCGCCGCGAGATGATCTAGCAGGCTGTTGAAGAAGTCGCTCGTCCCATCCGTGTTGGCGTGATTCACTCCTGTATCTGGGTGGGGAGTGCTGGCATGCGCGGGACGGACGAGAGGACGGGGGCGCTTTTCAGCTACGTGGAC
>JAESGX010000190.1_pt1 | contig 43096 bp, 39 predicted proteins | sample 9269801 | NCBI WGS metagenome assembly JAESGX01 (sample SAMN16773122, study PRJNA677054) | algae metagenome | isolation source: Pleurocapsa minor GSE-CHR-MK-17-07R and co-occurring heterotrophs from wet... | place: USA: Lower Calf Creek Falls, Grand Staircase Escalante National Monument, UT ... | reverse complement strand
GGGTCGGGAAATTCGCCTTGATGGTGCCGGTGATGACGTCCACCGACGGGCGCTGCGTCGCCGTGATGATGTGGATGCCGGCGGCGCGCGCCATCTGGGCGAGGCGCTGCACCGCGCCCTCGATGTCCTTGCCGGCGACCATCATCAGGTCGGCCATCTCGTCGATGATGACGACGATGAACGGCATCGGCTCGGAGGCGATCTCCTCCTCCTCGAAGATCGGCTCGCCGGAATGGCGGTCGAAGCCGGTCTGGACGATGCGCGACAGCACCTCGCCTTTCTCGGCCGCCTCGACGACGCGGGCGTTGAAGCCGTCGATGTTGCGCACGCCGAGCTTCGACATCTTGCGGTAGCGCTCCTCCATCTCGCGCACCGTCCACTTCAGCGCCACGACCGCCTTCTTCGGGTCGGTGACGACGGGGGCGAGCAGATGCGGGATGCCGTCATAGACGGAGAGCTCCAGCATCTTCGGGTCGACCATGATGAGGCGGCACTGGTCCGGCGTCATGCGATAGAGCAGTGAGACGAGGAAGGTGTTGATCGCCACCGATTTGCCCGAGCCGGTGGTGCCGGCGACGAGCAAATGCGGCATGCGGGCGAGGTCGGCGATCACCGGCTCGCCGCCGATCGTCTTGCCGAGGCAGAGCGCCAGCCGCTGCTTGGTCTTTTCGAACTCGGCCGAGGCGACGAGCTCGCGCAGGTAGACGGTCTCGCGCTTCAGGTTCGGCAGCTCGATGCCGATGGCGTTCTTGCCGGGGATGACGGCGACGCGTGCCGACACCGCGCTCATCGAGCGGGCGATGTCGTCGGCGAGCCCGATGACGCGCGACGACTTGATGCCCGGCGCCGGCTCGAGTTCGTAGAGGGTGACGACCGGGCCGGGGCGGACGTTGACGATCTGGCCGCGCACGCCGAAGTCCTCGAGCACGCCCTCCAGCATGCGGGCGTTGTTCTCGAGGGCGGCGGTGTCGATCTGCTGGCCCTTCGCAGACGGCTTCGGCTCGGCGAGCAGGCGCACCGGCGGCAGCTCGAACGGGCCTTCCTTCAGAAGCGAGGGCTGCGATTCGCGGGCGACGCGGCGGCCGGGCTTGGCCGGCGGCGCCGGGGCGGTGACGCGGCTGCCGGCGGTCGGCGTCGGAGCGGCCACCGCCGCGGCCGGGGCGGTGCGCCGGACGATCGCCGGCTGCGGCGCCGGCTCGAAGTCGCCCGGGTCCATCTCGTCGATCAGGGTGTCGTCGAAGGGCTCGTCCTCGTCGGCGTCCTCGGACGGGTCGGCAGTCGCGCCATAGGCCGGCTCGATCCGCAAGGGCGGCCGCTCGGCGCCGCCGAAACGTGGCTCGGTGCGGGTGCGCTCCATCGCCGGCTCGCGGCGGCGGTCGGCGTTCGCCGCGACCTCGATGCCCATGTCGTCGAAGCCGTCGTCCTCGTCGGCGCGGCGCTTGCGGGCGAACAGACGCGACAGCCAGGCGGTGACGGTGAGGCGCCAATGGGCGCTCGCGCCGTGCAGCGTCGCGATCAGGCCCGGCTTGTCGTCGTCGTCGTCCTCGTCGTCGGCGACCGGCACGCGTGGATCGCCGCTGCGGAGCAGGGTACGACGCACCGCCAGCGGGTCGGGTACCGCCTCGGGTGCCGGCTCGGCCGGGGCCGGCCAGCCGGACGCAAACACCAGGAGCGCCAGTCCGAGCGCGCCGAGCAGCACCTCGGCCACCATCGAGCCGGCGCCGAACAGCGAGTCGGCGACGGCGTGCGGCACCAGCGCGACGCGGTCGCCGGCGACGCCGCCGAGGCCGGTCGGCAGCGGCCAGGTCGCCGGCGGCGTGAGCACCGTGGCGGCGCCGCAGAGGAGGGCGGCGGCCGCCAGCCAGGCGACGAGACGGCGGCGGGTGAGCCGCGACGGCCGCGCGGCCGACAGGCGGATCGCCCACAATGCCGGTGGCGCCAGGAAGGCGACGACGGCGATGCCGAACATCTGGATGAGGAAGTCGGCGAGCGAGGCGCCGGCATAGCCCATCAGGTTGTGGACCTCGCCGAAGGAGGCATGGCCGAGGCTCGGGTCCTCCACCGACCAGGTGGCCAGCGCGAACACGGTCGCCGTCAGTGCCGTGAGCAGCGTCAGGCCGAGCACCCGGCGGAGGTTGCGGCGCAGGAAGCCGGCCTCCGAGGACGCCGGGGCGGAAGTCGGGGCGGTCGCGAGGGTGCGCATGGCGCCGCTCTTTCTTTCAGCCGAGCAAGCGGGCGAGACGGTCGAGGGCCGTCCCGGTGGTGGCGATGTCGTCGACGAGGGCGAGGCGCAGATGGGCCTCGCCGGGATTGCGTCCGTCCGGGCCGGGAACGGCGAGATAGCCGCCCGGCACCGTCTTCAGGCCGCCCTCGCGCCAGAGGTGCAAGGCGGTCGCCTCGCCGCCGCCCCAGGCGGTGACGTCGAGCCAGAGGAAGAAACCGGCCGGCGGCACCACCTCGCCGAAGCGGGCGGCGAGGTGCTCGCGCGCCAGCCCGTATTTGGCGTCGTAGAGGCGGCGGTTCTCGGCGACGTGGCGCTCGTCGCCGAAGGCTGCGACGGCGATGGCCTGCAGCGGCGTCGGCACTTGTGGCGCCGCAGTGTTGCGCAGCCGCATCCAGCGGGCGAGGAAGTCCGGGTCGCCGGCGGCGAAGCCGCAGCGCAGCCCCGGCAGGTTGGAGCGCTTCGACAGCGAGTTGAAGGCGATGATGCAGTCGAGGCCGAGGCCGTCGCGGGCAGCCTCCAGGACGCCCGGCGGCGGCGCGACGGTGGCGCGGTAGAGCTCGGAATAGCACTCGTCGGCGAACACCATGAAGCGGTGGCGGCGGGCGAGCGCGATCAGCGTCCGCCAGTCGTCGAGCGACATCACCGTGCCCTGCGGGTTGGCGGGCGAGGCGATATAGATGGCGATGGTGCGCTCGAGCAGGGCCGGGTCGAGCCCGCCGAGATCGGGCAGCACGCTGCCGGGTTCGGCCGGCGACAGCGCCACCGCCTCGGCGCCGGCCGCCTCGGCGCCGGCCGCATAGGCCTGGTAGAGCGGGTTCGGCATCAGGATGGCGGGCCGTCCGGGCTTGGCCCCCGCGGCGTCGCGTGCCTCGAGGGCGGCGAAGAACAGCCCCTCGCGGCTGCCGTTGAGCGGCAAAACGCCGGTCTCCGGGTCGATCAGTCCGGCGAGGCCGTAGCGCTGGTCGAGCCAGTCGGCGACGGCGCGGCGGAAGCCGTCGGTGCCGCGGATCGCCGGATAGCGCCCGAAGCCGTCGAGGTTGGCCGACAGCACCGGCCCGACGAACGACGGGATCGGGTGCCGCGGTTCGCCGACGGCGAGGTCGATCTGGCTCGCCCCCGGCTTGGTCCCGGAGATCAGCCGGGCGAGCCGTTGGAAGGGAGACTGGAACCGGGCCGGCGACAGGGCAGCAGACATGCGAACGCAACGGCCTCGCGGGAGAGGGAAACCCACGGCAAGGCTAGCGCGGCTATGGTTAAGCCGTGCTTAACCCGCCACCGGGCGCAGGCGCGGTCACCCCTCCGGGGCGCCGACGCAACCTGGCTCACGCGTCGGATATGCCGACGCAACCTGGCCCACGCGTCGGATATGCCGACGCAACCTGGCTCACGCGTCGGATACGCCGACGCAACTGTGGCTCACGCGTCGGCTACGCCGATGCCGGCCACGATCAGCCGGTCCAGGCGGCGGGCGAAGTCGGCCGGGTCCTCCGGCAGCTCACCCTCCAGAATGCGCGCCTGCGCAAAGAGGAGGTGGGCCGCGTCGGTGACCGCCTCGCCGCCGCCGCCGGCCGCCGCCCGCTTCGCCAGCGCCTTGACGAGGGCGTTGCGCGGGTTGATCTCCAGCACCGGCTTCATCGTCGCGGCCTGCGACCGGCCGCGGGCGAGGAGCTTTTCGAGCTGCCGATCCGGCCCGAACTCCGGCGCGACGAGACACACCGGGCTCTCGGCGAGGCGCGCCGAGGTGCGCACGTCGCTGACGCGCTCGCCGAGGCGCTCCTTCAGGAGCGCCACCAGCACCGCCACGTCGCCTGGCCTTGCCGGGTCGTCGTCGGTCGCCGCCTCGCCGGTCAGCGCGATGAGCTCGAGGTCGGCCGCACCCTGGGTCACAGAGCGGAACGGCTTGCCCTCGTAGCCGAGCGCGGTCTGTACCCAGAAGGCGTCGACGGGGTCGGTGAGCAGCAGCACCTCGATGCCGCGGGCGCGGTAACCCTCCAGGTGCGGGCTCGCCTTGACGCCTTCGGCGCTGTCGCCGAGCAGATAATAGATCGCCGTCTGGTTCTCGCGCGCGCCGGCCAGCACCTCGGCGAGGCTGCGCCAGCCTTCCGGCGTCGTGCTGGTGCGGAAACGGGCGATCTTGAACAGGCCGTCGCGCCGGTCCGGCTCCTCGTAGAGCCCCTCCTTGATGACGGCGCCGAAGGCCTCCCAGATGCCGGCGAAGCGCTCCGGCTCCTTCTCGGCGAGCTTCTCGAGGTCGGTCAGGATGCGGCCGGTGAGCCCGCGCCGGATCGCCTCCAGCACCGGGTTAGACTGCAGCATCTCGCGCGACAGGTTGAGCGGCAGGTCCTCCGAATCGACGACGCCCCGCACGAACCGCAGCCACGCCGGCAACAGCGGCGCCTCGTCGGTGATGAAGACGCGCCGCACATAGAGCTTGATGCGGCCGCGGCGGTCGGGATCGAACAGGTCGAACGGCTTCTGCGACGGCACGAAGGCGAGCACGGCGTACTCAGTCCGGCCCTCGGCGCGAAAATGCACGGTCAGCGCCGGCTCGGCCGGATCGCCGGAGACGTAGGTGTAGAAGTCGCGGTACTCGGCCTCGGTGACGGACGCCTTCGGCTTCGTCCACAGGGCGGAGCCGTCGACCAGCGTGCGGCGCGCGTCGGCGCCGGCCTTCATCACGGCGATCGGCACCGGGATGTGGGCGCAGTGGGCGCGGACGATGCGCTCCACCTCGTCCTCGTCGGCGAAGTCGCGGGCGTCGTCGGCGAGCGCCAGCACGACGCGGCTGCCGCGCGCCGGGGCGTCGTCGCCGGCCGGCGCGATGGTGAAGGAGCCGGAGCCGTCGGACGACCACGTCCACGCCTCGGCCGAGCCAGCGCGGCGGCTCGTCACCGTGACGGTCTTCGCCACCATGAAGGCGGAGTAGAAGCCGACGCCGAACTGGCCGATCAGGGCGCTGCTCTCGGACTTGCCGGCTGCCTGGTCGGCGATCGCCTCGACGAAGGCGCGGGTACCCGAGCGGGCGATGGTGCCGAGATTGTCGACGAGCTCGTCGCGGCTCATGCCGATGCCGTTGTCCGACACCATCAGCGTGCCGGTTTCCGGGTCGACCGCGACGACGATCTCGAAGCCGGCATCGTCGCCCAGAAGCGCCGCGTCGGTGAGCGCGGCGTAGCGCAGCTTCTCGCAGGCATCGGCGGCGTTGGAGACGAGCTCCCGCAGGAAGACATCGCGGTTGGAATAGACCGAATGCACCATCAGCCGCAAAAGCTGGGCGACATCGGCGGAGAACGGACGGGTTTCGGGCGAGGCGGCCGCGGCGGCCGGTTCGGCTTCGACGGTCATGGCGAGCTTCCGGGCGTCGATTTCAGGGCAGACCCGCGCAACGGAACGTGTCGCGCCGGCTGGCCGCTATATCGGCGTGCCGGCAGGAGCGATCAAGGCTCATGTGGAGAGGGTCGCCGGCGAAATGAAAACGGGCCGACCCCGAAGGGTCGGCCCGAGTGTCGCCTCGGATGGGACTTGCGTCCGTGCGCAGTGACCAGACCTCGGGGGGCTGGGGGGCTGACTGAAACCAAAGGCCCGATCAGCGCTCCGTCATCAGCGACGCCGCTAATTTCAGGGTCCAAAGTGACGGTGACAGGGCCGCAATAGGGCAACTTCGTGATGATCGCCGATTGCTGGCGAAGCCTTGGATCAGCCGCCGGAGAACTGCCCGAACTTCAGGCACTCCGCGGGAATTGCATGCAATTGGTCAGCGCGGCTTGCCGGTGCGGGCGAAGGTGGGCAGGTCGCCATAGTCGCAGGCGCCCCATCCGGCCTTCGCCGCATCCGACAACAGCGCCTGCGTGGCGGCGGCGACGGGAAGCGCTGCGCGATGCTGGGCGGCGAGGATCAGGGCGGCGCTGGCGTCCTTCAGGAAGAGGTCGATGTCGGAGGCCGGAACGGCGTTCGGATCGCCCTCGCCCTTCAGCACCGCCATCTTGCCCTTCAGGATCGGCGTCGCCATCGGCCCTTCGGCGATGACGTCGTAGACGGCGTTGGGATCGACGCCCTCGAGGGCGCAGAGCCGCGTCGCCTCGCCGAGGAAGGCGGCATAGATGGCGATACCGGTGTTGACGGCGAGCTTCAGCGCCGCCGAGGAGCCGACCGGGCCGAGGTGGAAGAGCTTGCGGGTGAACGCCTCGATCACCGGCCGCGCCCGGTCGAGCACCGCCGCGTCGCCACCGACCATCGCCAGCAACTGCCCCTTGCGGGCGGCGTCGGCGGAGCCCTGCACCGGGCAGTCGAGCATCACGGCGCCGGTCGTGGCGACGGCCGCGGCGAGGGCGCGGGCGGTGTCGGGGCTCGTGGTCGTCGTCTCGACGAACAGCGTCTTCGCCGAGGCACCGGCGAGCAGGCCATCGGCGCGGTGGAAGCACTCCGTCGCCGCCTTGTCGTCGGTGAGCGAGGTGATGACGATGTCGGCGGCTTCCGCGAGTGCCTTCGGCGAGGCCGCCACCGTCGCGCCGGCCGCCTTCAGCGGCTCGGCCTTGGCGGCGGAGCGGTTCCACACGACGACGGTGTGGCCCTGCTCGAGCAGATGCAGGCCCATCGCGCCGCCCATGCGGCCGAGCCCGGCGATGCCGACAGTGGTCATGGTGATCCTCCCGAAATGATGTTCGTTCAGCCGCGGCGCGTCGGTCGCAGCACCTCGAAGACGGCGGCGGTGTCGTTCTCCGGCCCGACGTCGCGGATGGCGGCCTCGTAGACGGGCAGGCTCGCGGCGAACAACGGTGCGGCGACGCCGCCCTCGGCCAGCAATTCGCCGATCACCTTCATGTCCTTCATCCAGACGTCGAGCTTCATCGTCGCCGGCGTGTAGCGGGTTTCCGCCATCAGCGGCGCCCGCAGCGAGAAGATGCGCGAGCCGCCGGCGCCGTCGGAGACGACGTCGATGACGTCGGTGAGCGACAGGCCGCAGCTCTCGGCGAGCGCCATCGCCTCGGCGGTGGCGACGTTGTGGATCGCGACGAGGAGGTTGGCGACGAGCTTCATGCGCGTGCCGTTGCCGAAGGCGCCGACGTGCACCACGCGGCGCGAGAAGTCGCGGAGCGCCGGCTCGGCGCTTTCGAAGCCGGCGCGCTCGCCGCTCGCATAGACGACGAGGTCGCGCGTCACCGCCTGGGCGCCGGTGCCGGAGAGCGGGCAGTCGAGCACGACGGCGCCGGCGGCCTCGAGGCGCTGGCGTGCCGCCTCCTTGGCGGGGATCGGCATGGTCGAGAGCTCGCAGACGACCGTGCGCGTGCCGGCCTTGCCGATCGCTGCGGCGAGTTCCGCCGACACCGCCGTCAGCGCTGCCTCTGAGGGCAGGCTCGTCAGCACCACCGCGCAGTCGCCGACGAGCGCCGCCGGCGTCTCGACGAGCCGACCGCCGGCCGCGGCGAAGGCCTCTCGGCGCGCCGGGTCAAGATCGACGCCGGCGACCGCGTGGCCGCGCTCCAGGAGGTTGCGGGCGATCGAGCCGCCCATGATGCCGAGACCGACGATGCCGACGTCCATGCCCATCCTCTCCCCGGCGTGCGCCGGTCGGCGCCGCCGTCCGCCCATTCGGGTCTCTTTTCAGGTCATCTTCGCCGGTGCCGGCTCGTGGCCGGGCAGCTGGAAGCAGCGGATCGCGATGGCGAGCATCGAGTAGTAGCCGATGACGGCGGTGAGCTCGACGAGCGCCTGCCGGCCGAAGCGGTCGAGCGCCTCGGCGAACAGCGCGTCCGGCACCGCGTGGGTGTCGAGCAGGGAACGGGCGACGTCATGGACGAGGCGCACGTCGGCCTCGTCGGTCTCCGGCGTCTGGCCGGCGGCGATCGCATCGATGACGGCGGCCGCGAGCCCGGCCTTCGCCGCTTCCGGCGCATGGATCGCCCACTCATAGTCGGCGCCCCAGTGGTGCGCCGTCACCAGGATCGCGAGTTCCGAGAGTTTCGGGCCGAGGCTGGTGCGGTAGCGCAGTTCGGCGCCAAGTGCCTGCGCCTTGCCGGCGACGGCGGGGGCTTCCAGCAGCAGGTGGAAAATCGCCGGCACCGACCCACGCGGGCCGGCTGCGATGGCGTCATAGATCGCCCGCCGCTCGGCATCGAGGGTGGCGGGATCGTGCAGGCGGTAGCGTTCGGTCATGCGGAGGGCCGGGTTTGGCGGCCTGGCGCACCGAGGCTCACGAGGAACTCGTCGACGGCGGTGCGGAAGGCGGCGGGCTGTTCGAGATTGGCGAGGTGGGCGGCACCGGCGAGGGTGACGAGCCGGCAGTCTGGCACGAGCGCCGCCATCGCCGCCATCTCGGGCGGGTGCACGCCGTCCTCGGCGCCGACGATCATCCGGCAGGGTACGGTGATCTCGGCGAGGCGCCGCTTGTAGTCGAGGCCTTCGATGAGCGCGGTGATCGCCCGGTAGCCGGCGGGTGGCGTCGAGACGATCATCGAGCGCGCCGCCTGGACGAGGCCGGGCCGGCCGGCACGGGACGCCGCCGTCAGCCAGCTCGGCATCGTGCCCTCGGCCACAGCCGCCATGCCGCCGCCTTCGAGCATCGCCCGGCGCGCCGCCCACATCTGCCGGAACGGCGCAGGCGCGTCGGCACGACAGTCAGCGGCGACGATGCCGGTGACCCGGTCCGGGTGCGCGAGCGCCAGCCCGAACGCCGTCATGCCGCCGAGCGAGAGCCCGACCACGGCCGAGCGCTCGATGCCGAGCGCGTCCCACACCGCGACGACGTCGGCGACGAGATCGTCGAAGGAGCCGGCGGGCTCGACGACATCGCTTGCGCCGTGGCCGCGAGCGTCGATCGAGACCACGCGATTACGGTCGGCGAGTGCGGCTGCGTCGCCGCGCCAGAGGTCGGCATTGGCGCCGAGGGCGTGCAGGAAGGTGACGACGGGGGCGTCGCGCCGCCCCTCGTCGATCACGCCGATGCGCCGGCCGCCCGCCTCGACGAGCCGCCGTTCGACCGCAAGCGCGCTCACGCGACGGCGGTCCGCGGTGCGTCGGCACTGCGGTTGATCTGCGGCACCACCTTCTCGGCGAGCAGTTCCATCGAGCGGATGGCGAGGCCGCGGTCGGCCCAGTCATGACCGGCATAGAGCAGCGTGCCGAACTCGCCGACGGTCTCGCGGAAGGCCATCAGCTCGTCGGCGACCTTGTCGGGCGTGCCCCAGACGACGAGCTGGTCGACGACGCTCTCCGCCGTCACCGACGAATCGGGCGCCGACGGGTCGGCCTTGAACAGGTTGGCGCGGCCGTTCTTGACGAGCTTGTGGGCGAGCGAGCGGTAGTAGGAGAAATACGGGCCGGAGGGGTCGGTGGCGTAGCGCCTGGCGGTGGCGAGGTCGTCGGCGACGAAGATGCTTTTCGCCACGCGCCAGTTGGCGGGATCGGCGGGCCGGTTGCCGGCAGCGCAGCCCTCGACATATTTCGGCCAGTGCGTCTTCACCCACTGCGGCAGCAGGAAGTTCGCCGAGATCGGGTCCCAGCCGCGGGCTGCGGCTTCCGTTACCCCCTTCGAAAACGGCGCCACCGCGGTGACGACGATCGGCGGGTGCGGCATCTGGTAGGGCTTGTGGATGGTGCCCTGGCCGAGCTCGGGGAGGACGGTGCGGGCGGTGGAGACCGTCCAGTACTTGCCCTCGAGATTGTAGGGCGCCTCGCCCGCCCAGATCGCCAGCACCATGTCGATGCCCTCGACGAACATCGCCGTGCGGTCCTTGTCGAGGTTGCCATAGAGCTCGGCGTCCGAGAGCAGGCCGCCCGGGCTGATGCCGAACAAAAAGCGGCCCTTCGCCATCTGGTCGACCATCGCCACCTCGGCTGCCACCGTCGCCGGATGGCGGTTGGGGATGTTCACCGTGCCGGTGCCGAGCTTGATGGTCTTCGTCTCTTCCAGAAGCCAGGCGATGAAGATCAGGCTCGAGGTGATCGTCTCGGCGGCGTCGGTGACGTGTTCCCCGAAATAGCCCTCGACGAAGCCCAGCCGGTCGGCGACCAGCGCCAGCTCGCGATCCTCCCGCAGCGTCTCGTGCAGCGGCCGGTGCAGCGGGTGGATCGGCATCGTGAAGAAGCCGAGCTTGAGGGGAACGGGCACGGACGGTTCCTCGGGGGTTCGGCGACGGCAGGCGTCGGGCGCGTTGAACGGGAAGGGTGGTCAGGCGGCCGCAGCGAGCGCCTCGGCGACGCACAGACGACCGTGCGAGAACAGCAGCGGCGGGCCGTCACGGTGTGCCGCCCACTCGACCAGACCGACCAGGATGACGTGGTCGCCGCCGTCGACGGCCTGCGTCACGTGCCCCTCGAAGCGGGCGAGGCAGCCATCGAACAGCGGGCAGCCGCCGCGGCCGATCGTGTAGGGCACGCCGTCGAACTTGTCGGCCGCCGGGCGGGCGAAGCGCATCGCGAGTGCGCCCTGGTCGGCGGCGAGGATGTTGACGGCATATCTCGCGCCGACGCGGTAGGCCGTCAGCGACGGCAAGTGGCGCTGCATGCTCCACAGCACCAGCGGCGGCGAGAGCGACAAGGCGGAGAACGAATTGGCGGTGAACCCCGCCGGCCGTCCGGTCTCGTCGATCGTGGTGATGACGGTGACGCCGGTGGTGAAGCGGCCGAGGGCGGTTCGGAACTCGCGCATCCCGCCCTCCGAGCCGAGGTCGACAGGGCGTTCCGTCATCGCGCTCCTCCACCTCCCCCGTTAGCCCTCACCGTTAACTAGGCCGACTGTAGGGGCTGACTAGCCTATCGCGGAAATGATGAGTATTTATGCTTCCAAGATGATTTCCTAATGAGGAGGCTGCCGCCGTGACGCTGCGCGCCGACGCCAGCCTGCAGGACATCCGCCTGTTCGTCGCGGTCTACGAGGAGCGCTCGTTCACGCGGGCGGCGGAGCGGGAGAACGCCACCCAGTCCGGCGTCTCCCAGCACGTCCGCAAGCTCGAAAGCCGCTACGGCGTCCGCCTGTTCGAGCGCGGCGCCAACGCCGTCGTGCCGACACCCGCCGGCGACCGCTTCTACCGGTCCTCGATCGACGTGCTGCGCCGCTACATCGTCGCCGACCGGGAGCTGCGCCAGCACGCCCGCGGGCTGGAGGGCACGCTCAGCGTCGGGCTGATGCCATCGATGACGCGCTGCATCCTGGCGCCGGCGCTGGTGCGCTTCATGGAGGCGCACCCGAACGTTTCCGTCCACACCTTCGAGGCCTACAGCCGGGTGCTCGCCGACCGGGTGATGGCGGGCGAACTCGACTTCGCCGTCGTCCCGGCGCTGGAGAGCACCGTCGGGCTGCGCGGCCGGCTGTTGCTGCGCACGCCGGAGACGATCGCGCTCAAGGCCGGTTCCGGCCGCCTCCGCCACCTGGAGCCGGCGCGTCTCGCCGACCTCGGGCCGCTGAAGGTGGTGGTGCCCGGCATCGCCAACGCCCGCCGGCGCTCGCTCGACGCCTATTTCGCCGCCTGCGGCGCCGAGATCGTGCAGGTGCTGGAGCTCGATGCGATGCTCGCCACCCTCGACTTCATCGAGCGCGCCGACTGGGTGGCGATCCTGCCGGGTGTGTTGACGGCACCCGACATCGACGGCCAGCGGCTGTCGATCGCCCCGCTCGCCGATCCGCCGCTGTGGCTCGATCTCGTCCTCATCGAGCCGCTGCGCCACCCGATGTCGCCGGCCGCCGAAGCCTTCCTCACGGTGCTCTCGGAGGAATCGGCGCGCGTCAACCGGGTCTGGCTCGACGTCGTCGCCGAACCTCAGAAGTCCATCTCGAGGATGTAGAGGCCGCCGACGTGGCGGTCGACGGTGTAGACGATGCCGCGCTCGTCGATGAAGACGTCGTTGAGCTGGCAGGCCCCGGTCGGCGCGTTCGGCTCGCCAGGCGGCGCGAAGTGCGCGACTTCCACCGGCGCATAGGGGTTGCGGATGTCGTAGGCGCGCAAGCCCCCGCCGAAGAACGAGCCGACGATGAAATCCTCGGAGTTCCAGGCCGTCGGCACCGAGACGTTCTCATGGAGGTTGTGGGCGCCGTAGCGGCCGCGCACCGGCCCGTACTGCTCGCGCGTCGGCGTCGGGCAGGTGGCGATCGGCACCGGGCGGCGCTCGTCGCGGTAGTCGACGATCCAGATCAGCTTCGGCCAGTCCGCCGCCTCGTCGTGGATGGATTCGTCTGTGACGACGAGGAGGTTGCGCTCGAACAGCGGCAGCACCGTGTGGGTGAAGCCCTTGTAGGGGGGCGAGTTGTCCCACTGGCAGAGCGGCTTCGGGTTCGCCTTGTCGGCGATGTCGAGCACGAACATGCCGGCGTCGAGATAGCCGAGATAGCAACGGTCGGGCCGCTGCGCATAGACGTTGGTGTTGTGGGCGCGGAAGCCGCCGTCCCAGCGCGGCTCGTGGCGCACCGGGGGAGGGGCGTCGTCGCCCTTGCGCGTTCCCGGCAGCCACCAGCGGCCGACTTCCTCCGGCTTCGAGGGGTTGCGCACGTCGATGATGCGGTAGAATTGGTCGTCCAGCGGATGGGTCGGCACGAAGTCGCCCGATCCGGCCGCCATGTGGACGGTCTCGCCGTCGCAGAACCACAACTGGTGCACGCCGCGCGAATGCGGGCCGGAGGCGTCGAAGAAGCCGATCGACTTCGGCGTCTCCGGCACCGACACGTCGAAGAGCTCGAAGCCGGCGGGCCGCATGCCGACCTTCGTGCACTGGTAGGCGACGGCGAGGATGTTGCCGGAGCACTCGAGCGAGTTGGAGCGCATAGCGGCGTGCGGCAGCTCGGTCTGCACCACCACCTTCGGTTTGCGCGGGTCGGTGACATCGACGCCGGTGAAGTTCTTCGGCGCACTTTCGTGGGCGCACCACAGGATCCGCCGACCGTCGCGGGCGATCGAGATCGACAGGCCCTCGCCCATGCCGCCGAAGCCGGCGAGCAGGTCGTGCGACAGCAGGCGGAAGTTCTTGATCTTCATCGGGACTCGCGAGGTCTGATGGACGGGCGGCGCCGGGGCTTGCGGTGCGGCACTACGGCTTCGGGATCACCGGCAGCAGCAGCGTCGGTGACCGTCCCGCGCCGAAGTGGATCGTGGTCTGGCCGCCAAAGATCTCGGCCGGCCGGTCCTCCGGGTCGTCGTGGAGGAACGGGCCGCAGCCGAGCAGCTCGTTCTTGAAGTTCGACAGCCGGCCGCCGCTCTTGCCGTTGTACTCGTAGTCCTTGCCGCGCACCGTCAGGCCGATGCGGTAGCCCGCCGGGATGACGAGGCAGGTCGGCCAGATCTCGACCGCGCACTCGACGGGCGCGCCCGGTGTCAGCGGCTGCTTCTCGTCGTGGGTGTGGTAGGGGCGGTAGGGCTCCGACAGCGCCGGATCGAGCTTGCGATGCGAGGCGCGCAGCCAGCCCTGGCCGACCGGCGTGTGCGGGTCGATCGCCCCCTGGAACACCACCTCGTCGAGGTCGGGCGAGAACACGCGCAGCACGACGAACAGGTCGGCATCCGCCGTCGACGAGGAGATGGTGAGCGTCACCGCCGACGGGCCGGTGATCTCGGTCGCCTCAGTCAAGGGAGCGCTGAGGAAGGTTACGCCTTCGCCGAGGGCGTCGAACGTCACCGCGCCGTCAGTCGCGCCGCCGGTCTTGGTAAGCGCGCCGTCCGGCGTCAGGTGCAGCGTCGTCCAGTCGGTGCGGGCGAGCGGCCACTCGCTCTCGCCACGCTCGACGAACGTGCCGTCGACGTGGCGGACCTGCAGGCGCACGCGCGGCTCGCGGTCCCAGCCATTGTCCTCGCCCTTCAGGAAGTGGTCGAAGAAGCGCAGCTGCAGCGTGCGGCCATAGTCGGTGTAGAAATGCGTCCAGTGCTCGATGCCGTGGATCTCCAGCCACTTCTGCTCGGTGGCGGCGCGCACGAAGCCCTCGACGTTGCCGCGCAGGTGCAGCCCCTGGCCGCCCCAGTTGCCACAGGAGAGGAACGGCACGTCGGTCTTCGCCCAGTCGACACTGCGGGCGCGGTAGTAGTCGCCGTCGAGTGGATGGGAGGCGATCTCGCCGCCGAAATCGACGCGGTTGGCCGTCAGCTCATCGTCGGTGAGGAGCTCCGGTCCGCAGACGAGCTGTCCGTGCACCGGGCTGCGCTTGCCGCGCTCGCCGGCGCCGAACTGCACCGTCTTCACCTGCATGTCGTACCAGTTCTTCCAGAACGTTGACAGGATGCCGCCATGGTGCGTCATGTCGCGATAGAAATCGGCAGCGCCCTCCCAGGTGCACATCGCCGCGAGATATTTCGGCTTGTGCTTGACGACGTGCCACTGGTTGGTGGCGAAGTAAGAGATGCCGTTGAGGCCGACCTTGCCGTTGCTCCACGGCTGCTCGCCCGCCCATTCGATGGCGGTGACGAAGTCGCTCTGCTCGTCCGGCGAATAGGGGTCGACGACGCCCGGCGTGGTGCCGCAGCCGCGCCCGTCGACGCGCACGCAGACATAGCCCTCCGGCACCCACTTCTCCGGATCGACGACTTCCCACGCCTGGTACTTGTTGGACGAGCCGGCCGCGACGTTCGGGTGCAACTGCACCATCCGCTGCCAGGCGCTCGGATAGCCCTCCTGGAAGGAGAGACCCTTGGCGTAGGGGCCGTAGGTGAGGATGACCGGGTAGCGGCCCTCGGCCTCGGGACGGAACACGTCGGCGCGCATCACCAGACCGTCGGCGGCCGTGATCGGCACGTCCCAGTCGATGCGCATCGCGTCGCGCACCTCGCTGCGGCTCCTGACACTCGAATCCAGTTGCCGGCGCGGCGCGGTCAGAGCCGTCATGTCGCTGCTTCCCTCGTTGTCGCCCGGCGTGGCCCCGGTCAGAACGGAACAGGCGCGCCTCTCCCGTGTCACCCTAGCCGGGTGATGCTTGTCTGACAGGACCCTAGTGGGGGGCAGCACGCGACGGAAATTATTCGCGGCGATGAAGTGCAGTAGCGATCGTGATGCCGGCCAAAGCCGGCGTCACCTCAAGTCTGTGCGCGGGGCTCCGGCGGCGAATTGCGGAAAGCAGGCCGGCCGGGAGAGCTCCGGCCAGCCTGGTTTCCGCCACGAAACGTCAGGCCGCCGAGGCCGCGGCGGGCGCCATCGCCAGTTGCCGGTGCACGTCTGCTGCGATCTCGTAGGAGCGCAGCCGCGCGGTGTGGTCGTAGATGTGGCCGGCGAGGATCAGTTCGTCCGCGCCGGTCCGCGCGATGAACGCGGCGAGGCCACGTTTCACCGTCTCCGGCGACCCGACGACGGCGCAGGCGAGCGCCTGGTCGATGCCGGCCCGCTCCATCGGCGAGGCATAGTCGTCGATGTCGTCGATCGGCGGCGCCAGTTGGCCGGGCGTGCCGCGCCGCAGGTTGACGAACTGCTGCTGGGCAGAGGTGAACAGCCGCCGCGCCTCGCGGTCGCTCTCCGCCGCGACGACGTTGACGCCGACCATCGCATGCGGCCGGTCGAGCTGGTCGGAGGGCTGGAAACGCGTGCGGTAGATCTCGACGGCCTGCATCATCATCTCGGGCGCGAAGTGCGAGGCAAACGCGAACGGCAGACCGAGCATCGCCGCGAACTGGGCGCTGTAGAGGCTCGAGCCGAGCAGCCACAGCGGCACATTGGTGCCGGCGCCCGGCACGGCGCGCACCACCTGGCCCGGCTGCACGGGGCCGAGCAGCGCCTGCAACTCGAGCACGTCCTGCGGGAAACTGTCGCCGCTCGAGGCGAGGTTGCGCCGCAGCGCGTGGGCGGTCCGCTGGTCCGTGCCCGGGGCGCGGCCGAGGCCGAGATCGATGCGGCCGGGATAGAGCGATTCCAGCGTGCCGAACTGCTCGGCGATGACGAGCGGCGCGTGGTTCGGCAGCATGATGCCGCCCGAGCCGACGCGGATCGTCTTCGTGCCGCCGGCGACATGGCCGATGACGACGGCGGTGGCCGCGCTGGCGATGCCGGGCATGTTGTGGTGTTCGGCGAGCCAGTAGCGATTTTAGCCCCAGGCTTCCGCGTGGCGGGCGAGGTCGAGGGTGTTGCGGAATGAATCGGATGCCGTCGAGCCCTGCTGGATCGGCGAAAGGTCGAGTACGGAGAACGGGATCATCGGCTTTCCTCGTCGGATTGCGGCCCCGCCACCCACGAACCCGCCCGACCGATGTGGGGGATCGGGCCGTCGCGGGCAAGGCCGCGTCCACGGCGCCGTCGCCGTCCGCCCGCGAAACCGCGTATGAATCACCGGCAAGCCGCCCGAGACGGACGCCCCGCCATGACCGCCCCTCCGCCCGCTCCCTCGCCATTTCCCGATTTCGGCCTGACCGCCGACGAGCGCCACGAGGCGGTGTTCGGGCACTGGTACGAGACGCCCGGCATGGACGGTGCCCGCGGCGAGATCTGGTGCTATTCCGACCGGCTCTCCTACCGCCCCGGCGACTCCGTCACCCTGTTCGTCTCCGCGACCGCGCCGCGCTGGCGGCTCGATGTCGTCCGCGACGGCATGACCGAGACGCCGATGCTGTCGCTGACAGGGGAGGGCGCCCGCTGGCAGGAGACGCCCGACCAGTGCTCCGTCATCGGCTGCGGCTGGGAAGCGAGCCACGCCTTCGCGATCCCGACCAACTGGCCGTCGGGTGCCTACCGCCTGACGCTCACTGCCGAGGGCCGCGATGGCGCGCCGATCGTCTGCCACCACCTGATCGTCGTGCGGCCGCCACCGGGCCGCCGGCCGGGCCGCATCCTGCAGGTCGCCGCCACCGGCTCGTGGACGGCCTACAACACCTGGGGCGGCTCCAACCACTACCAGGGCATCACCGGGCCGAACCGCGACCAGTTCGCCCCGCTTGTCAGCCTGGAGCGGCCGTGGGCGCGCGGTTTCGTCGTGCTGCCGCCCGAGGCGCCTCGCGTGCCGCTGACGGTATCGCTACCGCCCGCCACCGTGCCGCGCTATCCGCACATGGAGTGGGCCTACGCCACCGGCCACAGCAAGAAATACGCGTCCGCCGGCTGGGCCTCCTACGACGGTCACTTCTTCCGCTGGGCGGAGCGGGCGGGCTTTGCCGTCGACCTCGCCACACAGCACGAGCTCCACTTCGAGCCTGACTTGCTGACCGGCTACGACTGCGTCGTCATGGTCGGCCACGACGAGTACTGGACGTGGGAGATGCGCGACGCCGTCGACGCCTATGTCGAGGCCGGAGGCCGCGTCGCCCGCTTCGCCGGCAACTTCATGTGGAAGACGCGGCTGGAGGACGGGGGCCGCCGGCAGGTCTGCTACAAGTACCGTGCCCGCGCCGAGGACCCGGTCTTCCGCTCCGCCGACGCGTCGCGCACCACCACCTCCTGGGAGGCGGTGGAGGTTGGTCGCCCGGGCGCCGCCACCTTCGGGCTCAACGCCACGCGCGGCCTCTATGCCGGCTGGGGCGGCTGCGCGCCGCGCGGTGTCCGTGGCTTCCCAGTCTACCGGCCGGAGCACTGGGCGTTTGCCGGCACCGGCCTGTTCTATGGCGACGTGCTCGGCGCCGAGGGCCACGTCTTCGGCTACGAGGTCGACGGTCTCGACTACGTCATCCGTGGCGGCCTGCCGGAGCCGACCGGCATCGAGGGCACGCCAGACGGCTTGACCATCCTCGCGCTCGGCCTGTCTTCGCTGGTCGAGGAGAGCGCCGACCTGCCGGCCGAGGGCCGCTTCCTCTCCGACGAGGACGGCCGCTTCTGCGCCGAGGTGCTGATCGGCCGCGACGACGCGGCGGCGCTCGACAAGGTCAAGCGCGGCGCCGGCATGATCGTGGCGTTCCCGCGCGGCCGCGGCGAGGTCTTCCACGCCGGCAGCTGCGAGTGGGTCGCCGGCCTCAAGCGCCGCGACCCGATGGTGGAGACGGTGACGGCGAACGTGCTCAGGCGCTATCTCCGGCGGTGAAGCCGTGCAGAAGGATCAACTTGGTCAGCCAACTCACTGTTGGCTTTGTCAATTGCGCAGTTGAAATTCAGTTTCCGGACCGGCCAAGATCGCCCTTGGGTTGGTCTGACTTCCAAAAAATGACCCGGACCTTACCCTTTGGCCTCCAGTCTGCTAAAATCACTGATATCTGAACCCCCCGACATTGGCGCCTTCCTATGCACGAATACGTCAAGTCCGGCGATGAGATCGTCCTCGATCCTTCCACGCCGGATAGTCCTTCCAAGTTGATCATTGGCACGACGCCATCCATTCAGCTGGCTGACGGCCGCATTGTTTCCGTCTGGCGCTCAGGCGACCAGCTCTGCGCCCAGTATTTGGATGCCGGCGGAAACGAGCTGGGCACGTCCTTTGTCTTTGCCGACTTTTCGGACGAGCCGGATCATATGATGATCAGTGCGCAGCCGTTGCCCAACGGCAGCTTCGCAGTGACTTGGTATGATTATGTCACCGGCAGCCTGAAATTGCGAATACTCGACGAAAACGGAGATCCGACTACAGAAACTTTGCAGGTCAACGAGGATCTGGAAGGGAGGATCATCTCTCCGACATTGACGCTGCTGGACGACGGCGGGTTCATGGTGCTTTGGACGGCCGGCCCCGACGGGGCAATCTCGCAGAGTGACTACGAACGCATCCACGTCCGGCTATACAATTCAGATGGCACGCCGAGGACTGAAGAAATCCTGGTCAGCGAGAAGACAAGCGACGGAAATGGCCAGTGGTTCCCATCTGCGACCGAGCTTGCCGATGGAGGTTTCGCGGTTGCGTGGGCAGAACGCTTCGAATAAACATTTCAGATAAGAATCAAAATTCTAAACCAGGACGGAGATACAGCGGTATCTGAGTTCGGCTTCGGACGCTGGTTCGTCGGAAACAGAGCCGACCATCCCGATGTAATCGCATTGTCGAACGGTGGCTTCGTTGTTGCGTGGGAGGAGGATCTCGGATTCTACACACGCACCTCCGCCCGGATCTTTGCAGCGGACGGGTCGTCTGTTGGCCTCAACATCAATGTTTCTGGTGACAATACATCGTTCGACCCGCCCTCTGCGACCAAACTCACCGCGCTGGAATCCGGCGGCTTCGCGGTGGTGTGGTCGGCGGGTAGAAATGTGGAGTTTCCTTTTCATTCGAATACATTCGTCAGAATCTACGATGAACTCGGTCGCCCCCTCGGCGATAGCATCAACCTCGGCGATAAAACCAACGAGGATCAGATTCTTCCGGAAATCGTTTCGCTGGAGGGCGGCGGTTTCCTGGTGACCTGGAAGGAGAACACCGCAGACGGGACGTGGGCAGTCAAGGCGCAGTTGTTCCGGGTCAATGGCCAGCCGGACGCACTTCCGGAGCACTACGTCGTCCAGAAGGATGGAATTTTGCACGTCGATGTGGAAGACGGAGTCCTCAGCAACGACGAGCAGCCGCGCAACTACGACCTGACATCGCGCGTCGTGGCGATGCCCCGCCACGGTTCCCTCTACGTCAATAAAGACGGCAGCCTCGTCTATGTTCCGGACGAGGGCTTCGTGGGAACGGACTCGTTCCGCTATGTGGCGAGTAATGGAACTTACGAGAGCGACAAGGTGACCGTCACGATCTCCGTTGCGGAGGGTGGCGAAGTCGAGCTTCCGGTCCTCCTCGGCAGTGACGATCCGGAGACGTTGACCGCACCGGATGATCGCGGATGGCGCCTCGAAGCCCTCGCCGGCGACGACGAGATCATCGGTGGCGCCGGAGACGATCTGCTCGTCGGGGGATTGGGAGACGACACCCTGACGGTGCAGAACGTCGGCGATCGGATTCTCGAGCTAGCCGGAGAGGGGCATGACGTTGTTCGCGCCTTCGTCGACTTCGTTCTCGCGGCAGAGATCGAGGATGGGTTTCTGGAAGGCGACGCGGTCGCAATGACCGGGAATTCTGGCGACAACGACCTGCACGGCAACGCACACGCCAACAATCTGGAAGGGCGCGACGGCGACGACGTGCTGACGGGAGCGGGCGGCGGCGATCGGCTGGTCGGCGACGAGGGCAACGACGTGCTCGACGCCGGCGACGACAACGACGCACTGCGCGGCGGCGAGGGTGACGACAGCTTGATCGGTGGCGAAGGCCAGGACCACCTGCGTGGCGGCGGCGGCGCCGACCGCTTCGTGTTCCAGCACCTGCGCGACTTCAGCAGCGTACTCAAGGATACGGCGGCAGACAGAATCCTCGACTTCCAAACATCGAGTGGCGATGTCGTCGATCTGTCTGCTATTGATGCGGTCGAGGGTGGCGGCGACGACGCGTTCACCTTCACCGGCGGAGCGGATTTCAGCGGAACCGGCTCCTCGGGCATTGCCGGTGAGTTGTGCTACGCCACCAAGCTGAGGACTTTCATCTATGGCGACATCGACGGAGACCGCGTTGCCGACTTCGTCATTCGCCTCGACGAGGCAGTTCCGTTCCTGACTGCTGACGACTTCGTCCTCTAGTGGGCGTAAGCACTGCCGCGTCTTCCTGAAGCGGACGGGCCGCCGCCAAGAATACGCGCCGCGGCTGCGCTGCATCAGATCGCCTCGGGCGGCGCCACCCCCCGCTCCGCCGCGAGCTTGCCGAGCTTGGCGAACAGCGGCGCGGCCACGGGTACGCCCTCGGCGAGGTTAGCCTCCCTGAGCGCCAGGCTGCGCTCGCCGGGGACGCGAACCGCGTCGAAGCCGGGGCGGGGCGGGGAGCTCTTCATCTGGTCGATCACCTCGTCCACCTCGCCGCGGATCACGTCCGGATCGCCGAAGGCGGCGAGATCGATCGCGCAGATGAACTGGCCGGTGTTCGACGCCGCCGAGGGGTCGTTCGGGCTGCTCGACTTCGGGCCGTTGAAGGCCGCGCCGTTCAATGTCCCGGCGATCAGACCAATGGCCAGCGCCAGCCCGTAGCCCTTGGCGCCGCCGATCGGCAGCAGCGAGGCGCCGGCCATCTTCGTCGGATCGGTGAGCGGCATCCCGTCCGGGCCGATCGCCCAGCCCTCGGGGATCGCCTCGCCGCGGTCGGCCGCCACCTTGATCTTGCCGAAGGCGGCGGTGCTCGTCGCCATGTCAAGCAGCATCGGCGGCCGCGCGCCGGCGGGCACGCCGATCGCCAGCGGGTTGGTGCCGATGAAGGGGGTGATGCCGCCCCACGGCGCCATGTGGCGGACCGGCCCGACGGCGCCGTAGAGCCCGACCATGCCCTCGCGCACCGGCATCATCGCGTAGATGCCGGCGGCCCCGGCGTGGTTGCCGTGGTGGCAGCCGACCCAGCCGATGCCGAAGTCGCGAGCGATCGCGATCGCCTCCTCGGCGCAGCGCTTCATGACGAGGTGGCCCATGGCGTTGTCGCCGTCGACGAGCGCCACGGCGCCCTTGCGCCGCTCGACGCGGATCATCGGCGTCTTGTTGATTGCCCCGGCTTTGAGCCAGTCGAGATACTGCGTCAGGCGGAAGACGCCGTGGGTGTCGACGCCGAGCAGGTCCGCCTCGACCATCAGCGTCGCCGTCGTGCGGGCATCGTCGGCGGGCAGGCCGGCCTCGGTCAGGACGGCCGCAGTGAAGCGGATGAGGTCGTCGGCGGTCACACGCACGAAGGCGCCGGGGGAGGTCATCGCGGGGTCGTCCTTCGGCAGGGCGGCGGGCAGCCGGGGAGGGTGCGCGAGAGTGTCGATCCGGCGGGCGGAGATCAAGCCCGGGTACGGTTGTATGAACCGGCGGGCACCCAAGGGTTGCCGCCCTCTGCTGCGAACGCTTCCGCCGCCGGCGCATTCTGCGGTGGATGGAGGCCCCCGGGCGCATGCAGGCGGTTGCGCGACGACGCGGCCGGAGCCGATGCTGCCGCCGGCTGGGGCCAAGGAGATGCGGACATGGCGAAACGGGCGGCGGCGGGCGAGACCCGCGTCGGCATCGGCGGCTGGACCTTCGAGCCCTGGCGCGACACCTTCTATCCGAAGGGCCTGAAGCAGGCGCGCGAACTCGAGTATGCGAGCCGCCAGGTCACGGCGATCGAAATCAACGGCACCTACTACGGCGCCCAGAAGCCCGAGAGCTTCGCCCGCTGGCGCGAGGAGGCGCCGGACGACTTCGTCTTCGCCGTGAAGGCCCCGCGCTTCGCCACCAACCGCAAGGACCTCTCCCTGTCGGCCGCCTCCGTCGAGCGCTTCCTCACTGGCGGCGTGCTGGAGCTGAAGGAGAAACTCGGGCCGGTCAACTGGCAGTTCCTGCCGACGAAGGCCTTCGTGGTAGACGATTTCGCGGCGTTCCTGAAGCTGCTGCCGGCCGACCTCGACGGCCGCGCGCTCCGCCACGCCGTCGAGGTCCGCCACCAAAGCTTTGTCACGCCCGACTTCGTCACCCTCGCTCGGGAGCACGGCGTCGCGATCGTCGTGGCGGACTCCGACGAGCACCCGCAGATCGCCGACATCACGGCCCAGTTCGTTTACGCCCGCCTGCAGCGGGCGAGCGAGGCGGAGGAACACGGCTATGCCGCTGCCGACCTCGACGCCTGGGCTGGTCGCGCCCGCACCTGGGCGGGCGGCGGGGCGCCCGCAGACCTGCGCACAGCTGCCGCCGCGCCAGCAAATCACAAGCAACCTGAACCAATGCTGAAAAAAGGTCCGCGCGACGTCTTCACATTCATGATAAATGGTCACAAGCCAAAGGCTCCTGCCGCCGCGAAGGCGCTACTCGAGCGTCTTGGTTCGCCGAGCCGCTGATCGAATTCTGCTGAGCAGACATTACAACTTCTTAATGATTGCCCATAAGAAGCAAAATGTGACGCGCAGCACAGTCCTGAATGCTGTGGCGTGGTGAATTTCACCTCGCTGCCTACACACCCTATCGTGGGATGCGGCAGACGAGGTGATCTATCATGAAGATGCTGAGTGCTTCCGCTGTCGCGATGTCCGTCGTGCTCGCGACCACCGCCGCCCAGGCGGACATTCTCGCCACGGCGACGAACGTCGAGGATCAGGGTTTCACTGCAGGGCCTCCGTCCCTAGTCGTCCTGGATGGCACGGACGACAAGTCGACCATCAGGTTCAAGACGTCGAAGGCTGGCCCGGTCGTCGTGGCGTTCTACGCCGAGTGCATGGTCCACGGCGCCCTTGGGGCCTATGTGGACATCGACATTCTCGTCGACCCGGCCGGCAGCGGTGGATTCGCCCCGATCCCGCCGACCAACGACGCCGGCGCGATGTGCACCGGCCACGAGGGCTTCCCTGGTCCAGGTGCCAAATCAGTCAGCGCCGTGACGGCGGGTGTCGTCAACCTGCCGAAGGGCAATCACAAGGTGCGCGTCAGCGCCAAGTACGTCGGTGGCGAGGGCGCCGTGCTTCTCGACGACATCCTGCTCGTTGTCGAGAACTGACGACAGAGTGACCACGCCTGGCCCTCGCGGGCCAGGCGTTGGCCCATGAGGATCCGACTTGCCCAACCCTCGGTCCGCCCTCTTCTCGCGTGCCGGCCACGTCGGTCCCTTGGCCGCCGGCGGAACGCATCCCGCCTGCCGCTGTTACGCCTCTCTGAGGTCAAAAGCAGCAAGGCGGACATGGCGGACCGGGCCACCTATCGACCCTATGAGCAACCGACTGGCGGCTGGGGCTCTGTCAAGTCGCTGATCAAGCATTCCACCCGTCAGCGTGCTGCCGGCGCCGTGCCGGGCCTCGTCCGCCGACAGCCCGGCGCCGGCGAGGACATCGGCCGTGTAGCGGACGAGATCGTCGGCCGTGACGCGCACGAAGGAGCCGATGGCGGACATGGGAACTTCCTCGCACGGCGCGGTGAGACGGGCAGGGCAGGGCGCCGGCTGGCATCCGGCGAGGGCGCGAGCATGTCGGCGGGCGCCGCTGAGATCAAGGCGTGAAGTACGTCCGTAAGACTCCGTCTTTCTGATCGACCGTCGCAAGCCGACGGTACCCTGCCGCCGCCAAAGCGCTTTTCGCCGGGGTGGATCGCCGGGTGGACCAGGTGGCGGCGCGTGGCAAACGGGCCGCGGCGATGGCTCCGCTTGTCCGCGTCGACAGAACTGTGACGTGCAGCACGGTTGTGCCGCCGTGTCTGTGATCTCCTTCACCTTGTCGATCGGCATGTTTTTGGACGCTCGGTCGAATGTCTCTGGAGGAGTTTTGCAGATGAAGACCTTCATGATCCCCGCAGTCGCAATGGCCGCCCTGTTCGCCACCTCGCCGGCGCAGGCAGAGATCCTTGCCGCCGCTACCAACGTCGTTGAACAGCTGTTTGATACAGCAGAGCCATTTAACGTTGTTATCGATGGCGCCGAGAACAAGAATACAATCAAATTCAAGACATCAAAGGCAGGACCCGTCATCATCACATTCTATGCAGAATGCAGGGTCTACGGCGATATATTCGACTATGTGGATGTCGACATATTTGTAGATCCCGCCGGCGCGGGCGGGTTTGTGCCTATCGCGCCGACGAACGACGACAATGCGATGTGCAGCGGCTTCGGAGAAGCGCCATCGGGCAACGGTGGTCGCTGGATCAGCGCCGTCGTCGCCGGGGTCGTCGATCTGCCGAAAGGGACGCACAAGGTGAGGGTGCGCGGCACTCTCAACGGCGGGAATTTCGTCCGTCTCGACGACATCTTGCTCTCCGTCCAGAACTGACGGGGTTTCGTCCCGACGAAGCCGGCGTCTGCCGGAGGGAAGGCCGGCCGATGCGAGAGCGCTTTCCGATCGGATGGATTCACCCGATCGAGCAGAAATCGCTCCAGAGTCAGAAGCTTGAGCATAGCCTCGTCGCTCGGATCGGCTCGTTCCGGGCAGGATAGGTTCTAGGCTCGCCGGGGCGATCAACGGCGCGTCGCCGTCGGCGTTGCGACGGAGGCCACGTGGCGGCGACGATGGCCGTCAGTGGAACTTTCGCCCGATGCCGGCAAGGGTTTGCCCCCTGGGGTGTTCGGTCGACGGGTCAACAGGGCCGGCGTCGGCCGCGTTCCTCCTCCCACCCCCGAGCCCGTCACGACGGGTCAGGCATTCCGGTGCGCCGGGCGCCCACTTCTGCCCGCCGCTTGACAGTTAGTTCAACGTAGAACTATATAGTCTTACGTTGAACTAACCCGGATGGTCGTCATGGTGTCCCGCCGTCGCTTTTTCGCCGTTGCCGCCGGTGCGCTGGTCGCGCTCGGCGGTGGCGCCGCTGCCTTCGTGCTCACCCGCGAGCCGCGCGCTGCACTCGCACCCTGGGCCGAGGCCGACACGCACGACGATGCCCGGCTGCGCGCCCTCGCCCTCGCCATTCTCGCTCCCAACCCGCACAACCGGCAGCCGTGGCTGTTCGAGCTCGTCGGCGACGACACGATCGCGGTCTACTGTGATCTCGAGCGGCGCCTGCCGGAAACCGATCCGTTCGACCGGCAGATCACCATCGGCTTCGGGAGTTTCCTCGAGCTCCTGGCGATGGCCGCCGCCGATAACGGCCTCGAAGCGCGCATCACACTGTTTCCAGAGGGCGAGCCCCAGCCGCGGCTCGACGGGCGGCCGGTCGCGGTGGTGATGTTCGAGCGCACGAGCGCTTCGCAGCCCGACCCGCTCTTCGCCCACCTGCGCGTCAGGCGCTCGAACAAGGAGCCGTTCGACATCACGCGGCCCGTCCCTGCCGAGGCGCTCGCCACCCTCGTGGCGGCATCGCCCGCTCTCGCCCGCGCCTCCGCCGAGCCCGACATGGTCGAGGCGCTGCGCACGCTCACCTTCCGCGCCTTCGAGGTCGAGGCGGCGACACCGCGCACGCACCAGGAGAGCACCCGGCTCCTGCGCATCGGCAAGGCCGAGATCGAGGCTGCGCCGGACGGCATCGACATCGGCGGCGCGGTCCCGGAGCTGCTCGCCGCCGCCGGCCTTCTCACCCGCGAGGCCGCCGCCGATCCGACATCGACGGCGTTCGCCCAGACCACGGCGATGTACCGCGAGATCATGCACACGGGCATGGCCTATGTCTGGCTGGTGACGGCGGGCAACACGCGCGCCGACCAGATTGCCGCCGGTCGCGCCTGGGTGCGCGTCAACCTCGCCGCCACCGCCGCCGGTCTCGCGGCCCACCCCGTCAGCCAGGCCCTGCAGGAATATCCGGAGATGCAGGGGGAGGCACGGGCGCTTCAGACCCTGCTCGGCGTTCCCGATGACGCGACGCGCGTGCAGATGCTCGGCCGCATCGGCTATGGTCCGGCTGTGCCGCCGAGCCCGCGCTGGCCGGTCGAGACGAGGATACGCCCTGCGTGACCCCTGCCGATCCCGTCGTCTTCGCCTTCTTCAACGAGATCGGCATCATCAATCAGCTGGCGCAGGCACGTCTCGCCAAGGTGCTGCCGGACGGGCTGCTCGTGCCGCATTTCACGCTGCTCAACCATCTGGTGCGCGTCGGCGATGGTCGCAGCCCGGTCGAGATCGCCCGCGCCTTCCAGATCACCAAGGGGGCGGTGACGAACACGCTGCAGCGCCTGGAGGCGCGCGGCCTCGTCACGCTCGCCCCCGACCCCGAGGACGGCCGCGCCAAGCGGGTGTTCCTGACACCGGCGGGACGGGCCGCCCGCGAGCGCTGCATCGCCGCGGTCGCCGCGCTGTTCGCCGACATCCACGGTCCCTTCGGCGACGCCCCGTTTGCGGCCGCCCTGCCGTTCCTGCGCGACCTGCGCCAGCGCCTCGACAAGGCGCGCGACTGAGCGGCCGGCCGCGGCGGGCGGCGCCACGTCGCGCCCGACCGGCTTGATCCCGGCGCGCTCCGGTGCCTGGTATGGCCGGCGCCCGCGACCGCGGGCCGCGCCAGCCCGGGGGCTTCATGCACGCCGACCTCGCAGACACCCAGATCGCCATTCTCGGAGCGGGCCTCGTCGGCGCCGGCTGGGCAGCACTCTTCGTCCATCATGGTGCGACCGTCATCGTCTGGGATCCGGTGGCGACCGCCCTCGACACCCTGGAGGCGCGCATGGCGGCGCCGCTGGCAGCCCTTGCGCGCCTGTCGCCGGAGGCCGGGCCGCGCGGCCGGCTCTCGAGCACGCTGTCGCTGGCGGAGGCCGTCGCCGGGGCCGATCTCATCCAGGAGAACGCTCCGGAGAAGATCCCGCTGAAGCACGCGCTCTATGCCGAGGTGGAGGCCGCCGCGCCCGCGGCGGCGATCATCGCCTCCTCGACCTCCTCGCTCACCTGGTCGGAGCTCGCGCCGGGGCTGCGTCGGCCCGAAGGCTTCATCACCGCCCATCCGTTCAATCCGCCGCACCTGGTGCCGCTGGTCGAGCTCTACGGCATCGACGCCGGCACCCTTGATCGCGCCGAGGCGATCTACCGGGCGGCCGGGCGCCGGCCGGTGCGGCTGAAGAAGGACGCCACCGGCCACATCGCCAACCGCCTCGCCTCGGCGCTGTGGCGCGAGGCGGTCAACATGGTCGCCGAGGGCATCGCCGACGTCGAGGCGATCGACGAGGCGCTCGTCCATGGGCCGGGGCTGCGCTGGTCGGTGATCGGCGCCCACATGGCCTACCATCTCGGCGGCGGCCCCGGCGGCATCGAGGCCTATCTCGAGCACCTCGGCCCGAGCCAGGAGCGGCGCTGGCAGGCGCTCGGTGACCCACGGCTGACGCCCGAGGTGCGCGCGGCGCTGATCGAAGGCGTCGCCCGCGAGGCCGCCGGCCGCGACATCGCCACGCTCGAGGCGGAGCGCGACGAGGGCCTCATCCGCGCTTTGCGCGCCCGCCGCGCCCCGGCGCCGGGCTGACCGCCGCCGGCATGGCGCCACGCGACGGCCGCCTCCACCCCTTCAGGACGACGTGCAGCGGACAGTTCGCTTCCTGATGGCCGGCGAGCCACTCGACCGCCGACGGCCGCATTGGTGGTACTGTCGGACCGCCTATGGGAGCGAAACGGGGTGAGGCTGGATGGCGACGGCGCCGCGTGCAACCGGTGAGCCCGACCGGAGTCTTCCCACAGCGTTCGGTGCCGGCGCGCTGATCGGCGCGCTCGGTGGTCTCATTGGTCTCGGCGGCGCCGAGTTCCGGCTGCCGCTGCTGATCGGCTTGTTCCGCTTTGCCGCGCTCGAAGCGGTCATCCTCAACAAGGCGACGAGCCTCGTGGTCGTCGCCTCCGCCCTGCCGTTGCGAACGGCCGCGGTGCCGTTCGGCGCTGTCGCCGCCGAATGGCCGATCATCCTCAACCTGCTCGCCGGCAGCCTGATCGGTGCCTGGGCCGGCGCCGGCTGGGCGACGCGGCTCAGGTCCCAGACGCTCTATCGCGTCATCGCCGTCCTGCTGGTGGTGATCGCCGTCGTGCTCCTGCTCGGCCACGGCCTCGACACCTCCGGCCGCGCGCTGCTTCCGAATGGACCGGCGCGGTGGCTCGCCGGCGTGGTCGCCGGCTTCGGCATCGGTATCGTGGCGTCGCTGCTCGGGGTCGCCGGCGGCGAACTCCTGATCCCGACGCTGGTGCTGCTGTTCGGCGTCGATGTGAAGCTCGCCGGCAGCCTGTCGCTGGCGGTCAGCCTGCCGACCATGCTGGTGGGCTTCGCCCGCTACAGCCGCGACAGCAGCTTCGTCGTCCTGGCCCGGAACCGGGCGTTCTTCCTGGTGATGGCGGCCGGGTCGATTCTCGGCGTCTTCCTTGGCGGGCAACTGCTCGGCGTGGTGCCGAGCGGCATGCTGCTACCGCTGCTGACGGCGATCCTGCTCATCTCCGCCGTGAAGGTGTGGCGCCATCGGTGATCGCGCCGGCCGGTCGAGGGAGCGCCGCAGCGGTGGTTTGGCTGCCGCCCGTCGGGGCATCGCGCGCTGCCATCGCGCCATCCGACCGCCGTGCAAGCCCACGTGCGAACGTCTCCGGGCGCACACGCCAAAGCAACATGCCTGACTGCAATTGATCAGCGGACTTGTTATCGCGAGAACCTACGGAAGTTTCCGGAGTGACGCTCTGGCGCATTCTGTTCTTGCAGCAGCAGGCAAAAGGTATGGATCAGGCACATGGAGGAAATGTGCGTAGGTCAATCAACCAATGCGGGAGTGAAGCCGATGAGGCGTCTTTGGCTAGCGTTGGCGGTTAGCGCCATCGCTGCGGGTGCCGCCCGCGCCGACACCGATGTGCGCACCCTCGCCGACAGCTGCGCGATCTGCCACGGCACCGACGGCAAGCCGCCACGCGACGGGCTCGACCGGCTCGCCGGCATGCGTTCGTCCGAGTTCGTCGAGGAGATGCGCGAGCTGCGGGACGATCCCGACGAGGGCCGGCTGATGTCGGTGATCGCCCGCGGCTACTCGGACGCGGAGATCCGCGCCATGGCCGACTACTTCGCCAAGCTGCGCTGAGCGGCGGGAGGACACGACCATGACCGAGATCACCCGCCGCGGCTTCGCCGCCCTCGTCGGTGGCGCCGCCGCCCTGCCGCTGTTCGGCACCTCGCTCGCGAGCGCCGCCCGCACGCCGCGGGTCGTCGTCATCGGCGGCGGTTTCGCCGGCGCGACCTTCGCCAAATATCTCCGCCGCGCCATGCCGAGTGTACGCATCACGCTGGTGGAGCCGAAGAAGTCCTACGTCTCCTGCGTCTATTCCAACGAGGTGGTGGTCGGGCTGTCGACCCTGAAGCCGCTGACCGTCGGCTACGCCGCGTTGGCCGAGGCCTATGGCATTCGCCATGTCCGGCGGTCGGCGGTGGCGATCGACCCGGTCGCCCGGCGCGTGACGCTCTCGTCTGGCGACAAGCTTCCCTACGACAGGCTCGTCGTCGCCCCCGGCATGGCCTACCGCTACGACGCGCTTCCGGGCTGGAACGAGGAGACGGCTGTGCTGCTGCCGGCGGCCTGGCACGCCGGACCGGAGACGACGCAGCTCGCGGCCAAGCTGAAGGCGATGCCGAACGGCGGCACGGCGATCATCACGGTGCCGCCGGCGCCCTACCGCTGCCCGCCGGCGCCCTATGAGCGGGCGAGCCTGTTCGCCTGGTACCTGAAGCGCAACAAGCCGGCGGCGAAGGTGCTGATCCTCGACGCCAACGAGACCTTCCCCAAGCAGGCGCTGTTCGAGGAGGGCTGGGCGAAGCTGTTTCCCGGCATGGTGACGCGGATCGCCGGGTCGCAGGGCGGGGCCGTGCAGTCGGTCGACGCCGCGGCGATGCGGGTCGTGGCCGGCGCCGGCCGCTTCCGGGGTGGGGTCATCAACATCATCCCGCCGCAGCGGGCGGGCGACCTCGCGACCGCCGCTGGCCTGACGGACCAGACGGGCTGGTGCCCGGTCGACCCGCGCACCTTTGCCTCGACGCTGGTGGACGACGTGCACGTCCTCGGCGACGCGGCGGCGAGTGGCCTGCCGAAATCGGCGACATCGGCGAATGCGGGTGCGAAAGTGGCCGCGCTCGCCATCGCCCGCACGTTCGCCGGGCGGCCGGTCACCGACCCCCTGTTCATCAACACCTGCTACAGCCGCCTCGCGCCGGACTATGCGATCGGCATCGCCAGTGTCTTCGGGGTGGATCCGAACAGCGGCGCCATCGTCGTGCGCAACAGCGGCACCGGCATGAGCCCGCTCGGCGCCTCGCTCGGCTACCGCAAGGAGGAGTCCGAGGACGCCGACAAGTGGTTCCGGGCGCTGATGTCGGACACCTTCGCCTGAACCCTTTGAACCGCCAATCTTGCGGCGCGAGCCGCTCTCCCGACGACTTCGGCGCCCACCGCTCGCCGGCGCTTCAGACCGCCCTGCCGACGAGGGCGCCGATGGCGGCGGTAGCGGCCATCGCCAGCGCCCCCCAGAACGCCACCCGGAGCGCCGGCTTCACCATGCCGGCGCCGCCCGCCCGCGCGCCGACCGCGCCGAGCAAGGCGAGGAACGCCACCGAGGCGACTGAGACCGCCGGGGCGAGCAGGTCGGGCGGCGCGACCACCGCGACGACGATCGGGAAGGCGGCGCCGACGGCGAAGGTCGCCGCCGAGGTCAGCGCCGCCTGCACGGGCCGGGCGCTGACGATCTCGGAGATGCCGAGCTCGTCGCGGGCATGGGCGGCGAGCGGGTCGCCCTTCATCAGCTCCTCCGCCACCTGGCGGGCGAGCCCCGGCGACAGCCCCCGCTCCACATAGATCTGCGTGAGCTCGTCTGTCTCGAAGGCGGGCGAGGTCGTGAGCTCGAGCCGCTCGCGCGCGAGGTCGGCACGCTCGGTGTCGGACTGCGACGACACCGAGACATATTCGCCGGCGGCCATCGACATCGACCCGGCGACCAGCCCGGCGATGCCCGCCACCAGCACGTCGCCGGGCGCGGTGGCGGCGGCGGCGACGCCGACGATCAGGCTGGCGGTCGAGATGATGCCGTCATTGGCGCCGAGCACGGCCGCCCGCAGCCAGCCGATGCGCTGGATCATGTGCCCTTCGACGTGGCTGCGTCCCATCTCGACCTCTCCTATGCGTGGGCGCCATGGCCTTGATGCCGGGCCACAACGGGTTGAGATGGTGTCGCATCGCGCTCGCGAGCCCGGGCGAGCCGTTCACCCGGCCGAGAACTCTTCAGCAGGAGCCGATGGGGCGCCCGCCGTGATGTCGTCTCTTGGAGAAATGTCGTCTCGTGGGGTGGTAGCGGAGGAGGGACTCGAACCCCCGACACGCGGATTATGATTCCGCTGCTCTAACCAGCTGAGCTACTCCGCCCCGGTCGGCAGGCGGCATATACGGAGGCGCCGCCGATGGTGTCAAGGCGGCGCGGCTCTTCGTGTAGGGAGCGGACGATCTGTCCGGTGCCAGTAGCATGTGATCTGTCCGGGGCATTTGGCCTTGGAGGGTCGGCTGCGCCGGACGGGCCACGGCTCGGGTCCCGCGGTGGTCTCCGCCATCGCGGTAGCATTCCGGGCGCCCGCTGCTGCACCATCGCGGCAGCGCCTGGATGGCGCGGCTGCCGCGCCATCGCCGCGAGCCCTGTCGGCAGCGACCGCGCCATCGCGGCAGCACATGTGCGGCAGATGTTGCGCCATCGCGGCCGGCGGCCGCGCCTGCCGCCGACGGCACCGCTTCAACTGGCGTTGTCGTCGAGGGTGAAGCCGATCTTCAGCTTGACCTGGTAGTGATGCACGCGGCCGTCCTCGATGTGGCCCCGCACCTCGCTCACCTCGAACCAGCGCAGGTTGCGCAAGGTGCGCGCGGCGCGCTCGACGGCGTTGTCGATCGCCGCCTCGACACCGTCGGTCGACGAGCCGACCAACTCGACGATCTTGTAGACGTGCTCGCTCATGGTGCCTTCCCTCCATCGGCCGCCGCATCGAGGCGGCTGCTAGCCTCACCGCCGCCGCATCGAGGCGGCCGCTAGGCCTAACGCCGTCGACGCCGTGACGTTCAACGGCCGTTCCCGAGGCTGGCAAATCAGGGTTTGCACGCGCCGGCGAAACCGCCCACTTTCGGTAGTGTTCCGCACGGACCGCGGCACGGCTCCGGGCCGTGCCGTCGCCGCTTCGCCGAGGACGAAGCGGTGTGGCCCGCCGGAGCCGATGGCCGTTCGTGAAGAGCCACGGAGGATGCGGAGGGGCGAACGGCCCCTTCGCATGTGCCCGCCGCCGCCGGTCGCGCCGACCGGTGGCCCGATCCTCCCCCTGCGCCTCGGAGGCATGATGCGCATTCTTGTCGGCTGCGAGATGACATACGAGTTCGCCCAACCCACGCCCCTTGTTGCGGTCCTGAACGTGCACGCCTCGCGCGTCTCGGACCTCGAGCGGCCCGACTACCTCCTCACCGAGCCGGCGGTGCCGGTGGAGGGCTACCGCGACGGCTTCGGCAACTGGTGCAACCGCCTCACCGCGCCGGCCGGCCGCTTCACCTTGCGCACGAGCACGGTCGTCCGCGACGCCGGCCACTGGGATCCGGTCTACCCGTCGGCGCGGCAAACCCCGGTGGAGCAGTTGCCGGCGGACGCGCTCGAGTTCCTGCTCGGCAGCCGCTACTGCGAGACCGACAAGCTCTCCGACATCGCCTGGAACCTCTTCCAGCACACGCCGCCCGGTTGGGCCCGCGTTCAGGCGATCTGCGACTGGGTGCACAACCACATCACCTTCGGCTACCAGTTCTCCCGCCCCACCCGCACGGCGGCCGAGGCCTACGAGGAGCGCCGTGGCGTCTGCCGCGACTATGCCCACCTGGCGCTCGCCTTCTGCCGCTGCATGAATATCCCGGCGCGCTACTGCACCGGCTATGTCAGCGACATCGGCCTGCCGCCGCCCCATGCGACGCAGGACTTCGCCGCCTGGATCGAGGTCTTCCTCGACGGTGCCTGGCATATGTTCGACCCGCGCAACCACGCCCCGCGCAAGGGCCGCATTCTCATCGCCCGCGGCCGCGACGCCACCGACGTGCCGCTGACGCTCACCTTCGGGCCGTCGACGCTCCTCAACATCACCGTGACGACGGAGGAGCTGCTGGACTGAGCCCGTCCCCTGCCGCCCCCTGCCGCCCCCTGCCGAATCGGACGCCGACCGTCTGGACAGCAGCGGAGCCAAGCGCTCTACTGGCGGCGTGCAAACGATTGCGCGCCGCATCGAACGGCGCCGAAAGGGATGGGGCCGTCATGAGCGTCGAAGCCGATGTCGTCGTCGCCGGAGCCGGCCACAACAGCCTGATCACCGCCGCCTACCTCGCCATGGCCGGGCGGCGGGTCGTCGTCGTCGACGCCCGGCCGGTGGCCGGCGGCGGCGCCGTCAGCGAAGAACTGCTGTTGCCCGGCTACCGCATCGACACCTGCTCGACCGGCCATACCCTGATGATGGGCAACCCCGTCATCGCCGACGACGAGCTCGGGCTGATCTCGGAGTTCGGCCTCGACTACATCGACCCCGATCCGGTCGGCCACGTGCGCTTCCCGGACGGGGAGGGCTTTACGATGTGGCTCGACGTTGACCGAACGGAAGCAGAGTTCGCGCGATTCTCGGCCAAGGACGCCGCCGCCTACCGCAAGCTGCTGAAGGACTGGGACGAGGTGAAGGGCGCCTTCTCGGCCGCCACCTTCAATCCCGTCGGCGGCGAGAGCCTCGACCAGCGCCTGCTCGCGACGCCACAGGGGAAGATCTGGCTGCGCCGCAAGGCGCTCAGCGCCTGGGACGTCGTCCGCCACACATTCGAGAGCCGGCACGTCCGCGCCTTCGTCATGTGGCAGGCGTTCCAGACGATGGTCTCGCTCGACCAGCCAAGTTCCGGCGCGATGGCCTATTCGGTCATCGCCGGCCGCCAGCGCCGCAGCTGGACGATGCCACGCGGCGGCTCCGGCCAGCTCACCGACGCGCTGGTGAAGCGCATCGAGACGCTCGGCGGCACCGTCGTCACCAACGCCCGCGTCGTCCGTCTCATCGTCGAGGACGGCCGCTGCGCCGGCTTCGTCACCGAAGACGGCGAGGAATATCGCGGCCGCGAGGCGGTCGTCTCCACCATCCACGTCAAGCACCTCGTCGAGATGGCGCCGGAGAGCTCATGGGACGAGGCCTTCCGCTACGGCGTCGAGACGTTCGACCCCGGCATCTCCGCCTTCGCGCTGCACCTCTGCACCACCGAGGCGCCGCTGTTTGCCGGCGTCGGCGAGCCGCGCTCGGCGGTGTCCGCCGGCCTCGCCGCCTGGCCGGAGGACCTCGTCAAGCTGTCGCGGCAGATCCGCGACCGCGAGCCGACGCCCGACGCGCCGTGGATGATGGTCGCCACGCCGACGCTCGCCGATCCCTCGCGCGCCCCGCCGGGGCGGCACACCGTCAAGATCGTTGCCGCCTGCAGCGCGGTGGCGCCCGGCGGCTGGGCCGCCGCCAAGAAGGGTTACGCCGCGATGCTCATCGAGCGGCTGCGGCAGGCGGCGCCGAACATGACGCCGGACACCATCCTCGCCAAGCTGGCGAAGAGCCCCGAGGACATCGAGGCCTCGAACGCCCACATGATCGACGGCACCTTCCATGGCGGCGACCGGGGATTCGCGTTCTCCGGGCCGCTGCGGCCGGCGCCGGGCTGGGCGCAGCACAGGATGCCGATTGCCGGCCTGTACCAGACCGGCGGCACCACCCACCCCGGCGGCTCGATCACCGGCGCCCCCGGCCGCAACGCGGCCAAGATCTTGCTCTCCGACCTCGGCACCTCGCTGGAAGCCGTGGTGGCGGCGCACCGGGCCCGCACGCGGGCGGCCTGAGCGTGTCGACTGGGTCGTGCGCGGTGTACTGGGTCGTGCGCGATGTGTGGTGTGCGGGCGGCGGGCTCGGCGGTGCGCGCACGCCATCTTCGGCCGTGATGCGCACGAGTGTTGCGTTCCGCGCGGGCAGTCCTTATAGGAGCCAACGTCCGCGGCCGGTCACGCCGTCGCCGCCGGATCGGGTGTATAGCTCAGTTGGTAGAGCAGCTGACTCTTAATCAGCGGGTCCCAGGTTCGAGCCCTGGTACACCCACCAAGCCGTCCTGAAATGCCGCTGTCCCTTGGTTTTCGCCGCGGCTTCGCGCCCGCGGCGGCCATGCTGTCCGGCCCTTTCGGACGTTGCTGGCACTCCCCCTCGGTGAGTGCCAAAATTTTCGTCCACCCCTCTTGAATGCCTCTCGGCACCGGGCCACATCCAGTCGGCGAGATGCCCGCCGGTCGTCCGCGACCGCGGCGCGCCGCACAGAAAAATTGCATTGGCCTCACAACGAGGAGACGACATATGGCTTTCCGGCCCCTTCACGACCGCATCCTGGTCCGCCGCATCGACGCGGAAGAGAAGACCAAGGGCGGCATCATCATCCCCGACACCGCCAAGGAGAAGCCGCAGGAGGGCGAAGTCGTCGCCGTCGGCCCCGGCGCGCGCAACGACAAGGGCGAGCTCGTCGCCCTCGACGTCAAGGCGGGTGACCGCATCCTGTTCGGCAAGTGGTCGGGCACCGAAGTGAAGATCGACGGTCAGGATCTCCTCATCATGAAGGAGAGCGACGTCATGGGTGTGATCGAGGCCGTGGCGAAGGCGAAGAAGGCGGCCTGAGCCGCTTCCGCTGAAGCCACCGAACGATCCCCCGAGCCAAGTTTACCGGAGTAATCGAAGATGTCCGCCAAAGATGTGAAGTTCTCCTCCGACGCGCGCGACAAGATGCTGCGCGGCGTCGATATCCTCGCCAACGCGGTTCGTGTGACGCTCGGCCCGAAGGGCCGCAACGTCGTCCTCGACAAGTCGTTCGGCGCGCCGCGCATCACCAAGGACGGCGTCACCGTCGCCAAGGAGATCGAGCTCGAGGACAAGTTCGAGAACATGGGCGCCCAGATGGTGCGCGAAGTGGCCTCGAAGACCAACGACATCGCCGGTGACGGCACGACGACGGCGACCGTTCTCGCCGCCGCCATCGTTAAGGAAGGCGTCAAGTCGGTCGCTGCCGGCATGAACCCGATGGACCTGAAGCGCGGCGTCGATCTCGCCGTCGAGGCGGTCGTCGCCGAGTTGAAGAAGCAGGCCCGCAAGGTCACGTCCAATGACGAGATCGCCCAGGTCGGCACGATTTCCGCCAACGGCGACGCCGATGTCGGCCGCTTCCTCGCCGAGGCGATGAAGAAGGTCGGAAACGAGGGCGTCATCACCGTCGAAGAGGCGAAGTCGCTCGACACCGAGCTCGAAGTCGTCGAGGGCATGCAGTTCGACCGCGGCTACATCTCGCCGTACTTCGTCACCAACGCCGAGAAGATGCGCGTCGAGCTCGAGGATCCCTACATCCTCATCCACGAGAAGAAGCTTTCCTCGCTGCAGGCGCTGCTGCCGGTGCTCGAAGCCGTGGTGCAGTCGGGCAAGCCGCTGATCATCATCGCCGAGGACGTCGAGGGCGAGGCGCTCGCCACCCTCGTGGTCAACAAGCTGCGCGGCGGCCTGAAGGTCGCGGCCGTCAAGGCGCCGGGCTTCGGTGATCGCCGCAAGGCGATGCTGGAAGACATCGCCATCCTGACGAACGGCACGGTGATCTCCGAGGATCTCGGCATCAAGCTCGAGAACGTCACCCTCGACATGCTCGGCCGCTCGAAGAAGATCTCGATCACCAAGGAAGACACGACGATCGTCGATGGTGCCGGCGCCAAGGCCGACATCGAAGGCCGCGTCGCGCAGATCAAGGCGCAGATCGACGAGACGACCTCCGACTATGATCGCGAGAAGCTGCAGGAGCGGCTGGCCAAGCTCGCCGGCGGCGTCGCGGTGATCCGCGTCGGTGGCGCCACCGAAGTCGAGGTGAAGGAGAAGAAGGACCGCGTCGACGACGCCCTGCACGCCACCCGTGCGGCCGTCGAAGAAGGCATCCTGCCGGGCGGCGGCGTCGCTTTGCTGCGCGCTCTCAAGGTGCTCGACAGCGTCAACCCGGCGAACGCCGACCAGAAGACGGGCGTCGAGATCGTCCGCCGCGCCATCCAGGCGCCGGCGCGTCAGATCGCTTCGAATGCCGGCTCGGACGGTTCGGTCATCGTCGGCAAGCTGCTCGAGAAGGACGACAACGCCTGGGGCTGGAACGCCCAGTCCGGCGAGTATGGCGACCTCTACAAGATGGGCGTCATCGACCCGGCCAAGGTCGTCCGCATCTCCCTGCAGAACGCCGCTTCGGTCGCCGGTCTGCTCATCACCACCGAGGCGATGATCGCCGAGAAGCCCCGCAAGGACAGCGCCCCGGCGATGCCGGGCGGTGGCGGCATGGGTGGAATGGACTTCTAAAGAAGTCCATTCGCCCAAAACTGACCAAGGCCGAAGCCGGGCAAGCCCGGCTTCGGTGGTGGAATGGACTTCTAAGTCCATCCATTTGACGATTTCGAGGGAAGGGGCCGCGCGAGCGGCCCCTTTTCGTTTATGTGACTGCCGTCCGCCCTTGGCCGGTGACGGGCCGAAACAGTAGAGTGGCGCGCCTCGGCGCAGCCTCGCGCCGGCTGGAGTCGGCCCGCGTGTCCTCACCATCCCTCTTCACGATCGGCTACGAGCAGGCGACGCCCGCCTCGGTGCTGGATGCGCTGACTGAGGCCGGCGTCGAGCTCCTGGTCGATGTGCGCGCCGTCGCCGCCTCGCGGCGGCCGGGCTTCTCCAAGCGCCAACTCGCCGCCGGGCTCGACGAGCGCGGCATCGGCTACCTGCATTTGCGCGGCCTCGGCACGCCGGCCGACGGCCGCACCGCCGCGCGTGCCGGCCGCCATGCCGAGATGCGCCAGATCTTCGACGTCCACATCGCGACCGACGGCGCGCAGGCCGAGCTCGCCGAGCTCGAGGCGATCGTCCGCGCCGGCCGCAGCATCTGCCTGCTGTGCTTCGAGAAGCACCCGGAGCACTGCCACCGCAACATCATCGCCGGCCTCGTCTGCGCCGATCTCGGCGTCGCCGCCGAGCATCTCTACGGCACCCCGTTGTGAGGATCGGCTGAGGTGGACAGCGTCGAGTGCGTGGTGATCGGGGCCGGCGTCGTCGGTCTCGCAGTGGCGCGGCGCCTCGCCGAGGCCGGCCGCGAGGTGATCGTGCTGGAGGCCGAGCGCTCGATCGGCATGGGGACGAGTTCGCGGAACTCGGAGGTCATCCACGCCGGCATCTACTATCCGACCGGCAGCCTGCGCGCCCGCCTCTGCGTCGAGGGCAAGGAGCGGCTCTACGCCTATCTCGGCGAGCGGGGCCTGCCGCACGCCCGCGTCGGCAAGCTGATCGTCGCTGGCCGCCCGGAAGAGACCGGCTACCTTCAGAAGCTGATGGCCACGGGTCATGCGAACGGCGTTAGCGACTTGGCAATGATCGACGGCGACGAGGCGCGCGCGCTGGAGCCGGAGCTCTCCGTCTATAGCGCGCTCGTCTCGCCGAGCACCGGCATCATCGACAGCCACGCCTACATGCTGAGCCTGCAGGGCGACGCCGAGGCGGCCGGCGCGGCGTTCGCATTCTCGGCGCCCCTGACGGGCGGCGCCGTCGGCGAGGACGGCATCCGCCTGGAAGTCGGCGGCACCGAGCCGATGACGCTGTCGGCGAAGATGGTGGTGAACTCCGCCGGGCTGACGGCGCACACGGTGGCGGCGGCGCTCGAAGGCTTCCCCGCGGCCCACGTGCCGCGCGTCCGCTACTGCCGCGGCGTCTATTTCTCGCTGTCCGGCAAGACGCCGTTCTCGCGGCTCGTCTATCCGGTGCCGGACGGCGCCTGGCTCGGCGTCCACTTCACCCTCGACCTCGCCGGCCGCGGCAAGTTCGGGCCGGACGTCGAGTGGATCGACGGCATCGACTACACCGTCGATCCCGGCCGCGCGGCCGCCTTCACCGAGGCCGTTCGACGTTACTGGCCGGCGGTGCGCGAGGATCGGCTGGTGCCGGACTATGCCGGCGTCCGGCCGCGCCTCGTCGGGCCGGGCGAGGCGCCGGTCGACTTCCTCGTCAGCAGCCCGCGCGACCACGGCGTGCCGGGCCTCGTCAACCTGTTCGGCATCGAATCGCCCGGCCTCACCGCGTCGCTGGCGCTCGCCGACCATGTGGCGGCTGAGCTCGGGATCGACTGACCGGTCGCCTGCAAGAAGAAAATCGGGGTGGTGCTCACTTCGGGGAGCACCACCCCGGATCCGCTTCAGTCCCGGCAATATCGGGGTGAGGCGGAGATAGGGTCGCTTGGGAGGCGGCCTCGGTACGCGCGGCACAATGCCTGTACTCGACGTCCTGTCTTGCAAGCCGCGTGCCGAACTGCGGTACGCCCGCCGCGCCGGCGTTTCCTGTCGGTGCTTGCTGCCGCGCCAGCGGTGCTGTCTGCCGCGCCGGCGGGCAGGGCGCTGCGATCGTCAGCCTAATTCCTGGGCAGCCAGCGCGGCGCCTCCTCCAGCGCCGCGAGGATGCGGCCGGCATCGGCGCGGATTTCGGAGACGCGGCGAGCGTCCATGCGGTCGAGCGTGCGATAGGGCAACGCCATGCGCGGATTGCCGGCGAGCCGGGCCCGGTGCTCGATCATGAAGTTCCAATAGAGCGGGTTGAACGGGCAGGCCTTCGGCCCGGCCTTCACCTTCGGGTCGTAGCGGCAGCCGCCGCAATAGTCGGACATCCGGTCGATATAGGCGCCCGAGGCGGCATAGGGCTTGGATGCCATGATGCCGCCGTCGGCATAGAGCGCCATGCCGTGGGTGTTGGGCAGTTCCACCCACTCGTAGGCGTCGGCGAACACCGCGAGATACCACGCCTCCACCTCGACCGGGGCGAGGCCGGCGAGCAGCGCGAAATTGCCCGTCACCATCAGGCGCTGGATGTGGTGGGCGTAGCCGCTGCGGCGGATCTCGCCGACCGTCTCGGCGATGCAGGCCATGTCGGTCTCGCCGGTCCAGTAGAAGCCGGGCAGGGGCCGCGTCGCGGCGAGCGCGTTGGTCCCGGCGTAGCCCGGCATGAAGTGCCAGTAGAGGCCGCGCACGTACTCCCGCCAGCCGATGATCTGGCGGATGAAGCCCTCCACCGCATTGAGCGGCGCATCGCCGGCGCGGAAGGCCGCCTCGGCGGCGCGGCAGACCTCCATGGGCCTGAGCAGGCCGATGTTGAGGGCCGCCGAAAGGCGGGCGTGGAAGAGCAGCGGCTCGCCGCGCTTCATGGCGTCCTGGTAGTCGCCGAAGCCGGGCAGCTGGTCGGCGACGAACGCCTCGAGTGCGGCGAGCGCCTGCTCGCGCGCTACCGGCCAGCCGAACGGCTCGAGGTCGCCGAAGCCGTCGGGGAAGCGGGCGGCGACGAGGTCGAGCACACTTTGCGTCGTAACGTCCGGTGCGAAGCGGGGGCGCGCCGGCACGACGACCTCCTTCGGCAGCCGGCCGCGGTTGTCGGCGTCATAGTTCCAGCGCCCGCCGGCCGGCGCGTCGCCGTCCATCAAGAGGCCGGTGAGGCGGCGCATGTCGCGGTAGAAATGCTCCATGCGCGGCGCCTTGCGGCCGCTCATCCAGCCGGCGAAGCGGTCGCGGGAGCACAGGAAGCGATCGTCGGCGCGGATCTCGACCGGCACGCCGATCGAGGCCTCCCAGCCGTCCATCGCCCGGCGGACGCGCCATTCGCCGGGCTCGGTGGCGATGACGCGTGCCGCACCATGGCGGGCGACGGCGCGAGCGACCTCACCACCGAGCGAACCCGTATTGGCGGGATCGTCGAGCCGCACATAGTCGACGTGCACACCGTCGGCGGTGAGAACCTCGGCGAAATGGCGCATCGCCGAGAACAACAGCGCGATCTTCTGGCGGTGATGCGGGACGTAGGTCGTCTCCTCGGCGACCTCGGCGATCAACACGACGTCGGCGCCGGCGTCGAGACCGGCAAGGGCGGCGACGGCGCGGTCGAGCTGGTCGGCGAGGACAAGGCGGAGCGTGGTCATGACTGCGGTACGCGCGCTGGCGCGCCGTGGTTCAGGCTCGGCGCGGCGTGGTTTGTCAGCAGCAGTCGCTGGAGGCTGCCAACAGTCTGAAATCATTGAACGAAACTCTTATCTGGCTTGCTCCGTGCAAGGAAGGGCGCGTAGCCTTTCAGGCGTGGTGCCAACCAGTGAGGGGTTCCATGACGGACCGAGTGATCGCAGAGGCGTCGAGCGCGTTCGAGTTGCAGCTGGCCGGCTACGGCCTGACGACGGCGCGCATTCTCTACCGGATGCCTGACCATCCGGCATTGCTGCAGACCTACGTCTGGCAGGACTACGACGTCGCGCCGAAGTTTCCGGTGCTGACGCGCTTCATCGACTTCTGGCGGCGCGAGCTCGAAGGCCCGCTGCACTCGGTCGAGGTCGCCCACCAACGCCTGATCGGCGCCACCGAATGGAAGCGCGTCGACGGGATGTTCCTGCTCAACTGAGCGGGCGACAGGGGACGGGCCGGCCGCCGCGGCCGGCCGTCTTGTCGCGGCGTCGCGATATGGCCATCGAAGCAGGCGACCTTGTGCTAATCGCGGGGACGCACCGCCCCCGTCCGCGAAGGACCGCCCATGCCGCCCCGCTACGACGCCAGCCCCGCCGTCTTCCGCGACTATCCGCTGCGCTTCCTCGTCTGCCTGATCCTCATTCCGGTGTTCGGCGCCGGGCTGGTGCTGCTCGGCATCTGGTGGATCATCGCCCGCTCGACGCGCCTGACCGTCGACGAGGTGCGCGCGACGCTGACGAGCGGCATCCTGTCGAAGCAGGTGACGGAGGTGCAGCTGTCGTCGATCCGCACGGTGAAGATCGACAAGACGCTGGTCGACCGCATCTTCGACGTCGGCACCGTGTCGGTGTTCACCTCCGGTGACGCCCCCGAACTCGTCGTCAAGGGCATGCCCGATCCGGAAGCGCTGGCGAAGGCGCTGCGCCGCGAGGCCTGAGCCGGTTGCAGGCGTCGCGGCGGGCCGGGGGGCCCGCTTTGGCCGGCCGCAGCTTCATGTGGGGCCGGCGCCCGGCTTTGACCGGCCGGTGACGTCGCCCTATGGTCGCGGCCCCGCCGTCCTCCGAGCCTCCGGTGCGCCCGCCCATGAGCCGTCTCGATGCCTTCATCGCCCGCCTGACCGCCCAGAAGGCGCTGCTCGAATCGATCGCCGGATTGATTGCCGAGGTGCCCGGCCCGGTGCTGGAGCTCGGCCTCGGCAACGGCCGCACCTTCGACCACCTGCGCGAGATCCTGCCCGGCCGCGAGATCTTCGTGTTCGACCGGGCGGTGTCGGCGCATCCGGCCTCGATCCCCGACGGCGAGCACATGATCGTCGGCGAGATCCGCGAGACGCTCGCCTTCTGCGGCCCGCGGGTGAAGGCGCCGGCCGCCTTCGTCCACTGCGACCTCGGCACCGGCGACCCGACCGCCGACCTCGCCAAGGCCGAATGGCTGGCGCCGCTCATCACCGAGCGCACCGCCGCGGGCGGCTTCGTGGCGAGCGGCGTGACGATGGACCTGCCCGCCTTCGCGGAACTGCCGATCCCCCCCGGCCTCGAGAAGAGCCGCTACCGGCTCTACCGCAAGCGGTGAGGGGGGTGGTGGCCTCATGCTTTGACGTTGGCACACTTCCCGT
>JAESGX010000189.1_pt1 | contig 43260 bp, 35 predicted proteins | sample 9269801 | NCBI WGS metagenome assembly JAESGX01 (sample SAMN16773122, study PRJNA677054) | algae metagenome | isolation source: Pleurocapsa minor GSE-CHR-MK-17-07R and co-occurring heterotrophs from wet... | place: USA: Lower Calf Creek Falls, Grand Staircase Escalante National Monument, UT ... | reverse complement strand
TCAGCACTCAGCACTCAGCACTCAGCACTCAGCACTCAGCACTCAGCACTCAGCACTCAGCACTCAGCACTCAGCACTCAGCACTCAGCACTCAGCACTCAGCACTCAGCACTCAGCACTCAGCACTCAGCACTTTCGCAACTAATCCGCGCTGTTCGTGTTAGAAGCTCGTTAACTCTATAGACAACATTTTGAGAACTGGTGTATGCTTAGCCTTGACACGGGACTGAGCAGCCTGTAACATCCCGTCTCGCTGGTACATTCACATCACGAATAACCGCAAGGGCCTATAGCTCAGCTGGGAGAGCGCTTCAATGGCATTGAAGAGGTCAAGGGTTCGAATCCCTTTAGGTCCACAAGTTTTTTGATGTGAACGCGCGAGAACGATACCTACAGACGCTCATATTCCGTACAGGGATATGGGCGTCTGCGTTTATATCCCGAACACCACACGACAGGTTGTTGAAAGGGTAAATCCCGTGGCCAATCAGAAGCGGAGTGTGATGGACGAAGTGGCGTCAAAGCTGCGCAGGTTTCTGAATGACCTGGAGCGACTTATGAACCCTGACGCCCAGAGACCCGCCCGTGTGCCTGTTCCGATTCCCGTGCGCCAGGACTATCCGCCGCGCCCGAACCAGGATCGATACCGCTAAGCGCACAGCAGCGCGTTTAGCCTGACCAGACAGCGCAAACGCAAGCCGCATGCCGGACGGGAATTTCCCATCCGGGACGCGCGCTTGCGTTTTTTGTTGTGTATACTTCTGTCCGCCTCATCCAATCACCGGTGCGCCCAGTGAGCGCAGGGAACAAAGACATTATGGCAGATCGTGAACGTTACAGCCCGGCAGCCATCGAGAAGAAATGGCAGCAGCAATGGGAGAACACTGCACTGTACCGCTCTAAAGTGGACTGGAGCAAACCAAAACACTATGCGCTGACGATGCTCCCGTATCCCAGCGGTGACCTGCATATCGGCCACTGGTTCGCCATGACCCCATCCGACGCCCGTGCGCGCTGGATGCGCATGCGCGGCTACAATGTGCTCTTCCCGATGGGCTTCGACGCCTTCGGCCTGCCGGCTGAAAACGCCGCCGTGCAGCGCGGCATCCATCCCGCTGAATGGACGTTTGGCAATATCGAGCGCATGCGCGGGCAGCTGCGCACGATGGGCGCGATGTTCGACTGGTCACGCGAGATGGTCTCGTGCGAGCCGTCGTACTATAAATGGACCGAGTGGTTCTTCAAGATTTTCTACGAGAACAATCTGGCCTACCGTGGCGAAGCGATGGTCAACTGGAGCGATGCGCTGCAGACCGTGCTGGCCAACGAACAGGTCATCGACGGCAAGGACGAGCGCCTGGGCCAGCCGGTGGTGCAGAAGCTGATGACGCAGTGGTTCTTCCGCTATCGGGCCTATGCCGACGAGATGCTGGATTTCAGCATGCTGGACTGGCCCGACAAAGTGCGCGCCATGCAGACCAACTGGATCGGCCGCAGCGAAGGCGCACGCGTGACCTTCCACGTGGAAAACGGCCCCGCCTTTGACATTTTTACCACGCGGCCGGATACGCTGTGGGGCGTCACCTTCATGGTGCTGGCCGCCGAGCATCCGCTGGTGGACAAGATCACCACGCCCGAGCAGCGCGCCGCCGTGACCGAGTATGTGGCCTATGCCGCCTCGCAGACGGAAATCGAGCGCACGGCCGAGGGTAAGGAAAAGACCGGCGTATTCACCGGCGCGTATGCCATCAATCCAGTCAACAAGGCCCGCGTGCCCATCTGGATTGCCGACTACGTGATGATTACCTATGGCACTGGCGCGATCATGGCCGTGCCGTCTGGCGACCAGCGCGACTTTGAGTTTGCGCGCAAGTTTGGTATCGAGATCATCCCGGTCATCCAGCCGGAGGGCGTCGATCCTCTGGACGGCGCGACGATGACCGAGGCCTATGCCGGCGCGGGCGTGATGGTCAACAGCGCGCAGTTTAACGGCACGGCCAGCAACGGCGAGAAGGGCCGCAAGAACCCGGCCATCAGCGCGGTCATCGACTGGCTGGAGGCGCAGGGCATCGGCAAGGAAGAAGTGAACTACCGCCTGCGCGACTGGCTGATTTCGCGCCAGCGCTACTGGGGCTCGCCGATTCCTGTGCTGTTCACCGAAGACGGCCAGATCGAGACCGTGCCGCTGGAGAACCTGCCAGTCGTGCTGCCCACCGATATCAAATTCCTGGGCGTGATGGGCAATGCGCTCAATCATTCCGAGTCGTTCCTGAATGTGACCGACAGCAAGGGCAGGCCGGCGCGCCGCGAGACCGACACGATGGACACCTTCATGTGCTCGTCGTGGTATCACCTGCGCTACCTGAGCCCGAAATACGAAGCCGCGCCGTTTGACCCCGAAGAAGCGGCCTACTGGCTGCCGGTCGATGTGTATACCGGCGGCGCGGAACACGCCACCATGCATCTGCTGTATACGCGCTGGTTCAACAAGGCCATCCGCGACCAGGGCGTGTTTGACGACGCCGCAAAAATCATGGCCGCGCATGGGCGGGATGCTGAAACCGCGTTTGACGAGCCGATGCTGCTGCTGCGCAATCAGGGGCAGGTGCTGGGCGCCGAGCGCAAGGGTGATGTCATCATCGCCACAGGCAGGCGTGAAGGGGCCAAGCTGCTGGCGACCACGATTGAAGTGGCCAGCACCGAGGATGCGCGTGCGTGGGAGAAGCTGGCCGCCGCCGGACAGTCCCCCTTCCCGCAGGACACCAGCCGCGTGGTGGGCGAGATGGTGAAGCGTACGGAAAATCTGCTGACAATCGTCGATATGACCAACGGCCTGGCGCTGACGCCGGTCGAAGTGCAGGACGGCGCCAGCGTCACCATCCCCAGCATCCCCGGCCCCAACACGGTCAACCAGCTCAAGCATCATCTGGAAATCCAGCGCATGAGCAAGAGCAAGGGCAACGTGGTCAACCCTGACGCGCTGGTCGAGCAGTATGGCGCCGATACCGTCCGCGCCTACCTGATGTTTGGCTTCGACTGGGAGCTGGGCGGACCGTGGAACGACCAGAATATCCAGGGCGTGGTGCGCTGGCTGAATGATGTGTGGGAGCTGGTGACGACCGGCCCCGGCGACGGAGAGAGCGACGCAGAAACAGCGCGCCAGGCCGAGCGCAAGCTGCATCAGGCTATCCGCCGCGTGGACGAGAGCCTGGAAAGTTTCAGCTTCAACACGGCAGTGTCGGCGCTGATGACGCTGAAGAATGAGCTGCGCGGTCTGGCCCGCGACGGTAAGCTGAAGGGAGCGGCGTGGTATGAGGCTGTGCGCGGCATGCTGCTGCTGATGGCGCCGATCACCCCGCACATCGCTGAAGAACTGTGGGCGGAAATTGGCGGCGCATACAGCGTGCACACGCAGGACTGGCCGCAGTATGATGCCGACAAGGCCGCCGAAGCCGAGACCACGCTGGTGGTCATGCGCAATGGCAAGCCGGTCGATCGCGTGCTGGTGCCCGCCGACATTGGCGAGTCGGATGCGATTGCGGCGGCGCTGGCCAGCGCAGGCATCCAGCGGTCGCTGAACGGCGCCGAGCCGAAACGCGTGATTTTCATCCCCGGGCGCGGCGGTGGGGCAGTCGGCGCAGAGCCGAAGGTCAATGTCGTACTGTAAAGCGGGACACGCACAAATGCACACAGGGGGGACGATGCGCACGCACTGTCCCCCTGTGTGTTTGTTGGAGATGTTCACAGGCACAGACGCTTTTCCTCAATTCCTTACGACTTACGAATAAATCAGGGTATAATCCCAAAGAATGTAAATCAGTTGAAGGGCTGTGCGATGGCTAATGTTCGTCAGGTGTCCCCGTCCCCCGGAACCCTGAATCAGCGTCCTCCCGCTCAATTACACAATCAAACCTCCACTGAGGAAGACCTGTCGCCACAGGCGGCGACCTTCATGTCCCCGTCCAGGCTGATTGCCTTGCAGCGGCTGGTGGGCAACAGCGTCGTCCAGCGGATGGTCGCGCCGGTGCGTACGCAGTCTGCCGCGCCGGGCCGTATTCAGCGCGAACTGGCAGACGGTAAAATTTTCGCGGGCATCAAAACTGTGCTGTCGGAACACGATCTTGAAGCCCAGTACACCGCCTGGTGGCCAGACACCATCAAACGCATCAAGAATGAAATCAATGCGCATGCCGATCTCACCCAGGAGAATCTGCCGCGCTTTGTGCGTTCGCATCCGGATATCATGCCGCTGCTGAAGAATCCGCGCCTGACGCTGATTACATCTGGCGATCCGACCGCGCAGACCTCTGGCAGCCAGGCCGACATTGTCTACAGGGCGTATCAGGAGCTGGTGTGCTATCACTATTCCCTGGCAGCTGACAAAATCCGCGAGAGCGGGCTGGATCCCAATTACGGTGGCACCGAGGACGGGTTATCGGCCACACGCTCGCTGCCGGGAAAGAAGGCCGAGAACGTCAATGCCGCCAAAAAGAAGGTCTTCATTTCGCGTTCGTACACCGAGGCCAAGCAGTACGCCAAAGGTGGCAAAGAGTCAGATATCGTGCGCCTGCTGGTGCCGGTCGACGAACAGGCCAAGTTTGAAGTGGACCCGGACAGCCAGCGCGGCATGACCGGCGTGGAGCACCTGAAGGGTGCCGTGAAGGCCGATGGCTCGCTGAACTGGTGGGGCGAGCTGTTCCTCAAGAAGCGCGTGGATGCGTTGGGTGGCGATATGTTCCAGGCGGCAGCCACCTTCAAGCAGCTGTACGATTCCGGCGCGATCGCCAAAATTTAGGCGCGGAATCCCCAAAACTGTAAAAAAAGTATGCCAATCTGCGCTCTTCATGGACGCTGCTCAGCGCGTTTCCTTCGCCTGAGACAGCCCATCGTGCCCCGAAATATTACAGATGCGCCCGTGCTGCTCAATTGCGGTTCTCGACTATTCGTCTACCATAAGACTTATGTACCTGCCTGGCAATTCTTCTATAACTTTGTGCTCGCCAGGCATCTTAATCCCTTTTTGCAGGGGTGAGGAGTAAAAGAGATGTTACGCCGTTTCGCGTTGATTCTTCTTGCAGGTCTGCTGATGCTCAGTATGGTAGGCGGGCTGGCTGCCCAGACGATTGGCGTGCTGACGCCAGGCGGCGGCCAGATCGGATCGCTCAGCGCTCAGGTCCCCATCGCGCTGTACACCTTCCAGGGCAACCAGGGCGATCTGGCCCAGATTACGCTGGTTGGGTTGCAGCCCGGCATGACGCTGACCGCGTCTCTGCAAGACCAGTTTCAGCAGCCTGTCGCCGCATCCGTTCCAGACGCCACGCCTGGCTCGGCCTCATTGAATGCGCTGCTGCCCAACACAGGCGTGTTCAGCGTGCTGGTGGGCGGCACAGCCGGTGACTTTGTCATCAGCCTGAGCACGGTCGCCACCACGGGTGCCCCCCAGCTTCCCACAGACAGCCAGCAAATCGTCAATATTGCCGGGGCGCAGCCCGTCCTGGCCAGCTTCGCCAGCACTTCCGCCTCGTCGCTGTCGGTGACCATGAGCGCATCGGCCGGCCTGCGTTATGCGGCCACGCTGTATGACGGACGGGGCCAGGTGGTCGGCACAGCCAGTTCTGCGCCGCAGGCCTGTTTTGCTGTCTCGGCGGGCGACAGCCTGTATCGCCTGCTGGCTACCGGCCTGTCGCCGGAAGTCGCTGGCACCCTCACGCTGACCTTCGGCACAAGCTGCGCGAACGGCGCGGGCGTGCCCGCAGTGCCGGTCGCCCCTGTGCAGCCTGTTGCTCCGAGTCAGCCTGCTGTCCAGCCGACCGTATGCACGGCCTACAGCGTCGGCTCAGTGAATATTCGCGCCGGGGCAGGCACTGACTTTGCCATTCTCGGCCAGTTGAGCGAGGGCAACGGCCTTCCCGTCACAGGCGTGACCAACGACGGCTGGCTGCAGGTACAGACCTCTTCCGGCACGGGCTATGTGTTCCAGTCGCTGGTGACGCTGGGCGGGCCGTGCGGCGCGATTCCGCAGGTATCCGCGCCCCAGCCGCCCGCTGGCGCCACGCAGCCCCCGGTCCAGCTCATCACCGCCACGCCGCCGGCTGGCCCCACGCTGACCTATACGCCGACGGCGCTGGCTGATCTCGCGCCCACACAGGCTCAGGCGACACAGGCCCCGCCCACTGCTACCTATACCAACACGGTAGCAGCACCTGTTGCCCCGCCAGACAGCAATTACGTGCTGGTGGTGCCGCTGGATAGCAGTGCCAACCTGAGTGACTATGTGTCGTTCCCCGATGGTGACGTTGAAGATGTCATCAGCTATGACACCAGTGGCCTGAATGCCAATTCGGCGCTTCCGGGTGGCCGTGGCCGCCTGACGATCGCGCTGTCGTGCTTTGGCACGGGCACGCAGAATATCACCTTCCGCATCGACGGCCAGAACTACGCGTGCGGCCAGACCTTCTTCCGCGATGTGAATGCCGACTCTGACACTGGCGCTGTGCGCGTGATCGCGTCCGGCCCGGCGTACGTACAGTGGGTCCTCAGCGCGACGCTGCCGCGCCTGTAAGCTGAAGCGCACTTTCCTGATAGGCAGCCGGGGTGGGCGGGCGACCGTTCACCCCGGTTTTTGTTGTGAATCTGCGCGTGCCGCTGTGTCAGCCGGGCGGGCTGAGCGGGCGCGATAACCAGTCGCGCCATGCCGCCAGTGCCGGACGTTCCGCGCCGGTTTCGTCATACAGGCCGGTATCGCGCCAGGCGATCGATATGTCTTCCTGCGCGCCGACCATCTCCCAGATCGCGTCATAATCCTGAAGCACAAAGTTGATGACATAGCGCATCTCATGGGCCTGCGCGCGCTCCAGCACATGGGCCATCCACTCGGCCTGAAGCGCCGGCGTGCCAGTGAATTCCAGCCGTATCCCCTGATTCATGATGGCAAACGGCTGTGCCGGATAGCCTGTCTCGGAGATGGCCAGCGGCAGGTCAGTCAGCGCCGCGATCTGGTCGATCAGGTCGTACGGGATGGCGTTGGTCATGTAGGCCGTCATGTACGGGTAAACAGAGAGCGCCAGCACATCAGTGTAATCGACGATATCGGCCAGTGCGCGCTGCTGATCGGCGTTATTCGCTTCGGTATAGCCAGGCACCAGGTCGATGCCGGTCACCGACACCATCAGCGGCAGGTCAGGGTGACGTGTTTTCAGCGTGGTATACACGTCGCGGTGCAGCACCATGTAGTCGTCCCACAGGTCGGGACGCATCTTCATGAGCAGATTGACCTCGATGCCGAACAGGAAGTAGTCCGGCTGGAAGGCCTCGATGACTGATTCGCTGTAGGCGATGAATGCGCTGATTACGTCCGGATGGTCGAAGCTGTAGCTGTCGAAGGGTGCAGGCAGCGGCATATCTTCCGCATCGCCATGATATCCGGCCAGCCCATTACGAAAGAAATTGATCGGCGTCACCGTGGCCAGCACAGGCAGTTCAGGGGGCGTCAGCCCCAGGCGCAGATTCCAGTCATCCAGCAGATGATCGCTGAAGGGTTCGCCGCTGAGCGCCTCCGTCCAGGGCACGCCATTGTCGAAGTGGTGTGCGATCAGGTCGCCGTCCTCGGCGATGCGCTCATAGACGGAAAGCACCGCCGGAATGCTGATCTCATAGGGAAACGGCGTAAATCCCATCCGAAACAGGCGTGTCTCCGCGTCTTGCTGGGCGTGGGCGGCACTCGACAGGGTGCTGAACAGCATCAGGCAGACGAACACAAATCGCAGCATGGGTCCGGGCTTTCGTTTGATTGCTTACGGATACGATATCAGCCATTGTATGCCGATGCATGCCTGTATATTCTGGCGGCTTCCCACCGTTGTTTGGGCACCCGAAACGCAATCTCGATGATTCGGGCTTTCAAGATAGTCTGTCCGTTAGGGTGAATCATTCCGGTTGGCGTAGGTTCCAGGCGGGCGCATCGCGATGCGCCCCTACCAACCCCGACCTTATGGGGTAGAAACAAGTACGGTTGTTATTCGGCCCAAAGGAAGTATTGAAAGCCCGCGGTTTCGCCTGGACCAGCCGTTTCCGACGACTCGCCCGCGATTATGAACGCCTGCCTGAGACCCTGTGAACTGCCCCCCCGACTATGTACCAGTAGGATTGAGAGTCGAGAGTGCTCAACTGGCTCAGTGTTCCAACTGAGGTTCTGCAAATGTAAACGAGTGATAGATGTTCAATGCGACCACTAAGACCATGATGACGGCGATGACCCCTGTGAATTGTGTCGCTGTTAGACCCGTCAGGACAAGACTCATTCCAGCGATACCTACAGCAACCCCTAGGTAGACAATCACTCTCTTGATCTGGCTGTGGGGGGTGAGTTTATCATCCAGACCATAATTGATCATCGCCAATGCCAGAGAGAAGATCGCAATGGCAGCGGTCAATAGCAGGCGGTACTCGTCTGTAACCACCTGATCCGAATAGTTGATTGTCTCTGCAAAGAGCTTCTTGATGGCAACCCCAAACGCTACGAGAGATGTAGCTAGGAAAAAATGGCCCCATGACCAACTACTGAGTTTCAAATTCGAGGAAAGATCAAAAAGCCGATCAGCCGTGTCAGAGAAGTATAGCCACCATAGGGTGTATAAGACCAGCAGAGCAATCACGCCAAATAAGATCTGTTCTAAGCCTAATACCGTTCCCTGTGCATCATCCAACACTTTGACAAAAGCTTCCCCCAGAACGATGATGGTAAAAATCCCAAATCGTTCTAGCATATGATGGGCATCAGGTCCCCAGTCTTCGATTTCGTCTGCCGTCGCGGCCGGACGTGCAAACCACAGAGCCTCGAAAACAATGGCGACCAACCACGCTATCCATTGAATGTCCGATGGCAAGAAAATTGCCACGACCCAAATGGAAATACCAACAGCAAACCCCATCATGTAGCGAATCGAATAGGTTCGGCTTTGCGGGTGTGAAAAATAAATTCGCACATACATCAAAACCGTCATCACACGAACCAACACATAGCCGACGGCGAATTGTGCCGATAACTCACCGAATGCCCCGCTCACACTGAGACCCATCGTCGCTACGCCCCCAATCTGCATGAAGACGAGCAGCCTGTGCCAAATATCATCCGCCACATAGCGATTCTGATAGAGCGTTTCCCCGCCCCAAGACCACCAGACGACAAACAGCATGACCAGAAATTGACCGAATCCAAGCAAGGTCAGATTATCACTCAGGAAGTTGCCGATCTGGATCAACGTCGCCACGTAAACGAGATCGTAGAACAGTTCCAGCCATCCGATCGTGCGATCTGTATGTCTATGAAACGCGACATCTTTAAAGTATCTGGGAGGTGTGAACAGACCTGACATCGATAATCCAATCCTTTGCGTTTTTCAAGTATGCCAACGCATGTGTGCTTTATCGGCGAGACGCATCATGCTGATACAGACTGACGAAGCGTCCGATCAGGATGGCGATATACAGCGTGCCAATGGAGGCTTCTAACGCAGAAAGTGATTGCGTCACGCTGGTGGTCGGTACGATATCCCCATAGCCGAGCGTCGATACTGTCACCAGACTGAAATAGTTGAGGCGCTGCCAGGTGATCTCTGCCCCACTTGATGCCACAAACGATCCCGGTGCAAGGCTTTCGATGACACCATACATCACTGTGAACAACGCCGCCAACAGGAAGTAGATGGCGATTGCCGCGAACAAGACCTCTCTCGTCACGGTCTCTGATTCGATGATAAACAACACCAGTAGTGTGATCACCAATACCAACTGCATTAACAGGCTGGCGTTCCATGCCAATTCCCACAACGGTTCATTGAACCCGCTGGCGACGGTGATGCCACCGGTTACAGCAATCATCACCGTCAGCAAGGTAGCGATCATCAACAAGCGACGATTGCTGCTGACGAGGTAAATCGCGCTGCCTGTCAGGACGAGATAGAACCCAATAAACAACAATGCGGCGACAGTGCCCAACTCGCTGATTGGGTAGGCAATATTTATTAGCAGGATGGAGATCAATATAAAGGCTATCTTATTGCCACCTGCTAAACTTTGGATGGTGTCTCTCATGATTTAACCGAGATCCTTAGTCCCCGATGCCAGCAACAGCCTGATTAACTGACCCGACGTGCTAATACTGGCTCGCGACCACACGATCCCAAAGACGATCCCCCAACAGCCCTTTCAGGGTGATCGCCAGTCGGCTGTCGGTTCCTGCGATATACCGGGCTTTCGGATTACGGGCAGCGATCGCACGATTAACCTCACGAGTGACCACTTCAGGGCCTGGGGCAGACTTATACCCGTTGCGTATGGCATTGGAAAAGGCTGATACCAGATCATCATACATAGATGGGTCATTTGAGCTAGCCAGCGTAGCCATAGCGGTATCCTCAAAGCCTGTTCGAATAGCTCCAGGTTCGATCAAAACCACCTTGATCCCGAATCGCTTAACCTCCAGGCGCAGCGCATCGCTCAGCGCCTCAACAGCGTGCTTGCTTGCCCCGTACCAGCCCGCTACAGGTACGACAGCCTTCCCGACCACCGAGGACATGTTGATAATCAGACCAGACTTCTGTTGACGCATCATCGGTAGGACAGCACGTGTCATGGCTCCCAAACCAAACACATTCACATCAAAAGCGCGCCGCACTTGTTCTTCGCTTATCCCCTCAATGGTGCCGTAGATGCCGTACCCGGCATTGTTGATGAGGATGTCAAGACGGCCTTTTGTCGCTTTGATATGCTCAACTGCCGCTTGAATGTCACTTTCTTTGGTCACATCGAGCCGCAGCGGTGCGATGGTCTCACTGCGCATCGTCTCTAGTGTATCTATGCTGCGGGCAGATGCGAAAACATAATAACCCTGTTTCGCTAAATCCTCCGCAATGTGTTTACCAATCCCAGATGATGCCCCTGTCACTAAGACAATTTTCTGATCAGCCATGTGTGTGTTCTCCTCGAATGCTATAGAAACAGAAACCACCTAGAGATGTTTTCTGTAAAAGCTATCCAAGCGAGCCACTGCCTGATCGACGTATTCAGGCTTCCAGTAGAGGTCGAAATGGTCTGACCCCTCGATCTTATTCATTGACTTTTCAGCCGGACCCTTCAGCAGTTTAAAGAATCGCTCGGCAGGTTCGAGACTCTGCGCAGCTTTACCAGCTTCAACATGTACAGGGATATTGTCAAACTTGGGGGCGTGGTCATTGATGTGCAACGATGCGATGCCAGCGAAAGAAGTCATCGAGAGTGCATTTTTCCACCGTGGATGGCTGCCGACCTTGCCTGCTGCATAGAAGCCAGCCATACCTTTCTGCATGGGGGTAGCGTTTGAAAGCTGCGCTTCAGTTTCAGGAAAAGCCGGAATCCTCGGATTGATTCCCAGTGTGTAGAGTATTCTTACAACCCCACCCAACAGATACACGCCCCATCTTGTCAGGAAGGACGTTCCGCCCGCAAGCTCGGCCCCGTCCAGAGAGGGGGATACCAGGCCCACAGCTTTGATGCGGGGGTCATGAGCAGATTCATAGGCAGAGCTGGCAGCCTGCGCACAAATACCCAGATTGGCAATCTTTTTGGAATCAACCTGGGGCAGCGAACTCAGGTACGTCACCGCGCTGGAAATATCATTGGCTACCATCGACGGGTTGGCGTTTCCTTCAATACCTTTAGTCTCGCCAATACCGCGAGGGTCGAAGGTGAGGGTGATATAACCCAGCTTTCGCATCCTTTCGGCGTAGTTGTGGGCGGATTGTTCTTTAACGGATGTTGCAGGGGGTGCAACCACAAGTCCGGCCCTTTTTTCACCTTCTTTGTAATTATCGGGGATGTATATATTCCCTACGATATTGATGCCTGGCTTAACGCTGTCGAACTCAACTCGTGTCATACCGGGGCGGAAAGTGGCAGTAGAGGGTTTGACATTTTCGGCAATTTTCAGCCTTTCAACTGTTGAGCGCCCAAGCAGGGCAATTGCAACAACGATAAGTGCAATAATGGCAATGATGACCATCTTGATTCTCCTTCTTTAGGTAACGACTCAGGTTAGACCAAGATTCTGGGCAAAGTGGGACTACATTGCTTCAACCCGCGCCTTGAGGCGACGATTGAACTCAACGTAGGAGTGCATCATGCCCTGCGCCAATTGGTGACCAATGTGATAGCCCACATGACCGTGAATGCCCTTGATGTGGTCTGTCTGCACAAACAGGGTCTTACCATCATCGGTTGGGCTGACCTGAAAGATGTGGCGGTCACTCAACCCCATCATCAACGGATCAGACCAGCCGAATCTATGCCCCTCTTCAAAGAACTTCACCCCGTGTTCAAGGTGTTGCGTGAGTGGCCCCGCCTTGTATTGAATCCTGATCTGTCCCCCTTCACGGAAATCTCCTTCGAGACCCACGAGGGTATTGCTCCATTTGGCTAATTTGTCAAAGTCCGTGAGGACTTCCCACACTTTTTCAGGTGGGGCATCAATCAAGACTTCGGTATAAACCTCGAAGAGATCCTCTGATGGGTGGGTAACTTCGCCTCTTTCGCCTTCTCGCAGCTGAAACGACATGTTTCATCCTTTTGAAGTACTGTAATTTAGCAATACGGTAAATATACTGTCGCTCAACCCACGAATGAATACATATAAAACCCATAACCTTGCACAATCCTGCCACTCATGAAATATTTAAGTGCCGATGTGATACATTTGCGGACAAGGAGACTGTATATATGGCGCTTCAGCAAACGAAGATGGATGAATTTGTTAGACTGCTAGAGCAACATACGCCCAATGAGGGAGTGAACGTCACAATACTCGATAATGTTGGCTTGTCTCGGATGTCACAGCCAGTGGAACGCACCTCTATCCTGTATGAACCCGCAATATTCATGATGGGGCAAGGTGAAAAGGTGTGCTACATCGGGGATGAAGTTTACAAATATCATGCTGGAAAATACCTGATCGTGTTTTTGCCGATGCCTCTGGAAGTTACCGTAACAGATGTATCACCAGAACATCCCGCGCTCATGGTTGGCTTCAGGCTCAAGCTCAGTCGCTTAGCAAGTGTCTCCCTCAGGCTGGACGCTGTGGACAATACACCTAGGCACCAGCCTCAAAATGACGACCCATCAGGTATCTATACATCTTCTATGGACGTGGGTCTACTTGATGCGGCTATCCGTATGCTGCGTACGCTTTCTGACCCCGTTGAAGCCGCCATGTTAGGCGAAGCGATTTTAGACGAGATTTACTATCGCATTCTGCGTGAGGATCGCAATGGCGCATTGCGAACTGTTTTGCAAAGGCAGGCACAAATTCAACAGATTGCGCGCGCGGTGGATTATATTCACCAAAGTATGGATCAGACGATTTCGGTTGAAGCCCTGGCAGAGATGGTCAATATGAGTGCAACCACATTTCATCGTCACTTCAAAGAGGTCATGCACTTACCACCATTACAATATGCAAAATCGATCAAGCTGCATCGCGCACAGGCACTCATCAGGGAAGGCAAACGAGCCAACGAGGCAGGTTACATGGTCGGTTACAATAGTCCAGGGCAATTCAGCCGGGAATATAAACGACAATTCGGCTATGCGCCTTCGGCTGAGTGTTAGGTCTGTACAGCAAGCCTTCCTGACGAACGTCGTTCTAAAGGAAAATCATTTACGTCAGTATCACTCAATGGTTCCAGATAAGCTTTCAGCACCCCGTACCCCAGCCGTCAGGCGCATACCCCGGCCGTAACCCAAGCGTCAGGGTGAAAACGCGAGACTCTGCTAAAATGGAGGACAACCTGTTTTAGCGCGACATCCACACTGATGCCGTTTTGGAGCGCCCAATGCCCGACGAACGGGATATGTCCCAGCCCAATCCAAACCAGCCTGAAGACCCAAATCTTCAGCCGGACGATACCGAGCCGCTGCTGTTCATCGTCGACGACGAAGAAGCCGCCCAGCCCACGCAGAAACCTGGCCGTCATCCCGACGATGCCTACCTGGATGCGCATGACCGCCCGACCACGCCGCTGCCCGCGGCCACTGGCGCGCATCCCCCGGCAGACCCGCAGAAGACGCTGGCCGGCAGCGGCGGCCTCGATCCGAATCCTGACTTCGCGCCACCGCCAAAGCCGAAAACGCCGCCGCCCGCGCCCAAAGTCTCCACCGGCGAGACTATCCCGCCGATGAAGCCGTTTGAACACACGATGGTGCATGTGCCCGGCGAGACGCGCAATTACCCGCCCGCCAATCAGCCGACGGTGCAGCGGCAGGGCGGCACGATTCCCGCGCCCGGCGCCCGCAATTACCCGACGCAGCAGGTTGGCAATCAGATGCGCCAGCCGACGCAGCAAAGCCCGTATGCGCCGCCCCAGTCGACGATTCCCGCGCCGCCTGGTGGCCGGGGCTACCCGCCGGGTGCGCCGCAGGCTGGCGCCCGCCCGGGGGGCCCGCCGCCGCTGCCCGGCCGCCGGCCCAAACGCAAGCGCATCCTCGGCTGCACGCCCGGCTGCTTCGCCATCATTCTGGGCGCGCTGCTGTCGTTCTGCGGCGGCATCACGCTGCTCACGCTGGTCGTGACCGCCACGCTGGGGTCGCAGCTTGAACAGCGCCTGAGCGCGCAGATCAGCGGCGTCGAGACTTACAATAATTTCGAGAGCACCTTCTTCTACGACCGTGGCGGACGCGTGCTGTACGAGAGCTTCACCGAGGGCCGCCGCGTCAATGTGCCCTTCAACCGCTTCCCGCAGGACCTGATCAACGCCACAGTCGCCATCGAGGACGATTCGTTCTACAGCAATCCGGGCGTTGAGCTGGAAGCCACAGCGCGCGCGTTCCTGCAGTATGTCGGGCTGGCGTCGGGCGACAGCGGCGGCAGCACGATCACGCAGCAGCTGGTGCGCAACGTGCTGTTTGAGCCGGAATACCGCGCCGAGCGCAGCATCCAGCGCAAGGTCGAGGAAATCCTGCTGGCGCTGCTGCTGCGTCAGCGCATGTCCGCCGAGGAAGTGCTGGAGCTGTACCTGAATGAGATTTACTACGGCAACCTGGCCTATGGCGCGCAGTCCGCCGCGCAGTCGTTCTTCAATAAGGACGTGAGCGAGCTGACGCTGGGCGAAGCGGCCATGCTGGCCGGCCTGCCGCAGTCACCCGCCAGCCTGGACCCATTCAATCCCGACCCGGCGGTGCAGGAAGCGGTCTACGGACGCTGGGCGCTGGTGCTGGACCGCATGGTCACCGAAGGTTATATCACCGATGCGCAGCGCCAGAACGCCATCAGCACCGGGCTCAATTTTGTCGCGCCCGCCGTGCCGCTGGAAGCGCCGCACTTCACGGTGTATGCCATGAGCCAGTTTAATACGCTGATGGAGACGCTGGGCGTCCCTGCCGACACGGTCGCGCGCGGCGGCTTCCGCGTTTACACCACGGTCGACCAGAACATCAACAATATGGCCCGCCAGATGGCCGCCGACCAGGTAGCGGCATTGGCCCGCAACAACGTCACCAATGCCGCGGTGCTGGTGATGCAGCCCACGACCGGCGAAATCCTGGCGATGGTGGGCAGCGTCGATTACAACAACGACGCCATCGACGGCCGCGTGAATGTCACCATTTCGCTGCGCCAGCCGGGCAGCACGATGAAACCGTTCACCTACAGCTCGGCCATCGAAAATGGCATGACGCCCGCCGATATCATCTGGGACACACAGACGGTCATCGGCGATTACACGCCGGTCAACTATGACGGCACGTTCCATGGGCCAGTGCGCATGCGCGATGCGCTGGCCAACAGCTACAACATCCCGGCTGTGCAGACGCTGCGCCGCATCGGCGTGGACAGCCTGCTGGAGCTGATGCGCCGCTTTGGCGTGGACAGCCTGAGCAGCGATGCCAGCCAGTACGGCCTGTCGCTGACGCTGGGCGGCGGTGACATCACCCTGCTGGAGCTGACCAACGCCTACAGCGTGTTTGCCAACGGCGGCAGCCTGGTGGGCAGCACGGCCATCCGCTGCGTGCTGGATGGCGATGGCAACATCATCTACCAGTACCGCGAGGGCTGCCCGAACGGCTCCCCGACCGACACGACTGTGTACAACGACGGTTTCGGCACGCAGGTGCTGGACCCGCGCATCGCCTTCCTGATGTCCGACATCATGGCTGACGAACAGGCGCGCCAGCCCGCGATGGGCTTCCGCAGTCCGCTGTTCACGGGGGATATCGGCTCGTCGGTCAAGACGGGTACCACCAACGACTTCAAAGACAACTGGACGGTGGGATTCACCCGCAACGTCGCGGTAGGCGTGTGGGTGGGCAACAGCGACGGCACGCCGATGAATGGCGTCAGCGGTCTGGCGGGCGCTGCGCCGATCTGGAACGATGTCATCACCGGCATTTACAGCAATCCGGATATGCTGGCGCGCTTTGCCGTGAATGGCCAGCTTCAGCCAGACCGGCTGGAGCAGCCCGGCGGCATGAGCATGCGCAATATCTGCTCGATTTCCGGCCTGCGCGATCCGGCCGTTGGCTGTGCCGGCCAAACCAGCGAATGGATGCTGGATTCGCCCGCCGGCCTGTTTGACGGCAACGGCATCTTCTATCCGCCCGCGCCCGCGCCGACGCAGGATATCCAGCCGCCGTCCGGCGTGTGGATGCGCGAGGTCGAGCCGTCGATCTACAACGTGGTCGTGGTGCCGCTGCCGCAGAGCTTCGCCCAGGGCATCGTCTTCCAGGTCGCGCCCGGCCAGCCGCAGCCGCCGTATCCGCTCTACTGCCAGGTGCCGATGGAACTGATCCCGATCGCACAGGGGGCGCGTGAGCAGTTGTTCATCGCCCCGCCATCAGACCCCGGCGATGCGGCGCGTGCCGAGCAGTATGCGCGTTCGGCCGGGCTGGCCTTCCTGCCCACGATCGCCTGTTCGCAGGACCTGATCAATGCGGCGGGCAGCACCGCCCCCGGCGTGACGGCCTATATCGCCAGCCCGGCCAATGGCCAGGTCGTCAGCGGGCCGTTCGACATCATCGGCACGGCGCAGTTTGACGCGGGGCAGGCCAGCTACTACAAGGTGGAAATCATTGGCGGGCCGTTTGGCGGCTGGACGACCGTGAACAACATCCATTCGAACAGCGTGGTCAACGGCGTGCTGGAGAGCATCCCCGGCCTGTCGCCCGGCAATTATCAGCTTCAGCTGGTGGTGGTGGGCAACGACGGCAATTACGCGCAGCCGCCCTACCAGATCAGCATCACGGTGCCATAAGCAGCGCGTGCGATGGTTTATTGCCAGAGAGCGCCAGGGGCAGGATCATGTCCCTGGCGCTTTTTGTATATGTCAGGCGGGCATCATCACGCGCCCATAGGCATTACTTTTATAAAGTGAAAGAACACTTAACCGCTAAGACGCCAGGAACGCCAAGGCATCACGAACAACTTGAGACTCACGGGCGCGTCGCGACACGCCCCTACCCGGCCGGACCTGTCAGGTCGTCATGGGGATGTCACGGCTCAAACACCACATGTGCATGTTGATGCCCAACGAGGTTGGATTCTGTAGGGGCGGCTCGCGAGCCGCCCGTGTGTTCGTTATCCTCGAAATCCTGGCGCTCTTGGCGGTCCTGGCGGTTCAAAACGCTTTGAGCTAAAAGGGCACAGGCTGGCATCCTCCCGCGCCCGCCGAAAAGACGCTAGAATCCCGTGCCTACGGTGCTGCCTGAGCGCCGCGCTGCTCTGGACTTGTTGTCATGCGCGAATCCGCGACATCCCATACGACGCCCTCCCTCGTGCGCTGGACGCGGCCGGTCTGGCTGGCGCTGCTGGCTGTGCTGCTGATTGCGGCTGGCCTGCGGGCGCTGCTGCTCATCAGCGAGGCGGTCAGCTTTCATTCAGACGAGGCCGTGGTCGCGCTGATGGCACGCCACATCCTGCAGGGCGAGCGCCCGGTCTTTTTCTATGGTCAGGCGTATATGGGCAGCACCGACGCGTGGCTGGTGGCCGGTGGATTCGCGCTGCTGGGCGAGCGCGTGCTGGCGATCCGGCTGGTGCAGTCGGCGCTGTATCTGGGCGTGGTCGGCGTTGGCTTTGCGCTGGCCTGGCGCATGACCGGGCGCATCGCCTCGGCCGTTGTGACCGGCCTGCTGTTTGCCTGCCCGCCGGTGCTGATGGCCCTGTATACCACGGCCACGCTGGGCGGCTATAACGAGACGCTGCTGCTGGGCGGCATCGTGCTGCTGCTGGCGGTGCAGATCATGGACGGGCAGGGCGGCAGCCTGTGGCGCTGGCGGCTGATGGGTCTGTGCGCGGGCATCGGCTGGTGGGCCAATGGCCTGATTGTGCTGATGCTGGCCCCGGCGGCCGTGCTGCTGCTGGTTTGGCTGTGGCGCGGGGGCAGCGGCATCCCGCGACTGCGCCTGTTGGCCTGTTTTGGCTCGGCACTTGGATTATTCTTCGTCGGCAGCGCCCCGTGGTGGGAATTCGCGCTGCGCTCTGACCTGGCACCGCTGCGCTTCTTCATCGGCTCATCGGGCGCGCAGGACGGCTTTGCCGGGACAGATGTCATCAGCCTGCCGTTTGGCGAGCGGCTGGTGGGCTTATTCTTTCTGGGGATTCCCGCGCTGCTGGGGATGCGTTTCCCGTGGACATCGGTTTACTTCATGCCTGTGCTGGGGGTGGTCGTGCTGGCCGTGGGGGTGCTGCTGCTGGTCAGCTTTGCGCGGCGCGGCGGCCGGCTGATGCCGAGCGCCTATGCGCGCGGCCTGCTGTGGGCGATGCTGGGCATCTTCGCGGTGATTTTTCTGTTCTCGCGCTTCTCCAGCGATCCCACCGGGCGCTATTTTCTGCCGCTGGTGTTTCCGGTCTTCGTGATGTTTGGCGCGGTGATCGGCGCGGCCAGGTCACCCGTGCTGCGCGCCCTGCCTGCGCTGCTGCTGCTCGGCTATTTCGCCTGGGGCCAGCTCGACGCCGCCTCGCGTGAGCCGGGCCTGACGACCCAGTTCAACCTGCAAACGCATATCCCCAATGATGACGACGCCGCGCTGATCGCGTTTCTGAACGAAAACGGCCTGGCCCGTGGCTATACCACCTACTGGATCAGCTTCCGCATGGCTTTCCTCAGCGGCGAAAGCGTGCAGTACAGCGCCAGCCTGCCCTACAAAAGCGACCTGACCTATACGCCGCTGGACGAGCGCTATCCGGCCTATCGCGAGGCGGCCGACGCCGCGGAACGTTTCGCCTTCATCACGGCCAATGTGCCTGAGCTGGATGCCTTGCTGGAGGAAGAACTGCGGGCGGCGGGTGTGACCGATTACAGGGCCGGGCAGATCGGGCCGTTTCGCGTGTATTATGATTTCCTGCCGGAGGATGTCATCGTCCCCCGGCCGCCGTTTACGCGCTGATGGTGGCTTCACTGCGGCGGCTGGTGATCAGCTCCGCATACAGGTCGATCACCTCGTCCATCATCGCTTCCCAGGTCTGCGTCTCGGCAAATGCACGGGCCGCATGGCCCATTGCGTTGATGCGTTCGCGCGACTGCGCGACCTGGCGCACGCCTTCCACCATCGCCGCGACATCGTTCACGTCAAAGGTGTAGCCGGTCACGCCTTCCTGCACGACGTCGCGCACGCCGCCCACACGGGACGACACGACCGGCAGGCCGGCGGCCATCGCCTCGACCACGACCAGCCCGAATGTCTCCAGCGCCGACGGGAAGACAAACATGTCCGCGCTGGCGTACGCCTCAGACAGCGCCTGTCCCTTCAGATAGCCGACGAATGTGGCAGGCATGCCGGCAAAGTACTTTTTGAGGTCTTCACGCGCGGGGCCATCGCCCACGACGGCCAGGCGGGTGCCCGGCACCTGCTCCAGCACCGTGCGAATCTGGTCGATCTGCTTCTCGCTGGACACGCGCCCGACGTACAGCAGCAGCGTGTCTTCCGGATGCCCGTCCGACAGCAGATTGCGCATATCGGCGTTGCGGTAGCGCGGATTGAATTTTTCAGCGTCGACGCCGCGTTTCCACAGGCGCACATTGGTCACGCCGATATTTTCCATATCGCGCTGGATCAGCTTCGAGGGCGCCAGCGAGGCATCTGCCGCGTTGAACACGATGCGCGTCATCAGGTCGGTCAGCGGCTCGATGAAGCCCATGTGGTAGTGATGGGCGATGCGGCTGACATCCAGGTGAAAGCTGGTCACCATCGGGATATTCATCAGGCGGGCCATCAGCATGCCGGGGATGCCGGTCAGCACCGGGTGAATATAGTGCGCGATATCCGGCTTGAAGGCCTTGAGCTGGTTGTAGGTGTTGGGTGTCGGCGGGCCGATGCGCACTTCCGGGTACAACGGAAACGACATATTCGGCACGGCGATCACGCGGGTCTGGTTATAGACCTCGATGCCACGGGTGGGCGCCACAATGACCGACTCGACGCCGCGTTTGGCCAGATGATCCAGCAGCAGGCAGGTGACAGTGACGATGCCGTCGACCTTCGGCAGAAATGTCTCGGTGAAGAATGCTACGCGCATATGCCCCCTTGCGCCCGGATTACCCTGCGCTTTAGACATGACAACACTGCGGGCTGTTGAAAGTGGCGTTTTCCCCACAGGCCTTAATCTCCATCAGAATCCCCCATATGGTGCATCACAATGCAACCTTTTTATGACATTATTCGTCATACAGACAGAAATAGTTCTGCCGGTCAGGTTGGTCGAAGTGCCGAAGAAGGTGCTGTCATGCACACGTCTGTACAGGTTACGCTGGAAATGCTGCCCGAAGATATGCGCGCCGCGCTGAAATCCGATGAGGCTGCCCGCGAAAAATTCACGCGCTTTGCGCCAGCGCACCAGCGCGACTATCTGAACTGGATCAGCGAAGCCAGCAAGCCGGATACGCGCCGCCGCCGCATCGAGCGCATGCTGGATATGATCCTCGCCAATCCATAAGCATGACCTGCGCTGTTCGTGCCTGCTGCCAGTTTCGCGTACAATAGAGGCCTTGTACACGGGCGCATGGTTTCGGGGGAAACATGAACGACAGCACAGAATGGGTCAGCCTGCGGCAGGCCGCCGACCTGCTGGGGGTGCATCCGGCCACTGTGCGCAACTGGGCGGACAAGGGCGATATTGCCTCGCGGCGCACGCCGGGCGGGCATCGGCGCTTCCGCAAGACCGACCTGATGCAGCAGGCCGAAAAGCAGGGCGAGCTGCAGCCGCTGGAAGTGCAGGTCATCATTCAGAATGCGCTGGGCCAGACGCGTATGCAGACCGGCGCAGGCGCATTGGGCAGCGAGCCGTGGTTCGCGGCCATGAGCGAGACCACGCGGAGCGAGCTGCGCGTGCAGGGCAGGCTGGTGCTGGAGGCGCTGCGCGAATATCTGGGCAGCGGTGCGCCCGATGCCCGGCTGGCGTCGGCCATCACGCTGGGGCAGGTGTATGCCCGCGTGCTGGAAAATGACGGCCTGACGCTGCCGCAGGCGGTGCGCGGCTTTTTATACTTCAGCGATTTTGTTATCAACAGCATCCTGACCTGGTCTGAAATCACGCCGCCGCGCAGTGCTGGCGAGTGGGCGACGCTGCTGCGGCAGGTGAATACCTTCATCAATGCGATGCTGCTTTCGATCATCGAATACTACGAAGCCGAATAATCGCGGATGAGCGATCTGGCGTGGCTGGCCGCCGCGGTGACAGGGCGCTTTAACGCGTCTGCGTTCGACGCGTTTTATGCCCATTTCGAGGGCGATGCCGGGCGCATGCAGGCGGCCGATGAGGCCGGGCTGATGCGCCTGCGCGGCATTGGCCCACGCACGGCCGCTGCCCTGCGCGCCATCGACTATGAGGTGTTTGCTCACCGTGCTGAAGCCTGGGCAAAGCAAGGCGTGCGCTGGGTATTGTCTGGCGAGACGACGCAAATTTTCGGGGATGTGGCGCATCCGCTGGCAGGCTTTGCCGAGCGACCGGCGGCGATGTTCTGGCGCGGCCTGACCGATGTGTTCCACGATGGCCAGAAGCGCGTGGGCATCGTCGGCACGCGGTCGCCCGGGCTGGCCGCCCGGCTGTTTGCCGAGCAGATCGCCTATGACGCGGGCCGCACCGGGGCGACGATTGTCAGCGGGCTGGCGCTGGGTGTGGACACGCTGGCGCACGAGGGCGCATTGACGGCCGGCACGCGCACGATCGCGGTGCTGGGCGGCGGCGTGCTGGACGTGTATCCGCCGGAGAATATCCCGCTGGCGGCGCGGCTGATGGCCTGCGGCGCGCTGGTGTGCGAGGTTCCGCCGGATGTTACGGTGGCGCGGCACACGCTGGTCGCGCGCAACCGGCTGATCGCGGCGTTCTGTGATGCGCTGGTAGTTGTCGAGACCGAATCAAATGGCGGGGCGATGTATGCCGCCCGGCGTGCGCTGGCTCCGGAATCGGGCACGCGGGTGTTTGCGCTCGACCTGCCAGCCAGCGGCAACCAGGCGCTGCTGGCCGAAGGCGCGCTGCCCCTGCCAGCAGGTGCGCGGGTCGATGTTGCGCAGCTGCTGGCCTGATGCATCCCGCAAGGTCAGGTTAGTCCGGCATGCCCAGCAGATTATTGGCGATCACCCAGTCGGTGATTTCGTCGGCAATCGAGGGCAAATCGCGGTCGGTGACATCGATTTCGACATGCGGCAGCATCGATGCGGCAAAGGCCCGGCGATAGTCGTCCTGCTCGCGGATGAACGGCGTCAGGTCGTCGTACTGGCTGGGATTGCCCGATACCTTCAGCCGTTCGACGCGCGCCGCCGCAAACGACTCGTCTTTGCGCGTCAGCAGCACCATGCAGAAATTGAGCGGCAGCAGGCGCTTCTCCAACCATGAGAAGTCGTAATGCCGCCCCTGTGATGCCTGATACACGATGGTCGAGACATGAAAGCGGTCGACGATCCACGAATAGTACTTTTGCAGCTCGAACAGGCGCGCCCAGGTGGCAAATGTTTCCATCGCCAGGGCTTCGTCTTCCGGCTCAAAATTGACCGGGCCGCGCCCCCACGGCCGATTGCTGAAGCCGCACCACTCCGCGCTGATGAGCGGGCTGTGGTACTGATACTTGCGCGGGCCCACCAGCCGGGGATGTTCGTTCAGCAGGAAGGCGATATCGGTCTTGTGCGTCATCCGGGTTCCTTCCAGGATGACTTTCGGGGTCCATTTGGCAAATTGCTTGACTTCAGTCATGTGCGTGTTTCACTCCATCCAGTAACGCGCCAATCACGCGCCTGAACTGCTCAGGCTGCTCGTCGTGAATGGCATGTCCGCACGAGAACATCACCAGCCGTCCGCCGGGCGACGCCTTGACGAACTGCTGCGCCAGCGCCTCCGGGTTCAGCGTATCCTGATCGCCCAGCATCAGCAGCAGCGGGCAGGTGATATTGGGCGCCAGGCTCAGGCTGAGGTCGCCGCCCGAATCGATGATGTGTTTGGCGGCCGTGATCCAGCCCAGCACGAACGCATTCACGTCGGTGATGCCGTTGCGCTCGCGCTCTTCCTGGCTGATGTAATCGCCGGGATACATACGCTGCAGGGCGGGGCGCATCAGCTCGCCAAAATAGCCGACGGCCCCCCATGCGGCCACCGACAGGCAGCGTTCCGGCGCCATGCCGCCCACCAGCAGCGCAACTTCGCCGCCGTCTGAATAGCCCATGATGTGGGCTTTGGGGATATCCAGCGCGTCCATCAGCGCGATGATGTCGCGGGCATCCTGCTGGTAATGGTCCAGCGGATACTGGCGCGGGCGCGGCTGCGACTGGCCATAGCCGCGCATGGACGGGCCGATCACGCGGTAGTCGTCTTTCAGCCAGTCCATCAGCCAGCCCAGGTGATCGCGTGCAGTCCCCATCCAGCCGTGCAGCAGGATGATCGGCGTGCCTTCTCCCAGATCGTCATAGTACAGCGTGGCGCCCGTGGGCAGTGCGGCAAATGGCATAGAACGTGTCCTGTCTGTCTGTACTTCAGGATAATAGGGTGGGTTCCGGGCAGGCCTCATCCGTTGGCCATTGGCCCGCGTCCGGCTTTGGACGGAGGCGCTGCGCCAGAGGGCTCACCCTGCATGCTAATGGTAACGCAGACTTGTTTATCCGGGTTGGGCTGAAGATGCCTCAGCCGCAGGCTGCGCGCGCATGACATCGCCCAGGTTGACGCCCAGCGCCAGCAGGCCGATCACGCCCCACAGGCCATAGCTGACGAAGGTGACGCCGTGGAAGACCACGCCAATGGCCGCTGAGACGGCAGCCGGCACACCGACCAGCTCCCCGGCCACGCGTGCCGCGCCCTGAAACGGCCCGATGCCCGCCACCGTCACCGGCAGCGCCACGCCCAGCGAGGCCAGCGCCAGCCCCATGCACGTCAGCGACACCATGTCGGCATCCGGCACCAGCGTCGGCACATTGAAGGCGATCAGCAGCGACCAGAAGGTAAACAGCGAGACGGCCCAGCCGATCAGCGTCCAGCCCACCGCTTTGACGGCCGTGCCCAGGTGCGTGAAGATGCGCAGGCCGTCCAGCACTTCATCCACGCGGCGCGTCAGGTTAAGGCGTTTCAGCGGGGCAATGCGCGCCTCCAGCCAGCCGATGATGGCGTGGGGCAGGCGCGGAAAGCGGGCGAAGATAATCAGCGTGACGAAGCCGACGACGGCCACGATGCTGAACAGCACCGCAGCCCGGCCCGCACTTTCGGGCACGGATGGCGCGCGCGACAGCCCGACGGCCAGCACGATCAGCACCATGACCACATCCAGCAGGCGCTCGACGATGATGCTGGCCCCGGACGTGAACACCGGCACGCCGAAGCGCGTCGCCAGCACCACGCGGGCGACTTCGCCGGCGCGCAGCGGCAGCATATTGATCAGCATGCCGACGTTGAAGATATGGAAACACTGTGTGAAGCTCATGCGTTTGTCGATCAGCACCTGCCAGCGGATGCCGCGCAGGGCCAGCGCCAGCGCCACCGAGGCAAAGCTGGCGAATACCAGCAGGCCATTGGCCTGGCTGATCGAGGCAAACATATCGCCCAGCGGCACGTCGCGCAGGGCCAGCCACAGGAAAATGCCGCTGACCACGATGCTGATGAGGATGAAAGCGAGTTTGCGCATAGGGGACCTGGTTTACATGATGCGAAAGGGGATGCTAGCGTGCGGCAGCGGTGTCGCTGCGGCCGGACTGATTCGGGTCTTCGTAGCGCAGCAGCCACGCGATCGCGTCGCTTTCGCTGTGGAAAATCGAGCGCGCGCGCCGATTTGGTTTGATGATCGTGCGCAGCATGGTCGAGATGATATTTGATGTCAGGTGATGGCCGATGATGACAGCGGTGCGGCCCAGCACGGCAGGATGTTCATCCATGAGCTGGCGGGCACGCTTGAGCGGATGCGGCGTAATCAGCCTGGTGGCGGGCACGGCGCGCCCGTCCATGAGCATGTGCAGCGGACGAGACGTATCCCATGCCTGGAAAATGGGCCGGATATGCGCATACCACTCATCAGCAGACTCGCGCCCCAGCTCGCGGAAGCGATAGCACAGGATCTGCCCGTCACCGAGCCATTCCTGCGTGAAGTGCTGTTGATTCGCCATATATTCAGTCGCCACTCACACTCCAGAAAGCCTGAAATCTGTTTCCATACTACACGCGTCTGGCACGAATTGCTTGCCAGAATTTTTACCCAAGCCTTAAGGCTTTGCTCAGACTCCGCGCACGTGAATGCGACATACTGACAGATGAATTGTTTCCCGCGAGAGGTGCGGCTATCCCGGGTTCAAACCTGATAGCCGGGAAAGGACAGGTGTATGGCGAAGGTGTTTTCGCTGATGGCGGCGCTGCTGGCGCTCGTTGTGTCGGCCTGTGGCGGCGGATCGCCCGCGGCGCAGGCCCCCACAGCTGAGGCGGGCGTGCAGTCGACGGCGGCAGGCTGGCAGGATATCGCGCTGCGCGACGTGCGCACGGGCGAGACCTTCACGTTTGCCGATTTTGCCGGGCGCACCGTGTATGTGCACCCGATGGCGCGGTGGTGACTGAACTGCCGCCTCAGTCAGCGCAGTTTGCGCGACAATGTGATCCCGCAGGTGAATTCTGAAGACGTGGTGTTTGTCAGCTTTACCGTGGAAACCAATGATACCGACGCCAACATGGCAGCCTACCAGGACGAAAATGACTTCGACTGGGCATTTGCGGTGGCCACGCCAGAGCTGATTTCCGGCCTGACGACGCAGTTTGGCGCATTCGTCACCATTCCGCCCTCGCAGCCGCACTTCATCATCTATCCGGATGGCACAACCACCGGCCTGCTGACCGGTATGCAGGACCCCGCAGAGACCCTGCGCCTGCTGGCTGCCGGTTCTGCTTCGTAAGGTTTCTTCTTCATGGACGCATCTGAACAGGGTGCGTCCATGCACTTTTTCTCCGCGTTACCCCCTTCAGTGTGATGGCAGCCACCCCCCAATTATTGAGGGGCTTGCCTTGCTTCTCATCTTCCACACTACTGAATGTGGATAATTGCGTATATCTCTATTGGACAGTCTTAGCGCCAGCTTTCGGCGGGAGTGGGGAACGTTATGGGCATAAGCTCGTTATTCAGTCTGTTAAGTGTAGTCGGCTTTGTCATCTTCGTGGTCGGTGTGGCCGGCGCGGTGATGGCCCTGTCGCAGAATCGCAAAGCGCGCATGGGCTGGCTGCTGGCCGTGGTCGGCGCCGTAGTGGGCGTCATTTTCAGCGTCATCAGCCAGGGCGTGATCGTGCTGCAGCCTGCTGAAGTCGCTGTTGTGTTCAACTCGCTGGGTGGCGGACTGTCGCCCCAGCCGCTGACCTCTGGCACGCATCTGGTGGTGCCCGTCGTGCAGACGACCACTATTTATTCCAGCGCGCAGCAGCAGTACACCATGAGCGGATCGTCTGCTGAAGGCGCCCGCAGCGGTGATGATGCGGTGCGTGCGCGTACGTCCGACGGCCAGGAAGTGCTGCTGGACATCACGGTCATCTATGCCGTGGACGCAGCCAATGTGAACACGCTGCACACCCGCTGGCAGAATCGTTTCGAAAACGACTTCATCCGCCCGACCACGCGCGGCCTCGTGCGTGACGTGGTGGCCGGCTTCCGCGCCCAGGATATCTATGGTGAAGGCCGCAGCGATATGGAGCTGCAAATCCAGACACAGCTTGGCGCCAGCTTCAATAATGAAGGCTTGATTCTGAGCGACGTGCTGGTGCGCGATATCAACTTTAGCGATCTGTTCACGGCCGCCATCGAACAGGCCCAGATCGCCGAGCAGGAATCCGAACGCGCCCGTCTGCGCGTGCAGCAGATTCAGCAGGAAGCGGAACAGGCACGTGCGCAGGCCGAAGGCCAGCGTGACGCCACCATCGCCCGCGCTGAAGGTGAAGCGCAGTCGATCATCCTGCGTGCCCAGGCCCAGGCCGAAGCCCTGCGCCTCGTCAGCGAGCAGATCGCGGCCAATCCGTCTCTGATCCAGTACGAGTACATCCAGAACCTGAGCGACAATGTCAATCTGGTGCTGGTGCCGGCCAACAGCCCATTCCTGTTTGACCTGGAAAGCATCACCAATGCCGCCCAGAGTGGCACCGATCTGACGCCGCCCGATGTTCCGGCTCCGCTGGAAATCGTGCCGCAGCCTGAGGCCCCGGCTGGCGGAAGCTAATTCCGGCCAGCGTCAGCAAGCGTAACGCATGAGCAAACAGGGCGGTTCCCACACGGGGTCGCCCTGTTTTCATAGGGCAGTCAGCGGCCGGTATTCGCGCAATTGGCGCAAAATTGAGTAGAATTTCACTCATGCTGCGCCGTTTCCTGTAAAGACTGCCTGTGATGCCACTGGTTTCTGTCACCCGATTTGCTTACCGACTCGCCCTGACCCTGGCCGTGGCATCCTTCTGCCTGCTGACGGGCTGTTCGCTCACCCTGACGGGCATGCCCACGCCGACAGTTGGCGGCGCGCCGGTTGTGCAGTTCACCGCGCCTGCGCCGGATGCTGTGGTGCTGGAGGGCGTCACGCTGGTCTTGCAGGTCACCGTGATGAATGCTAGCGCGGATATCAGCCGTGTCGCCTTCTCCGTGGATGAACAGCCGCTGGTGGAAATCGCCAATCCGAATCCAGAAGGTGCGTGGCAGGCCGCCGTCTCGGCCCAATGGGTGGCGCTGGGTGAGGGCATGCACACGCTGTCTGCGGCGGCCTTCCGCGCCGATGGCACCAGCAGCCAGCCCGCCAGCGTCGTCGTCTACGTGACGACCTCGCCCGATGGCCTGTCCGAAGCGGCCACGGCGGAAGTGACGGCTGTGCTGCTGTCCCCTGAAGCGACCGAAGAAGCCCCCGAAGCGACCGCTGCTGTACCTGGGACCACAAGTCCGGCGTCCACGCCGACGACCCGCGCCACGCAGGGCGCTGCTCCCACGACCGCCAGCACGCCCGCGCCGCTGACGGCGACGTTCAGCCAGCCGGCTAATGTGCGTTCTGGCCCCGGCCTGGAATATGCCCCGCCGATTGGCGCGTTTGCCAGCGGGCAGGTGACCGAAGTGCTGGCCGTCAATGCCTCGCGTACCTGGTTCCGGGTGCGTTATGGCAGTGGCTTTGGCTGGGTATCCGCCGCGCTGATTATCCTGTCCGCCGACCCAACCGGCCTGCCGGTCGAGTCCGGCCCGCCGCCGCCCACCGCCACCTCGGCGCTGCCGACCATGATCCCGCTGGCCACCAATACGCCGCAGACCTCGATCAACCTGATCGCCGGCACGGTCACGCTGCTGCCATCTGCCCCGGTGTGTAACCAGACCTTTGTGGTGGCGGTCGATGTGGCCAATTTTGGTGCGCAGGCCTCCACCCAGGCGACGACCGTGCGCATCAGTGACAGCCGCGCCTCCGACGGCACCGCCGTGCAGACGGTTTCCGGGGAAGTGCCCGCGCTGGCCATCAATCAGCAGATACGCCTCGAAGTGCCTGTCACGGTGACGGCGTTCACGGGCGAGGCGCACACCCTCACCATCACGCTCGACCCGGATAATCTGGTGCCTGAAACCGAGGACGCCGATAACGAGCGCGTCGTCACGTACACGCTGGCCAGAGGCGCATGCCCGTAGGCCGACTGTATCCTCCATACACCCCGAATTGTTGAAATTCGCGCAGCCGGTTAATCTGACCGTTCTCGTTTCTTAACATTTTCACGTATGATTATGAACAGAGAGAATAAACCGAGAGCGAAAAAGGATGCTCAGCTATGGCAGATAACGGATCATCAGCGCGGCCGCTGGTGCTTTTCACAAATGACGACGGCATCGCGTCGCCCGGCCTGTGGGCCGCGGTGAATGCCTTTGCCGATATCGCCGATGTGCTGGTGGTGGCCCCGCGCGAACAGCAAAGCGGCACCGGCCGCAGCCTGCCCGTGACCAGCGAAGGCCGCCTGTATGAAGAAACCCGCGACATTGGTGGGTCGGCCATCAAGGTCTACAGCGTGGACGGCACGCCCGCCCAGTCGGTGCAGCACGGCGTGATCGAGCTGGCGGACCGGTTGCCCAGCCTGATCGTGTCGGGCATCAACTACGGCGAAAACTGCGGCAATGGCGTGACGATTTCGGGCACCGTGGGTGCCGCGCTGGAAGGCGCCAGTCTGAATGTGCCGTCGCTGGCGGTGAGCCTGCAAACCGCCAAGGACCTGCACCTGACCTACAGCAGCGACGTCGACTTTTCGGTCGCTGCCGGCTTCACGCGCCGTTTCGGCCTGTGGATGATGAACAACCGCTTTCCCGACGATGTCGATGTGCTGAAGCTGGACGTGCCGATGCGCGCCACTCCGGATACCGCGTGGAAGATCACGCGCATCTCGCGCCATCGCGTGTACTGGCCCACGCGCCCGGAGCGCGTCGCGCTGAATGATGTTGGCCGCATGGGCTATCACTTTGATGCCGATGCCAGCCAGGCCGAGCCCAACAGCGACGTCTACACCGTGCTGCACGAAGGGCTTGTGTCTGTCACGCCGATGAGCCTGGACATGACCTCGCGCACCGATATGTTCCGCCTGGAGCAGCTGCTGAGCAGCGAAGCGGGCTATGGCAATGGCGTACGGCAGCGCGTGGATGAGGTGCGCAAGCAGGCGCAAAACCCGACGTTGTAACTTTTGCAGGGGCCGGGACGTATATAGTCCCAGAACGTGGGGGGAATTTACGCCATTTTAACAGGTTCCTCCTTTGACAAATCGGCTGCATGACCTTTACACTGGATAGTGTTAAGTTGTATATGAATGGAGATCACCATGAAGTCACTGCGTAAATTTTTGCTGGGTGGTATGGCGGCTGCGGCCCTCGTTCTGGCGCTGCCCGCTGCGGCCCAGGAAAATACCTTCGGCCTGAGCGAAGCCGACTGGGCACTGTTCACCGCTGCCCAGGGAAGCGCCCCGGAAAGCTTCTCGTACGAATTCGCCTCTATGCTGTCGCTGGAATCCCCTGGCGCTCCTCCGGTTGCCTGGGACCTGACCGGCTCCGGCCTGGTGCTGAGCGACGGCTTCAGCATGGATGTCAGCGGCACTCTGACCACCGACACCGGTGATCTGCCCGCCGCCCTGAATGTTCGCGTCACCGACGGCGGCCTGTATTTCAGCCTCGATGGCACCCAGTGGATTGGTGGCACCCAGGAAGAAATCACCGAGATGGCCAGCGGTCTGGCTGGCAGCATGCTGCCGGTTGACCCGAACGCGCTGATGAATGACCCCGACGCCATGAATGAGGCGATGGGTGAGCTGATGGCGCAGCCCGGCATGATGGAAGCTTTCATGGGCATCAGCACGCTGGACCCGAATGCCTATGTCAGCATTGTCCGCAACGCTGATGACGCTGGCTTCGCTTACTTCACCACCGTGCTGGACCTGGGCGGCCTGATTTCCTCGCCCGCGCTGACCCCGCTGCTGGTGCAGGCCGTGAGCGGCACCACCGGCATGGATGCCTCCACCATGACCCCCGAACAGATCGAACAGATGGGCCCGATGCTGGCCGGCATGTTCGCCGGTTCTAACGTCATGGTCGAGCAGTGGGTGGATGCGTCGACTGGCGCGCTGGCCCGCACCCAGCTGAACGTGTTCTTCAACGCCAACCAGGGTGACCAGCAGCTCGCTACCGTTGGCCTGACGTTCGATATCCGCCTGGCCGACGCCGCTGGTGCGACCATCGAAGCCCCGGCTGAATTCCAGCCGCTGTCTGCCGCCATGGGCATGCTCATGGGTGGCATGGGCGCGATGGGTCAGTAATTCTGACAACGCTTCACAGCCAATAGAAAACGGGTGCGTCCAGCGTGGATGCACCCGTTTTTTATTCTGTCCGGCCGTGCGACTGATTACAGGCGGGCGATGATTTCGTTGGTGAAGTCGGTGGTGGACAGCGCTGCTGAATGGTTGATATCGGCCGTATGCAGGCCGTCGTGCAGCACCGAGCGCACCGCGTTTTCCACGCGATCGGCCAGCTCTGGCATATTCCAGTGCAGGCGCAGCAGCAGCGCCACGCTCATGATGCACGCGGTCGGGTTGGCGACATTGCGCCCGGCGATATCGGGCGCGCAGCCGTGCACCGGCTCGGCCATCGCCACCCCGTCACCGATATTCAGCGACGGCGCCAGCCCCAGGCCGCCGCCCCACGCGGCCGCCATATCCGAGAGAATGTCGCCATACAGGTTGGGCGTCAGCAGCACATCGAAGCGCAGCGGGTCTTTCACCATCCAGTAGGCGGCTGTGTCCACCAGCAGGTCGTCGGTCTCGATTTCCGGATACTGCTTGGCGACTTCAAAGGCCACCTTGCGGAACAGGCCGTCGGTCTGCGGCAGCACGCTGGCCTTGTGCACGATGGTCACTTTTTCGCGCCCGTGCGACATCGCCATCTCAAATGTGCGGCGGGCCACGCGTTCGGTGGCCGCGCGCGTGATGATTTTCTCGCTCACGCCAGTTTCACCGCTGTCGCGGGTATGTTCCAGTTGCAGATACAGGTCCTCGGTGTTTTCGCGCACGACCAGCAGATCGACATCCGGCTTGGCAGTGGGCACCGGCAGCCAGCGCGCCGGGCGCAGGTTGGCATAGCAGCGCAGCTCCTGGCGCAGGCGCACCCCCGGCACGAAATAGCCTTCCACCGGATACGACGGCGACTGGGCCGCGCCGAACAGCACCGCGCCGCACGCACGCGCTGTCTCCAGCGTGCTTTCGGGCAGGGCGCTGCCTGTGCGTATGAATGTGTCCATGCCTGCTTCGGCCGTCTCGATTTCTATATCGGGCAGCAGCGCGCGCAGGACCTGCACGGCTGCCGGCACGACCTCATGGCCGATGCCATCGCCTTCTATCACGCATAAGCGAACCATGATGACCCTTTCACATGTCAGGCATACAGCAGCCGACCTTCTGGCCAGCGGTGCTGCGGATCCGCCATCTGGGCGGATGTCCAGCATCAAATCATCTACACATTTCGAAAGGGATCTAGTTTGAGAGAAAGTTCAGCCTGCGTGGTGGTCGTGCGTAACTTTTGATGGTTATTGTGTCACTTTTAGTTGCGTTTGTCGAGAATTTTATGGCGCGCGGCCACTTTGCGCGGCGTAATTGCGTTTCAGCATGGCCGTGTAAGGCCGCATCCCGAAACGCTCGTAGAAGGCTTGCAGGTTCGGATCGCACAGCAGGTCGATGCTGTAGAGCGCGGCCAGCGTGTCGAACATGCGCGCCACCAGCGCCCCACCGATGCCGTGCTGCTGATACGCAGGCACGACTTCCAGCAGCGGGATGAACGCGCACAGCACGCCATCAGACAGCGCGGTGATGAAGCCAACGATCAGCCCGCTGTCGTCGTCGCGGGCCAGCCACACATGCTGGCTGCCCCGCAGGATAGCCAGATGCGTCACGGGGGAAGGCGGATTGGGCCAGCCGGTGAAGAAGCCGGGCGCGAGCTGTTCAGGCGTCAGGCCATCGACGCTGTCTGTATAGTGAATACTCATGCCGGATATGCTCAGGACAGGCCGCGCGCGCGTCGGCGTTCGGCCTCGTAGGCCTGGCGTGCGCGCATGAATTCCGGCTCGCCCCATTTGCTGCGCAGGGCGATCAGGCGCGGCTCGAAGGTGGCTTTAGCGACTTCGGCTCCCAGGAAAGATTCCAGCGTCACCCAGCCGGACGCCAGCGAGCCATAGGCCTGCACGCGCTCGTCCAGGCGATCATGCAGCTCCGAAATCAGGATGGCTGCGCCGGTGAAATTGATGGCGTCGCCCGCCTGCACCGCGAAGGCCTCGCCCTGCCGGGCATGGGCCAGCGCAGCGCGCATATCGCGTTGTTTCAGCGACTGGGCCGCGCGCAGCATCTCGGCCTGGCACAAGACGCCCGCGCCGTTCACCGTTTGGGCCAGTGCCTCGGCCTCGCCCAGCACCCAGGTCGCTTCCGGCGTGCGGTCGAGCGCCTCCAGCAGATTTGCCCGGTCGACCAGCGCGTGGGCAGCGCCCAGGGGCTCGCCTGCGGCCTGCAGCAGCGCCGCCGACTGTTTCAGCTGCCCCAGCGCATCGTCAAACTGTTCCAGCTTGCCATACGCCTGGGCCAGCTTGCCCGCGATAGCGGCCTGCTGCGCCGCGGGAAACTCAAAGGCTTTGGCCAGCCGCTGGCCTTCCAGCAGCGCCTCGATAGTGGTCTGGTAGTCCTCGTTGTCCAGCGCGACATCCCCGATTTCGAGGAAAGCGCCCACGCGCGCGGCAGACGTGTCGTCGGTCAGCGTGAGCACGTAATGCGCACGTTCACTGGCGCCGGGCAGGTCACCGGCAAAGCGGCTCATCGACGCGGCAAAATACGATGCCAGCGCCTCGTCCTGCGGCTGGCCGGCTTCGTGATACAGCCGTGCGGCGGCGTCCAGGGCATCGCGCCCGTTGATGAACTGGCCGGCCTGGGCCAGCGCGTTGGCGTAATTGACCAGCGCACGCGCAGTCAGCAGGCTGTCGCCGCTGCGGCGCGCATGCTCCAGCTCGCGATGTGCTTCTCTCAGCAGCGTCTCCGGATTGGCGTTCATGGGATATCCTGTACGGCCGTCACTTCAAAGCCCTGTGTCTGCGCCTGAATGCTGGCATTCTGCAGCGCCTGCGCGCGAATCGCGGCCTGTTCTGCCGCCCACTGATCGATTGAGGACTGCATCTCCACGGCCTCGTTTTCTGTACTATTCTTCTGCTCGCTGATCTGTTCGCGCTGACTGGATGCTTTTTCCTTCGACTCCTGAGCATTGCTCAGCATCTGCTCGTTTTCGGTCTGCGACTGCTCGTAAGAGGCCTGGGCTTCTTCGAACTGGGACGCAGTATCGGCATTCTGCGACTTCACATCGTCCAGCGTGCTGGCATCGCTTTCGATCTTGGCCTTCTGTGCGGGGCCATCTTTGCCGGCGTCCGCCACTTTTGCTTTGGCCTCATCGATGCTTTCGACGATGTTGCGCGCTTTGCCGGCTGCGCCCAACACTTCCCCGGCGACGCCATCGGGCAGATACTCGGCCAGATGCATGTAGCCCAGGAAGCCACGAATCAGGCTGATGAACGGGTCAAGCTGGCTGAAGGTGTCCTGAGACCCTGAAATCTCGGTATTTGCGGACTCCTGTTCAGTGCCTTTTTCCTTGTTCTTCTCAGCATCCGCGTTGGTTTCCGTGGCGTGTTCGGTTGTGTTTTGCACGCCTTCCTGGGTGGTCTCGATCGCGGCCTTCAGTGGTTCCTGGTTCGACTTCGCTTCGTTTTCCTGATCCTGGGCATAGCGGAACGCCTGGTTTGAATTCTGCTCTTCCAGTCCCAGCACCTGCGCTTCCTGATTCAGCGTCTGCACATCCTGCGGGGTGGCAGGCGGCGGCGTATAGGCAGGCTGAACATCGATCTGGACTGACTTCTTCTGGTTCTTCTTCTCTTCTTCTTCCTTGGCCTGCTGGTCAAACTTCTTGTCCAGATCGAAACCGGCCTGCTGGCCCGCAGGCGTGTTGGCACCAAAGCCCGCCGGGGAATTCCCGGCAGTCTCGGATGACATTTTCGATGCCCAGCCCAGGCCCAAAGATTTCAGATAGTTGCCTTCCTTGATATCCTCGGCCAGTTCCTTGTTTTGCGCGCCCATCTTTTCGTTCAGCGTCTGATGCTTCTCGATGCTTTTTAACTGTTCTGGCGTCAGCCAGCCGTTTTTGCTCTGAGGCTGGGGAGGCGGATTCGCACTGGTGGCAGGATCAGGCGCGTTTGCATTGGAGGCAGGCGCGGGATCAGGCGCGTTCGTACTTGAAACCGGCCCCTGCTCAGGCATTGGCGTGCTGGAAACCGGCCCTTGTTCGGGCATGGGTGTGCTGGAAACCGGATTCTGGTCGGCTGTGCCGCCGGTGGATGCTGGTCCCTTTGCGTCCCCGCCCACCAGAATCGTGTCCGGATGAGTCGGGTCGAACGCATTGTTCAGCATCGCGTCGATTTCTTTGTCGGTGAAATTTGGTTTTTCCTTCGGCGTGCCCACATATCCCTTTGGCACAGGGGTTTCAGGGACGCTGATATTCGGGTTTTCGGGATTCAGCGAATTATTGAGCATGGTGTCGATATCCTGCTCAGTAATTTGCTTGAAGTCCTCACGCGCTTCGTTCCGTTTGCGGGAATTCTGCGCCCCTGTGAAGATGCCGCCGCCGTCCGGGTTCTGAACGCCGGTCTGCTGCGAGGTGGGAATATCCGGTTTGCTGGCAGGTGTCGGTGTATCCGGCTTGCTGGCAGGTGTTGGTGTATCTGGTTTGCTGGCAGGTGTCGGTGTATCCGGCTTGCTGGCAGGCGTCGGCATATCCGGCAGGCTGGCAGGCGTCGGTGTATCTGGCAGGCTGGCGGGCGTTGGCGCATCGGCAGTATTGGTGGGCGGCGGAACCGCGACCGGAAGCGCATTGGGCGCCGTGGCGTTGGCATCCGCTGGCGGCGTATTCGACGCGGGAATATTGGCCGTGATCTGCGGGCCCTGGCTGGCAGGTGGCGTATTGGCGGCCGTGTTATCGACCGCAGACGCGGACACCTTGTCGTCGAAGGCCTGCTGCTTGGCCTTGCCGCGCTGGGTCGCCTTGCCGCCAGCAAATGCGCCCATCGAAGCCAGCGGTCCAGATGCGGCTTTTTGCAGGTCCTGGCCCGCCTTGATGGCTGCTTCCGGACTGGCAAAATCCTGATTGAGCGCGTGCAGCGACCGGAAGACCAGCACCAGACTGCCAATGCCCGTGTTTATCAGGTCCAGCACGGTGGTGGCCAGGCCGATGCCGGCTGCCAGCGCGGTCGCAGCGCCGGCCAGCGGGGAGAGTACGCCGCCGGTGACCACGGCTGCAACCCATGCGCCAATCGCAAACAGGCCCGCCAGGCCAGCAATCACATTCAGGCTGGCCGAAACGATATCGAGGATGTTGCCGATGCTGTCGAGTGAATTGGCCAGCACCTCAAAGACATCCTCGCCCTGGCCAAATGACGTAATGCTCTTGTAGATATTTTCGCGGTCTTTCCACTTGTTGTAGAGCGCGTAGGCCGCCAGGCCGCCGCCGATGACCGCGCCCACCGCCGGGACAGGCGTCACCTTGGCGGCATTGCTGGCGATCTTCGGGCCCCATTTCTGGGCGGCATACAGTGCGCCGCGCTCGGCCAGACGGGTGGTGACGCCAGTCGCCGCGCCCAGTGCCGCGCCGGTGCCAAAGCCCGTCGCGCCGCCGATGCCGACATTCTGCAGCACAAAAGCGAGTCGTTCTCCGCTCCACGAATCCCTGGCGATGCTCTGTGCGGTTGCCTGCGGGTCCTGCGGCTGATTCACGCTGGCGCGTTTGTTCTCGGCCAGCTCTTTGTCGATCAGGCCGCCGGCCCCACCCATCCCGCCGACATTGGCAGGGGGCGCGCCGCCTTCACCGCCGTTGCCATTTTCTGCGGGGGCGGGCGGCTGATTGGTATTGGCAGGCGCGGGATTCTCGCCGCCATTGACTGGCTCGCCTTCATTTCCCGTATTGATTGGGCCGTCCTGCGGCTCGCTGGAATTTTGCTCGGCAGGTATCTGGCTGGAATTCTGCTCGTCAGCCGGGGCATCCTGTGGTTCGGATGACATCTCTGGCAGGTCTTCCGACGCATTCTTCAGCTCATCTTCGGGCAGATTTTCCAGCACTTCCTGTGGATCTGTGGGCAGGCCACCCTCAGGCAAAGGCGGGCCATAGACCTCGTCTTCAGGCTGTTGTGCTGGCGTGTCTTCTTTTTCGTCAGCCTGGCCATTTTGCGGCTCGGAGGTCAGCTCCGGCTGGGCAGGCGTGAAATTCTGCTCATTCGATTGCTCGTTGGAGGGATCGCCAGACGGATTGCTGTTCTCCTGCTGGGTCGGCTGCTTGCTGTCGTCCCCCGGCATGCTGGACATATTCGGCGTATTGTTCTGGTTTTCTGTCTCCAGCTCGACCTGTTCCTGCTCGCCTTCGCCCATGTCCGGCACAGACTGCGCGGGAGACGTGGCGTCTGTCGCTGGCGCGGGCGGGCCTTTCCGCTGCACGGCTGGGCGCGTGAGCATGCGCTGGGTGGCGCGATTCCCGATCAGCCGCTGCAAGCCAAGCACGCCTGTCTCAGGCGACGCATGCGCTGACTCATCCGCCACCGGCGTGCTGGTGGATGACATTTTGCTCTCGGTCTGCGGGGCCCTCAGGCCGGGATTATGCTTGGTTTTGCGTTTCATCAACCCTCTGGCTTGTCCATCAGTCACAGGGTCATTATGGTGTTGAAATGCGCCATGCGCAAATGGGCTGGCACCATCACACTGGCAGCAGCAGGGTGAAGTGGGCCCCGCCGCCTTCATTGGCGCGCACGCTGATGCTGCCATCATGCAGCACCATAATCTGGCGGGCCATCGTCAGGCCCAGCCCTGCACCAGAGCCATCCGGCGTGCGTGCCCGGTTGCCCTTGAAGAACTGATCGAATACGCGCGGCATGTCTTCCGTGGGAATACCCGGCCCGCTGTCGCGGATATCGACCGAGACCATCGCGCGCCCGCCGTGGATGACCATCGCGCTGGTGATGCTCACGCTCCCTTCGGCTGGCGTGAAGCGCACTGCGTTATCCAGCACGCAGTAAATGGCTTTTTGCAGGCGCGCCGCATCGCCCTCAATCAAGGGCAGGTCGGCATCCAGCCTGCATTCCAGAAGAATCGCTTTTTCCGGGATGCTTTTCATCCCTTCGATGACCTGCTGGATCAGGGTATTGATGCTGACTGGCGCGTGCTCCAACTGCGTGACCGTCGTCAGGCGGATCATTTCCTGCATCTGGTCAATCAGACTGTTGATGCGTTTCACCTGGTCGGTGATGATCGTGCTGTGTTTCTTGCGTTCAGCAGGGTCCTCAATCCGGTTGAGCAGATAGCTGGAGTTGTTGATGATCGTCAGCGGGGTGCGCAGCTCGTGCGAGGTATCCGACAGGAAGCCGTGCAGCATGCGCACGCGCTCGGCCTGCATGGCTGCATCGCGCTCACGCTGGTCGGCCGCCTGCACATCGGTGATGTCGGCGGCGATGTGCAGCGTTTCGACGACAGCGCCCTGTTCGTCGCGGCGAAAAACGGTGCCGTAATTGCGAAACTTCCGATAGCTGCCGCTGGCGTCGCGGGCACGGGCTTCCAGCGTCAGGATGTCGCCATCTTTGGCATGGCTGATATCCCCCAGGAACAGGCCGTAGGCGGCAAAGTCGTCGGGGTGAATAACCATCGCGCTGATGCTGGCCCCCATCTGGCGCACTTTTTCGCTGGTCAGCCCCAGAATGCTGCCCAGAAATTCGTTTGAATAGGTGACAGATTGGTTTTTCAGATTGAGGATGTAGACGATATTGGGCACGGTGGACAGCATGCGCGTCACAAAGGCTGTCTGGGTATTCAGCGTGGTTTCGGCCAGGCGAATGCGCCGCTGCAACGGCCCAAACACCAGCAGCGCGATGATGCCCAGTGCGGCCAGCATCAGCACCAGCATCACCAGCTCGAACTGTTCCAGATTGCTGATGCTGGCTTCATGGATGCGCTGCATTTCTTCGACGACGCGATCAAGCGAATCGACCAGCGGCTGTGCGCCGATTGCCAGGATCATGGCTGTATTGTCGCTGTATGTTTCTGCGTTGATCAGCCGGAGCACTTCTTCGGCGGCGTTTAGAAAAGAGGTCACCCGCGCATTGACATGATACGGCTCGCGGAAATACAGCGCCTGCAGCTCTGCCGAGTCGGCCATGGCGACCAGCCGCTCGTGATTGAGGCGCATCAGCGTGATCAGCTCGGCCATCTCAACCGTGTATTCGGCCATCCGGCCGTCTGTCTCGCTGTGCGCGATCATCTCTGCCAGCAGCGGGATACGCTGGGACAGCATGCGCTGGCGGCCCGCCATGTTCAGCGAATTGGCAAACGAGGCTTCGTCGTTTCTCAGGCCAATGATGGGCAGATAGGTGGCAAACATCAGCAGCGCGATGATGACCACTACCAAAGCGAAGTAGCGGATGATCGGCGGGGATTTCGGGCTGAGTTGATTCAACATATTCGTGATAACAGCTTCCCGATGACGCGGCAGACGCACATCAATGAGGGCAGGTATATTGTGCATGTGTAAGTATAGTGGCGAATAAGGTGTCAGACAGCATCAAGGATGGGAGTCAGCACAAAAATTCACACTTTTTTCGCGTGCATTTGTGCGAACTGTGCAGCGTCTTTTGGGTCGAAATTTCAGGCGCAAACTGATACCCTTATACGGTTGAATAACAATACAGATGAAGAGCACCGCCTGCATGCAGACAAACCGCTGGGCACCCTATGATCTGATTTTCTTCGACTGCGACAGCACCCTGTCCAGTATCGAGGGGATTGACGAGCTTGCCAAATTCAAAGGCAAGGAACTGCGCGTGAGTGTCCTCACCCAGAAGGCGATGGACGGCGAGCTGGACCTGGGCGAGGTGTATGGCAAGCGGTTGCAGGCCATCCGCCCCACACGCGGCCAGCTGAAGGCTATCGAGGAAAAGTACTGGGAGACGCTGGTGCCCGATGCGGTCGAGGTGCTGGCCGCCCTGCGTTTTCTCAAAAAACAGATCTTTATCATCAGCGGTGGCCTGGCCGAGCCGGTGCGCCGGTTTGGTGCGCGCCTGGGCGTGCCCGCCGAGAATATCCGCGCCGTCGAGCTGGAATACAACGAGCTGAGCGGGGAATGGTGGCGCTATCACGAGCCATCGGCCAAAGAGTCGCAGACGTATCTGGATTATGACGAGGGCCCGCTCACGATTTCCAGCGGCAAGCCGAAGATTATTCAGGAGCTGGCGGCTGGCAAGCACGGACGCCGCCTGATGATTGGCGATGGTGCCAGCGACCTGGCCACGCGCCCGGTGGTCGACTTGTTCTGCGGCTTCGGCGGCGTGGTGGCACGTGCCAAAGTGCAGAACGAAAGCGATGCGTTCGTCAGCGTGAATTCGCTGGCCCCGATTCTGCCGCTGGCGGCCGGGGCGTCGGGCTATGCCCGTGTGATCGGCACGCCGCATCAGGCCGTTTTCGAGAAGGGCATCGCCCTGTCTCGTGAAGGCGGCATGACGCTCAGGTCTGACGAACAGCGGGCGGCATTCGCATCGGCTTTTCTGGGGCCGGATAGACCGTAAATCCAAAACGCCGGGCAAAATTGCCCTGCATGTCGTTTATTCAATCGCACGCCTGTAAGGATGACAGACACATGCCAGACATCACGCTGAACGGCTGCCCGCGGGCCGTCATTTTTGATATGGACGGCCTGCTGGTGAACAGTGAGCCGGTGTGGGAAGTGATCGAAGACGCCATTCTGGCCGAGCGCGGCAAGGTGCTGACGGCGGAGGGCCGCAGCCCGCTGATTGGCCGGCGCATGGCCGATTTCTGGCAGGGCATGAAAGAGACGTTTGGGCTGGATGATCCGATTGAAGACCTGGTGGCCGACGTCATTCAGCGATTCCTCGAAAATCTGCCGGCCGGTGCGCCGGAACAGCCGGGAGCCAGCGAGCTGATCGCCTTCCTGCATGCCGAGGGCGTACCAATCGCCATCGCGTCCAGCTCGCCCAATGCCATCATCGACGGCGTGGTGACTTCGCGTGGCTGGCTGCATTACTTCCCGGTGCGCGTGTCTGGTGACGAAGTCGCCGCCGGCAAGCCCGCGCCGGATGTGTTTATCGAAGCGGCCCGTCGCCTCGGTGTCGAGCCGTCCCAGTGCCTGATTCTGGAAGACAGCCGCAATGGTGTGCGGGCGGCAGTCGCTTCCGGCGCGACCTGCATCGCGGTGCCGGACTTCTCGCATGTGACGCTGGACGAGCTGTATCCGCTGACGCCGCATATCGCCGACAATCTGCATCAGGTGCAGGCCGCGCTGGCCGCGCAGGGGTGCTTCGCATGACGCACAGGATCCTCGTTGCCACTGACCTGACCGAGAGCAGCCTGGCGCTCATCCGCGAGGCGGACGATGCCGAGCTGGTCACCAGCGCGCCGCAGGTGACTGCCGTGCGCGACAAGCTGGCAGGCGTCCATGCGCTGATTGCCCGCGATGACATCGCGCTGGACAAGGCGCTGTTGGCCGCCGCGCCAGACCTGCGCGTGATCGCCCGCGTGGGCGCGTCGCTCAGCGGCGTGGACATGGAGACGGCCACCAATCGCGGCATCATCGTGATGAATACGCCTGGCGCGAATGCGATTGCCGCTGGCGAGCATACGCTGGCGCTGATGCTGGCGCTCAGCCGCAGGCTGGTCTCCGCCCACAACAGCCTGAAAGAAGGCTTCTGGCTGCTGGATCGCAAGCGCCAGGCTGGCACGCAGCTGCACGGCAAGACGCTCGGCCTGATCGGGCTGGGCCGCGTGGGGTCGATTGTGGCCGGGCGTGCGCTTGGCTTTGGCATGACCGTGCTGGCCTACGACCCGTACCTGAGCGAGGATGAGCTGGCCGATGAGCGTATTCAGCTTGTCGGCATGAAAGAATTGCAGCAGCGCGCCGATTTCGTCAGCGTGCATGTGCCCGCCACCCGCGAGACCCAGCACATCGTCGACGAAACTTTCGTGCGCGCCATGAAGCGCGGCGCCCGTCTGATCAATACCTCGTTTGGCGCAGCGATCGATGAAACGGCCGTCGCCAACGCAGTGAAAGATGGACATCTGGGCGGCGCTGCCATCGATGTGTTCAGCGACGAGCCGCCCTACAACAGCCCGCTGATCGCGCTGGAGAATGTCATTCACACGCCGCACATCGGCGACAACACGGTTGAGGCGGCGCAGGACCTGTCTTTGCAGATTGTCTCGCAGGTGCTGGATGCGCTGCGCGGCGAAGACTATCGCAACGTGGTCAACCTGCCGTTCATGCCCGGCCTCGATTACGAGACCGCCCGGCCGTATATGGGTCTGGCCGAGTGCATGGGCAAAATTCTGCACACGCTGGCCCGTGCCCGCGTGCGCCGCGTGGCGGTTGAATATCGCGGCGACGAGGCCAATGGGCTGGTCAAGCCGGTCACGGTGGCCTTCCTGCGCGGCATCCTGGCCCCTGTGCTCAGCGATACGACTGTGAACTATATCAATGCGCCGGTGCTGGCGGCCGAACGCGGCATCGCGGTCACGCAGGCCAAAGGCCTGAAGACGGGCGATTACGCGAGTGTGATTTCGGTGCAGGCCACGCTGGAAGATGGCGAGACGATCACCATCAGCGGCACGCTGCTCGACCGCCGTGAGCCGCATATCGTGCAGATCAACGACTATCGTCTGAATTTTGTGCCGGAGGGGAACCTGCTGCTGATGGGCAGCTTCGACCAGCCGGGCGTGATTGGCCGGGTGGGCACGCTGCTGGCCGAAAATCAGATCAATATCGCCATCTGGCAGACGGGCCGTGCCACGCCGGGCGGCCACACGCTGACCGTGCTCACGCTGGACGAGCCGCTGCCCGAAGCCCTGCTGGAGACGCTGCGCCAGCAGGAATTTGTGCGCCACGCGCATCAGGTGGAGCTGTAGGGTTTCACGGGTGCAGGGCTGGGTAAACGGCACGGGCACGCAGGGGTTTTCTTGAGCTGCCATTACCCCGCCTCACCCTGCTTCGCTTCGCTCAGCCGTCCCTCTCCACGCTGTGGAAGAGGGACAAAAAATGTACGCCGCTGGTCGAAAATATGCCCTGAGTCATCCCCTCTTCCACGTTGTGGAGAGATACCGTCTTGAAAGTCAAGCAGCGGATGCGAAATGAGGATCAAAGGGGCGGTTTGACTTAAGCACGCCGTAGGCCAGATGCACGAGTTTGCGCATGACAGCAACCACCACGGCTTTTT
>JAESGX010000188.1_pt1 | contig 43389 bp, 41 predicted proteins | sample 9269801 | NCBI WGS metagenome assembly JAESGX01 (sample SAMN16773122, study PRJNA677054) | algae metagenome | isolation source: Pleurocapsa minor GSE-CHR-MK-17-07R and co-occurring heterotrophs from wet... | place: USA: Lower Calf Creek Falls, Grand Staircase Escalante National Monument, UT ... | reverse complement strand
GCACGGCACCAGTTCAAATCGCCACTAGTGGTCTACAACGAGCATTTGAAACTTGCCCAAACCGGTACTGACATAATCCACTAACCACTGTTGCACCTCGACCTTGAAACTGCCGAGCATAAAAAAGTAGCCGCGAGTCGATCTTGAGATGGGCTCTAGCAAGGCGCCCAAGACCCGTCTGGCCTTGGACGACGGTCCATGGCTCATGCAGCTGCAGGAATTGAGAACTCATAGGATGTGGTAAGCGCAGCGGACCGCATCAATCGCGGCCACTATCACGCGAACGATGCGGTGCGCCTACGGCTTACCGCATCCTACCGGACCTCAGCCAGGAATACGCGCGATGACCTTGATTTCGAAGTCGAACCCCCCGAGCCAGTTGACACCGATCGCCGTCCAGTTCGGATAAGGCGCCTGCGGGAAGACTTCGCTCTTCACGGTCATGACCGTGCCGAACTGATTTTCGGGATCGGTATGAAAGGTGGTCACGTCGACGATATCGTCAAGCCCGCATCCACCCGCTTGCAGGGTCGCCTGGAGATTGGCGAAGGCCAGACGGACCTGGGCGTCGAAGTCCGGCTCGGGCGAGCCATCGCTGCGGCTGCCGACCTGACCGGACACGAACAGCAGATCACCTGATCTGATCGCTGCGGAATAGGTCTGCGCCGTGTAGAGGTCATGCCGACCGGCGGGAAAAACGGCGTCACGTACGCTCATATCCATGCTCCTCGTGTTGATTGATTCAAGCATTTCCGCCCTGCGTCGGCTCCGGCAGCTTCGCCACCACCTTGATCTCGAACTGGAAGCCGTACAGCCAGGTCACGCCGATGCCGGTCAGCGTGGGGTGCGGTGCGTCGCCCCAATACTCCTGCACGACCGGCCAGGCTTTTTCGAACGTCGATTCGGGGTCGACCATGAACACGGTCACGTCGATCACGTCGTCGAACGTGCAGCCGGCGGCCGACAGGATCGCGTTGAGGTTGTCGAACGCCAGGCGGACCTGCGCGATCAGATCGGGCTCGGGCGAGCCGTCCGGGCGGCTGCCGACCTGCCCCGATACGAACAGGAAGCCATTGGAGCGGATCGCCGGCGAGTAGCGATTGCGCTCATACAGGGCTTGGCGCCCAGGCGGGAACACGACGTCGCGCTTTTCCACGGGTTATCTCCGTCGGGTCGATGCCGACCCCTTGTTTGACAAGGACAGGACTGTAGAGGGACCGGCCGGGCGGATAAACAGGCATACCGCGCCATCACTGTTTGTAGAATCCGAACAATTCCCGAAGCATGAGGCGCAGCGATGGACCGTTTCGATGCGATGCAGGCCTTCGTCCGCGTGGTCGAGGCAGGCAGCTTCACCAAGGCGGCCGAGACCCTGCACATGAGCAAGACCAGCGTGACCCAGCTGGTGCAGCAGCTGGAGGCGCGGCTGCGGGTCAAGCTGCTCAACCGCACCACGCGCAAGGTCAACGTCACCGCCGACGGCGCCGCGTACTACGAGCGCGTGCTGCGCGTGCTGGCCGATATCGACGATGCCGAGACCAGCCTGTCCAGCGCCTCGGCGTCACCCCGCGGCAAACTGCGCGTGGACGTGCCCAGCCCGCTGGCGCGCATGATCCTGGTGCCGGCGCTGCCGGCGTTCCACGCGCGCTACCCGGATATCCAGCTGGACATGGGGGTGAGCGACCGCAGGGTGGATCTGATCGGCGAGAACGTGGACTGCGTGGTGCGCGGCGGCGAAATCACCGACCAGTCGCTGATCGCGCGCCGGGTGGGCGACCTGCAGCTCGGCGCTTTCGCGGCGCCGAGCTACCTCGAACGCGCGGGCGTTCCCTCGCATCCGCGTGAACTGGAGGACACGCACCATCGCGTCGTCGGTTTCCTGTGGTCGCGCACCGGCAAGCCTTTTCCCTATGCCATGCGGCGCGACAACGAGCGCGTTTTGGTGCACGGCCGCCACGTGTTCGCGGTGGACGACGGTAACGCCTACCTGGCGGCCGGGCTCGCCGGCCTGGGCGTGCTGTGGCTGCCGGACTACATGTCCAAACCGCACCTGGCGCGCGGCGAGCTGGTGCCCTTGTTTCAGGAATGGCGATTCGATTCGATGCCGCTGTACGTGGCGTTTCCGCCCAACCGCCACGTCAGCGCCAAGCTGCGCGTGTTCATCGACTGGATCGTCGAGCTGATGGTGGTGCATGCGCCGGTTATCGACCGACGGGAGGGATAGCCAAGGCGGTAACAGAAGCCGTCGGGAAACGGAGCTAGAGCGCTCACGCGGCGCCGCTTACGCCGGTGGAGACGCAGGGGTAATCCGGATACGGCGGCGTCTGCAGAACTCGTAGGATGTGGTGAGCGCAGCGAACCGCATCAATCGCGGCCACTATCACGCGAACGATGCGGTGCGCCTACGGCTTACCGCATGCTACGGGCTCTGATTCAAGCAGAAACAAAATGGCTGTTGTGGAAGCGACGTAAGTTGAAACAAGACCCATAGGGTGTGGCGAGCGCAGCCTCGTAGCCCGGGTAAGGCCAACGGCCGCACCCGGGGATCGTGGAGTTTCCGTGTAAATCGCCCCGGGTGCGCTTCGCTTACCCAGGCTACGCTGGCTATTGCGCAAGAGTGCACCTGATCGCTTACTTCGGTAAGCGCACCTGACCCGTTGTTGGGGCGAAGTTCTTGCGACCCCGGCGGCGGTCGGAGCCGCTAGGCCTTATTTCGATGCGCATTTTTCGCCAGGCAGCGGCTGGCATCGCAGATGCATGCGTTGGGCCGAAGCGTACTTAGCAAAAAGCGATCGCACAACATTGCCGAACGCTACGGCGCAATCACGCTCTCATCATCACCGCGCACCTGAAACTGCGCTTCATCCGGGGATGTTGTCCCAGCTCCGGCAATGGCAGGATCGAGCGATGGCACCGATGGGAGCACCCGATGACCGTGAAACGAACGATGCCGCTCTTGTTGCTGGCACTGGCGACGTTGGCGGGGTACGCGATGGCGGTTGAAGAGCCCGCGTTCCGGCCAGTGCTGCGCGAGGGCGACTTCGAAGTGCGCGATTATCCCGCTGTCGTGGTTGCTGAGGTCACGGTGAGCGGCAATCAGAAGGACGCGGCGAGCAAGGGGTTTCGCTTGTTGGCAGGCTACATTTTCGGCGCCAACAAACGGCGGCAAAGCATCGCCATGACCGCGTCTGTGGCGCAGCAGCCAGCCAACGAAAAGATCGCGATGACCGCGCCCGTTGCGCAGAGCCAAAACGCCGCCGGCAGCTGGATCGTGCGGTTCACCATGCCCAGCGCCTATTCGCTGCACACACTGCCGCTGCCCGACGATGCCAGGGTCAGCCTGCGAAACACAAAGCCGGCGCGCTTTGGCGTGCTGCGGTTTTCCGGTCGCGCACAGTCCGACGACGTAGAGACGAAATCAAGCGAATTGTTGGCGTTGCTGGACTCACACAAGCTGCGCGCGATCGGCCCGGTTACCCTGGCCCAATACAATCCGCCGTGGACGCCATGGTTCATGCGACGCAATGAAGTCATGGCCGAGGTCGAATAGGCGCGACGGAAGAAAGGACGGGCGCGATCAAGCCGAGTCGCGAACTAGATTTCTCCCACCCGCTGTTTAGCGCACCAACGTGCCTGCAGCCTCAACTCACCGACGCACTTTTCGAGACATCACTCTCGATCTTCCCATCCACCAGCGTCACCGTTCGGTCGCACTGCTCGGACAGCCGCGGGTCGTGGGTGACCAGCAGCACGGCGCAGCCGAACTCGCGGTTGAACTTGCGGAACAGTTCGAACACTTCGCCGGCGGACTTGCTGTCGAGGTTGCCGGTGGGTTCGTCGGCCAGCAGCAGGGCCGGTTGCGTGACCAGCGCGCGGGCGACGGCGACGCGCTGTTGCTGGCCGCCGGAGAGTTCGTCGGGCTTGCGTTGCTCCAGACCTTCGAGCCCGACTTGCTTCAGCAGGTCGCGGCCGTGCGCAAGCTGTTCGCGGCTGGGTTTTCCGATGGCCACCATCAGCGGCATCAGCACGTTCTCCAGCGCGGTGAAGGCCTGGATCAGGTGATGGAACTGGAACACGAAGCCGATCGCGCTGCCGCGCAGCGCCGTCCGCCGGGCGTCGTCCATGCCGCGTGTGGGCTCGCCCAGCAGGAACAGTTCGCCATCCGTGGGTTTGTCCAGCAGGCCGATCACGTTGAGCAGCGTGCTTTTGCCCGAGCCCGACGCGCCCACCAGCGCGGCGAAGTCGCTGCGCTGCAAGCGCAGGTCCAGCCCGTGCAGCACTTCCACTTCGGTGGGCTTGCCGACGTTGTAACTTTTCTTCAAACCCTTGAGCCGCAGCACTTCCTGGCCGGCGTCATGCTCAGACATGGCGGATCGCCTCCACCGGATCGAGGCGTGCCGCGCGCCGCGCCGGTGCCGCCGCCGACACGATGCCGGTGACCGTGGCCAGCATCGCCGCGGCCACCAGCAGCCACGGATTGACCGGGATATAGAACAACTTGGGGCCGAAGGTATTGAATGCGCCGACCAGGCCATAGCCCGCCACGCCACCCAGCAGCGAACCGGCCAGGCCGAACAGCGCGCCCTGCACCAGGAACACCCGCAGCATCTGCCCACGCGTGGTGCCCATCGCCCGCAGGATGCCGATCTCGCGCGTGCGTTGCACCACGCTCACCGATAGCACGCTGGCGATGCCCAGGGCCACGCTTAGCGCCACGAACACGCTGATCATCCGCGTGGACAAACTCTGCGAGTGCAGTGCGTTCATTAGCTGGGCATTGGTTTCCATCCAGCTTTCCGCCTTCAGTCCGGTGAGGCGGGCGATGCGCGCGGCCACCGTCTGCGCATCGAAAATGTCGTCCACGGTGACGTCGATCACCGTGGCCGCGCCGGGCAAGTTGAGCAGCGACTGCGCCTGCTTCATGTCCAGGTAAACGTAGCGCGCATCGAGTTCGCGCACGCCCAGTTCGAAGATGCCGGCCACGTTCACCACGGTCTCGCGGCCCTGACCACCATCGAGCCGCAGCTTGTCGCCGACGCGCAGGCCCAGGTCGGCGGCCAACTGCTTGCCGATCACCGCGTCGCCGGCGCCGATGCGGAACGCGCCGGCGATGATGTCGTCCTGGATCGGGATGATGCGCTGGTAGCGCACCGGATCAATGCCCACCAGCGCCACCGACGCCAGCGTCTCGCCCCGGCGCGCGAACGCCGGGCCGGAGATCACCGGCGACACCGCGGTCACCTGCGGCACGCTGTCCAGCACATCGCGCACCTGCTGCCAGTTGTTGATCGAGCGCAGGCGCTGGGCGCGCTTGTCTTCCAGCACCAGCTGCACGCTGCCGTCGGCGGGCGGCAGGATGCGGTTGGTCTCCTCGGTGGGCTGCACCTTGATGTGCGCCTGGGTGCCCAGGGTGCGGTCGATGATGTTGCCCTGCAGGCCGGTGATCAGCGCGGTGAGGAAGACGATCACCGCCACGCCCACGGCGATGCCGACCAGGATCAGCGTGCTCTGCGCCTTGCCTTCGCGCAGGAACTTGGTCGCGATGGTCCACTCGATCCACATCGGCATCAGTCGAACCGGGCCGGCAGTTCTTTGCGCGTGGCGGTGTCGGCGGCGCCCACAGGCAACGCGCTCGATTCCACGCGCACGCGATCGCCTTCGGCCACCGGCGCCTGCGCGTCGGCCAGGATCCAGTCGCCGGCCTGCAGGCCGGCGGTGATTTCCGTCAACGCCAGGCCACGCAGGCCCAGTTGCACACGGCGCCGGGTGGCGCGGCCGTCGGCGACACCCCACAGCTCGGCCCGGCTGCCCTCCACGGCGCCGAGCGCATCGTTGGGCACCACCAGGGCGCGGTCGCGGCGGCCGGTTTCGACATTCACCGACACGGTCATGTCCTGGCGCAGGAACGCGGGCACCGGCGTCACGGTGAGGCGGATGTCCACCGAGCCGCGCTGCGGGTCCACGCTGGGCGCGATGAACGTCACTTTGGCCGGGAACGGCCGCGACGGGTAGGCGTCGGCGATGCATATGGCCGCTTGGCCGAGCGCGAGCGCTTCGAGGTTTTTTTCATCCAGCGGCACCAGCACTTCGGTGGCCCCGGCGCGGGCGATCTCGAACAGGACGCGGCCGGGTTGCACCAGGTCGCCCGGCTCGGCGTTGCGGGTGAGCACGGTGCCAGCGACTTCGGCGCGGATCGTGGTCTTGGCCAGTTGGGCCTGGGCGGTGGCCACGCGGGCGCGGGCCGCAGCTTCGTTGGGATTGCCGGCCGCCAGCGAACGCGCGGCTAACCGCGCCTGTTCGGCGGCGGTGCGGGCGATGGTCTCGGCCTGCACCGCCTGTTCCTTCGTTTCGCGCGCGATCAGCTGGCGCTGGAACAGGTCACGGCGACGCGCGGCTTCGCGACTGGCCTGGACCAGTCGGGCCTCGGCCTCGCGCAGGGCGGCCTGCGCCTGCGGGCGCGTGGACTGCTGCAGCTGGGCCAGGGCGGCCTCGGCTTCGCGCACGGCGGCCTCAAGGTCGTCGGCGCGCAGCACCGCCAGCACGTCGCCCGGTTGTACCGCATCGCCCTCCTGCACGCGGCGCTCGACCACCACGCCGGTTATCGGGCTGCCCACTTGGGCGCGCGACACGGCCACCACCCGGCCAGTGGCCACCACCGTCTGCACCAGCGGCCGCGATACCACTTCATAACCATCGAAGGCCGGTCCGCGCACCTTCCGCACCAACCCCCAGCCCAGGACAGCCAGGACCAGGCAGCTCACTGCCGCGAGGAAAATCGGGCGTTTCATTGCGGAACTCCGGAGCGTGTGCAGCGGCCACTAAGATACTCACTGGCGGGGCCGCCCGTTCGGGCTTTGGCGGTAGTCGGGCCGGGTTGCCTAGAATCCCGCCCCAAGAATTGGGCCACCCTCAGCCGTATAAGGTAAGTACCACGGGGTCTGTACAACACGGTGAGAGTCTGAGGATTGCAAGTGCTCAACTACTTCCGTCCGTTTGCTTCTGCAGGCACAACCCATCGGTCACGACACCCATGCGAACCTTTGTACTGAGAGCACGGGCAGCGCCTACGGACAGCCAGAAACTGCTGGCGTCCGTTGGCCAAGAGGCCCATACCGAAATCCTCGCGCCGACGTGACCGTCTACCTGGTGCTGGAAAGCACCCAGGACTTCTCTCGCACGACCCGGTTCGACGCCAACGCCATGCACGGCATCGGCGGCTTCGACGAGCGCGCGCTGCTGGGCAAGATCGCCAAGGCGCTGGACGCTTCCCGGGGCATGGGCAAGGAAGAAACGCGGCGGTGGAATCGGGCGTTACCGTGCAAACGTTGGCTTTCGAGCGGCTGGTGCTGATGCTGGCAGAAGATCATCAGCTGTTCGTGATGGACCGCAAAGGCACGCCGATGCGCGAGCAGGCGTTCGAAGGCCATCCCTGTTTCCTGCTGACCGACCATATTCCGATGCCGAAGAAAACCTTCCACAGCCTCGAACGCCTGGGCGCGAAGAAAATCACCCTGGGATCGAAGATGCTGTTCGCGTCGCAGTGCGTGGTGCTGATCCACCACGAACTGGATCAGCGCTGACGCCATCAGTCACATAGGGCGGGTCTCGACCCGCCTTCCGGCGGCACCGTCAAAGCAACGGGGCACCGTCAAAGCAACGGGGCACCGTCAAAGCAACGGCAGCTTGATGTACGCAAAAACCTGACCCGCGTGCGGCCGCGGAAGGCGGGTCAAGACCCGCCCTACGCACTACGGTCATCACATATTCGAGTTGATCCAGCCCGTGCGCACAGGAGAATCCAGGTAGATCCTGAACTCCACGAGCTTGTCCGTACCCCACTTGCTGTTGACCGTGCAACTCATGACGTGCCCTGTCGGCCACGGCACCAGCCAGGCGTCCATGGTGCACGTCAGGAGTTCGAGTTCAACGAGACCGCTTGCGTAAGTTCGGATTTCGAACTTGTGGATGTAGTGCGGTTTCGATCCTGGTTCGGTTGTGTTTCTCAGCTTCACTTTGATGCTCGTCCCCCCGATCTCGTGACCATCGACGATCTTGTTGACGTACGCGGTGCGGCAGATCTGAGCCGTCAGGCCTGGCGACACGGCATCGATCGGCGCCCACGATCCGCAGTTCTGAGGCGCGACCACCACGGCGCTCGCGGGTGACGGGGCGACGCTGGGGTCGTCGCTCGCATCGGCGACCGGCGCAAACGGCAAGGTCATGGCGAAGAGGAGCAATCCGATCAGGCATGGCGTGGATTGCATCTGGCTGCACTCCATTTGTTTTCGAATAGTGCGTAGACCGACTCGGTTCCATCAACCCAGCACGGTCATGCAGGACACTGGTTGGCAGAGCCAACCTATCCCGCGGCTGATTTTTTCATTCGCTCTGCAGGTTCCGACTTATGCAGGCTGTGGATCAGAGTTCATGCATATTCCATTCCAAATGTATGCGCATATTCGGCAATCCGACGTTGATCTGGATGCCTTCCGCGCAGTTCGCCGTCTGATTCGGCTTCAAGTACGCCTTGTAAAGACAGGTGGCCTTTACGACACCAGCCTCCGACACGATTTCTACGCGGTTCAAGTAATAAGGCTTCTGCTGAGTCGAGACGTTCTTCACGCTAGCGGAGACGTGGGCGTGCCTCCATTGCCCTCCTCCCGGGGTCGAGTTTCTCCAGGTCGTTGTGCAGATCTTCGCCAGGAGTTCCGTGTTATCCAGAAGTCTTTCGTTACAGACCGTCGTTTCTTTGGCGACGTCTGAAGGCGGATCAGCGAGGTGCAGATCCGAGCCTGCTGCAGGCAGGCCCAGCGTCAGCGCAAGCACGGCGATAAGTGCGCGCACGCGCGTCGGGTTAGGGTTGGGCGAACTCATGGACACGGTCCCGGCGCCCAAGACTGATAGGCATATTCGCCCGGCTCCACCCAGTTGTCGGGGTGCAATTCCAGGTTCTTGGCGCGCATCACCTCCAGGCCAAGGTTGTCGGCATCGGTAAAACTCTCGCCCGGGTAGTAGATGGTCTTGCTCCACTCGTCCCACCACTGGTTGTTCCACCGTTGCGACCAGGCTAGACAGAACGGGTACCACTGATTGACCGGCTCAGAGATGATCGGCGTATTCCATTCCGGCGTACCGGGCTGTGGCGGTGGCGGGATGACCGTGCCATCGGGTCCTTCCACCGTGGGCGGTTTTGGCGCTGCGGGCGGCAGCGGTATCGGTGCCGTGCTGGGCACCGGAGTCCAACCGTACTCGCGCAGCTGCAGGGCCGAACCGTTCGCCACGAAGCTCGTGCCAAAGATCGACTTGCCGTCCGTGCCGGCACCACCGTAGACGTGCAGGGCCCGTGAAGGGTCCCAGAGCCCGGACATGGGTGTGGCGGGGTCGATGTAGCCACCCGCGCGGAACACCGCGGCCGGTCCGCGCGAGTTGCCCGTGTGGAAGACGCCGCCGCCGGGGAGCTCGGTCCAACTAGGGCGCCACGTCACGCCATCGGTCAGCGTCTGGTAAAAATATTTGCCTCCGACGTTTCCACGCACGATTACGAAGACCTTGTTGTCGGCACCTCTCGCCACGGCGGGGTGCGCATCGGTTACGCCGTTGCCAGGAATGAATTTCCAATGATTGAATAACTCCGGCACCTTGTAATAGATGTAGCCATGGGCATTGTTAGTGGACCTCGTCACCAGCAGGGTGCGCTTCTTGCCGTCCAGCACGATCTCCGTGCCTGCCACCGCACCCGTCGCGATTTCGTCGTTATCCAGCTCCCAGTCGCCCTGCCATGCGGCCGCGCCGAGGCTGTACTTGCGACTCCAGCTCTGGCCGTAGGCATTCGTCACCCAGATCCAGACCAGGCCATTGGCCACCACGATGCTGGGTGAGTTCAGCGGGCACGTCTGCGGCCCGCAAGAAAGACTGGCAGTAATGTCTTCTTCATCCCACTCTATCGCGTAAGCCAGGGTGGACCGAAGGATCTGGATGCGCCCGTTGGCCGTCACGGTTGCCACCCACAGCCTGTTGCCGACAGTGGCGATGTCGTGTCCGTGATAGGCATCCACGTTGCCCGGGATCTGTATCCAGCCGCGCCCATCCCATAGCGGGTAGATTGTTCCAAGGTTCGAACCGGAGCGGTAGTAAAGACGGGTTTTTCCACCGCAATTGGTGCGGCCGAGCAGGATGTCAGTGCCGTAGTACGGATGGCGTGCAACGCGGATGTCAGGGAACAGCGGTGCGCACGGACGACGTTGTTCCGGTCCGTCGACCCCGACCATCGGGTGATGCGGCTGTGGAATCTGCTGAGGCATGGTCGGGATCGGCTGCAGAGTGGGCGTAGGCACCGCCGTGCCCGGAATCTCCTGCCACACGGGGAAACCGCTGCAGTTGACGATGCAACCGTTGTTCGGGTGCAGGTCCCCAACCGGACCCTGGTTCCAGCTCCATTCCATCATGCGCGCGGCATACACGCTCTGGAAATCGCCGGAGCCATCCATATAAACGTGCAGCGCGCCCATCTGCAGATCACGCCCTGGGCCCGAGCCGCCGATCACGTTGGTAGGCGGCAGGTAGGTAGCCGAAGGCCCTCCGCCACCGTGCAGGTACCCAGGCGTCATGTCGAAATTATGATCGATAGAGAGCAACTTCCAGCCTGTCCACAGTGCGGAGTCTGTGAGCGTCTGGTAAAAAAGCCCGGGACCGCTGCTTGTGCTTGTGCCTACTATCAACCTGAGGCGCGTACTGGAGCTTCGCGCCAGCGCAGGTGTCACATGGGTTAGTCCAACTCCGGGCACCGCCCTCCAGCTGTTGTCGGCGCCGTGGCCGTAGACGCGCCAGACGATCGTGTAATCGTCCTTCACTGCCACCAAGACGGCCTTCTCGTCGCTGGCGAAGTTCATGTACATCGGGGAAGCAGCCACGCCGGTACCAGCGCGCAGGGTCATTCCGGACTCCTGCGACCACTCGCTCCACTTATCGGTGACGCCGTTGTAGGTGCGCATCCACAGCTTGTCGTTGGATGTCGCGAACAGGCGCACGTAGTTGCCGTGCGCGACGATGGAAGGCGGTCCGTTGAAATACGCTACCCCGGAGGGCTTGCCCATGTCGGACCAGCCGCCCCAGCCATCGCCGATGGTGTTATGCCAAGGGTTATAGCTGGCGATACGGTAGTTGCCGTTGCTGTCGATGGCCGCGATCCACGCCTTGCGAAAGGGCATCTCCACGCCCGGCTTGTGCACCCAGGCGGATGCGAGCCGGTACGAGGTTCTCATCCCACCGGGAATCTCGCGCCAGCCCTGCGGATCCCAGGCCTGCTCGTGCGCGTTTCCGAAATGCTTGACCGAGCGGTACCACACCTGCCCGCCGTCGAGGATGTTCTCGGTCGGCGCGAATACGAAGTCGATGGGCACGCCATCGGGCGTGTAATCGCTGACCGCGGAGACGCCCTTGATGGCCGCCCAGGGCAGATCGTCTACCGCATGGGCGTCGAGGCACAGCAGGGCGAATGCAAGCGCCGCCAGCACGCGCAGCGCGCGCCGGGCGGACGTTCGAAGGGAGATCATCGGCTGTTGAATCGTATACGTCATCGGAAACTCTGGGGAAATGCGGGAGATGGCCAGGCGCGTGGCGTTCAAGGCAAGCCGGAGTCAGAAGCGGCCTGCGCCTCGACCGAAAGCGTCGCTCCCATGAAGGCCAGGATCAGCACCCCGGCCTTGCGCTTCAGTGCGTTCATGTTTTCCCCTGATGAGTGCTGTGGCGCCGCGGCGGCACCCCGCCGCCACAGCACGGCATCGTCAGGCTTCGCCGCCCTGACGGACCACCGCCATCCAGGAGGGCGCGCCGTATTACGAAAGCGAGAGAGGGATGCATACCCCTCTGCGCGGATCGCCATTGCATCCGGACGATGCTCCCGACTCGTGGCTGCGCGCACGGTGGCCCAGTCCACGCGCTGCGGTTCTGCGCGAACGACCCGCTGGCCGCGTGATCCGCCGCGCTTCTTCTACAGCGTGGCAAGCCTCTGCCCGAACGCCGCCATCTTGGGGAATGGCTCGATGAGCCGTGCCCACAGCGCGGGCTCTTTCACGCCTTTATTCGAGCGAAGCCAGCGCCAGGAAGTCATCCCAGTGCAGCCATTCGACGACGACGCCGCGCGTCGAAAGGTTGGCCGCCATCGCGGCACCGAGCGTCGCGACGGGGACGCCGCGGTATTTGCGCCACGCGCCTCTGAGCACCGGCTCGAGCTTCGGCCACATGGCCAGCGACAAACCCTGGCTCGCGCCGTACCGATTGGTGGGCGTCAGGATCATCGACGGCTGGAAGATGCCCAAGCGCTCGAAACCGAACGCGATCAGGGCATCGATCAGCTCACCCTGAGTGCGCAAGCAGCGCGCAAAGCCGCCACGACCCGCTGACCGAAGGCGCCGCAAGCGCCCAGCATCGCCACGCGCAGCGGCATCACATCGGCGGCTGACCCGGCGTTGGACCAGGCCCTGGACCGGGACCCGGCGGCGATGGCGCCGGCAGCGGTCGATCCAGATCGAGCCGACGCAGCTCGAGTACCGCTTCCTCGGCGCGCAAGGCACGCACCTGCGCGTCTCCCGCTTCGCGCGCATAGCTTGCGGCCCAGACCGCCTGTTCGCGGGGCGACATTCTTGTCCAAAGCATCAGCGTGGAATCCGGCGGCATGGCGCGCACCTCGTAGCGCGGGAACACCAGTATTCCGCGCCGCGCCGCGTCGGATTCCGCCGCTCGTCGGAGCGGCTCGAGTGAGCGGGCCGGATTGGCTCCATCAATCCCGCATGGCCATGCAGGGCGCCGGGCTGATCCAGCCAACCACACGATGGTCTTCAATCGCTTCTTCCCGTCCGTACAGAACCAACCGTGGATCCGCAGGCGACGCAAACCGAAACACCCGGAACTTCGAACACGTTGCGCCTTGCTTAAAGACGATAGTCCCACTCGATGATAACGGGACGCTCCAGCCTGCACGGACAGAGCGCTTGCACGACTTCCATCAACTCCATCCACGCCTCGATTGAGCTGCGGCCCGCATGCGCGGTCCACGTCCAAGGGACGCCTGCACCCTGGGCCAGAAGCGGCTCTGGCCTTGTTTCATATTGAACGGTCGAGTTCGGCAAGAAATTCGTCCAGCAAAGGGCTCGCGTTCGAAGACAGCAAAATACCGCCGCACTTCGCTCAGATCCAACGCCTCACGGCTGGCGCGCAACAGGGCGCGGATATCGTCCAGATAGCGCAGCCGGCTGACATCGTTGACATACCCTTGGAGCTCGAAACCTACCAAACCTTCCACGCTGATGACATGCAGGCGTCCCATGGGGGTATCGCGCTCTTCGGCAGAGGCCACCAGACGGCGCGACTCGGGCCGATGGGCGTACAGCAGATCAAGACCTTCGTCGGCACGCCGGTAGTTGGCCGCGTCCTGGCTGCGATGGATACAGTGATAGCTCAACCTCTACAGCGTCTTCAACCACTCCCAACACCGCAAATGAATTCTTTTATTATTCCGCCGCCTGTTGAAAGTATCCCAACCCATGCCGGTAATGCGGTTCGGCTTCTAATATCTCATCCGCATCACCGATATCAAACCATCATCCGGTCGACGGCGGTGTCGCCGCCGTGGATGCCTGCTCACGCAGCGCCAGGCGCTCGGGCGACAACGCGCCGCTGTGGTAAGCGAGTTCGAGCATCTCCTCGAAGAAGTCGATCTTCTTCGTCGCTGGCAGTCCGATCCAGTCGCGAAGCTGCTGGCGTTCGGCCTCATCGAAGGTGCAGCTTGGCAAACGGTCAGGTGCGGCGGTCATCGGTATCGGTCTGCTGGACATCCAGGATCTGTTGGAGCTTATCAATATCTTCCAGATCACGCGGGCGATTGGCGATTCGCTTCATTTCGATCAGGTGGGCAATACAGGCCACCGGCACGGATACGCCATTCAGGTCCTTGATGACGGCTTGGCCTGACAGCTGATCGAAGGCGATGGGTTCGTTGATGAAAACATCGACCGACCGCAGCGGGTTGGCGGGATCCCACAATGGGAATACGAGCATGTTGCGGTTATCGATCCAATCCGCGCGTTTGGCGGGATCGGCGAAGTCTTGCAACGCTACCGGCAGCCTGGGCCGCAACCCGATAGAGGCCAGAGCCTGCATGCCGCGCTGGGCATTTTCGGGTGACAGGCCAATCGCAAGGTCGAGATCGGCGGTGGCGCGTAGGTAGCCATGCAAAATAACGGCTAATCCTCCGACCACGACGTAATCGACCGCCGCTTCGTTAAGGGCACCGAATATCTCTCGAACGTTGAAGGCCATGAGCGCATCCGACTACATGTTACGGCGGTACTCGCCGCCCACGTCGTACAGCGCATGGCTGATCTGCCCCAGGCTGTGCGTTTTGACCGCTTCGATCAGCGCTTCGAACACGTTGCGACGTTCGCGCGCGGTCTGCTGCAGAGTGGCCAGGCCGTGACCGTCGTGCATGTCCTCGTCCTCCGACTCCACCACGTGGCCATGTTCGGTTTCGCCATCGGGCGCGAAAGCGTTGCGTGAGCGCTGCCAGCGCAGCACGTTGGCGATCTGCTGCGCTTTTTCTTCTTCGGTCGAACGGATCAGCTCGATCTCGGTGATCACTTCGCCGCCGTGCTCGCGCGGCAGGTAGGTGTTGACGCCCACCAGCGGCAGACTGCCGTCGTGCTTTTTGTGTTCGTAGTACAGCGACTCTTCCTGGATCTTGCCGCGCTGATACATGGTATCCATGGCGCCGAGCACGCCGCCGCGCTCGCTGATGGCTTCGAATTCCTTGTACACGGCCTCTTCCACCAGGTCGGTCAGGTAATCGACGGCGAAGCTGCCCTGCCACGGGTTCTCGATGAAGTTGAGGCCCAGCTCCTTGTTGATGATCATCTGGATGGCGACGGCGCGGCGCACGCTTTCCTCGGTGGGCGTGGTGATGGCCTCGTCGTAGGCGTTGGTGTGCAGCGAGTTGCAGTTGTCGAACAGCGCGTACAGCGCCTGCAGCGTGGTGCGGATGTCGTTGAACTGGATCTCCTGCGCGTGCAGCGAGCGGCCGCTGGTCTGGATGTGGTATTTCATCATCTGCGAGCGCTCGTTGGCGCCGTAGCGCTCGCGCATCGCCCGCGCCCAGATGCGCCGCGCCACCCGGCCGATCACGGTGTACTCCGGATCCATGCCGTTGCTGAAGAAGAACGACAGGTTGGGCGCGAAGTCGTCGACTTTCATGCCGCGCGCCAGGTAGTACTCGACGATGGTGAAGCCGTTGGACAGGGTGAAGGCGAGCTGGCTGATCGGGTTCGCACCCGCCTCGGCGATGTGGTAGCCGGAGATGCTGACCGAATAGAAATTGCGCACGCCGTGGTCGACGAAATACTGCTGGATGTCGCCCATCATGCGCAGCGCGAACTCGGTGCTGAAGATGCAGGTGTTCTGCGCCTGGTCTTCCTTCAATATGTCGGCCTGCACGGTGCCGCGCACGGACTTCAGCGTTTCGGCCCTGATGCGCGCATAGGTGTCGGCATCGACCACCTGCTCGCCGGTGACGCCCAACAGGCCCAGGCCCAATCCGTCGTTGGTCGGCGGCAGTTCGCCAGCGTATTGCGGGCGTTCGCGGCCAACAAAAAGTTCATCCAGCTTGGCCTGCGCCGCGGCCCAGCGCGCGTCGTCGGCGCGCAGGTATTTTTCCACCTGCTGGTCGATGGCGGTGTTCATGAACATGGCCAGGATCATCGGCGCGGGGCCGTTGATGGTCATCGACACGGATGTGGTGGGGGAACACAGGTCGAAGCCGGAATACAGCTTCTTCATGTCGTCCAGCGTGGGGATGTTGACCCCGGAATTGCCGATCTTGCCGTAGATATCCGGGCGCGGCGCGGGATCTTCGCCATACAGCGTGACGCTGTCGAAGGCGGTGGACAGGCGCGCGGCCGGCTGGCCGACGGATAGATAATGGAAACGGCGATTGGTGCGCTCCGGCGTGCCTTCGCCGGCGAACATGCGGATGGGATCCTCGCCGGTGCGACGGTACGGATACACGCCGCCGGTGTAGGGATAGCTGCCCGGCAGGTTTTCTTTGCCCAGGTAAGTCAGCAGCTCGCCCCATGATTTGTAGGTGGGCGCGGCGATCTTGGGGATGGGCTGGTGGCTGAGCGACTGCGTGTAGTTGGCGCCTTCGATGGCCTTGCCGCGCACTTCGTAGGTGAAGTGCTCGTCGGTGATGGACTTCAGGCGCCGCGGCCAGTCGCGCAGCAGCTTGAGGTTTTCGTTCGTCAGCGATTGCACCGCGTCTTGATAGCGCTGGCGGAGGATCAACAGCGAACGATCAGGCGCTGTTGTGGGAGCGACGCGAGTCGCGAGGCTCGCATCGCCAACAGTCGCGACTTGCGTCGCTCCCACAATAGGCTGCGGCACGAGATCGGCAACTGCGTAAAGGCCCAGCGCCATCGGCAGCTTGTCATCACCAATCTCGCGCAGCGATTCCCACAGATGCTGCGCGCGGCTTGCGATCTCCGATTGCTGTTCAACCGCCTTGTTGATGCCGCGACCCTGCTCGGCGATCTCCGCCAGGTAACGCACGCGGGCACCGGGAATCAGCACGGTGGCGCGCGGTTCTTTCAACGAGGTATCGAGGCTTGGGTTGAAATCACAGCGTAAGGGCAAGGCATTTCCGGCTCCCGGCTCCCGGCTCCCGGCTTCCAGCTTCAAACGCAACAACCGGCACAGATTCACGAACATCCAGCTGATGCCGGGGTCGTTGAACTGGCTGGCGATGGTGGGATACGCGGGCACGTCCTCGTCGGCGGTCTGGAAGGCGACTCGGTTGCGCTTCCATTGCTTGCGCACGTCGCGCAGCGCGTCTTCGGCGCCGCGCTTGTCGTACTTGTTGAGCACGATCAGTTCGGCGAAGTCGAGCATGTCGATCTTCTCCAGCTGGCTGGCCGCGCCGTATTCGCTGGTCATGACATACATGGGGAAATCGACCAGGTCGACGATCTCCGAATCGCTCTGGCCGATGCCGGCGGTCTCCACGATCACCAAGTCGTAGCCGAGGCCTTTCAGGAAACCGATGCAGTCCTTCAACACCATGTTGGTGGCGGCGTGCTGCCGGCGCGTGGCCATGGAGCGCATGAACACGCGGTGGCTGCGCAGCGAATTCATGCGGATGCGGTCGCCCAACAGCGCGCCACCGGTGCGGCGGCGGGTGGGATCGACCGAGATCACCGCGATGCGCATCTGCGGGAAGCTGGCCAGGAAGCGGTTCAACAGTTCGTCGGTGACGCTGGATTTGCCGGCGCCGCCGGTGCCGGTGATGCCGAGCACGGGAGTGGCAGGGGAGCCGGGAACCGGGAACCGGGAACCGGAAGGCGCGGCCCATTGCTTCCGGAGTTTTTCCAGTTCGCCTTCGGAGTAGATGCCATCCTCGATGGAGCTCATTACCCTGCCGATCGCGATTTCGTCGTCGATAGAAGGATGGCTTTCCGGCTGCCGGCTGCCGGCTGCCGGCTCCCGCGCGCCATCGGCGCGCGCCACCACATCCTCGATCATCTCCACCAGGCCCATCTTCATGCCGTCGTTGGGGTGGTAGATGCGCTCCACGCCATAGGCCTGCAGCTCGCGGATTTCCTCCGGCGTGATGGTGCCGCCGCCGCCGCCGAACACGCGGATGTGGCCGGCGCCGCGTTCGCGCAGCATGTCGACCATGTACTTGAAGTATTCGACATGCCCGCCCTGGTACGACGACAGCGCGATCGCGTCGGCGTCTTCCTGCAGGGCGGCGCGCACCACGTCCTCGACGCTGCGGTTGTGGCCCAGATGCACCACTTCCGCGCCCTGCCCCTGGATCAGCCGGCGCATGATGTTGATGGCCGCGTCGTGCCCATCGAACAGGCTGGCGGCGGTGACGAAGCGCAGCGGCGAATGCTGGGGCTGTGCGGCGGGAAGACTGGAGGCCGGCGTGCTCATGCGCGCACTCGATGTTCTGGACAAGCCCCGATTGTAGCGGCCCGGCCGTCATCGACCCATGCCTCCGAAGGCATGCCGCAAGTCGGGTGGGCGTCCATGCCCACCCGTACGTCGCCTGCTAGGAGGTTCAGGCGACGCCGAACGGGAGGTTAGGGGAAGAGACGACGCGTTCGCCCACGATTTCGCCGCGCATGAACGCTAGCGCTGCGGCGATCACGCCGGGATCGGAAACGAGGTCGTGATGGCCCAGGCCGGTGGTGGTGAGCAGGCGCGCCTGCGGCCAGTAGCGCGCGTAGCGTTCGCCTTCGGCCCAGGGCACGTCGCGGTCTTCCAGATCGTGCACGACCAGCGCCGGGCAACCGATGTACGGCGCGTTGGCGTGGACCTGCATGGCGTCGATGGAGAAATCGAAACGCCGTTCGTAGTCGCTGAAGATCCGCCGCGCCAGACCGGGCGCCAGGCCGACGAAACGGCCGAAGCGTTCGGCCGCCGCCACCCAGTCCGCCGCTGGCGCCAGCAGCACCGTGCGTTCGGCCTGCAGCCCCCGCATCAGCGCCAGCGCAGTCGCGCCGCCGCCCATGGAGTGGCCGATCACCGCCGCCAGACGACCGTGATGCGCAGCCACCAGGCGCAGGGTTTCGGTAAAAGCGACCAGGTTGCTGCGCCGGCCGCTGCTGCGCCCATGCGCGAGCTGATCGAAGCTGACCACCGCATAGCCAGCCTCGCGCAGCGCCCGCACCCACGGCGTGCAGCGCAGCCCGTGGCTGGACCAGCCATGCGCGAACAGCACCACCGGCTGGCGCTGCGGATCGCCCCAGGTGTAGGTGGCGACGCGATGCCGGTCATCGCTCAACTCCTGCACGTGCGCACCCAGCGTGTCGGCACGCAACGCGCGGCTGCGCGCGCCCGGCATGGGCGTGCAGAACAGGCGGAATGCGCGCTGCACCGTGGTGGCGGGCGACAGCCAGCTGCCCAATGCGAAACCTGCCTGCATCAGCCCAAGCTGCAGCGATCTGCGGAAAGATTTTAGTACGTTCGTGCTATTTCTGGTCGTAACGATGGCAGCCATGACGATGACCTCGGAAAGTCAGGGGGAGTACGAGCGGATCAGGCGCTCGAAGGAACGGCGCGCCAGGGCATCGGCGCGTACCGGGTCTTGCAGACAGCTGTTTTGCAGGCCGTCGGCCAGGGCGGCCAGTTCGAAGGCCATCAGCTCCGGATCGGTGTCGGCGGACAGTTCGCCCGATTCGATGCAGTGACCCACCGCCTTGGCCAGCAGCGCGTTGAGCTGGGTCAGCCAGTCGACGGTGCGCTCGCGCATCGGACCCGGGCGGCCGTCGTATTCGCGCGCCGCGCTCATGATCACGCAGCCTTCCTGGTTGCTCAGCACCCAGTCGAACCAGCCCGAGGCGATGGCGCGCAGACGCGGCAGTCCGCGCGGCTGCGCCAGCGCCGGGCGCATCACGGCGTCGGCGAAACGCTGCGCGGCGCTTTCCAACACGCTCAGCTGCAGATCTTCGCGCGAGCCGAAATGAGCGAACACCCCGCTCTTGGACATGCCCACCGTATTGGCCAGCTCGCCGATGGACAGGCCTTCCAGACCGTTGCGACGGGCGATGCCGTAAGCGCACTCGACGATCAGTTCGCGCGTGGCGCTGCCTTTGGAAGTAGCGGCGACGGGATTCATGTCAGAAATTTAAGCACGATCGTTCGTTTTATTCAATGCCGTTGGTCGGCCGAAGTACCGGGCTCAATTCCCTATAGGTGCTGCGCCACGCCATGACACCGCGCCGGCAAGCGCGGCGGCTATCCAGTATTTAGCGCCGCGCATCGCCATGCCCGACGGCGATGTACGTTTGGACAACCGTCTCGACACCGATTCCCGCCGCGAGTCATTCCACGGCCATGATTCGCTTATTCCGATGCGGTCGTGCGCTGCTAGACGGTGCAGGCACGGCAGCACCAGTTGCTCGGACTCATCCCAACCGGAAGGCTCCGCATCGTCGAACCGTGGGAAACCGGCGCTACGTTGAACCAGGGCTATCGCGGCTGGATCACACCGATTGGACTAGACTAGTTGTTCGCGACGCCCAGCCCTGTTTTCGGCCACGTCGCTTTTTTGTTTTCAGTCAATCGCTTAGGCAAAGTTCCTGGCGACTTGCTGCCGCTGCAACGCGGCGCATACGGAGCCCTTCCCATGATTTTCGAAACCCTCGACACCTCCGGCCACGAACAGGTCGTGTTCTGCAACAACAAAGACGCTGGGCTGAAGGCCATCATCGCCATCCACAGCACGGTGCTCGGCCCGGCGCTGGGCGGCGTGCGCATGCGGCCTTACGCGGACACCGCGACCGCGATGACCGACGCTCTGCGGCTCAGCCGCACGATGACCTACAAGAACGCGCTGGCCGGGCTCAACGTGGGCGGCGGCAAGGCGGTGCTGATCGGCGACACCAGCAAGGACAAGACCGAGGCCGTGTTCCGCGCGTTCGGGCGCTACGTGGATTCGCTGGGCGGGCGCTACATCACCGCCGAGGACGTGGGCACCGACGTCGGCGACATGGAGCACGTGTACCGCGAAACCGAATACGTGGTGGGCGTGCATCAGGTGCACGGCGGCTCGGGAGACCCGGCGCCGTTCACCGCCTACGGCGCGCTGCAGGGACTGATGGCCACCTTGAACAGGAAGTTCGGCAACGAGGAAATCGGCAAGTACAGCTACGCGGTGCAGGGCTTGGGCCACATCGGCATGGAGTATTTGAAACTGCTGAAGGAGCGCGGCGCCAAGATCTTCGTGGCCGACCTCAATCCGGCGCTGGTCGAGCGCGCGGTCGAGGAATACGGCGCCGAGGCGGTGAAGCCTGATGAAATATACGATCTGCCGGTGGACGTATTCTCGCCATGCGCGTTCGAATACGCGATCAACGCCGACACCCTGCCGCGGTTGAAAGCCAAGATCATCTGCGGCACCGCCAACAACCAGATGTCGCACGTGACCGGCGACGAAGCGGCCAAGCGCGGCATCCTGTACGCGCCGGACTATGCGGTCAATGCCGGCGGGGTGATGAACGTGTCGCTGGAAATCGACGGTTACAACCGCGAACGCGCCATGCGCCTGATGCGCAACATCTATCACACGCTCGGCAAGGTCTACGAGCTGGCCGAAAGCGAAAACATCACGCCGCAGTACGCGGCCGATCGCATAGCCGAAGCGCGCATCCAGTCCATCGGCAAGCTGAAGCTGCCGCTGGGCCGCACCGCGCCGCGTTTCATGGGCCATCTGCGCGGCGAACACTGAGCTAGCACGCGGACTCGTCCGCCATGACAGGAAGGAACTTGATGCAACCCGTTTCGACAAGTGCGTTTCCATTGGGCGAAGAGATCGACGCGTTGCGCGAGGCGGTGCGCCGTTTCGCCGACAGCGAGATCGCGCCGCGCGCCGAACAGATCGATCGCGACAATGTTTTTCCGGAAGATCTCTGGCAAAAACTGGGCGAACTGGGTTTGCTGGGCATCACCGTGGCCGGCGAGTACGGTGGCAGCGATATGGGCTACCTGGCCCATCTGGTGGCCATGGAGGAAATCTCGCGCGCCTCGGGATCGGTCGGCCTGAGCTACGTGGCCCATTCCAACCTGTGCGTGAGCAACCTGTACGCCAACGGCACCGAGGAGCAGCGCAAGCGCTATCTGCCCAGGCTGTGCAGCGGCGAATGGAAAGGCGCGCTGGCGATGAGCGAACCCGGCGCGGGTTCCGACGTGGTCGGCTCGATGAGCTGCCGCGCCGAGCTGCGCGGCGACGTCTGGGTCGCCAACGGCAGCAAGATGTGGATCACCAACGGCCCGGAAGCCGACGTGCTGGTGGTGTACATGCGCACCGCCGGCAAGGAGTGCGGCAGCAAGTGCATGACCGCCTTCATCGTCGAGAAAGGCATGCCCGGTTTCCGCACCGCGCAAAAGCTCGACAAGCTGGGCATGCGCGGCAGCAACACCTGCGAGCTGGTGTTCGAGCGCTGCGAAATTCCCGCCGCCAACGTGCTGGGCGAAGTGAACAACGGAGTCAAGGTGCTGATGAACGGCCTCAACACCGAACGCCTGGTGATCAGCGGCGGGCCGCTGGGGCTGATGCAATCGGCGATGGACAACGCCCTGCCCTACGTGCGCGAGCGTCGGCAGTTCGACGCGGCTATCGGCACTTTCGGCCTGATGCAGGGCAAGATCGCCGACATGTACACCGCGCTGCAGTCCTCGCGCGCGTTCGCCTACCAGGTGGCGCGCGATTTCGACGCCGGGCGCAAATCGCGCACCGACGCCGCCTCGTGTTTGCTGCACGCTTCCGAAGCCTGCGTGCAGGTGGCGCTGGAGGCGATCCAGGCGCTGGGCGGCAACGGCTACATCAACGAATACCCCACGGGGCGCCTGCTGCGCGACGCCAAGCTGTACGCCATCGGCGCCGGCACCAACGAAATCCGGCGCATGCTGATAGGACGCGAACTGTTCGATGGGCGAAGCTGACCTGCTTACGCGGCACTGCCGCGTAGGTCGGCTGAGCGCCCGGCGTGCTGCGCCGGGCCGGACCGAAGCTGACCTGCTTACGCGGCACTGCCGCGTAGGTCGGCTGAGCGCCCGGCGTGCTGCGCCGGGCCGGACTGAAGCTGACCTGCTTACGCGGCACTGCCGCGTAGGTCGGCTGAGCGCCCGGCGTGCTGCGCCGGACCGGACCGAAGCTGTCCTGTTCACGCGGCACTGCCGCGAAGGTCGGCTGAGTGCCCGGCGTGCTGCGCCGGGCCGGACCGAAGCTGACCTGTTCACGCGGCACTGCCGCGCGAGTCAGCTGAGCGCCCGGCGTGCCGGGCCGGACCAAGGCTGACCCGCTAGCGCACGACAGTTTTCGTAGGAGGGGCTTCAGCTCCGGTACCTTTCAACGAAAAGCGTCGGGACCGAAGCCCCTCCCACACCCCACTGCGGATAGCCGATAATCCGCAGTCCGCTTCCTGGAGTTCCCCATGTCCGACATCGTCATCGCCGCCGCCAAGCGCACTGCGATCGGTTCCTTCCTCGGCCAGTTCACCGGCGTTCCCAGCCCCACGCTCGGCGCCGCGGCTATCCAAGCCGCGCTGGAACAGTCCGGCATCCCCGCCGCCGATGTGTCCGAAGTGATCATGGGCTGCGTGCTGCCCGCCAACCTGGGCCAGGCGCCCGCCCGCCAGGCGTCGCTGGCCGCCGGCCTGCCCACTTCCACCGGCTGCACCACCATCAACAAGGTCTGCGGTTCGGGCATGAAGGCGATCATGCTGGGCCACGACCTGATCAAGGCCGGCTCGGCCAGCATCGTCGTTGCGGGCGGCATGGAGTCGATGACCAACGCGCCGCACATGATCCCCAATTCGCGCACCGGCAACCGCTTCGGCGACTTCAAGGCGGTGGACCACATGTCCTGGGATGGCCTGGTCAACCCGTACGACGGCCAGGCGATGGGCGTGTTCGCCGAAAGCACGGCGGAAAAATACGGTTTCAGCCGCGAAGCGCAGGACGCTTACAGCATCGAATCGGTCAATCGCGCCCAAGCCGCGCAGCAATCCGGCGCTTTCGCCGACGAGATCGTCCCGGTCAAGGTTGCCACGCGCAAGGGCGAGGTCGAATTCGCCAGCGATGAACAGCCTGGCAAGTCGGACATCGCCAAGGTCCCCGGCTTGAAGCCGGCGTTCAAGAAAGACGGCACCGTCACCGCCGCCAGTTCGTCCAGCATCTCCGACGGCGCCGCAGCCACGGTGCTGCTCAGCGCAGACGAAGCAGCCAAGCGCGGACTCACGCCGTTGGCGCGGATCGTGGGCCACAGCACCTTCTCGCAGGAGCCGCAGTGGTTCACCACCGCGCCGGTGGGGGCTATCGAGAAGCTGCTCAAGCAGGTGGGCTGGAAGGTCGAGGACGTGGATCTGTTCGAGATCAACGAAGCTTTCGCCGTGGTCGCCATGGCGCCCATCAAGGACCTCGGCATCCCGCACGCCAAAGTCAACGTGAATGGCGGCGCCTGCGCGCTGGGCCACCCGATCGGCGCATCCGGCGCCCGCCTGGTGGTAACGCTGATCCATGCCCTGCGCAAGCGCGGCGGCACCCGAGGCGTCGCCTCGCTATGCATCGGCGGCGGCGAGGCCACGGCCATCGCCATCGAAGTGTTATGATCTGATTAACAATGGTTTTAACGTCACCTTGACGAAAATAACCCCGCAACCGCTTGACACCCGAAACCGGATTGTCATCATGTCACCGGCGCGCACTAGCGCGTTGCCAACTAAACGACGAGGAAATTCAAAAATGACCATCAACAAGACGCTGATCGCGCTGGCAATGGGCCTGGCCCTGGCCGCCTGCTCGAAGCAGGAAGCCGCTGCCGACGCCGCTACCGACGCTGCCGCCACCGCGACCGAGGCCCAGGCTGCCGCCGACGCCGCCGCCGCTGCCGGCGCCGGCACCGCCGAAGCTGCGCAGACCTCCGCCGACGCCGCCGCTCAGGCTGCTGACGCTGCTGCTGCTGCCAGCACCGACGCCGCTGCCGCCACCACCGATGCCGCTGCCGACATGGCTGCCGACACGGCCGGCGCCGCTGCCGACACCGCTGAGCAGGCCAAAGACGCTGCGGAAGAATCCGCCGAAGAGAAGAAGTAATAGCTTCTTTCGACGCTTCGGTTTGGCGTAACATCGAAAAGGCCGCCGGCGCAAGCCGGTGGCCTTTTCTCTATCCGAGATCGCTTCGTCGATTGATGACCAAGCCGTCTCCTGCAAATAATCGTCGTCATTCCGCATCCCCATGAAGAGAGAATCCATGAACATCAAACTGCCCCTCCTGTTGATTGCGACTCTGCTGGCTTTGGCTGGCTGCAAGAACGAAACCCCGACCGCGCAGGAGGAAGTCGGCGAAGCCGCTGCCGCCGCGGATCAGGCCGGCGCCTCGGTCGCCAACGCCGCTGCCGAAGGCATGGACGCCGCCGCCGCCGCGACCGGCGAAGCCGCCGCTGAAGTCGGTCAGGCAATGGACCAGGCTGGCGATGCCGCCGCCGCCGCCGCCGATGAAGCCTCCGCCAAGGCCGCCGCGGCTACCGCAGAGGCTGCGCAAGCGACTTCCGACGCTGCCCAGGACGTGGCCGACAAGGCCGAAGCCGCTTCGGAAGAAGCCAAGAAGTAATCGAGTCGCCACGGCGAATCCGCGAAGGCCCGCGCATGCGGGCCTTCGTCGTTATTCGGCTCGGCGGGTTTGGCGTAAGCACGCCTTTATGTTCTGATGCCGCCTCTCCAGTTCTGGCCGCCGCATGTCCGCACTGACTTCGCAACTCGACCCGCGCTCGCAGGAGTTCATCGATAACGCCGGTTATCACCGCGCCCTCGTCGCCGAGCTGGACCGGCGTCTGGCGCGCGCAGCCGAAGGCGGCGGCGAAAAAGCGCGCGGCAAGCACACCGAGCGCGGCAAGCTGCTGGCGCGCGATCGCATCACCGCCCTGCTCGACCCGGGTTCGCCGTTTCTCGAAATCGCCCCGCTCGCCGCCGAAGACATGTACGACGGCGCCGCGCCTGCGGCCGGCATGGTCGCCGGCATCGGCCGTGTGCAGGGCCTGGAAGTGGTGGTGGTGGCCAACGACGCGACGGTCAAGGGCGGCACCTATTTCCCGATGACGGTGAAAAAGCACCTGCGCGCGCAGGAGATCGCGCGCGAGAACCGCTTGCCGTGCATCTACCTGGTCGATTCCGGCGGCGCCTTCCTGCCGCTGCAGGACGAAGTGTTCCCGGACAAAGAGCACTTCGGCCGCATCTTCTACAACCAGGCGCGACTGAGCGCGGAGAACATCCCGCAGATCGCGGTGGTAATGGGCAGCTGCACCGCCGGCGGCGCCTATGTACCGGCGATGTGCGACGAATCGATCATCGTCAAGGAACAGGGCACCATCTTCCTGGGCGGACCGCCGCTGGTGAAAGCGGCCACCGGCGAAGTGGTGGACGCCGAAGCGCTGGGCGGGGCCGACGTGCACACCAGCGTGTCCGGCGTGGCCGACCATTTCGCCGAGGACGACCGCGACGCGCTGCAGATCGCGCGCAACCTGGTGGGCAACTTCAACCGGGTCAAGACTCTGGCGCTCGCCGTGCGCGAAACGCGCGCGCCGCGCTACGCCGCAGAGGAGCTGTACGGCATCGTGCCGAAGGACACGCGGCGGCCGTTCGACATCCGCGAAGTGATCGCGCGGCTGGTCGACGGGTCGGAGTTCGACGAATTCAAGGCGCGCTACGGCAAGACCCTGATCAGCGGCTTCGCCCACCTGCACGGCTATCCGGTCGGCATCATCGCCAACAACGGCATCCTGTTCGCCGAAAGCGCGCTCAAGGGCGCGCACTTCATCGAGCTGTGCAACCAGCGCGGCATCCCGCTGGTGTTCCTGCAGAACATCACCGGCTTCATGGTCGGCCGCAAATACGAGAACGCAGGCATCGCCAAGGACGGGGCGAAGATGGTCACCGCGGTGGCCTGCTCGTCGGTGCCCAAGTTCACCGTGGTCATCGGCGGCAGCTTCGGCGCTGGGAACTACGCGATGTGCGGGCGCGCGTACGGCGCGCGCTTCCTGTGGATGTGGCCCAACGCGCGGATCAGCGTAATGGGCGGCGAACAGGCGGCCAGCGTGCTGGCCACGGTCAAGCGCGACGGCATCGAAGCCGCCGGCAAATCCTGGAGCGCGGAAGACGAAGAAGCCTTCAAGGCGCCGATCCGCGAACAGTACGAATCGCAGGGCAGTCCCTGGTACGCCACCGCGCGGCTGTGGGACGACGGCATCATCGACCCGGCCGATACGCGCCGGGTGCTGGGCCTGGCGATTTCCGCGTCGCTGAATGCGCCGATAGCGCCGGCGAAATTCGGCGTATTCAGGATGTAAGCCGGGTCGGCCTAGCAGATCCGTATTTCATTCGTTACCTTAGCTTTAGCGTTCAACGTTAGACTTTGCAGCGCGTTTTGGTGAGCTCGGTCACAGCATGATCGGCTTTGCGCGGCGATAGTCACGGGCCAATTCGCCAAGAGACCATGCCGATGTCTATCTGGAAGGATCAAAGCCCCGCCAAGAAGGACTCGATCCCGCTGCCGCCCGAGCCCGCGCCGTTCCGTGAAACCGCTCCGTCGGGCGCGGCCGATTTTTCGCCCACCACCCTGGCGCCGCCGCGCGTCGCTACCGCGGTTCCCGCTGCGCGCGAGGCCAAGGAATCGCTGATCGCCGCCGACATCACCATCGAAGGCAAGATCGAAGGCACCGGCCACGTCCGCATTGCCGGCAAGTTCAAGGGCGACGTCAATGTGCAGGGCGACCTGACCATCGAAACGGGGGCCAAATTGAACGGCGGCGTGCGCGCCAAGAAGGTGACCATCGCCGGCGAGCTGGAGGGCAACATCGAGGCCGCGTCGCAGGTCGAGCTGCTCAGCTCCGGCGTGTTGATCGGCGATCTGAAAGCCGGTTCGCTGACCGTCGCCGCCGGTTCGCGGATGCGCGGCCAGGCCGATTTCGGCTGGGAAGATAGCAAGGCTTCGTCCAAATCCAGCCAGTCGAAAGACAAGGATACGGACAGCGTCTCCGCTGCATGAGCACGCCGCGCCCAGGCACCGCAGGCGCAACGCGCAGCTGTCCGCATTGCAAGACGACGATTCTGGAAAGCGCCAGCGTCTGTCCGGCGTGCAAGCATCACCTGCGCTTCGACGATTCGGTTTCGGCCGCGCAGCGCGCGGCCGAAACCATCACCCCGCTGCGCGTGCAGGGCACGGTACGGCATCCGCCGGACGGCGGGCCGTGGGAATACACGGTGGTGCTGTCGATCAAGAACGACCGCGGCAGCGAGATCGCCCGGCATGTGGTCGGCGTGGGCGCGATGCATCTGAACGAAGAGCGCACTTTCACCCTGTCGGTGGAAGCGGTGCCGCGCAGCGACACCAGGGCGCGGCCGCGCGGCAAGGATCACTGAAACGGGGTTGGACCCGGGTCAGAGCAAAAAAAAGCGGATAAGGATCTGAAAGCCGGCGAAGCGTTGCTTCGCCCGTTGCATTGCCTGTCCTTGGCATTCGTTTTTATCCGCTTTTTTCGCTATGATCCGCGTCCAAAGCGCTTTTACCGCCGCGCGAAACGATCCGGCGTGTCATCGATCCGACGCGGTCGGCCCGCAACCCGCGCAACCGCCGCACGTCGGGTTTTCGGCTTGGGAAACCGGCGCAACCCACCGCCCTATCGAGCGCAGCCATTTCGCCCTGCCTTCGCGCAGCAGCGGCAGCGCAAGCGCGACCCGCAGTTTGCGCACGCTGCCCGGGAGCTGCTGCTTCGCCACCACCCACGCGCTGAACAGCACCGCCAACGCGACGACGAAGTACTGCAGCAGCAGCGAAGCGCTCATGGGCTCAACCCGCTCCCAGCAGCACGGCGACCCGATAAGTCACGAACGAGGCCGCATAGGCCAGCGCGAACAGATATAGCGTGGCGAAGGACATCTTCTTCCATGAATTGGTCTCGCGCTTGATCGTGGCCAGCGTGGAGATGCACATAGGCGCGTAGATGAACCACACCAGCAGCGACAACGCGGTGGCCAGCGACCAACCGTCGGAAATCAGCGGCGTCAACGCCCGAGCGGCGGCGCTGTCGTCCGCAGCCGACAGCGCGTACACCGTGGCCAGCGACGACACTGCCACTTCGCGCGCGGCCATGCCGGGGATCAGCGCGATGCAGATCTGCCAGTTGAAGCCGATCGGCGCGAAAATGGTGGTCATGGCGTGGCCGATGCGCCCGGCGAAGCTGTAGTCGATCGCCGGCATCGTGGCATCCACCGGCGCAGCCGGAAACGACAGCAGGAACCACAGCAGGATGGTCAGCGCCAGGATGATGCCGCCGACCCGGCGCAGGAAGATCCAGGCGCGTTCCCACAGGCCGATCAGCAGATCGCGCGGATGCGGTACGCGATAGGCGGGCAGTTCCAGCAGCAGCGGGTGCTCGCCCCTGTCGCGGCGCCACTTCTTCATCACCCACGACACGATCAGCGCGCTGAATACGCCAGCGAAGTACAGGCCGAACAGCACCAGCCCCTGCTGGTTGAACACGCCCCACACCTGCTTCTGCGGGACGAACGCGCCAATCAGCAGCGCATACACCGGCAGCCGCGCCGAACAGGTCATCAGCGGCGCGACCAGGATCGTGGCCAGGCGATCGCGCGGATCCTGGATGCTGCGCGTGGCCATGATGCCGGGAATGGCGCAGGCGAAGCTGGACAGCAGCGGGATGAAAGAGCGGCCAGACAATCCCGCCGAGGCCATCATCCGGTCCAGCAGGAACGCCGCGCGCGGCAGGTAGCCGGATTCCTCGAGGGCCAGAATGAAGGCGAACAGGATCAGGATCTGCGGCAGGAATACGATCACCCCACCGAGCCCGGCGATCACGCCGTCCACCAGCAGGCTGTTGAGCGGGCCGGCGGGCAGCGCGTCGCCGACGGTGGCGCCGAGCCAGCCGGTGGCGGCTTCGATGGCGTCCATCATCGGCGTGGCCCAGGCGTAGACCGCCTGGAAGATCAGGAACATCACCACGGTCAACGCCAGCAGGCCGAACACCGGATGCAGCAGCCAGCGATCCAGGGCGTCGTCGATGTGCGCGGTGCGCGTGGGCATGCTGACCGCAGCGGCGAGCAGGCGGCGGGTCTCCTGGTGCAGGGCCTGCCCGGGGCTCGATCCGGGGTCCGTGTCCTCGGCCAACGCGACCTGCGGTGCGCGCGGGTGCGCGGCCAGACGGTCGATCTGTTCCACCAGCGCCTTGGCGCCATGACGCTGCACCGCGACCGTTTCCACCACCGGCACGCCGAGCTCGCGCTCCAGCACCGCCAAGTCGATGCGGATGCCGCGGCGGCGCGCGACATCGGCCATGTTCACCGCCACGATCATCGGTTTGTTCAGCGCGCGCACTTCCAGCGCGAAGCGCAGATGCAGGCGCAGGTTGGTGGCGTCGACCACGCAGACCAGCACATCGGGCGCGGCTTCGCCGGGCAGGAAACCGCGGCAGAGGTCGCGGGTGATCGCTTCGTCCAGGCTGGCGGCATGCAGGCTGTAGGCGCCGGGCAGATCCAGCACGGCGTAATGCCGGCCGGACGCGGCGCTGTGCAGGCGGCCTTCCTTGCGCTCGACGGTCACGCCGGCGTAGTTGGCGACCTTCTGCCGGCTGCCGGTCAACTGGTTGAACAGCGCCGTCTTGCCGCAGTTCGGACTGCCGACCAGCGCCAGGCGCAGCGGTGCGGCGGTCGCGTTCATGGCGGCGCTTCGCTGTTGCGCAGCTGTACGCGCGCAGCCTCGCTGCGGCGCAGGGCGAAGCGGGTGAAGCCGACCTGCACCAGCAGCGGCTCGGCGCCCAGCGGGCCCTGGGCCACGATTTCCACCTCCTCGCCCGCCACGAAGCCCAGCTCGCGCAGACGCCGGGCGATGTTGTCGTTGCTGCCGTGCTCCTGCACGCAATCGACGATGGCGCGGGTGCGCCGGGGCAGATCGGTCAGCGTCACGCGAAGCTCTCAAATAGGAACTGTTCTCATTCTAGCATCGTCACGACTCCGCTAGCGCCCGCGCCGACACGATGCGCCGGGGCCGACCGGCTATCATTCGGACGCCGCCGGGAAGGCTTGTGAGGTCGTCAATGCTGGAGTCGCAACAAGACCACGCCGTGCTGCGGCTGCGGCTGAACCGTCCCGAGCTGCACAACGCTTTCGACGCCGGGCTGATGGCCGAACTCACGGCGGCGCTGGCGGCCGCGGGCGGCGATCCCGCGGTGCGGATCGTGGTGATCGAAGGCGCGGGGGTATCGTTTTCCGCCGGCGCCGACTTGAACTGGATGCGCGGCATGGCCGCGGCCAGCGAGGCCCGGAATCGCGAGGATGCGCTGACCCTCGCCCGCCTGATGCGCACCCTGGACGAACTGCCCAAACCGACCCTGGCCCGCGTGCACGGCGCGGCCTTCGGCGGCGGCGTGGGCCTGGTGGCTTGCTGCGATATCGCCATCGGCGTGCCGGAAGCCAAGTTCGGCCTGACCGAGAGCAAGCTGGGCCTGCTGCCGGCAGTGATTTCCCCCTACGTCATCGCGGCCATCGGCGCGCGCCAGGCGCGGCGTTGGTTCGCCACCGCGGAAATTTTCGACGCGCAAACCGCACTGCAGATTGGTCTGCTGCACCAGGTGGTGGCTGTGGAAGGACTCGACGACGCGGTGCAGCGACAGATCGACCTGCTGCTGAAAGCCGGGCCGGTCGCCACAGCGAGCGCGAAGGCTTTGGTGACTCGCGTCGCGGGCGAAAGCGACCGCGACGTGCTCGACGCGGACAATGCGAACCTCATCGCCAGGTTGCGTGTCTCTCGCGAAGGCCAGGAGGGGCTGTCGGCTTTCCTCGAGAAACGAAGCCCGGCATGGGCGCAAAAGGAGAAAAACCAATGATCGACCATATCAGCATTGCGGTCAGCGACTACGCGCGCAGCAAGAAGTTCTACCAACAGGTGCTGGCAACCCTGGGCGCGCGCCTGTTGATGGAACCCACGCCGGAACAGACCATCGACGGACCCTACGCCGCGGGTTTCGGCCGCGGACAGAAGCCGACTTTCTGGATCGAACCGGGCGAGGTCGGCACGCACCCGCATGTCGCCTTCACCACCGATACCCGCGCCAGGGTCGATGCCTTCTACGAGGCCGCGCTCGCCGCCGGCGCGCCCGACAACGGTCCGCCCGGCCTGCGTTTCTACCACCCGGATTATTACGGCGCCTTCGTGCTCGACCCCGACGGACACAAGGTCGAGGCGGTTTGCCATTTACCGGGATGAATTGATGTTTTCCAAAATCCTCATCGCCAACCGCGGCGAAATCGCCTGCCGCGTGATCCGTACCTGCCGCAAGCTGGGCATCCGCACCGTGGCCGTTTATTCGGAAGCCGATGCCGACGCGCAGCACGTGCGCCTGGCCGACGAGGCCTATCCGATCGGCGGACCGCGTCCGGCGGACAGCTACCTGCGCGGCGAGGCCATCCTGGAAGCAGCGCAGCGCAGCGGTGCGCAGGCGATCCATCCGGGCTACGGATTTCTTTCGGAGAACGCGGACTTCGCCGACACGGTGGAAAGCGCGGGTCTGGTGTTCATAGGCCCCAAAGCCGCCTCGATGCGCAAGATGGGCAGCAAGGCCGGAGCCAAGGATCTGATGGCCGCCGCCGACGTGCCGGTGGTGCCCGGCTACACCGGCGAAGACCAGTCCCCCGAACTGCTCGCGCGCGAAGCGGCGCGCATCGGGTTTCCGCTGATGATCAAGGCCGCGCACGGCGGCGGCGGCAAGGGCATGCGCATCGTGCACGGGCCGGACGAATTCATCGCCCAGCTGCAAAGCTGCCAGCGCGAGGCCAGCAACGCCTTCGGCCGCGACCGCGTGCTGCTGGAACGCTACGTGCAGTCGCCACGGCATATCGAGATCCAGATCTTCGGCGACGCGTACGGCAACGCCATCCATCTGAACGAACGCGAATGCTCCGCCCAGCGCCGCTACCAGAAAGTGCTGGAGGAATCGCCCTCGCCGTTCCTTACACCGGTCTTGCGCGCGGCGATGGGCGAAGCCGCGGTCAAGGCCGCGCACGCCATCGACTACGTCAACGCCGGCACGGTGGAGTTCATCGTCGCGCCCAACGGCGAGTTCTTCTTCATGGAGATCAACACGCGCCTGCAGGTGGAGCATCCGGTCACCGAACTCACCACCGGCCTGGACCTGGTGGAATGGCAGCTGCGCATCGCCGCCGGCGAGGCCTTGCCGCTCGCGCAGCACGCCGTGCCGCAGCGCGGCCACGCCATCGAGGTGCGGCTGTATGCGGAAGATCCAGAAGCCGGCTTCCTGCCGGGCTCGGGCACACTGGAAACCCTGACGCTGCCCGCCGATTCGCCGCACGCGCGCATCGATTCGGGCGTGATCGAAGGCGACACCGTCAGCATTTTCTACGACCCCATGATCGCCAAGCTGATCGTGTGGGATCGCGACCGCGTCAGCGCCCTGGCCCGTCTGCGCGACGCATTGGCCGAATGCGACATCGCCGGCCCCAAATCCAACATCGAATTCCTGGAGCGGCTGGTGCGGCACCCGGCGGTGGTCGAAGGCAGTATCGACACCGGCTATCTGGACCGTCATCTGGACGAGTTCATGCCCGCGCCCGCGCTGGACCCGGCGCTGGTCGCGGCCGCCGCCTGCGTCGCGCTGCTGGCCCAGGAAACGGAGGCGCAGGCGCGCGCCGCGGCTTCGGGCGATCCGCATTCGCCGTGGGCGGTCGCCGACGGCTGGCGGCTGGGCCATGGCGGGCATCGGCCGCTGGCATTCCTGCATCGCGGCGAGGCGCTCGATCTGGTGGCGCACGGCGCGGCCGGCGAATACCGGATCGAATACGACGGCGCGCAGCACGAGTTGCGCGGCGCGCGCCTGTCCGCTGGCGAGCTGAGTCTGCGTTGGCATACGCAAGGGCGGCGATTCCGCGTGCGTCATCAAGGGCACCGGATCACCGTTCACGACGGCGACCAACGCCTGACTTTGCATCTGGTGCCCACCTACCGGAGCGGCGAATCCTCGCAATCAGCTGGCGATGGACGCATCGCCGCGCCGATGCCCGGCCGCGTGGTGCTGGTCAAGGTGACAGCGGGACAGCGCGTGAGCGCGGGACAGGAGCTAATGGTGATCGAGGCGATGAAAATGGAACTGGCGATCAAATCACCGCGCGACGGCACCGTGGAGGAACTGCGCGCCGCGGCCGGCGATTTCGTCGAGGGCGACGCGGTCCTGGCCACGCTGGAGTAGAACGCATGCGAACCGCCGTTTTCGTCCGCATGCCGCACCCGCGCAGCTTCCGCGAAATGGCGGATCTGCCATGAACGACGCCGTGCGTATCGTCGAAGTCGGGCCGCGCGACGGTTTGCAGAACGAAAAGACCCTGATCGGCACCGCCGACAAGATCGCGTTGATCGACCGCCTGTCGCAGACCGGTCTGCGCAGCATCGAAGCCACCAGCTTCGTCAGCCCGAAGTGGGTGCCGCAGCTGGCCGACGCCGCCGAGGTGTTCGCCGCGATCCGGCGCGCGCCCGGCGTGTCCTATCCGGTGCTGGTGCCTAACGAACAAGGCTACGAACGCGCGCGCGTCGTGGGCGCGCAGGAAGTGGCCGTGTTCACCGCCGCCTCCGAAGCCTTCAACCGCAGGAACATCAACGCCGGCATCGATGAATCCATCGAACGTTTTCGCCCGGTGCTGCAGCGCGCCCACGCCGACGGCGTGAAGGTGCGCGGCTACGTGTCCACCGTGCTCGGCTGTCCGTACCAGGGCGAAGTGCCGCTGGCCGATGTCGTGCGCGTGGCCCAGCGCCTGCATGCGCTGGGCTGTTACGAGATCTCGCTGGGCGATACCATCGGCGTCGGCACCCCCCACCAGGCCCGCGCGATGCTCAAGGCAGTCGCCAGCGAAGTCCCTTTGCCCGCGCTCGCGGTGCATTTCCACGATACCTACGGCCAGGCGCTGGCCAATATCCTGGCGTGCCTGGAGGAAGGCGTGGCGGTGGTGGATTCGGCGGTGTCCGGCACCGGCGGCTGCCCGTATGCCAAAGGCGCCAGCGGCAACGTCGCCAGCGAGGACGTGGTGTACATGCTGCACGGCCTGGGCGTGCGCACCGGCGTGGATCTGGAAAAACTCAGCGATACCGGCCGCTGGCTGGCCGCGCTGCTGGGTCGCGAAACCGGCAGCAAAGTCACTCGGGCGTGGACTGGCGCGTGACCCGGACGCCGCCAGCCGACCAGAGTCCGCCCGATGCGGGTGAAGCCGGCGATGCGGGCGCCGAACCCATGCGCGAAGAGCTTGCCGACACTTTGGGTGCGCTGCGCCGCGCCGGCGAAGACCCGGCGCTGGACGCCGACACGCGCGCACTGCTGCGCGAAGCGCATGCCGCGCTGCTGCAGGCCAATGCCGCAACGCTGTCGGCGCTGGCGCGCTATCGCGCGCTGTTCGACGCGGTGCCCGACCCGGTCAGCATCCTGGCCGAGGACGGCACCGTGCTGGACCTCAACAAGGCCGGCATGGCCGCTTACAGGCGCCCGCGCGAGCAGATCGTCGGCCAAAACATCGACCTTCTGAATCCCGACCTGCCGCGCGACCACATGGTGGCGGTGTGGGAAACGCTCAATCGCGGCGAAACCTACGTGATCGAAGTCGCCAACATGCGCGGCGACGGCACCCGTTTCCCGGTGGAAGTGCATTCGGCCAACTTCGATTACGACGGACGCAAGAGCCTGGTCGCAGTGGCGCGCGACCTGAGCCGCCGGCGCGAAGCGGAAATGCGCTACAGCGAACTCATGGAAGCGGTGGACAAGGGCATCGTGGTGCAGAACCGCAGCGGCGAATTCGTATTCGCCAACGGTGCGGCGATGCGCATCTTCGGCATCGGCGAGGGCAGCAAACGCTTCGCCGATGAACTGCGCCTGGAGCACTGGCGCATCGTCGACGAGCACGGCCGCGAAATGAGCGAGGCCGCCCTGCCCGCCAACCGCGCGCTCGCCACCGGCCACATCGTGGAAAGCGTGCTGATGGGCATGTACCACCGCGAACAGAAAAAACTGGTGTGGCTGACCGTCACCGCGGTGCCGCAGTTCCCGCCCGGCGGCGACAAACCGTCGCAGGTGACCTCGATCTTCAGCGACGTGACCGCGCTCAAGCGCGACAGCGCGCTGTTCGACCGCGCCCAGTCGCTGGCGCACATCGGCGGCTGGGAATGGGACACTGGGCGCGACCGCGTGTACCTGACCGATGAGGCGCTGCGCATCCTCGGCCATGCGCAGCCGCCCGCGGACATCGACGCCATGCTGGCCTGCCTGCGAGAAGCCGACCGCCGCCGTTTCCGCGCGGCGATGGACGAGGCGATGCGGGCCGGCGGCGGTTTCGATCTGGAGCTGCAGGGCTGCCGCGTGGACGGCCACAACTTCTGGATCCGCGTGATCGGCGAGGCCGAGGCCAGCGATCCGGCTTCAACGCGCATCACCGGCACGCTGCAGGACATCTCGCAGGACAAGCGCGCCGAGGAAACCCTGCGCGTGCAGGCGCGCACCGACCCGTTGACCGGGCTGATGAACCGCGACGCGGTGCTGCACGAAATCGGCGCGCGCCTGGCCGATCCCGCGTACGCGAAGGTCGGGGTGCTGTATATCGACTTGGACCGCTTCAAGACCGTCAACGACGTGCTGGGCCACAGCGCCGGCGACGAACTGTTGATGCAGGCGGCCGCGCGCATCCTGCGCGCGGTGGGCACCGAAGGTCTGGTGGCGCGTTTCGGCGGCGACGAATTCCTGGTGATCTGCGACGCCAGCGGCAACCCCGAGCAGCCTGAGAAACTCGCCGACGCGGTGTTGGCCGCATTCGCCGAATCGTTCCGCTTCGGCAAGGACGAATTCGCCATCACCACCAGCATCGGCATCGCGCGCGCGCCGCTCGACGGCCTGCGCCCGCAGCAGCTGATCCAGAACGCCGACATCGCCATGTACGACAGCAAGCACCGCGCGCGCAACGGCTGGCAGGCGTTCACGCCGGAGCTGGCGCGGCGCCAGCAGGACCGCCTGCAGATCGAAACCCAGCTGCGGCGCGCGGTCGACAACCAGGAATTCCGCCTGGTCTACCAGCCGCAGGTGGACCTGCGCCGCGGCCGCATCGTCGCCGCCGAGGCGCTCATCCGCTGGCAGAACCACCAGTTGGGCGAGCTGCGCCCGGACCTGTTCATCAGCCACGCCGAAACCACTGGCGACATCGTGCGCATCGGCGGCTGGGTGCTGCGCGAAGCCTGCCGCCAGGTGCGCCAGTGGCAGGACATGGGCCTGGGCATCGTGCGGGTGGCGGTCAACGTGTCGTACCGCCAGTTCGCCGGCGACGACCTGGCCGAAAACGTGCGTGCGGTGCTGGCCGAATTCGGCCTGCCGGGCTCGGCGCTGGAGCTGGAGTTCACCGAACGCGTGCTGATCGAGGACGCGCCGGCCACGCTGAAAACCTTCGCCGAACTGCGCGCGCTGGGCGTGGTGCTGACCATCGACGATTTCGGCGAAGGCTACAGCGCGCTCAACTACCTGCGCCGCCTGCCCATCCACGGGCTCAAGCTCAGCCAGCTGTTCACCGAGGGCGTGCCCAACAACCGCTCCGACGTGGCGGTGTGCCAGGCGGTTTCGGCTATCGCCCGCAGCCTGGGCCTGGGCCTGGTGGCCGAAGGCGTGGAATCGGAAGCGCAGCGCCAATTCCTGCTGCAGCTGGGCGTGCCGGTGGGCCAGGGATTCCTGTTCGCGCCCGGCCTGTCGCCGGACGAATTCGCGCGCCGCCTGGAAGCGCCCGCGGAGCGCGTGTCCAATGCCTGACTTGAAATCGGCGGACTTCGCGCTGCGCCCGATCGAACCGCGCGACGACGCGTCCATCGCCCGCATCATCCGCACGGTGATGCCGGAATTCGGCGCCACCGGCGACGGCTTCGCCATCAACGACCCGGAAGTGGACTGGATGAGCCGCGCTTACGCCGGACCGCGCGCGGCTTATTTCGTGGTCGAACGCGAGGGCGAAGTGGTCGGCGGCGGCGGCGTGGCGCAGCTGGTCGGCGGCGACCGCACCACCTGCGAACTGCGCAAGATGTATTTCCTGCCCGCGGCGCGCGGCCTGGGCGCGGGCGCGGCGATGATGGCGCGTTGCCTGCAGGCCGCACGCGATTTCGGCTACGCCCGCTGCTACCTGGAAACCCTGCGCGGCATGGACGCGGCCATGCGCCTGTACCAGCGCACGGGCTTCCAGCGCATCGACGCGCCGCTGGGCGACACCGGCCACGGCGGCTGCAACGCGTTTTACCTGCTGGCGCTCTAATCCCTTCTCTCTCCGGCGACCGCAGGGAGTGCAAGGCTGAGAAGGTGGCGCGTAGCGCCGGACGCCGTGCAGCAAGCACCCTTGGGCGTGAGGGAAGAAGAATGACGTACTGAATGAGGTTTGCTGCAACTGACAGTTCCTGCCCTCATCCGCCCCCCGATTAAGGCATTCGGGGGCAATCTCTTCGGGCACCCCCGCCTTCGCGGGGGCAGGCTCTTCTCCCGAAGGAAGAAGGAAGACACTCCCATCGCGTAAAATCCCCGCCTCATCCACCACGAGCTTCCGCATGCAGCTTTCCGACACCCGCGCCGTCGTCACCGGCGGCGTTTCCGGCCTGGGCCTGGCCGTAGCGCAGCATCTGGTCGCGCACGGCGGCAAGGTCGCGCTGTTCGACGTCAACGACGACAAGGGCGTCGCCGCGGTGGCCGCACTGGGCCAGGGCAACGCGCATTATTTCCGGACCGACGTGACCGACGAAGCCGGCGTCGCTGCCAACCTCGCCGCCGCCGCGGAATTCCTGGGCGGTTTGAACGCCGCCATCAGCTGCGCCGGCATCCTCGGCGCCGGCCGCGTTTTGGGCAAAGAAGCGCCGATGCCGCTGGCCACGTTCCAGACCACCGTGCTGGTGAATCTGATCGGCAGCTTCAACGTGGCCAAGGCCGCCGCCAACCTGATGCAGCACAACGCGCCCGGCGAAGACGGCGAGCGCGGCGTGATCGTCAACACCGCCAGCGTGGCCGCGTATGAAGGCCAGATCGGCCAGGCGGCGTATTCGGCGTCGAAGGCGGGGGTAGTGGGCATGACCCTGCCGATGGCGCGCGAACTGGCGCGTTTCGGCATCCGCGTGATGACCGTGGCGCCCGGCATTTTCTGGACGCCGATGGTCGACGGCATGTCCGAGGAAGTGCAGCGGTCGCTGAGCGCCTCAATCCCGTTTCCGCCGCGCCTGGGCAAGCCGGAGGAATTCGCCGACACCGTCGCCTTCATCCTGCAAAGCCGCTACCTCAACGGCGAAACCCTCCGCCTGGACGGCGCGGTGCGGTTGGCGCCGAAGTAGTGCTGGGAGGCGGAAGCGGGAGGCGGTAGCCGGTAGCCGGTAGCCGGTAGCCGGAAAGCATCAGCTCTATCCCGTTTTCCGGCTACCCGCTACCGATTACCGGCTCCCTTCTCCTTCTCCTACTCCCGGCACTCCCATGAAAGCCCACGAAATCAAGAAAGGCAACGTCGTCGAACATAACGGCACCGTGTACCAGGTGCGCGACATCGAGCGCAGCTCGCCGCAGGGCCGCGGCGGCAACGTCAAGTTCCGTTTCACCCTGTATAGCGTGCCGGGCGCGGTCAAATACGACCTCAGCGTCGGCGGCGACGATGAACTGAGGGAAGTCGAACTCAGCCGGCGCATGGCCACGTTTTCGTACAAGGACGGCGATGCGTTCGTGTTCCTCGACGACGAGGACTACACGCCCTACACCTTCGACGCCGACGTGGTGGGCGACGATGCCGGCTACATCGCCGACGGCCTGACCGGCAGCTACGTGCAGATCATCGACGACCAGCCGGTGGCCCTGCAGCTGCCGCAGCACGTCACGCTGGAAGTGGTGGAAACACCGCCGGAACTCAAAGGCGGCAGCGCCACCAAGCGGCCCAAGCCGGCCAAGCTCAGCACCGGCCTGGAAATCATGGTGCCTGAGTACATCGTCAACGGCGAGCGGGTGCTGGTGAATACGACCACGGGTGAGTTTGGCGGCAGAGCGGATTGATGGTTTTCTCCCCTCTCCCTTTTATGGGAGAGGATGGCCGAAGAGCCGGCTCCGTACTTGATACGGGGCCGGGGGAGGGTTCGGTTTTGATCTTTTCCGATCTTTCCGCACATCACGGAAAAGCACGCATCGCTACGCTCGCGCCCCCTCTCCTGCCCTCCGGGCATCCTCTCCCACAAGGGGAGAGGAAAAGATCAAATGTGATACCTGAAAGCTAAAGCGACTTTCCCCTCTCCCTTTTATGGGAGAGGGTGGCCGAAGGCCGGGAGAGGGTTCGGCTTTTGATCTCTTGCGATCTCCCCGCACCTTACAGAAAAGCACGCTTCGCTACGCTCGCGCACCCCTCTCCTGCCCTCCGGGCATCCTCTCCCACAGGGGGAGAGGAGAAAATAAACAGCAGGTTTCGCTATTCACTGCAGCTGAAGTCCGCCTTGCTCTCTATGCAACCGACGCAGACGCTCGCCCAGTGAAGCGATGTTGGCTTCGGTTTCTTCCAACATCGCACGACGTCCGGGCGACAGCCAGCGGCGTGCGTCGGCACGCAGGGCAACGCCTTGTTGTTTCAGCTGCGCCGCATAGCGTTCGCTCTCCCGCTCCAATGCCTTGCGTTCGTGCGCCTGCGGCAGCCCGTAGCCGCTGTCCGGTAGCAAGGCCGCCGGGCGGCTGAGGAACCCCTCCAATCGCAGGAAGTTCTGCAGCGCGGCGTCCCCTTCGAAGCCATCCGCTTGCTGTTGCTTGCCACGCCCCATAAAACGCCGCTTGAGCTCATCGCGCGCCAACAATTCCTGACGGCGCAGCGCCGCTTCCTCCAGCAGAAAAAGCGCCGCGCTGGCGCGTAGATCGCCGCGCTCCAGTACGGGCGCGCGCATGGCGGGGGATACTTCCAGCCACTCCTGCACTTCACGCTGCGGCAATGCCAGCTGCGTGCGGGCGATGTCGAACATCGCCTGGTAGTGCGCGCTCGCCGGCGCGAAGTAATAGCCCAGACGCAGCGCTTCGCGCGGATCTCCGAGCACGCTGGCATCGGCGATGCCGGCTCTGCGCAATCGACGCAACAAAGCCGTCGGGGTGATGCTGGATAGGCCTTGACCCGCCAGACGCGGCACGCCGTCGTGCAGCAGCTTGAAGGTTTCCACCGCGCAGTTGTTGCCGATGAAGTAATAACGGCCATCGTAGGTCCAGTGCAGCTGCGCGGCGCGTTCCAGCAGGCCCGCGATCTCGCTCTGATCCAATCGCAGCGGGATCGACTGCAGGCCGCGTAGTTCGACCTTGGTGTATTCGTCGATCACCTGGTTCAGCGGCAGCACGAACAAGCGCGAAGGATACGAGCCGGTGAGTCCGCGCCAGCTGGAAATCTGCACGTCATCGACGAACGCACGGAACGAAAGCACGCGGTGATGGCGCAGGTCCAGGCGGCACTCGGGTCCGGGCGCGCGGCCCGGCGCGCAGATCACCAGGCGCAGCATGCTGTGGCCCCAGCGGCTCATCGGCTGCTCGTTGGCTTCGGCCAGCAGATAGTCGACCGCGTATACGCGCCCTGGATCGAGCCGCAGCAGCGCGGATTCGCCGTCATCGATGTCGGGCTGCACGAAAGCCTGTTCCGCCGCGCACGTCGACTGCGGCGGCGCCCAGTCGAAATGCGCGGAAAAATAGCGGTGCAATGCCGGCCGGCGGCACGCGTAATCCGGATCCAGCAGGAAATATTCCAGATTGACCGCAACGAACTCCGCAGCGCGGCTCAATTCATAGCGATCAGGGCTGCGGTCGCTGAAAGCGTTGCGTGTGGTGCGCAAGCCCAGGCGCATAGGACTGACCTGCCAACCCGCCAGATCCAGCAGGCGGGGATCCTGCGACAGACGGCCCCGCGGCGTACGGTCGTAGAAATGCGCCAGTTCGTGCAACAGCGCCGACAGCGCAGTGCGCATCGCGGCTTCGTCGGCGTCGACCCCAGCGGCTTGCGCTGTCATGTCGTCCAGCAGTGCGCGGTTCAAGCGCAGGCGCGTGCTGTTGGCGCGCCCGTGCACATGCGCGGGCAAATCGTCGCTCCACTCCACCGCAATGCGACGATCCAGCGCCTGCGCCCAGGTTTCCGGGATTTTCTGCAGCGCCACCTCGAGCAGTCGCTGCGTGGCCCGCGTTTGCGGCGGCGTCAGCGTTGCGGTTTCGGCCCGCAGCTGAAGAGCGGCCTGCGCGTCGGCTGCGCAGGCCAGCAGGCACGGGCCGAGCAGGCGCGCGACCCATGGGCGCCGCGGCCTGTGAATTGGGTTCACAGCGCCAAGATGGCCTGCGCTAGCTGCATGTCGCTGGCAGTGCGCGCGGCCGGGTTGCGCTCGCGCAGCTGGCGCAGGGCCGCCTCCAGACGAGCGCCGCGGATGCGGCCTTCGCTGGCGACGTAGCTGGCGGCGTCAGCGCGCGCCTGCACCACCACTTTGTCGTCGCCGGAGGTGCTGCCCGAGGAAGCGGAGGAACCGGCGGAAGACGCGCCCGCAGAAGTGCCGGCGAAGCTGGATGCCAGCGCCGGCGCGGAAAACGCCAGCAGCGCGCAGATCGAAATGTTTCGGATCATCATCGTAATTCCGCGAATGGGGGAAAGGGATGCCGCCGCGTCGGACGGACCCGGCAAGGTTACCCGCAGGCGCGAGAGGCTGGGTGAATCGTCGCCACATCGCGACAATACTTGGCGTGTGAGCGGCGTCCCACCGCGAGCTCTGTTCGGAGTGTCCGACAAACAAAAGCAGAGCTCGCGGCCGGACGCCGCCTCCACGATCTTTGCGCGTCAGCTATCGAACAGCTTGCCCGGATTCATCAGCCCGTTCGGATCCAGCACGCGCTTGATCCCGCGCATGACTTCGATTTCCGCCGCGCTGCGCGTGCTTTCCAGATAACCCTTTTTCACCAGACCGATGCCGTGTTCGGCGGAGATGCTGCCATGGTGGCGGCGCAGCGATTCGGCCAGCAGCTTGGTCACCTGCTCGCACTCGGCGACGAACTGCGCATCCGCCAGCGCGTCGGGCTTGAGCACGTTGATGTGCAGGTTGCCGTCGCCGATATGGCCGAACCAGACCACGTCGAAGTGCGGATAGGCCTCGCCCAGCAGCGCCTGGGTTTCCTGCAGGAAGGCCGGCATGGCGGAAATGCGCACCGATACATCGTTCTTGTACGGCTTGTAGCGGGTCAATGCCTCGGTGATGCCTTCGCGCAGGCGCCACAGCTGCGCGGCCTGCGCGTCGCTCTGGCTGATCACGCCATCGCTGACCCAGCCGCGTTCCATGCAATCCTCGAACGCGGCCATGGCCGCGGCCTCCTGCGCATCGTCGCCGGCAGCGTATTCGGTGACCACGTAGTACGGATGCGTCTGCTCGAATGGTTTCTGCGCGCCGTGGGTCAGCACGTGCTCCAGCGCGCGGTCAGTGAAGAACTCGAACGCCTCCAGCTGCAGCCGCGCGCGGAACGCGGCGAACACCCGCATCAGCACCTCGAACGACGGCAGCGCCAGCAGCATCACGTTCGACGGCGGCGCCGGGTCGGTCAGGCGCAGGGTGGCTTCGACCACGATGCCCAGCGTGCCTTCCGAGGCGATCATCAGATGCCGCAGGTCGTAGCCGCTGGAATTCTTGATCAGCCCACGGTTGAATTCCAGCAATTCGCCGGTGCCGCTCACCACCTTCATCCCGGCGATCCATTCGCGGGTGTTGCCGTAGCGGATCACGCGGATGCCGCCCGCGTTGGTGGCGATGTTGCC